>OMLO01000788.1_pt1 | contig 22493 bp, 14 predicted proteins | sample 1674811 | NCBI WGS metagenome assembly OMLO01 (sample SAMN06265003, study PRJEB25207) | coral metagenome | isolation source: Coral host | place: Mexico:La Bocana,Puerto Morelos, Mexico | collected 2008-11-13 | reverse complement strand
AAGAAACTCAGGAAGAGAATTTGTTGGGTGGAACCAACTCCTTTGTAGGTCAGTTCTTACACCCATCTCTTGTACAAAGTTCAAGATCCATTCCACTTTTCTTGTACAGTTTGGACAATAAGTCTTTGTTTCACAGATCAAGAAACTCAGGAAGAGAATTTGTTGGGTGGAACCAACTCCTTTGTAGGTCAGTTCTTACACCCATCTCTTGTACAAGGTTCAAGATCCATTCCACCTTTCTTCTACGATTTGGACGGTAGGTTCTTGTTTCACAGATCAAGAAACTCAGGAAGAGAATATGTTGGGTGGAACCAACCCCTTTGTAGGTCAGTTCTTACACCCATCTCTTGTACAAAGTTCAAGATCCATTCCACTTTTCTTCTACAATTTGGACGATAAGTCTTTGTTTCATAGATCAAGAAACTCAGGAAGAAAATTTGTTGGGTGGAACCAACTCCTTTGTAGGTCAGTTCTTACACCCATCTCTTGTACAAAGTTCAAGATCCATTCCACTATTCTTGTACAATTTGGACGGTAGGTTCTTGCTTCACAGATCAAGAGACTCAGGAAGAGAATATGTTGGGTGGAACCAACCTCTTTGTAGGTCAGTTCTTACACCCATCTCTTGTACAAGGTTCAAGATCCATTCCACTTTTCTTCTACAATTTGGACGATAAGTCTTTGTTTCATAGATCAAGAAACTCGGGAAGAGAATTTGTTGGGTGGAAACAACCCCTTTGTATGTCAGTTCTTACACCCATCTCTTGTACAAAGTTCAAGATCCATTCCACTTTTCTTCTACAATTTGGACGATAAGTCTTCGTTTCACAGATCAAGAAACTCAGGAAAAGAATTTGTTGGGTGGAACCAACTCCTTTGTAGGACAGTTCTTACACCCATCTCTTGTACAAAGTTCAAGATCCATTCCACTTTTCTTCTACAATTTGGACGATAAGTCTTGTTTCATAGATCAAGAAACTCAGGAAGAGAATTTGTTGGGTGGAACCAACCCCTTTGTATGTCAGTTCTTACACCCATCTCTTGTACAAAGTTCAAGATCCATTCCACTTTTCTTCTACAATTTGGACGACAAGTCTTCGTTTCACAGATCAAGAAACTCAGGAAGAGAATTTGTTAGGTGGAACCAACTCCTTTGTAGGTCAGTTCTTACACCCATCTCTTGTACAAGGTTCAAGATCCATTCCACTTTTCATGTACAATTTGGACGATAAGTCGTTGTTTCACAGATCAAGAAACTCAAGAAGAGAATTTGTTGGGTGGAACAAACCCCTTGGTATGTCAGTTCTTACACCCATCTCTTGTACAAAGCTCAAGATCCATTCCACTTTTCTTGTACAATTTGGACGATCTTTGTTTCACAGATCAAGAAACTCAGGAAGAGAAATTGTTGGGTAGAACAAACCCCTTTGTAGGTCAGTTCTTACACTCATCTCTTGTACAAAGTTCAAGATCCATTCCACATTTCGTGTACAATTTGGACGATAATTTCACAGATCAAGAAACTCAGGAAGAAAATTTGTTGGGAGAAACCAACTCCTTTGTTGGTCAGTTCTTACACCCATCTCTTGTACAAAGCTCAAGATCCATTCCACTTTTCTTGTACAATTTGGACGATCTTTGTTTCACAGATCAAGAAACTCAGGAAGAGAAATTGTTGGGTAGAACAAACCCCTTTGTAGGTCAGTTCTTACACTCATCTCTTGTACAAAGTTCAAGATCCATTCCACATTTCGTGTACAATTTGGACGATAATTTCACAGATCAAGAAACTCAGGAAGAAAATTTGTTGGGAGAAACCAACTCCTTTGTTGGTCAGTTCTTACACCCATCTCTTGTACAAAGTTCAAGATCCATTCCACTTTTCTTCTACAATTTGGACGATAAGTCTTTGTTTCACAGATCAAGAGACTCAGGAAGAGAATTTGTTGGGTAAAACCAACTCCTTTGATGGTCAGTTCTTACACCCATCTCTTGTACAAAGTTCAAGATCCAATCTACTTTTCCTCTACAATTTGTAATTTGTAGTCTTTGTTTCATAGATCAAGAAACTCAGGAAGAGAATTTGTTGGGTGGAACCAACCCCTTTGTAGGTCAGTTCTTACACCCATCTCTTGTAAAAAGTTCAAGATCCATATCACCACAGTCGTGTACAATTTGGAGGACCAGTCTTTGTTTCACAGATCAAGATATTTTCTTTGTCCCACGCTCGAGTCATGTTGAATAATTCATCTTTCACATTTAATTACGGAGCTTAAAATTCACCATCTTCATTGAATTACAATTTGTATTGTGTTTCAGTATTTCCTGCACATATGATCAGGAAACACAGGGACGTATAGTGATAGTAGAAAAGTTTTTGTCAGATGGCTTTGAAGTTAAATCCTGGCATTGAATTGCTAAAATGTTTCCGAATTTACAAATGAATTTCTTGCAGTGCTTTCTTTTAGCCTGGTGGCTAATGATATTAATCCTAAGTTATGTTCTGATATCAATCCCAAATTATGTTCTGCTCAGAAGACATCTTAAATTCTCCAATTTGGTAAGGAAAGATGGTTATGATCAGGACAACTAAAGGTAGCAAACTGGACCTACAAATACTGTCATACTTATCTTGTATACATTCCCTTGATGTTGTTGCTGGGTATCCAGTATATTTGCTCGTACAGGGTGGGAGTCTGTTATACAGCTCAGTCTCCTGTGGACGAAGAATCCAAGTAAATAGCTTATCACCATTTATGGACTGGTGAGAGGATTCAAGTGAGAGGGTTACGACTGAATCCACACCAGAAAGCGGCTCCACAAGCTATCTCACCGATTTCTATGAAACTTGGCCAGTTTAAAGGGGTTCACCAAAGGGGATTTCAGTCTAAGTTTAAGGAAATTTAGTCAAAACCCAGGGGAGTTGACCAACCCACATTGTTTTGTATTACAACAAATTTTCGGGGAATGTTGTACCCACGTCAACATTTTGCATTATAACGCACTAAATGTGGCAATAATGGCGTAGCAACAGACAGAAAATGACGCAACGTGAGGCCCGGAAGCAAATGTCTGGTAATCTATGTTTCCTTTGTAGCTTATATTCGACTCAATCCGCTGTGGTTGCCTCGGTAGCTCAGTGGTTAGAGCACCTTTCATGAGATCGGGGTGTCGAATCCCGCTCGGGGCATCTGATTTTTTCCAGCATTTGTTCTGTATTTAGAAGGCATATGAAAGTTGACCTCTCTGATGATGAACAAGCATTAATTTGTTTTAAAACTATCACAGAGAAAAATCAAAATTAATATGATCAAGCAGATAAACCCTCTAATCGAAATTGAAGTTATAATTCTAGCTCCCCTCTGATTTCAAGCCGTGTTCTAATGATAGAAGTCTCAGCCATGTATCGGTCTTCCTCCTCATCTTCAATTTCTCTTCCCTTGATTACTGGTTCTTTGGTTGCTGGCCTCGGCTCCTCTGTCTTTTGAAGAAACGCACCTATTTTGTAATGTGGCCAATCTACTGAAATATCTGGAAATCTGTGAAGGTGTAAGCCACTTGTCTTCGGAGAACACTTTTGTTCCCTCAGCGGTTCGCATGGATCTTATTCATGCTGTTACAGCTTTAGCCATTGTTTTATTTCCAGTGTCCTATCATTGAATGAAAACTTCACGCAACAATTTTGTTGGTGAAATGAACAGACTTATTGGTCTTTTTAATGGGACGTCAGGCATGCAGGTTTCAAGCAAATGTATTATTCCTTTATTAGACAAATAAAAGCAAATACAGTCATTCTAACGTTCAAATATATGCAATTCACCTATACAATATGGAGGCCATCATCAAGTCGCCAATTGTTATTTTCATGCTTAGGACAAAGAAAAGCCTATAGTAAATAGTTCTATGTCACTAAAGGTCATGGCGTGTAACCATTTTGAAGCATTTTCTGTCTGTTGCTGCGTCTTTATTGCCACTCTATTATATATGACTATATTATCTAATTTGCGCGTTATAATGAAAAAAGTTGACGCGGGTACCCTGTGGTAGACGAAGTGTTTGCAGCCTTCCTGTGGAATAATTCAGGGAGTGCCCAAAGACTATTTTGCAGATAATGTTAGTAAAAGACCAACCTTTTACATGGTATGCTCTTTTTTTGAAGGATGGTCCGCCATTGAAGATATTTTGGCTTACACTTAGGGTGTATTAACAGTTTTCACTATTGTACGAGAGGGAGTCTTGTCTGAGATGACTTGTGTGATAGTAATTAGTCGTAGAAGTACTTTCGATGGACATGAGCAAGCAATTGATTTCCTTCACCCATCATTGCTTCTGAACAAACTCAAGGCATACGGTTTCTCAAGCGGACCTCTAGAACTGATCAGATCACATTTGCTAGTGGAAAAAAACAGAGTGAAGCTAGAATCAGTTGTGAGTGAGTGGAAAGAGTCTGTTAGAGGCTGTTCCCAGTGGTCATCATTTGGTCCACTATTATGGAACATATACCAGAATGATATGATTTAGCACAGAGTCAACAAGTCAGTCTGTTAAGTATGTAATGCAGATGATCATGATCTATGCAATGTTAAAAGTTAAAAGAGACTAGGGTAATAACTTTTGAAAGAAAGCTGTGATATAGTGGAAAGTCCCTGAAACAATTGACTCACTATGAACAAAACACAGAAAAAAAACAGGAGGCAAATTCCTTTAATTAAACAACACAAACACGGGAAACCCTTAGACAATAAAAGTAGTTTGCATTGTACATTGAGTATTGAGCATTAAGTATTGTCCCAGACAATTTTGGCCAATTTTGAAGAGACTGCCAGTGGTAATCGTGGCAACTTTGACAATCACCTTGATTTGCTAGAATTCACGGCTTTGAATTGTGATTGGCTTCACAGAAGATTTACAACACACTGAATTTGTGGATTGCATGATAGAAGTATAAAAATTGGTTCAAGATCATTATTTAGAGGCAACATGTCAATTTAACATGTCCTTAGAGCATTGAGTATTAAGATTAGTTCTTCTCTGAGATACATGTATTACCATAGAAGCATAGTTCAGACCCTAATATAAGCAAATTGAGACCAATGCAGTGTCAAGGTGAAAAGGTATTGGTATGTATGTTGTAGTTCTAGTTTTAAAACTTTTAGTCTTAGTTTCTGAATTTCTTTACTTCTGTGATTTAGACATTTGATGTATTTTTTAGACTTTTAAATTTTGGAGGACCCTCCTTAGAACCACCTCTAGGTGATTGGAGGCCTCCTTACAAAATATTAATTAATATTTACATTTATTTATTATTCGCAAACATTTATCAATATTCCACCAGAATGTGGAGCTCTCTTAATATCTGTTTCATCCATATGGATTACATACTAGCATTTTTCGATTTTATTTTGGTTGTACTTTTGTCGGAGAGAAAATTTGTACTATTTGCAAATTAGTTCAAACAATTGATTGTCAGACATCAAAGCCTACTGCTCTACACTTTTGTCTGGCAAGTTGCCTACACTGTACTGAAGCTGAAAATAACATCAAAAACGTTCTGTAGTTCAGTAGTTGCTTGATAAGTGATTGCTCGTTATTTTATGGAATTGGCAGTCACATAGTTGCATTATGTCGTGTAGAAGAGGTACCTTTTTCATGTTCATGTTTGATAAACCGCTCTGTCTAAATGACCGGCAGCCTGTCAAGGTTTTAACGCGTGGTTGACGCTCGGCTAAGAGAGCGAGACCATGATTTGTGACACTTTAGGAAATCGAACCGGTCATATCCAAGCTATTATACGTCGAATAAGAAATACAAATCCACAGATTTTTACAGAAGACAAGTCTAGCTCAGGTCACAAGATGATTTATTACGTGAAAATATGAACTGATTGCAAGATTTACAGGCAATTCCATAAAAATGAAACAGTAGTTAATTGGATATATCTTAAGTAAATCTTACAATGAAAACAGATTTCTGTAGTTATTATACTCGACTGCATGAAGCATAGGCAGCACCCATCTGTGCACCGCCTATGGTCCCTACAGGAAATCACGTGTGTCATTACTAAGATTAATAACCGGGTAATCTTAGAGCTAGGAGTACACTGAAAAATACTCTCGTATAAATTCCTATGAGTATTTAATTCTGCAAGATTTGCAGAACCAGTTTCTGTTCTTTGGTCGACTTTTTAATGTCCAAAGGAGACACTTATCACAAGCAATGCAGTCTTTACTTTCGTCGTTTATCATTTTTGCGCAAACAGAACAAACAGTCTACGTGGGTCTTCTCCTTTCTTGATTTAATTAAGAACGGACAACCATGCATCTTTTTCAGAGTATTTTTCAACGCGGTGGATGTCCGCCATTTCTTCATCCCTGACAGTGTCTGGTATTTTGCAAGCAGGCAATATGTTGTCTTTGGTCAAAAACCGATGACCCGCTATGGCTTCACTCACGGCCAGCGATGTGCAAGGATCATTCTAGAATATATATGCAATAAACAGCAGTAATCAAGGTAGGATAGAAGCTACAGCGTACAGTTAGGCACGAGGCGAGAGTCGATCGTCACTGTGGAGAACCTGAGCTCAAAAAGAGACCACACTTTTCCCGCCAAGAGCAGGCGTCACGCTTAATAGGTAATATGTCACGATCTTGCTGCAATCCTGCATATTCTTTTTTATTATTATTTATTTATTTATTTTTCTGTGAAAACAATACAATACATTACTGCCTTAATTACAACACAAAGAATAATTATCCCGAATTCTAACAATAAAGCTATTACATTACAATATACACTACACTGTGATTATGGTACATTTCACTACAATTCTAATTTCCTAATATTTTTGCCAGGATACTACGCAAAAGACGATCGAATATTAATTATTATTATAGCAAATTTTTCCACTTGTCGAAAAAAGTGACTAATTTTACCTTTCTTTTTGGCTACTTGGTATTCTAGGGACTTAACGTGATTGATTTTAGCAAGGAAAAGAGCGAATGATGGCTCGATGAGTTTACCTACTAAAATAATAGTGTTAAGAAATAAGGTAACTTCCATCCGTTTTTCCAGTTGATGGAATACCAAATAATATAGAATTATCGTCAAGATTATCAATATAATTCCTACAGATTTAGGTTCCAATTTTGGAATTTGATCCCAGAATACTGATACAAAAGAACAATGAACAAACAGATGTCGGAGGGATTCGTCATTATTGTCACAGAAACTACACACCGGAGAAGATACAAGAGACATCTTGTGTAAGCTATAATTTGTGGTTAAAAGTCTGTGCAGAATTTTGAATTGAAATTCTCTTAGTTTAGTGTTTAATGTGCATTAATATGGTGTAACTTATAGGTCTTTCCCAATCAGACTACGCTCAGGAAATATTTGGTTCCATTTTAATTGAGCTGAAGGTACTAAAGTGACGCGTTCTTTTGTCTGCTGATATATTGCTTTCGAACTTAAACCCATCAGTTTGTCAAAGTGTTCAAAAACCAAGCGCTTTTTTCGTACCGGGATTTTTAGGGCGATTGTTGTATTTGCTATAATACGTTTCCATTCAGATGGAAGCGAGTAAAAGATGGTTATTAATGTAGTCCGTGCCCGACAAGTTTGGAAATGTTTCCTTTATCTTATCATAAGTTAATAATTTACCTTCGTCGGAAATTATGTCGACTAAATGAACTAAGCCAAGATTGTATAGTTTTTGGTCGAAAATGGATTTCCGTTCTTTAATGATATGCATTGTTCCAAATGGGCTGCAGTAAAGCTTCTTCAATCGTAGTGGTAGAAAACTTCTGTACCGCGGCAAAATCTGAGAGACATCAGTATAGAATGGCGGGATAGACACCACCAACTTTTTTCAAGAAGAATTTCAGAATATATTTCCATGAGCAGTGGAATTCTTCCAAAAATCATTTGAGACTTGAAATGCGCCGAGTCGTGAAGATGGATTCCAGGTGAGGCAGTTTTAAACCATCGTTTTCGATCTCGTTTATTCCAGCCATTCTTTTCACCCTGTCGTGACCGTTCCAAACAAAATCATACAAAATTTTATTACATTGATATAAAGTATCTTTGGAGTAGTGAATAATTGAGGCACGACAGGTCAATTTCGGGATAATAAATGATTTGAGAATTTGAATTTTACCTATAATTGTTAGATGTCTGTCAACTGTTTTTTTAATCGATTCCAATAAATTATAAAAGTTTAGTTTATCTCTTTCCTGTTGGTTGTAGATCCAATGAATACCAAGGATTTTGATAGGAATTTCGATTACTGAGATTCCTAATTCGACAATTGAATTATTTGGGTCTTGTACACCGAGAGAAAGTGCTTCCGTTTTGTCACTGTTTACCTTTAAACCGAACTCGAGCATTGTTTGAATCGATTAAGCGATTCGACCAGGTTTTTATAGGAGTTCGCGTCTCGAAGAAATGTGGTGAGATCGTCCGCAAAGGCACATAATTTTATCTACTCGTCCTCCACTACAATACGTTTAATACAGTTGTTTTAACGGACGTGAATAGTAAAGATTTCTATAACCATTAGACAAAGGTAGGGTGAAAGTGGGTCGCCCTGGCGGAAAGTAGGAAAGTACTCCGTAGAGAAACCATTATTCATAATGCAGCTCATTAAATTGAAATTAAAACTGGAAGCCACCTAATAAAAGATGGACCGAAATTAAACTCTTCTAATGTTTTGATGAGAAAACTATGGTTGACTGAATCGAAGGCTTTTTCAAAATCGATCGTGATCAGAAAACCCGACAGTTTTATAATCTTAGTATATTCCATAATATCATCAATCGTACGTATAGCGTCAAAAATAGATCTTCTGGCAAAACTTTCCCTAAGCGCTTAAAAAGGGCTTTGGAACCGATCTCTGTATCTACATTAATCAAAGAGATCGGTCTCCATTTTATATAAATCGTTTATCTTTGTCTTTTTTTAAAAATGGTTATCACAGCCCGCATATTCTTATAATAGAGAAAATTTTTTTGGATCGCTTGAAACTTCTCAGTTCACATATTGAACCGTGATAGCTTCTACATGATCGGTTCGCTCGATTCCCTAAACTCGGACTGCCGGTCATTTAGTAATTTGAATACCGTGGCCGACAGTCGACCTAAAAATGTTCAAGTGTCACCAACCACGATCTCGCTCTCTTAGCCGAGCGTCAACCACGCGCTAGACCTGCGATCTATACAGCTCTTCTGGATCGCTTGCGGTTGTTAATCGAGATATGATAGTTTGGATTGGATGGGTCCCTTCGATTCCTTAAAATTTGAGAAAAGTATCTGAGGCATGACTGCCGGTCATTTAGTGATTTTAAAACCGTGACCGGTTGCCGGTCATTTAGACACGTCGTTGATAAAAGCCTCTGAGTCTTTTTTATAACCGACCTCTCCCAAAATACGCGGTCGTTCTGTTAGAAAATACTGGAGAAAGATACCAATACCAACTGAATTTAGAATTTGCTCACGATCTTCAAATTACTGAGATAAAACTTGTGTATCTGATGTATCATACATTAAAAGCATTTAAAAGGATATCTTCAATTTATGTCAAAGTTTCTTGATACCTTCAAATTCCATGGGAAAGAACATAACTTTACCTGATTTTACCAAGACCCGGGACCATCAAACCCTTAAGGTTGTTCCCAGTATTGCACTGCGCATCCCCACTGCAAATAATTTCACGCGTGATCAGCGCGCATTAGAAAATGGCGGCTTTTTCTTTACGACTGGATGGAGAGGTAAATCGTCATTTCTTCGAAACGAGTGCGGTGACCTATACCTTTTTTCTGTTGTTTTGAATTGAGTAATAAATTTCTCTTTGTAAAATACATGTGGCCCAATACTCAGTGTGGAACAAGAAACAATCGTGGGAAACGTGAATTGAGCAAGCAATTGTGACTACAAACATGGTGATATTATAAGGATTTATAGGGTACAAATAAGGTGCCGTTGCTCCTAAAAGAACATGGGGACCGTTCATTTTTTATTTCAAAATTTAAGTTCCTATCATATCAACAATCAATAGGCAAAGCTTGACAAAAATCTCACGAATGACCTTAAGAATAAGTATCGTCAAAGTAGAATAGTTTCAGCACAAAATCCAATAACAAGTACACGTGCCGATGATCTCAGAGTAAACCTTCGTCCATCTGCAGCTGGGGTTGAAGTTTTTTCTTACCCGGCATAAAATCCACCATTTTGGATTCTACTCTGCGAAGAAATCCGCTGGTTGAAAGTGCTCGCAGGCCCCTCCCTTCGCTGTTGTCCACCCAAAAGATTCTCAATTTTCATCAGCATTTAACACACAAAAAAAGAATGTTCCTCGTCAGCCATCAAGGAATCGAAGAAATATAGCGAAGAAAACCGCTAGTTGTAAGTGCTCCAAAAGATTCGCAATTTTTATCTGCTTTTTACACAAAAAAATATTTAAGAAACGCACGCGAGTTATCTGGAAAGCCTATTTTCAAGGTACAATCAGTTCGCCTAGTGTTGTAGTCAATAAGAATGTGCCAATAGTAGAGTTCCCCTTGCGCTTTCAAGAAAACGAAGAAATATTGCGAAGAAAACCGCTAGTTGTAAGTGCTCCAAAAGGTTCGCAATTTTTATCTGCTTTTTACACCTAAAAAATATTTAAGAAACGCACGCGAGGTATGCTGCAAATGCCTATTTTTAAGGTACAAGTGAACAGTCCATCAAGTGTTGTAGCAAATTAGAATGCGACAATAGTAGAGTTTCTCGTCAGCGGGTAAGTATTTCCAACAGTGATTTGCATCCGATGCACGGGTGGATTGTGGAAGTTTAGAAATGTTAAACCATTTTAAAAATGTTGAACGAGAACGTTTCATTGTACTCTCGTCTGGCGACTTTACGTAGAACCCGGGGGGGGGGGTACTCTCAGAAAATTCGGGTAGGGGTGTGCGGCCCGCTTCCCAAAACCCTTACCCTATTTATGACCAAAATCTGCCATTTTCCCTACTCTATTTATGACCTGACCAAAAACTTGACACCCTATTTATGACCTAACTCTTCTTGTTTCTTGCTTTATCTAGTCTGCGTAGCAGGCGTTAAACGAGGTAGAGGAAGGCAAAGCGCGGATGGGAGAAGAAGGGCGTGACGAAGAAGTAGCTTCTTCTAAAAGAAAAACTGAATTGAAGACTAGAGTGCAAAAATCGATACCCTATTTATGACCAAAATGGCGGAAAAATGGCTAAAATCGATACCCAATTTATGACCAAAACGGCTGAAAAACCATACCCTTTGGGGCCGCACATACCAATATAGCCCATATAAGGGAGTACCCCCCCCCCGGGACGTAGAATCACCCTAATCGCTCAAGCCACTCCGCCGTTGCCACGGACGCGGGCCGTGAGTTGGTATTTAGGGTGCCTTCAGTTTTATTGTTTCAGTTTCATGTAGTCGGTAATTGTAAGAACTGATAGTAGGAATCTCATTCGGTACTAATGTTGTCAATAGAGCCAGTCTGGTCAAGTGTGTTCTTCATTTTAGAAATGTGTTCATTTCAGTGTCGAAGTAGTCACACATGAGTCACTCTTGTCTGTAAAAGCTCGCAATATCAGTATCGCGTCCTGTATTCCATGGCGAGGTAACAACCTAATGTGTACTCCACAAAGCTAAAGCTACTTTACTGCTCAACGTTAAAGGCAGAAAAGAACCCAACAACAGATGGAGAACTGCTTGAAAAGATTAAATGTTCCACCGGATTGCTAGACTCGCCAGGTCGAGTTCCTCAAATGTAACAGTGATGGAGATAAGCCAAGATTCTTCTATGATTTGAAATCCGAGGATTTCTGGGGGTTAAACATTTTGTCGCCACTTTTTTTTTCTTAGGATGGGGCGAGGGGATCTTATTTTGGGGAAGTTTTTTTTGGAGGGGTTCTCTCTTTTCTTTCACAAACAAATGAATCGGAACAATTTTAGAATACCCGGCCACTTCATTTACATATGTCGGTGTGTTTTGAAGAACAAGGTAGAGAACAAAGCTTGCTATTCTTATTATACAATGACATGTAAATAAAGTGGCGGGGTATATCTGAAATCTAACCAAAAGGACTTTTTTGGGTCTGGTTTGAGCTGTTAGAAACGTCTTTTTATGTCTCAAGATTTAGCCTCACTCGCCCCTCTCCGTCGCTACCGATGTAGAACTTTTCACCCCCATTCAATGGCATCTACCCATTTCTCAACATTGTTGAGAAAAAAAAGGCGGCGCTGAAGACTTGAGGCGGTCATAAGTTCCAGGTCTCGAAAGTTCCAACTAAATTTGTCCATTGAAGTATTGTAGCTAGCAAAACGAGGCGTACAAAATTCTACGCATAATTAAATATGGTGTTAACGAAAATCTTGTCAGACTATAGTCAAACTCTTATTGAATTCACAATTTGTTAAGAACACCGTTTTACCTTCCCTTTTATCATTATGGATTCAACATCAGAGAAAAAGAAAGAAGCGTTTGTTTACCTTTAACTATGAATTGCCACCACACTCAAATTTCCAGTCTGCTTCCACAGCTATTAAGCGTGAAGGTACCGTCGTTCATCTTCACCCTTTAAACGTTCAGAAATTGTCCAGTAAGCTTTGAAGTTTAAGAGGAAACACGTTTGAGCTTTTTCTTCCTTGAACTCTCACTGGTCGAGAAGCTCTTTCAAATTACTTGTTATATAGCTCGTCAATCAGATCAAAACCTGGACTGCAGCAGCCAAAATAAATATTCACATTTTGCCGAAAAACACACGTGCGAATTGGTGGAGTAAAATTTGCATACATGTAGTTTATGATAAAACAATAAATCGGGACCCGTGGGAATATCGAATCCACACATTGGGCATACTTCTGCACTGAAACCAATGTAAGTTCACTGTGACCTCTCTAATTCCAATTTTGGGGACCACAGATTTAGTACTAAATCTGTGGTCCCCCAAAATAACATGTCACACGTATGTCATGGCAGAAATATGTCTCACATATGCTACACCTTAGTCGCGCCTAGCGAAAAAAAATTTTAGCTTGTTTCCTATACGCAAATCCGTAAAAAGTATCTGTTAAAATCATTTGCACGGTTTGCGGTGTATACAGCTATTTCGAGAAACGTTGTCGGAAAAAAAGCACAAAACTGCACAAGCCAATCCCGAAAGATAGTACGGGTAGACGCATTGAGCTACTGCACGTGTTGAATACTAATGAGATATAACAACAAAATAAGCGCGAATTTCAGGTTTTCTTTCTTTTCAGACATGTAGAAACAAGGTACGTTTAGACCCTCTGAAGTTTAGAAGAATTTTTCCTCACTCAAAGACATGCGACAGTAAAAGTAAAGCTACAGATATAGGCCTCCTGAGAGGAAAAACAAATTCTCCACGTGCAAAAATACAAACTTGTAAATTTCCTCTAGGCCAATATGAAAAATTCCAGTGAATACCAAGACCACCTTTAGGTCTTGTCGCGTGCACTTTGATGTTTTTTTTTTCCGACAACCTTTCTCGAAATAGCTGTAAGTACAAGCCTATAACCCACATTTGTAAAACTCCCTGAAACTCCGCGACAGTCGGACGAATTCAGGAGAATGAAACAAGTTTTACAACTACAGTTCGCCGAGTGCTGCTCACTAGTTCAATGTTAAAAAATAATAAAAATAAATTAAACATTTTATAACAAATTGATGATTTTTATCCTCGTGTAGTAGGCCGGAGGAAAATATCGTGTACCGCTGTTTTTTTTTAACTCCTTTTCAATTTTTTTGTCCACGTTCTCCTATTTTTTTATTTCTCACTTTCATTTGTGTGTTTGCTAGCCTTTTATTCGCCTTTTTTTCGGGTCGGGAGGTCGGGTTTCTGCTTTAAGGTGACTACTGTCTGATTGTCAATAATAGTGATGATGTCACTAGTCCTATAAAGACCAGGAAGCTTCAGAGCGCTTTTTCCGCGTTTGAAGTCAATGTGTAGATACTCTGATGAAAATAAAATTCGATACCAGAAAATGGAGATCACAGTCATCAGTTTTGAGTTATAAGCACTTTTAAGAGATTAAAATAGGGTCAGAGAGAAAATGCATTGTACTTTATGCGTGTATAGTGCAGCCTACCACATTTCTCAGTATGCCGGTGCCTCTTAGAGAAACTTAATGTTATTTCTGACGGATGAGCTCGCGAAGAAGGCCCAAGTAACTATTTTGCTGGCACGGGAAAATCGCGGCCTGGGCTCCAGGCCGGTGCATGTTGGGTAGAAAGGAAGGGGTATATAAGAGGGAGTGTAGCACGTGGTATTCATCTAGACCTCTGAATATCAACCCTGTTCAGAGCGCACTCTCTTCGATTTTCCAACGTTGGCCGTGGTACATGCTCGTCATGTCAATTACCAATGACGAGGTCTCACTCTAATTGAAGTCAGCAACCAAGCGTTGATGAATTCTTTTAAAGATTTGTTACAAGAGACCTTAAGTCAAATTAAACGGGCCAACGAGGACACCGCGGACCTCCTAATGTGGGAAATAAAGAAGCTGAAACACAGCGAGCCTCACAAGTTCAAACGGAAAGCTAACGAGGATCAATACAAGTTCAATCTAAAGCTATTAGGAGAGACGGCTAGACAACGCCAAGTCCGCCGCGCTAATGTACTAGCTTGCAAAAGTTAAATCAGAACTAGATGGTGAGAAATTACTGCTCGAACGCCAAAAGCACACTCTTCTTGCCGATAAGTCAGAGTCATACTGGTTTACCGTAGAGGAACACAAGAAGCCATCACGGCAGTAAGATTAAAGGCATTTTGCGACTCGCATTAAAAGAAAGAGAAACTTTTCGAACTGGGGTGGAACTCCCATATGAAATGGTGAAGTATGCTTGTCACTAAATATAAATGAAGGAAACTGGTCTCACTTTGGGTGCTGCCCAGTTTATGATGAAATGCCACTATTTGTTGCTGTCAAAGAATCTTTTAGGATGCACTTGGAGAAATTAATATCAGTAATAATAATGATAATGAGTAACCAATAGTAAAACTGCTCTTATTTCAGTTTTTAGGCTCAATTTCCACTGAGTCCGGTCTACTAGTGTGGGCCCCTTAACAGTGGCTGGTAATTGAGCCTATTCTGTCTTAAATGGTATCTTTTAGGGTTCAAACAAAGGTCAAGCCGCACCCAGATTGCATGGTCGTTTTTTAGTGGCTTGATTCAAATTTTAAGACAAGCATCCCTGACCTTTTGAAATGGAAGCTCTTCCATGTTCAACGATCTCATTTGAAGCGTTTATTAAATTCAGCTAATGAATAGCTTTACATGTGTATTTACTGTATGTTACTTAAAAATAAAACCAAAGCTTATGAATTAACCTGTATTATACATGTGCTCTCAGCTATTTATACACAGCTACCCATGAACTATTTTAAAAATGGAGTTCTTCACAATAGTTATTACAAAAATGTTCAAATCTGAAGAGTCAACTCTTTCAGGTGTTAAATCGACTGAAAGTGAAGTCGCAACATACATGAGCAAACTGAGACACATTGTAAATTAATCTTTGCTTGTGCATTCAGTGTCATGTTCTCTGGATAAAGAAAGATTTTCCTTGTTCATTAAGCTCCATCTCATACAATGCTTGCTCTGTATACAGCAACTTCCGAAGCTGAGCCCTTCTAACCTAAAGCAACGCAACAAATTAAAGATTGTGAGATGCACCTGTATCAGTAACAAGTCGTTCACTATAGAGAACAATGGACAACATCTATAATTTAAAGGGGTGAACAGATACTGTGTTCAAGCCTAAATAAAGTGGCTCATCACATACCTGACCTGAAATAAATGAAGTTTGTCAAACTCCATGAAGACATCTTCCCACTTTGTTTTATTGGTAAAAGATGTAGTCCCCACCAATTCCCCATATCCCATTTACAATATGTATGTACCTTGACAAACAAAGCCAGTTACCCAGAAAATGGCATGAAATATGTTGCCTTAACAGATCACATTATACAGTGTCAGTGTCAAAATGAAGGACTTAGATTCAGATGATTATCTTGAATATATCTTAGGCTCAAATCTTTTTTATTGTGGTTTTTCATTCAAAATGTAGGTATCAGAATTCAACATTCTGCATATTTGACAATTACCCATCAACTACCATGATTCCCTGCAGGTACAAATATCTTACTGAGGGAATTGGTCATTATTTAATTAACATTATATTAACTTCACATTTCCCTCTGTGAATGAAAAAAACTATACATTGTACTGCACAGTGTTACTGCTAAATGATTCAAAATCTTTAAATGTGAAAGAATAATTGTGAATTTCACTAAATATTAATTTACTTACAGCTGTCAATTCTTTATTAGCAAGAGATAGCTCTTCTTTTGAGTCCGCATCCCATTGCTTTAGCATGCGTTTTTCACTATTCTGTGAAAACAGAGTTTCAATAAGATAAACAAAAGACCATATTCATGTGTTACTGAGTGATACTGTAATATTAAAACTTTAATACCAACATATAAAGAAAAACTCAGTGTATATTAATCATAATACCTGCATGATCGTAAAAGTTAATTGTACATGTACTGATAAAACATTGTAATAATTTCATTTTGCACAAAAAAAATTAATTAATCTGAAATTGTTCACATTAATTTATGCCTAAAAAAGTCTCGTCTATATTTTCTGTTCTTAGCTAGTGATATCAGTTCAAATTCAGTCAATTAATTATATCATATTAAAGACATTCTAGGTTCAGTACCTCTTCCTGCTTTTCCATCCATGCAGCAATTTCATTGACCCTGATTTCACTGCAGAGGGAGCATACATGACTGTGAAACTGCACACTAACTGTAATCACATGCAGTATCATACAGTACATGACGAACATGACTGTACATGTATGATGACATCACGCAATGATTTGCTAAAACACCTGTATGCAGGAATTTAATTGGGAGTTTTTGGGTCAGGTGCCTGGAGATCGCAGCATAACAGGTGGCTGAACATAATTATTAAAAACTGGATCATTGCACATAATTCAAGAGTTTTCATAACTGGCTTAGCCATCAAGGGTTAAATTGAGCCATTATACCATGCATGGGTATTAATAATTATAAAATGATCTGGTGCATTAAGCCTAGCACCTGAGGTAATGGTGCTAACACATAAACATTCTAGCTAGATCAGGAGTGTAATAATAACACATTCTAATCGACACAACTGCATTAGGATCTGTAACTCAGTAATTCAATCAACGGCTCTCCTTGTCAGAATACCATTTACTTAATGTTTCCAGTGTTATGTTAAGATGAGAAAGCAGCTAGGCTCAATAAATGCTAAAATCAAGTTATTTGTACTGTCAGTCAAAGTTATAGTCTATTCAGATTTTATCATTGTCTTGAATTGCACTTTTGTAATGGGCAGAGGGCTTATTGTACTTGTTGGGACAGTTATTAAGTAAAATCACTGACAGAAGTGAGTGCTTACTGAAGGAATGATGTCAAGTAAATTATCACTGTAGACCACATACATGTATGAAACTGTGGTTCATTTGCTTTCAAAGAATAAAAAGAATTTCATTCATGCACATGTTTATCTGTTTGTTTTTGAAAATGTCGATGAACCTTACAGCAATTCAAATAATTTTCCCAAGGTCAACGGAAGCATGAATATCCCAGTTTTCTTTTTCCAATTTACTCTTCCACCTAAGTACAGACATATCCAGACAAGACTTCCCCCAATTCTCCAACTTTCAGGGAGACAGTGCTGGAGACATGCAGTGTTATTTTAGGCAAAGCACATCTGGGCATGAATGACTGGGACCAAAACTGTTCCACCTCAGAAACCCATTGGATGCCTTTGGACAAAATTCCACAACTCACAAAAAAGTTGGCGATGTATGATAACATTTCTTTTTAATAAAGAACTTGACCAGTTAAGAATGAAGTCCCAGTAAGAACATCTAGTGGGGGAAGCTACATGTAATGATAACTGATTATTCTTATCTGAGTTTTATAAACACTTCTTTGATGGAGTGTTGGGGCCTTGTTTTTGGGAAGGGCTATGCTTACAGAGTAGATGTAGAACTATTATTTATTTAGTACATGAGCTTACATGTAATATGAAGCCACACCCAGAGTCACTAGCTATTCCTTGGAAATTGATAAAGAGACTGGGCTTACCTCTTGACCTTTGCTTGCTGTTCTGAGTTGAACTCATCATTCTGACGGAAAGAAATATAACTACAGTGTTAAACGTTTGAATGGTGTTAATTGAATTCTGTTTCACAATGTTCATAACATGATCAGGTACTGCAATGCACTAACTACATGTACACTAAGTAATTTCTAAAGACCTACGCTACTGTACTTGTATAGTGCCTCATGATATGTGACAGAGGCCTTGTGATGTGTATGTGCTAGGAGTCTCTCAAGTCGATCCCCAGAGACCATTGGATGTTATTTTTGTGTTCAGACCTCACAATCCTTGCATCAAAAATTTTGTAAAAAGGTTACTGTTCTTCCACAAAAACACATGAAAAACGAAAACCGTGAGCTAAATTCTTAACCATAAACAATCAGATAAATGAGAATGTACATGTATCTGTAAAAACTGGTACTCAAACTGCCAGAGTATAAAAGACTCCACATTTACTTGGGGAATATTTACAGGAAGAACAGCTATTTGTTGCCATAACAGAGGCCCTTGGTGGTGAATGGTCCTTAAAGACATGTACTCCTCTTGCAAGATATTAGGCAAATTTCACAGGTCTTGCCATCTCAATTTTTACAAATCTGTTACAGAGTGTAATTCTCCTTTGCGAGGCATAGAAATTCCCAGGCTAAGTGCAAACTGAAGACTTTGGTCTTGATGTTGCTCTGTGATTTTGACGATCACCACTCCTAAATGGCTAATGGTTTCTCTACTAACTATGCTTAAATGGACTCGGGTAGTGTAAAGCCTGCAATAAGTTCAACTGAGTTGCTTAGGGTTGCAACAACAACAACAAACAACAAAATATATACATTTCGCCAGTAAAAGTAAATTTAAGGTAAAAAGCTGTTAAAATTATGAATCTAAACATTTTCTATCTATTTGATCATCATCAGAGTGAAGAAATCGGCATACATTCATAGATCAGGTAACACTAGTTATGTAATACCTGTTCCCTTGGGGAACAAGGTGAGGTGTAGTGCCTGTTTAGTTCTGGACAGGAGCATGTAATGTAGAACGCTTCTTTTATTCTCCTTTTTAACCATGAATGGGCAGTAGTTAAAACTTCCCACGTGAACTTGTGGTTAGGGTGTTTAACTGATGTGCTTGGCTGGCTCTGACTGCTTATTAACATCTGAATGTTCATTAACATGAACTTCAAGGTTGCGTGCTGTTTCACCAACGTATGTTTGTCCACAAGTACACTTGCCTTGGTAAATAACGTGTGACGGGTGTGTGATTTTGTCTTTTAACATAAAACTGACAGTACACTGACAGTATGCTGTCGGACCTCAGTTCCGTCCAAGACTTCCTCTACCGAAACTTCAGCAAAAATGCTTCCCCAACTTTGGACTAAATCCAGATCCGCCCCGTCTCCAATCAACCAGCCCGACTCTACGCTACAGCAAAAACTCACAAGTTTGAGGACTATAATCAAATTACAACTGACAACCTCAAGCTCCGATCAATCATCAGCACCTGTGGCACATATTTTTATGAAACAGCCGAAGCCCTCTCCAAATACCTAGCACCATTTGCGGAAAACCAACATACTATTAAGAACACACTGGACTTCGTGGAAAAATCGAAAGACCAAACAATCGATGAGGATGAGATTGTTGTCTCATATGATGTTACCTCTCTGTTTGCCGAAATACCTTTAGACAAAACCATAAATCACATCTTTGACCAAATATACAAACAACACAAACTGCCCCAGATTGCTTCCTGAGCAATCTTTAAGCGTCTCCTGGAAAGAGTCACTAAAGGAACTGTGTTCAGTTTTAACAGGAAATTGTACAAGCAAGTAGATGGATGCAGTATGGGGAATCCATTGTCTCCCACCCTAGCCAACATCTTTATGTGCAAACTAGAGGAAGACACCGTAACACCACACAATTTGCCATTCTATGACTGGTACGTGGATGATTGTTTTACCAAAAGAAACACAAATACTCCCGACAATCTACTTGAGAAGTTAAACAGCTACAATCCAAACATCAAGTTCACCGCTTTGCCCCCTTCAGGTGGGGGGAAGGGGGTACTTTTTTAAATGGCCTAACTTAACACCTGAAACAGTATAGAATGTTACGTCCGCTTGAGAATCCCCATCAAGCATGGCACACCAAGGGTACGCTGGCAGGGATGATGGAAGGGTTGTTGTTGAGGTACTACCAGAGCAGCAACCTGAAGGAGGACCGCGAAGGTCGACCAGAAGACGAAATGCAATTGTGTACGATTCCTAATCATTATTCTGTGCGTTTGTAAATAATGTAAATAATTTTGCTGAGAAAGTTTTATATTTAAGCATGCATGCGTGGAGGATGCGAACAGTGACAGACTTTATGTCTGATTTTTCACGCCTCCGAGATATTATATAGTTTTAGCCGAATTTTGCATTTCATCTACATCTACATCCATATTTACATGTATTTAGTTGATAAAGTCCCGCAAGACATCACATCAACTGTACTAAACATATATGTACATATGCATAAGTTAGATAAAAAGGATAATTAAAAAATAATTCTTAAGCACAATTTACTTTACTCATTTCACGTGCTTTCCTAAATTTAACTTAAAATCAGATAATGACTTGCAATTTACTAAGTCAGCGGGCAGTAGGTTCCACTCTGTTATTGATCTAGGAAAAAAAGAAAACTTAAAAACGTCCTTAGATACTTTTGGCATCCTATACTTAAAAGCATGGCTGTTGCGTGTTCTTTTTTCACTGTTTAGTATGAAGTGTTCTTCTGTGGTTATGTCGACTAAGCTATGACTAAGTTTGTACTTTAGAGTCAGTCTGTTTTTCTTTTGTCTTGTTTCATGTCACTCAGAGAAATATCCCTGTTGACTCGTTTCTAGGAGATTCCGTTCTCCTACATTAATTTGTATTCGCTTTCTAGTTGTGTTTAGCTTCTCAGCACAGTGATTTAAGGCAGTGTCACGTTATTGTACTTTTCAAAGAAAGTTAATATTATTTCTTATTCGTTTCAGTTCCATAACGAAACAACAGGAGTGAACAAAAATGTACCATGGTTATGATGGCATATTATTAAACTAGGTTAAGTCTAGTATTCTATGCTTGATGCTTAACTTCCGATGTTACAGAAAGGTAATAAAGTTGACCCGCTCACACCATATTTTTGTTTTCCCTTGAATAGGGTGTCATTTTTCGGGCTTGGGCCTTAAAAAGGGTGTTAATTTTCGCTTTCTTTATCCTTAAATAGGGTCAGGGTTTAAGAACCTTCGCGGCATACCCCTATCCGAAAATTATGGGAGTACACCCCTATCCGAAAATTATGGGAGTACCCCCCCCCCCCCCTCGGAGGATGTCCCACGACATTAGTGAATAAAGTTATCCGTGATTTTGAAAACCCAAAAAGCGACGAAGCAATAACTCCTGTCCACTGGTTCGACGAAAGACCTAGAGTCGGAATCCGTCTCCCTTTCTGCAGAACAAATGAAGTAGAAAGCAGAAAATTCTTAAAGAAACTTAACATGTACACCAAATGGAGGTTCAACTTCTTTATTATGTGGCAAACACACAAGAAGGAATCAATATTTAAGTTAAAAGACAAAATCACACACCCGTCACACGTTATTTACCAAGGCAAGTAAACTTGTGGACAAACATAGTCGGTGAAACAGCACGCAACCTCAAAGTTCGTGTTAATGAACATTCAGATGTCAATAAGCAGTCAGAGCTAGCCAAGCACATCAGTAAACACCCTAACCACAAGTTCACGTGGGAAGTTTTAACTACTGCCCATTCATGGTTAAAAAGGAGAATAAAAGAAGCGTTCTACATCACACGCTCCCATCCAGAACTAAACAAACAAGTGCAGGCACCTGACCTCACCTTGTTCCCCAAGGGAGCAGGTATTACATAACTGGTGTTACCTAATCTATAAGAACACTGAGCGTATGCAGATTTCTTCACTCTGATAATAATCAAATAGATCGAAAATGTTCAGATTCATAATTTTAACAGCTTTTTACCTTTTAAATTTTACATTAAACAACAATCGAAAAAAGTCTGAAATACATATTAGTCTCTAACCTTTATCTTATAAACTGAAACAAGAAACGCCATCGCGAGTGGTTGAAAAATTAGCTGAAGTAGTAGCAACAGAGCTTTCGAAAAACACTTGGAGCCTTCTTTTTATTGATCATCATGGGTTAGTTCAGATACATGTACATATCTACAAGTTCTGCATGTGCTTGTGTGTGAGTTTGTCCGTGGTACATGGGCATTCATGTGAAAGGCCTTGCCAATTT
>OMLO01000787.1_pt1 | contig 22505 bp, 12 predicted proteins | sample 1674811 | NCBI WGS metagenome assembly OMLO01 (sample SAMN06265003, study PRJEB25207) | coral metagenome | isolation source: Coral host | place: Mexico:La Bocana,Puerto Morelos, Mexico | collected 2008-11-13 | reverse complement strand
GACTTATCATTAAGAATATTAAAACAAGAATCTAAATAAATGTTACGGTCTAAAATAACAACACCATTACCTTTGTCGGGTTTAAGAATTATGACATTAGGATTGACATTAGAAGAACTTTTATTAGAACAGAAATCAATATTGTACTTTTGCTAACATGTATGTTTGTATCCAGGGTTGTGGTGAAATGGGGGGAAATGGGGGGGGGGACGAATTAGCTAAAAGATTTTGCATTCTGAGATGTGGAGTGCTTATTTTCAGGACAGCCTAACTTTTTTTAGGAGGGGGTGGCCATTTTACTAATTCAGTTGTCAAATTTCAAATTTCGGCTTGTCAGCAGACCAGTGCTGTAATAATTTTATTTTGAAAGTTTGTTTCACTTCCACATTGTTATGATGTCTATGATAATCTCAGTCTGTAGTGAAAGCTAGTCAGAAGTGTAGCACAGACTTATAATCTTCTTGTATTTGTAGGCAATATAAGGGGGACACTAGAAGGAAGTTCAATTTGAGAAGACGCAAACAAGAAGCAGCAGATCTGTCCAGTCAGGAAGAGAACGGACTTCAATCTGAAGTCACAGGTCATGTAAGTCAAAGTAGAAATTCTAAGAATGATGTCAACCTGGGAGAGAAGCGCAAGCTTCAAGAGGATGATGACAATGTGACAGATGACGAAGATGAAGAACTAGTCACAGTGTTGAAATTTCCCAGAATTTCCCAGAAGCGGAAGAAACCTTGGGTATCTTTGGAGAATAGTGATGATGATATGCAAGATGTGGACAAGAAGTGCTCAAAGAGGTCCCCAGATGGGCTCCATCATCCATCACCAAAGAGGATCGCAGTCAGTGACACTGACGAGGAAGTCAAGATGAATGGGAAGGAGCCATCGTAAGTTGAATAGTCACACTTCTTACAATTATGTGTTAGGACAACACACAGCCACTGTAAGATTGGATGCACAAAAAAGCCGTATTCCTGCAAGATTATTTTTAAGTAGTAATTCCTATATTTCTTTGTTTTTGCAGAGCAGACCCCAGGCAAATAAGAACAGTGAGTAAATGCATTTGATTATTTTCAGTAACATATGCATGGCATATACAATGTTGAAAGTGGTTGCGGTGAAACTTGATTCCCACAAGTAAGCCAAAGGCAAGTTTGTAAACCTGATACATATACATGTGTCATCCAAGTTCTGTAACATGTGAACCTGAGTTCCTCAATAGGTGATATATAAATATTTTTCCGTAAACAGAGCTTAGTCGTTCTAATTTTATAGAAAGCTTTTTGCCTTCCCCCCCCCCCCCCCCCCCCAACCGCCGAAGGAAACGATCCGTCGAAAGTAAAGACCCGCAAAGGCTGCTAATTCTGAAAATAACGAGGGTCGTCTTTGTCATCCACAGCCAACCAGTATGATTCGTCTTTCTCGGCGATACAAGAAAGCACGATGCAGACCTACTAACTTGAAAGAAGCCATGAAAGCGAACATCTATTTTGCTCCTCCTGAGTTCAGCTTACCAGCTTATACCGTGCTGATTATTAGAATGTTTGAAAAGTTTAGAAGGCAGCTGTACGTGGCACAATCCAAAGTCAAAACACGCATACCCTGGGGGCCCCCCGTACTTCCTGGTAGCAGAGAGACACTGGACCTACAGCTGCCTAGAAGGAGTACTGCTTCCACAGGAACCAGGGCGTCCGTTTTCGTTAGGAATCCTCTGCACGGAGGTGAGTTATTTTCAGCAAGGTTCGCTCTAATTTTAAGAACGTCAAGAGAGGAGAGGTTGCCTTACAGTACTTCAAAAAACTTCAGACGATTTTAATTTCGGACAAAGAAGGTGTCCGGAAATAAAACCGTCCGAAATTTTTAACTTCCTAAATATTTACAGTACAGTATAAAACTTTCAAAGCTCTTAGTTTACTTCATGGAGCGAACTCTAGGTAAGAAACTACTTGAGATACGTACCGGGCTTACACAATTCTTATTGTCCCGTCGGTTTATCAGGTAAACCTTGAGGATGCAGTAAAGCTATCATTTTCACCGTTGTTATTCAGTCTAATTGATGTTTTGTTGGCGTAAATATACTTGAAGTACGTGTCAGTGCCCGAAAATTTTATTGGAAATTTGTTTGAAATGAGATCTAAAGTGTCCGACTAAAATGTTCGAAGTAAAACGCGCGTAACTTTTTTGTGCTATACTGCAGATTAGGAGTGGTTTTTTTTTTTGCTAAACAGTCGCTTACCACTGGCGGAGATGGTTTGAAGAGTACTGGTAGAAGAGAGGTTGAAGAGTAAGAGAAAAAGTCTCCCATATGGGCCTTATTCCCAGGTTGTTATTCCCTTCATGTTATTTTTAAATAACTATCATGTTATTTTTAAATAACTATCTCAGAAAAGTCTAGAAATAACCCACCCTGCGAGGCAGATTTTGTTAACGTGGACAGCTCAAGCGGCTTTTGACGCATTTTGATCCTCCAAAACACCTACGCAATGTGCGTGATAACATTATCCGCGAAAGTACTGGGTAAAGGTAAAGTCTGCATACGAGCCAAGTGGCTCACCAGTCCGGAGCTTATCCCGGTTTCTGTAGGATGAAGCGACTAGGAATATTTCTACTCCCCCTGGATGGGATGCTAGTACATCGCAGGGTTACCCCGAGCATTAAATTCGCTGGTACCCAATTTCGCTGGAACACAACGCAGTGTCTCCGGCCAGGTCTCAAACCCGGACCGCTCGATCCGAGCGCACTAACCATGAGGCCACCGCGCCTCCCACAAAGTACTGGGTATCATGCTAAAAATAACGTTAGAGTACTTACTGAACCTGGGAATAGAGCCGACTGTCCTACCCTCCATTTTCTCTTGCATTTACCACAAAAATCCGAAAAGCAAATATAACCAAAACAGTAAAAATAATCTACATTCTCCTTTATTTTTGAGGGTCCTTAAATTCGCGACTTTAAAAAGTTCGTAAACGTAAGATCCGCGAAAAATAACGCGGACTGCGAGCTTTGATGTCGCGAAATTCAATGCCTAAGAATTCATTTGAATAGATTGAAGGTTCTGATAGAGTAATACAGCTATCGAGTAAGGACAGCATATTGGTTTTGTTGAAATTTTTGGTTAATGTTATTTTGTAAAAAAAGAAATAATAAAGACATTGGATCATCAATTTCAATTTCGCGAAATTTCGTTCCTGCAAACACAGTTTCTCTCCTATCGCGAAATTAACTGAAGACTCACAAAATGTGTCCAGAAATATTTTCGCGAAATTTAAGTCCCGTGAAAACTAAGGAGAATATCGTACATGAATTTTGGCTTACCCGATCGTAAATTTTCTTGCGGTAAAATGGGTAATCCCGAGCGGATCAAGATCTTGCCTGATCGGTAGCCAATCACAGCCCAGGATTGGGTTCATCCTGCCCGCTTACGGTGCTAGCCATATAGAATGTGTGTTCACTTGTTCTTGTATTCCAAAAGATTATCATTGTATTTTCCTTTTTTGATATATGTAGCAACAGGTACAGATACCAAGAGCCAGTCAGAATTTGACTTCTCTGATCGCAAACGAACCTTGAGGAGCTCATCTAACTCTGTAAAGCAAGCAACAGCGTCCACTTCCACCGGCACAGCACCCAGTGCAACTGTGCCACCTTATAACGTGGACAGCGATAGCGATGATGGTGACTGTAAAAAATCCTTCCTGGACGAGATGGCTCGCCCGTCGGTGAGTAGCTCTACTAAGAAGCCAGCGCCGAGCTTGTTAAGGAATCGAGGACGTTCTAATATACTAGAGCTTTCGGAAGATTGGGAAATGGAAAAAACTGAAGCAACAGGGGAACCGTCCGTTATAACTCAAACTAAGTCGAGAAGTGATAAAGTTGCATCCAATGTGGAACTCGAGGATGATGGAAGAGAAGAGACTAGAGAGCCTGTAGTTGGTGAGCAAGGCAGTTTGGACGATGCCAATGTTGCTTCAGATCCTGAAGCAAGTCAAATTCAGTCAAATACGGTTGATTCTTCAGCTGGGACGCTAGAAAATAGTAGCAAAATAATAACGAATACTGAGACAGGCCAAATCAAGCTGGACAATGAAAATTCGTCGAGTAAAAGTAGAGTTTTACCAGAGAGTAAAACAACTGACAATGATATGGATTTGATAGACACTGACCAAGAAAACCAAGCGGAGATCATTCGGCCTCCAAAACGTCGAAGTGTCTTGAGGCCCGCTATCAGCGATGATTCAACTGATGATGAAGGCGACATGTCTCAACCAATGTTTTCTATGCGTTTCCCTGGAAATGAAACTTCGGTTAATAGTGAGGTTCCTGAAAGCGGAGATGTTGCGGGGACTCGTGATTCTGTCCAGTCTCTATCCCCACAGAGTGACTCTCAAGGAATGGTCGGGAGGAGTATCCTTGACACGATGGCTGCAGATGGCGATGAACTGTTACCTTCCCACACATTATTAGAATCTGATTTGACAACTAATAAACAGGTGGAAGAGACTTCAGAAGAAGGTTCGTTTGATGTTGCTGGGACGTCGTCTTCAGCAGCAAATTACTCGATTAATCAAGCAAAGGAGAGGTTGGCTGAAAAAGACAAAGAAGTGGTTGATGTCGACAGTAGTGAAAGTGAGCGTGTGAGACCGACGAGGTCGGCGGCGGCAGAAAAAGCTGCCGCTGCAGCGGAGAGGAGACATCAGATGACGTCAAGGCGGAATTTGAGAGACGCTTACCCGTCAAGGTACTGATCAGTGTAGTGCATGGTCTCAAATAGGTTTAGCCTTCCCTCAGTCCAATCCAAGCTTTCCTCACTCGGTAGTTTTGTACCCCTCGTCCCTTAAAGCGTGAAAAAAAAATGAAGCTTCAACCGGATTCTAGCTCCACCGACTGAGCTTTCAAGGCAGCTGGGAGCTGGTCACGTGTCATTCGAGCACGAACTTTTTTCAGGCTTTATTTTCGCAACTGGCTAAGTTGCGTACCAAATAATTCAAATTGATTGGCGGTCTTGTGTTACATCTGATGCAAGAACCAGTCCCAAAAAGCTGTCAGGGCTGCAACAGGTCAGGAAATGGTCAGGGGAAATCGCCATTTTGAAGAGTTTAAGAAACTTGAAATTATTACATACAAGGTCATTGTGACCTCAACAATGTTTTACTTGATGACGAAGGAAAATTTGTTGAAAACTTGTAAGTCTTAAATCATTGGGCTGAAAGAGAGGCTCTAAGACCACAACTAAAGGGGAAAGTGTGTGAATTTTGAAAACTGACGTCTGTAGGGAGCATGTGTGTACAGGCTAAATAATTTAAGACGTCGTTAGTATAGAAACAGCCTTTGACTTGTAGACACTAATACTACTCATTCACGTTCGAGATAATCGCGTTTCTGGTTTTTGCACCCATTCATATTGGTTGTTCAATCGTGTGCCTTTCTTGTCCACCAGCTCTCTTGATGACTACATCTCCATCAGTGAGCCAAGGGATGTCGTGGCCGACGCGCATGAGTCCACAGTAGAGTGTCCGCTGTGTTATCATCATTTTGCTTCAAAAGAAATAGAAGCCCATGCTTCCGACTGCCAAGGCCCACCCCCAGAGGCGTCATATTATTCACAAATGCAGAGCAAGGAGACTGGTACTGGGAACGAGCCTGGGCCTAGCGTCAGAAGGTGAATGTTTTGGATAATGCTGTTTGGAGCTGTTTAATGAAACATTTTAGGACAAATACGAATATCAGAAGTTTTGACATTTTTCAGAGAATTTGTAAGCAGTTTAATGAAACACTTTAAGAAAATTACGAAAATCAGAAGTTTTGAATTTTGAAGAGAATTTTTAAAGATAGACACTTTTCATTCTGTTGGAGCAAGCTGGATACATCAGTTCCACATTACTGTAGTAGTAGTTTTATTTGTTCTTTCTGCGAGATATGAAGGACGATCTGTAGCTTGGTTTCCAAAATCTAATGGTCCCGTTTGCCTTAAAGAGGATGACCTTTTGTTGATTCTGTAGCGTTCAAACTCAGCTTGCCATGAAATAAAAGCGAAACTCTTGATGGCAAAAAGACTAGTAAAATGACCAATGAAGTGTGTGTGTGTGTGAGTGTGTGTGAAGCTAAGAGGATCAGATCTTACTATAGGAAAATACCACGAGCGCGTGTGCCCTAGAGACTAATTTTTGGCGGGAAAAACAATGGTGGCTGCCATAGTGGAGTTACAGTGCAACCTCGGTTGAGCAAAGCCTCGGGGTTTTTTTGGCCTGTTTAAGCAACCTCTACATTACAAACCAATTTTTGTCAACTTGGTTACCTCCACAAACTAGATGTGAGGTATTTTGTTTTACATAACCGTGGTGTTTCCAGCACTGCAAGTGTTCGGTCGTGAACTTCGAACGTTTTTGTTATATTCTATTGAAATTATACTGAACTTTGGGACCGGGAGCTTGTTGAGCCATCAAGTTTGTTATTTGTATCGTTGTAGCCGTGGTTGCACTGCAGTTTCAAAGTCGTCCTAACTAGCTACAAAAGAGAAGCTAAGTAACGACGACGGCTAAGCCTAGGACAACGCCTAGTCAAACGTGAATTTGTATTTTACCAGCGAAATTCGCAGTTATCCGGTTTTTAGTACGCCAATGGCTCTAAAAAATCCAATTTCAAATCGAAATACAAGAAAATAGCCGTCGTTGGTTACTTACTTCAGACTACGCAGAACTGGCTTGTTTCACGTTTTTAGAGAGCTTAAGCAAACCACGACGACGACGGCAACTAGAACGTTACCAAACAAAACGTTTAAGGCTGGTTTTCACTAGAGCACAAGCACAAGCATAAGCATAAGCACAAGTGAAAACAGCCGTGACATTAACATAAGCATAAGCGGAAACACAAGAAGAACGAACCCACTTATTTGTCTTGTGCAGTTTTCACTAGTGACGCGCTCGACATAAGCATAAACATAAGCACAAGAAAAACGAACAGTTTCGTTTTTCTTATGCTTATGCTTATGCTTATGCTTATGCTTTAATGAGCAAAGCAATGGCTGTGCACGTGCATTATAAATCTTTGTACATTTCTTTGCCGTCCTCTGCAAAATGACAAAGTTCTGTGTCGTCTACGGAACGTGGACGACGACGGCTAATTTTGTCGTATTTCCATTTGGAATTGAACGCCGTCGTTGCATATTTAGCTTAAGCACGTTTTTAGAGCCTTGGCGTACCGAACAGATCTAGACAATCGCGAATTTCGCTGGTAGAATATAAATTAATTTCTCACTAGGTGTCGTCTTCGGCGTCGTCGTCTTTTCTAAAGCTCCCTATTGTTTTTCAGAGGACGACTAAGAAATGTACAAAGATTTATAACGCACGTGCGCTGCCACTGTTTTGCTCATTAAACTTTTTGTCATAGTTTACTTAAGCTCCCTGTGGCATATGGAACTAAAGTTCTGTGAACTAAGGAATAATTCTGAACTTGGGCTGCTCCTTTTTGCAGTGTTCCTGCCCGGGCTGATACGAACCCCTCGCCTTCAGTTTACCGAACTTTAACCGGCGAAAGAGGAGAATTAAAACAGTTGAAAGTGGTGCTTCAGAGCTCGCCAATCGCGAAACAGAAACTGCTACGGAAAGCCATTCAGGAAACGGATTCCGGCAAGCGAAGTCTCGCTTTTGAAAAGGCTCCTAGACCTTCTGGAAGCCCTGATCAGTATCGCAGTTCTAGAAGCTCTGATCAAGATTTGAGAAAACCCAGCAGGAATACCAGGGCAGCCCTAAGGACAGAATCAGAGAGTGAAGAGAGTGGGTACGTGAGAGAAAAAGAAGAAAGCAGTTCAACGGAAGTCTATAGCTGGCTTGACGCATCAAGGTCTTGATTTTATTTTCTCAGTAAATGTATTTTTGTGCACAATAATGAACCTCTAAATCGGGGGTGTTAATTTCTTCCAAATAAATTCTAGAAGTTCAGCTCAAAAAATGGTCGCGGGATGGCATAACGTGCTTGTCTCCGGTAAAGAGACGCGTGTGCAAGATGTGCTGATCGCGTGCACGGGACCTCACCTGAAATCCCCAACTGCTCCCAGTGAAGCAAAGTTCTTCATAGAATAACATATGACTGCAGAACAATTGGGGGTTTAACATCAATTTAGCTCTGGTGAAGTGTTGTCTTAAGTCAAAGGATCTGGACCTCTTTTTCTACAAGCGATTGTCTGCTGGCGTACACCCTATTCACAGGTTGCTTGTGGAAACCTAGAACACATGCTAAGCTTTTTGAAGGCTTTTCTTTTGGATAGAACACCCTCCACTAGAAGTGCATAGCTGAAGTAATTAAATATTTTATATGCCTTGTTACAAAGGTAGTTGTTGCAGTTTTTTTTAGGGCATGTTCCTTTAAAGATTTATATGAGTTATCAAACCTTTAATGAAATCAGTTTTAATGAAACTATTAAGATGAAGTTTATAGAACGCCTAACATCGACCAAGTCTGTCGACGGAAGCAACACGACAAACAATACTGAACACTGAGAAGGATGTAACCACTCCCTTATGCTTTGAGTAGTTTTGCCACCTTTCTTAGATCGGACGGACGGACTGACTGGCAGGCTGGCTGACTGACTGACTGACTGACTGACTGGCAGGCTGGCTGGCTGGCTGGCTGGCCGGACGGACTGAGTGACGGACAGACAGTTATCATCATCGAATGTTACGAGTTCTTGATTGCTTCAGCTTTCATATGGTTAATCTTTTATTATGTGCCAGAGTAAATTACGAACGCGTCAGCAGTTATTTACACTGCAGTGTAAATTAATAAATAACGATGAAGTTACCTACCCCGCTTATCCCATCCCGATGGAGTAACTTTTTATTTCATGTAATAAAGGTTTTTATTGGTGAGCCTTGTGGTTTCCGCTTCATGCAGCAATTATGCGCAGTTCGTTGTGGGTCGAAGCAGAATCTTTGATTTCGTCTTTTTGTGTCATGCAGTCCTGAAAGAAAGAAGCCAAAGCATACTTATGGATCGTCTGGTAGAGGTAATGTTTGTTGCATTGATTATGGTCTGGCGGTCTGTCTGTCTGACGGACTACGGGACTGACTGACTGACTGACGGTTGACAGGTCTGACGGATGGACGGGAAGACAGGCTGACTTAGATACTTGCTGAGGGTCAGTGTAACTGACGGTCGGTCTGACTGGCTGAGAGCGTGATCGACAGATGGACAATGCAATTTACAGTTTCACAATGTGTGCCTGTTAATAATTGACTTTATACGCGTATTCGTATTTCCGGCATAACCCGGGTGTTTTTCAGACAGGTAATTTGTTTTGGATTCTCCAAAATTGTGGCGTCCTAGGAGTACCTTACCTTGTCATTGAGCCGTTGTTTTCTGTTTTAGGAAATGCCCCAAAACTAGGCGGTGATTACATTCCCCTAAACGTGATCGTGGAAAGTGACGAAGAGAGTGCCACTGGAAAGGCTTCCAAAGGACAGTCGCATAGAAAAACGTTTTCTAGAAGAACCGAGGAAGTGGAATCCGATAGTGATACGTCGGATGACAGTATCATGGTGAAGTACGGAGCGCAGCGCGTCTCGCAGCGAAAGAGAGACCCCAAACAAGAGAAAACAGACGAGATGGACGAAAACGAAATTGCGCTAGCCCTACTTGGAGGCAGGAGCAAGAAGAGGTCGCTGTCGCTGTCCAAAGGATCAAAAGCAAAGAAATCTCGCCGGCCGAGAGATTCAGACAGCGAGGAAAGTGATGAGTCGAGTATAGTTTGTGGGCTTTGTGAAAAAAAGATTCCGAAAGAGTTGTACAGACAGCATGCAGATGAAGAACTGGATCAGAGGAAAAGGGCGAAGAGAAATGTTCCTCGTAAAGCAGAAGGTGCGTAACCACACATTGGTATAACTCTATAGAGTCCGAGATTACATCGCACTAAATGATATTAATTACCTAGCACCCAATGAGATACGCACGCGCGGTGGGGACTAAAGCGTAAGTAATCTGCTCGTGCTCGAAGGAAAGCTTCAGTGTTTTTCGAAATTATATGACGTCAACATGAGGAAAAAAGGAAAACCTTAACTTAACTAAAACTTTTTAGGATTTCGGCTTCTAGTTTTTGAAATACAACCTCAATTACCGTGCATAAGGCAATTTCCAACCACGTTTCCAGGGTCTCTCTCCTCTGCCTTCCTCGTCGTTGGGAGCGGCTGGTCACGTGACCACCTGTGACACAAAATTTTCCACCGGGGTAGAGTCAACGAATAGTCTTGCTGAGTTATTTTCTTTGATGTTTGATATCTCGAGTAGTTACTGTGAAAGACGGGAAACAAGGGAACAGAAAGGATGAAGAGAGAAGGTAACTTCGTTAATTTGACTCGTGCACTTTATCATCACAAGTGACCTAGCACTCTGACACTCTCCGTAGCTCAGTAGTTACACTGCCTGCATGGTGTCTGGGACAACCTAGTTCACGGTTCTCCTCATAAAAAAATGTCTTTCTTTAGTCAAACCTTTTTTTAAGTTGTAAGTAAAATACTGTGAATAAAACCTCTATTAACCAGCCATAGATATAAGCAGCGGCGGTTGCCTTTTGATCATCCCGCCGAGGGTTTTCTATTGTCCTTGCCCAAAGTATTAAAAAGCGGTCACCCAAAACGTAATGCATGTAGTTTGGTTTTTGTTTTAGAAAAGGCAATGACACTCCCAGATAGAAAGTGACCACTGATTAAAAAACATTCAAACACATGTTTATCGGTTGTCTTCATGATTCCATGTTGCATTAAAACGTGTTTGTATTTTACTAAATTTACGTTTCTACTGAGCTGCATACTAATTTCCGACGAATCCCTATTAAGTGGTCACGCTATATTATCTTGAGGTGGCCGCGGTAGTTCGACTGTATGACTTAACATTCTGTTATCTCAAGAGATTCGGTTAAATGGACAAATTTGTTTCCTCGTTCCTAACCATACTCTGTTCTGTGATTGAAGGTCCAGCCCGAGGGTGCAAACACAGAAAGGTGTCCCCAGTACAAGTACTGTTACAGAGGACACTGAAACTGATGATGTGGACTGGGACAGTGTCAGTAATTCTCCAATTAAGTGTTTCCAATTCACAGAAAATAGCAACAGTGTCGTGGACTTCGAGAATCAGTTTGAACACCTCAAAGAAACTAGGTCTGGCAGTAGGCGATCGAAATACGGACAAAATGGCTTCGGTGCCCGTGGGGGATACCGAGGGTCCGGTAACAGGGGTAATTATAGAGGATCCTATAAGAGGGGTTACGGGCGCGGGAAGAAATATGGGAAATACAGGGGATCTCGCGGGAGAAAGTGATGCCCACGGTTCTGGTTTGAATAAGATGGGACATGTTGTGACGTTATATGTGTATTAGACCAACTTCAACCAGCTTTGGTAGAGAACAATGCTCGCCGTTTAGGTAAAGAACATCTTTCGGGTATAAAGAGAACAGTGTTGTAGGAGTTAGAGTACTGAGTGCCATACCATGCCACTTGACAAAGGTTTTACAAAGGTTTTTACTCGTAAATTTTCTTAAGAACTTGTTGACGCATTTCTTACTGTTGTTAGAACTGGCCAATCGAAGCGCAAGAAATGTGTGCATTGTCAGTGAACACCACTTTCGTTACGTATTTCATTTTGAGTAGTCCAAACGAGAGCTACCAGGAAGTGTTCTCGGAAATTTATCAAAACTTTGTCAAGTGGGATAAATATGGCGAACGGTACCCTACGTGAGGATCTGCAGTATCTCCATTAAGCAATGATTCAAGGAACCCTTCAGTAGGGGAAGCGCTATATGTTTGTGCTGAATTCGATTCCGACATCACTTTTGCCTGGTTAGAGTATGACTGCCTAAAGAGGGAATCATGACATGCAAACATTTAAAGACGTTCAGAAAAATAGCAGTTGATGTAATGTTTAGCGCTTTGGGAATAATAATGAAAGACAGTTAATCAGTTGATATATCTATTACTGGATCACAGACTGAGCTGGGACTCATTCCCAATCTTCTCTTGAAAGAAAAGAGTTATTTAGACGCAGGGGGTGACGGGAAGGAGCCCCATAATTCCTAGCGCTTAACTGGGGGACGAGCCAGTAACGCTTATGTTAGACTTGTTGAGTTCTTCAATGGAGATAAGTGACGTAACTGCAGTGAATAGAATTTCAAGCGTTGCAAGCCTGTCGGACTTTTTGTCTGTTGTTTCTCAATTGCATTAATAATTCATCAAGTTAAAACAAAAAAAATCACAACCGTAAAGGAGGTTTGGTTACCTAGTCTTAATTACTATATATTTGGACGATTTTACTCGTTATTTACTCCTTAGTTTTTGTTTCAATTGAGAGGATATATCAGATACTTAAGACGGTGTTTCATTGGCTATCTAACCAACTCGAATTTCGTCAAAAATACTCCGCTTCGCGTCGTACTATCAACTCTCTTCTGAGTGTGTGATATCCTGATTAAACACTGTCTCTTGTATTTGATGTATTACTTCTCGCCTTGGTAAATTTGCAGTGTAGTGTTTATTTATTATCAAAAGACTCATTTCTACCTTGTATGCAATTTTCATCGATTGCCTTTTGAACCGAAATGTGGCCATTAACTGTATTTAAGTAATTAATGGTTGAAAGCAATGGTGTTCAGTCATTTTGAGTTGATCTTAATGTTTACTCTTAAAATCCTCACAGTTAATGTACATGGAATCAACTTGATAACGTGCGCATCTATTTTATGCTTTGGAAAACCTTGCATATTTCTGAACAGTGACTTTCTGGGGATTTCCGAAAATTAATCGAGCCCGCGGTATCATCAGAGGTGTTGCTAAGTAACAGATATACATTGCCCTTGAGGGGTTTTTGCGGGGATGCTGAATGTTGGAGATAATGTCGGAATAAGTAACAACGTTAGTTTGACAACTAGTTGATGTTTGTTTACGGTTGTATTAGAAAATGTAGCTTGGGGGAGCACCACAATCTGAGCACCCACCTCACACATAGGGTCACCCCAAACCCCCACCCCCAAAAAAAAGGTAAAAGAGAGAAGAAAAATATTTTGGGGCAAGTCATCACACATTCAAGAAATGAATAAATTAAAACATCAAAAACTCAACAATCTTTACGGATGTAAGCCGTCCTATTTCTCACAAATCCAAGTAAATCTTACATTTTTCCCCATTTGTCACATTTTCTTGTTCAATGGAAATTTTAAATCGCGTGGTTTCCGCTAAATCGTTTGAAAATAGGAAGAATTCCGTTTCTTATATCGCGTGGGAAGCTTTCAAGAGGACAGCTGAAAACACTTTAACAACAACGTATACGACAAAGATACGAAGTCGTTGTTTAGACAGATTCTTGCTTCAACAAAAACATCCGCACTGTAACGAAAATATTTTTCTTATCTTCTCACATGCTGTACGTTTGGGATCCGCAGTTATTGGAAAGGACCATTTTATTTCACTCAAAACGCACGAATTAAAAAAAAAACACTGAATTATATATGTTCGCATAATGTTAATTCAAACTTGTGGCCAAAAAAAAACAATGTCGGCCTGCGGAAAAGGAAGTATTTTACTTAGTAAAACGGTTTTAAAATAAAATAAAGCTTAACAGTTGTACGTATTTTCATCCAGCGAAATGTTAAATAACAGACGATATTAAAGCCGGGAAACACTGAAAACCCTAGTGAAACGAAAAGGCAGCTGCATGCACTGCAGCTTTTATTATTTTTCCCAACTTAATACCAAAACATTCCTTTTCCTTCACAAATGCAAGTTCATGCACTCCAATTGAAGTTTATAGATAAATAAGTAAATAAATAAATAAATAAATAAATAAATTACCATATTTAGAGAAGAAGCCACATCAGCCTTAGCTGTTTTTCATGCGGGTTCTCTGGTCGAATGAGTTCAGAGTGTTGGTTTTTGTGGAGGAAGGAAAACCACAGAACCCGTAGAAAAACCGGCCTCGGAGCAAGGCGAGAACCAACCACAAACTCAACCCACATATGGCACTGGGCCGGAATCGAACCCAGGCCACATTGGTGGGAGGCTAGCGCTCTCACCACTACGCCATCCCTCCCCCCCTTAAAAACGTGAAAACTTCAGTGTTCTTGAAGAACATACTAGCCGTTGGTTTAGGTTTATCCAGATAACTTCGTAAATCAACAAAGAGAAACTGCAGCATTTAATTTCGTTTTTCTGAGATCGAGCTTTTTCTCCTCTATTAGAACGTGTAATGACTGTATATATGTCACTTCAGGTTTTCACCATCATACAAAGGTCCCTTGTACGTTGCCTCCTTCGCCCTCAGTTTGCTCCCAATTTCAATCACAGAATATTGTCCATCTCTAGCTAAGGACGGTGTTAGGAGGGGGGGGAGTTAAGGGGCAAAGAGGGCCACTACGTTTTCATGCAACGGGAATATTTAAAATTCCCCTTCCCCCCCCCCCCTCCCCCCAAAACCCCACCTCCAATTAATAAAAAACTACCTTCCCTAATAGACATTTTTAAGTAGATTCCGTTATTCCGTGACTAGCTGTCTTCCAGGAAAGTATGTTTACTCGTCGAGCGTTATGAAGATATCACTGTCAAATTGATTCGTGACTTCTGTAATTACACTGAATTGGCTGCAGGCTTTTCAAGTAAAAAAAACCATTAACTCGAGTAACTTAAGCGCGCATTTAGTTCAGTCTTTCATTTAAAGGACTGTGGCCGAGGCTTGAAATAAACTTTATGGACGTTTTCTCACTCCAGCAGAACAGATATCGAAACGCGTGCATGATTTAAGTTGAACTGACTTTGCCATGACTCGAAAGCTTAGTCAGTATACAAAAGCAATTAGCTATGGAAAACTGAAACAATATTCACGACTTGTTATCGTTTCTCTACATACGCAACTAGTATGCCTTTGACGCAGTGAAAATCCAAAAAAATACTTTGCGTTCATTTTCTTGGCGTTTTAGACGTAACACGGACGTTTAAGCTAGAAAAACAACTGAAAGAACAAAACGCAGTCATTACATTCATATTAAAAAAGGCTTTATCTATTCAGATAACCCTAACAGATGTATATTATACATTTATGCATATTACGAAAATAGGCACTTTGTCTAACGACGAAGATATGATCGATTTTGTCAAGATAATGAAATGATTTACTCATGTGACAACAACACTCTTCGCTAGATCAATTTCGTTTAATCTCTTCAAAACTGATCCAGAACCGCGCGACATGAAATTCTAAATCGTTGTGTTTATTTTTGCTTTTAAAAACGAAACAAACCGAACCAATTTTGCGTCAAGACGTACTTCGCTTATCTGGCTATTGACGACATTAAGAAAAAAAGAAGCCACGGGGTCAAACTATAATATATTTGTCATGTTTAACAGGCCTATTGTCGCGGCGCACATTCGTTCCCGATATTTCCGCACTGAGTTGGAAAACATCAAAATGAAGCCAATAAATTACGCTTGCTCGCATTGTTATTGGCTGAAAACCTTGGATGGACAGCCCACTATTTCACTGAATCAAAAAAGCAATTCAGCGAGTCTCTGCTACATTGCGCTTTACTGCGAGCCAGAGATTACAAGAGATTTACTACACTCGTTTTGAACGCTTCTCCTGCGAAGATCAACATGAAGAATTCTTCAGACCTTTTAGAAAATGACTTCTGCGACCGTTTCAATGGCTATCGCTACATGGCAACAGTTGGGAACACTCCCTTTAAGACGGCTTTCTTGGTGAACGCTGCTGTAAACATGCCCTTCTCCATCATAGCGACACTGGCCAATGCTCTTGTGATAATTTCAATATGGCGCACACGTTCGCTCCATACCTCAGCAAATGTGTTGCTCATGGGATTAGCTTTGTCCGATCTGGGCGTTGGCCTGTTTGTTCAGCCGTTCTTCATTGCGCATTTAATTTCGTTCGCTAAACAAGGAGCGGCGAATTTTACTTGCATTTCCGCTGCTGCTTTGACAATTGCAGGCGCATTCCTGTCTGTTATTTCATTCAAAACAGTGACTGCAATCAGCGTGGAACGGTTTCTCTCTCTGCGCCTTCATCTACGCTACGAAGATGTTGTCACAACAAAGCGGGTCCGGCGAATTCTTGCTGTGTTGTGGGTCTGGAGTGGAATTTCCTCTATCGTCTGGGTGCTGTTTGTCCCGTCCTACAAGTCCTACTATTTTATTACTGGTATTGCACTTTATTTGATTATTTCCACCGTGGCTTACGCGAAAATTTATTGCATCGCTCGTTCTCATCAAAGGCAAATCGAAAGGCACCAAGTTGCAGTAGATCCCCGCAATATGCGCCGTCGAACAAAATCTGCTTATAACATGTTTCTGGTATATTGTGTTCTTTTAAGTTGTTATCTACCTTACTCGATCTGCCTGGCTGTGGGAAATATCACAGGCTATAAAACGGGGAACTGGATAGCGATCAACTTTACGCTAACAATTGTTAACATCAATTCTTCCATTAACCCGCTGATTTATTGTTACCGAATGAGAGAGATTCGTAGAGCGGTATCACGTACTTTGTACACTATAATTTTGCGGAGAACGGAAGCCAAGTAGATTTATCTGGAACGCATAAGGCCACCTGCCATCTGGATAAAGAAACGCTACGATAACTTCAAGTTGTTTAAGAGGAGCTAAGTTAAAATTATGAAGGGTTTGTTAGTGAATTTGTAGGTAGCAGGACTATTTAAAAGTTGTGAAACAAAAATTTGTTTTCACTTTATTCAACTTCTTCTGCTACAGTCGGTTTTTTTTTTTATACAAGTCGGTATGGCAACCACGTTAGCGAAAATAAACTACACAGAGAATCGAAACAGAGTTGAATATTCGAAACTTACTGATAACACCGTATCGAACCTCTTAACACTGCCATATGCCAATCGTTAAGTAGCGAGATAGAAAATATAAAATTCTTATTTTTTAGGCCATTTTAACTTCAGCAGGAATAAACGGCATACTGTGGTGATAAACAATAAAATTGTGAAACAAAGGTGCTTACTGTTTACCCCAGCAGGTACGTAAACACCCCGATATTGATCGTTCTGTCGGAAATTTCATAGAATAGAAAAGAGCTGTAAAAGTTCCATTGAACATCAAACACATTGTATTGTGAATGTGAAAGCGGAGCCGTACCGCACTTATCATCAATACGAAATTTGGAAGTACTTTAAGACCTTGTCCACCATTGTAAGTCACAGGAATTTGAAAACGCTGTTATTTCTACGGTTTGGCCTTACGACCACACTAATCCGTCGCCAAAACCGGGCTTTTAGAAAATGTTCTTCAAATACCTCTAGCGTATTGTGGTCGGCATCTTAGAAGTAATATCTTCATGTTGAAGAAATAAAAACTCGGGCCTCTCGCAACAGATTGCCGACGTCACAAAACGCCCGCGTTTTCACCGCGCTTGATCAACAATATATGCTGAAAAGCCTTAATCTTAATTTGCCATTTCGATACAACTTGACCTTTTGAACGAGAAGACGATGATACGAGCCAAAGAAAGATATTTTGACGTCCGTTTACGTCAATCAAATATGTAATTGCTCAATAGAAAACTGGCAAGGTGTTTTTTGGCCTTTCTTATTGGCTTAGGGGTGGATAAAATATAAGAAGTGGTTAAATGCATTATTAACAGGAAGTTTCAAAGTTGAAAGACTGGAACCCTTCAGTCCGGGTCTCTTCCTCTGCGATATCCCGTGTGTTGTTACAGTGCAACGATACCATAAACACATGCAATTTCAACAGCTTGATAAATATATTTTGCTAACAATGTAGTCTATAAATAGACATTTGTAAGACAACACACGCTTGACAAAACTGCTCATCTTCTGAACTGTTTAACATAATATTGATGGAAATGATCTGAAACAAATTTCTTACAAAACTTCTTGACGAAGCAGTTAGTCTAACATGAAACGCTGACTAATCGCTCATTTGTCTCGCAAAAAAAGTTCATTATTACACGAGATTTCTCCTCTAGCGATCTTCGGAGTTTTCTGCACGATGAAGTGATCTGAAAGGAAGTCCTAACCTTCAGAAATTTGCAAGAAGGCTCAAGAGTATTCGCCAAAAACTTCCCAACATTAACAACTACCTTAACTTATTCAACGCTTTTAGGGTTTAAAGTTATACGGAACTGCAAGCAATGAAAAACAGAAAATAGTCCTTCCCTTAAACTCGAAGTGTCAAGCAAACAGTTTTGAAAAGTTCTATTCAGCAATTTGCCAATAAATAACCTACATACAACTCATTTTGCAGCATTTGTTACGATACAGCATCATAGATGTATGAAAAAAGAAAAGCTTCGGTTTTATCACATTTAACTAGGCTTCATACAGTTCAAGTGTTATCTTCACCAGCCCCAAAACAACCATAACAACAATAACAGGTCTATAATACAACATGAGCCCGCTGGTTTCTTTGAGAGCGGTTTCTAAACATCGCTTGTCACCATAGCGGCAAGCTAACGTCACTTTTGACATGCCAGATAATTTGACTGGCTTCTAACAATCGGAAACTTCGAGCATTTTCCATGAATTAATTAAAACGCCACTTGCTTCTTTGCGTGCCGTACTTAGTTTGATTGACAAATAGGGTTCGCCCTACTTTTCTACCAAGCTAAGAGTAACTTATTGAATCTTTTTACCTACTTATGCCAAGCTGGCTGAACGAGAGGACCTGGAATTTCGTGCCCAAAAAAGAGTCGATGAAAACAAGGTTTTTTTTTGCCGACTCGCATGGGCAGACTGTGTTCGTACGCAAGAATGGGCCTGATAAAGATAACACCTGTCCTGTGGCACTTCACAATCACAGTTCATCTCTATGGTGACGCCGGCCGTGTCGTCCTCGCCGACGTCCACGATCGTATCCGACAGAAAAGATCGCCGACAGTGCATCGAGATCGTCAATCCGTTTCTTCAGCTCCGAAGGATCGCGAATTTCCTCTGCTTCCATCATGTAACGATGGCGTAATTCGCGCAAAGCGTAGGAATTCTCTCCCATAAAATCATCCTCATCGTCGAGATCGATTACACGCATTCGCAACTCTCGACTTAGGTCTTCGGGTTCCTGCATTCTCTCCTGTCGATGACGTCGCATATCTCGTCGGACTTCTTCGGGAATGCTCGAGTCCATGTGGAGTTCCCAAGGTTCTTTAGGGGTGTAATCGTCTTCGGTCATTTCTCGCAGCCGAATTTTCCGAAGCTCTCGTCGAAGTCGGTCGACATCGTGAATCTCCCGGAGTCTCATCTGGAGCTCTCGTCGTTTCGGCTCATCCATTTTACCGCCAACAAATTCCCTTTTTCTCTTTCCTCGGTTTTCTTTTTGTTCTTTGGCCTGTTCCCTGATCAACCGCTGAATCTTTTCCGAATCATCTTCTTTGCTCGGGGAAGGCTTTCCCGCTTTGCTCGAGGATTTTTTTCCATCTTTCTTCTTGTCTTTTCCCTTACCCTTTGCTTTCTTGTCCTTGTTCTTCCCTTTTTTACTAGTTTCTTTATTCTCGTTTTCTTCATCATTTTTGTCTTTGCTCTCTTCACTCCCGGAGCCATCTTTGCCTTCATCTTTCTTTTCTGACTCAGTTTCATTGAAGCATTCTGTAATTAAAATTTATCTCTTTCAACAAACTTTTCAGTTCCCAGCTAAAATTCTAAAAGTCCTTACTAAAATGGTAGTTTTATCAGTTGAAAAGATCTACAAATTCGTCAGTCTACAACTTCGTTACACAAAAGTCACCCTTTCACCTACATTGTACGTGTAGCTTACGGCGACATATTTGCGACCCACTAGAGGAGAAGTACTTAATTAGAAACTGCAGATATTCAATATGGAATATTTCCAAGCTTTCTTTTGCCTATCTTTATTTTGAAAGGTTAGCAGGTCTGATCGATGGTCTCTCAAGTCCCAACTGCCTCAGTGTTTGAAAACAAAAAAAAGAAAGTGTATATGTTGTAGTTAAAAATTTAACTCAGGTAAAAATTAAATTCCTTTGTCTCTTAACCCTACTTATTCATTGATTATGAATAATTAGGGTTAGAAGACAAAAGAAATTGAGAATCAAACTAGGTTAAAATTATTTTTACCTGAATTTAATTTTTAACTACAACATGTACCTAGCAAGTTTAAATATAGGAGTATGTGATAAGCCAAAAGAATGTCTTCATATGAGGCTGACACCCAACACATTTACTATTTAATTAATCTACCAACTACGCCTTGCTATTTTGAAGGAAGTGGGGAGTGGTCTGATAGTTATAAGCACACAGAGCTCAAACTCAGTTGGTCTGGTTATGATAAGAGATAAAGTACCATGGTCAATTTGTGTTGTGTTTTTTTTTTCTTGCATTTGAATTAGGTTCTAGCAGCACTGGCAAGTCTAGATCTCAAAGGCCAGGAAAATCAATGGTAAATCTGCACACAAACTAATATAATTTCTGTTTTCCATTAAATCATAAAGCTCTCTTACAGCTTCCGATAGGCACTATTTATTCCAGGATGTAACAAGGTCTGTTTATTGCAAAATATTTAGGGTAACTCCCATAGACTGAAAATAAATTAGGGAATTATAGTCTGTCTTAGGATTTATAGTCAACCAGCATGCACTGTTATGCACAATACTTTGAGGTAAAATTAGAAAACTAGTTTGTATATGAGCAGCTTGAACTACATTACTGTATTGAATGTCAGAAATGTTTACATTCTACCTCAAACACTACTGGTTCATATTTTTCCATTATTAATGCAGTGCAGTCAGAACTATCAGGATTCTAATCTACAATGTACAGCTGTAAGTTAACCAACGTTACTAATACTTCCATAAAGACAAATGAGAAAATTACATTCTGTCAGCACGCTAAGTGAAATGCACTGTGTGACTTGTTAGCCTGTAGACGTCAAGCCTTCAGCCAAGCTTAGCAGCATTTTCAGTAAAGATTATGAAGCAAACAGTGATGACGATGAGTTACCCTGGTGCTGTATTTGCAATGGAAATGCTGTGTTAAGATGTCATGGTTGCGATGATGACCTGTACTGTCGGAGGTGTTACAGGTATGCAAGTGTCAGAAAGGGGTTCAAGTGTGTATACTGTATTTAAGCTGAACAGGTGCTTCAACAACGTGCAAAGAAAACTGATTTGGAGCATGCCCTTTGCTCAGGCTGTAACTATGATCTACTAGGCAAACATGTTTTCCACTGGTCCCCAAAAATTTCTCACAAGCGTAACATCATAGCACATTGTACTTGGATGTCCTCAAAGATTGGACCTCCCTGGAAAAAAATTAATGTCACCCTCCCTTAGGGCAAGCAAAGAATAGAATCTGCCAGCCCAACGGCAAATCCCACAGCCACAGGCTATTGGACTTGATTTTCTATGCAGGTTAGCTTCAGTGGGTGTGAGTGCTGGCATGGTGAGTTTGCTGATGTCCTTGTTTATAGCCCACATTTACAGTTACTGCAGAATCTTCCCCCCTGAAAACTGATATCGTGTTACTGAAGCAAGTGTGGCACAATTTAATTGTATCATGTCACATTTCAAAAATCAAATCAAATCAAATTACTTTTAATTATTTAAGTGTCAATGTGTTTAGCACTTTCGTGTTAATTGGGGACACTTTTCCAAGCTAGAATTAGAATTTGAAAATGTTGGTTTTCGAGGAGAGGGGAAAACCGGAGTATGGGAGAAAAACCTCTCGGAGCAGAGAAGAGAACCAACATTTGTAATGAAACAAATCATTTCCAGTTTTTTGAACAATGAAAGTTGTTACTTTTCAAGAAGGGTACTCAGATATCAATTTTTGTAATGGAGAATTGACGGCAACATAGACGGCAACATAGACTGTTATACTTAATCATGGATCAGTACTGGTAATAATTTTTTTTGTCCTTTAGAGAGGGGCACAGTCGAGAAGACTATGAAGACCATGACATATCAGAATACAGGCCACCAAGAAAGAAAAAATGATCTGCAGAACAATTTAAATCTATCCATATAATTTATAAAATATGGTGTAAAATATTTTTTTATTTATAAATAATTAGAAAAGGATCATGAAATTATGTCTTTGTTTCAGTCAGCTGAGGATAAAACAAACCTATTTAAGGATTACAACAAGTTGTAAATAGCTCAATGCTCAAGAATAAAGCACAAATTTATTGTATTAGACAACCAAATCATAGTACAGAAACATGTTGCTGCTGTTTCAGCAAGAAGGGTATAGACTGTACATGATTTAATGGAAGATCTTTGACAGATCAGAGTGAATACTCCTCTACTAATTCTGGACAGACCTGCACTCAATATGAAAAATCTCCTTGCAAAGTACATCAATGCTTTATCATCTAGCTGATGATAATCTTAAGTCTCGTCAGCTATGTACTGATTAGGCTTGAGTTCCTCCGCTCTTTTGAATCCTGTCTACTCCCCTAGCAGAGGCGACTGGATGGAGAGTGGCATTAAGAAGGATCATGAGTTAATTCTTGTAGCGCTTTTGGTGGCCA
>OMLO01000786.1_pt1 | contig 22506 bp, 13 predicted proteins | sample 1674811 | NCBI WGS metagenome assembly OMLO01 (sample SAMN06265003, study PRJEB25207) | coral metagenome | isolation source: Coral host | place: Mexico:La Bocana,Puerto Morelos, Mexico | collected 2008-11-13 | reverse complement strand
GGTCCGGTCTGGGGCTCGAACCCGAGACCTCCCGCTCGGTAGTCCGACGCTCTACCAACTGAGCTAACCGGTCGGCGTGATATTCTTCTTGTTACTTAATTTTAGAAGTATCTAAAATACTCTTGTCTTAATATTAGCCAGCCATAATCTTGGTAAGAAGGCTTTTCATTTAGCTTTGGAAAATCTGTACCTCTGGAGCACAGGAGTTAAGTCAATCAGATTCAAGGATTTAGGATTCTGGAACGCTGAGAATCAGGAGAAAAAATGATAAATATTTTCTTGCACACTGCAGGTCAGAGAAAGTGGTCGTCGTTTGTGTGTTGTCATTGTAGCTGAAGGAGCACAAGATGTTGCTGGAAATCCTGTGACGTCTAATCAGATAAGGGAGGTGAGATATAACAATTTCTGTCCTGTATTGATCAATGACTGTTTTTCATGAGAGGAAGTTGATTTCATGAATTGTTTTAAGTAGTGGCCAGGAAATTCACGAGGTCTAGTCCGTAAAATCTTGATGTTTTAGTTTTTATGAACTAAATCACTATTATTTATGTAAGAAACATATTGAATATAAGTTGTTTCACAGACTTACCTGTAAACACAAGGTTCTTGAGGTTCCTCTAAACTGATGTTTGTATTTTGTTGATGATTTGTTCAATGTTTGTTTTTGCAGTTAATCAAAGAGAATCTTCAGCATGACACCAGAGTTACTATTCTTGGACATGTTCAGAGGGGCGGAGCTCCATCAGCATTTGACAGGATCCTGGTAAGTGTAGATAACTAGCCAAGGTACGTGATCCAATATGTCTACAGTATAAGGGTTATGTTAACCCTCTTCAACCTGGGCAACTGGCTCATTCCTCTGGGCATGAAACTCTGGTAAGAAAAAAAAAAATTGACTTCTCATATGTCATGATAAGAACATGTAAGTCAGCATAGCTTGATACATTAACACTGTTAACAGCACAGTAAAGATACAGTGTATCGTGTTAGGAAAAATGTTGTGTACATGTATCACATTGCATGTAAGCTAATCATTGTGTGAGGAAGTGAAGACGTTTTGCTAAAACAGTCATTACTGTCGCCATCTATTTGCAAGAATACGTTGAACTGAAGCTCAAATTTAGGGGACAAGTAGCTCAAAATGGCGTTATACAGTATACAGCACAGTGTGTCAAATGTAATTGAAATTGTTGATTCTACCTGTAGTTCCTCAGTTGGCCATGTTAACAACAGTTATGCAATCAATATTAAGATAAAATATTCTGGCTGCTTGGGTCCCCTAACCCCTATGGTTACTATAGCTAGTACTCTAATTTTTACTTTTAATATTTTCATTGAAATTGTTTTTCTTTAGCAAGAGTGAATACAAATAAAGATTGATGATGATGATGATGATGATGATGATTATTATTATTAATAGTTATTGATTATTTATAGTGCTCATTCATTTGTTCTTAAATCTGTATTTATTTGCGACCATTTCTTGTCTTGTTTGCAGTCCTGTCGCATGGGTGCTGAGGCTGCCCTTGCTGTTCTGGATGCCAAACCTGAAACTGCGCCATGTGTAATCTGCCTGGATGGCAATAAACTCAGTAAGAGGCCATTGATGGAATGTGTAGAAAAGGTACATGAGTATTGCCATGTTTGTTTTTGTTATAACTAAGTATTCTGCTCAGGTCCTCTAATCAACACAGGCCTGCAATGTGTTCAGCTATGTTGTTCTCTAGAAGAATTGCACTTGTAACCAGAATGACAGCCAATAATTTGCTCATGGGAATTTGGGGCTATATCTTTCAATGCACAACATGATTTGTTTGACATCGATAATTTACTATAATAGTAATGTTTAGTGGTCAAGTCAACTTCATGTAGTCCCTCTTTCACTTAGTCTGTCAACCATGGCCGTAAATAAACTGCAAGGGAAAAATGGTGGTGTGAAATCTTCTGGTGCACCTTTTGGCCCCCGGATTTTGCATGGCCATTTTTTTCTCACGGTTTTCTTTTGTGTCATGTATGATGAGCTACATGTACACAACATGCTGCATGTTACAGCAACCGGGATAAGCTCTGGCATCATCGGCCACTTGGCACGTATGTAGACTTAACCTTACTTTAGCTAGAAGACAAATGCCAATACCTGTTTGTACATTAAATGGCAGACTATTTCAGTGAAGGAAGCAACCAAGGCTAAGAACTTTGATGAAGTAGTCAGACTAAGAGGAAGGTACCTGTAATAACCTTTATACTGTTTTTTCTCTAGTAAATATTATATGCTCCCAATTTAAATTTATTTTTGTATCCTCTGTTGAATACTATTTTTGAATTAACTCCCTATGGATCAATCAAACTCAGTTAAGTTTATGTTGTGCAGGTATTCGTATGGTGGAGCTTGATTATTATTGTATATATGAGAAAAACGATTTTACAATGTACATGTAGAGAAAGGGCCTTTGAGCCTATTTGTATATGCAGCTAAGCTCTACAGCCAAATATTGCATTTTCTTATTGCTTCTCAGAACCTTCCAAAGTAACATAGAGATGTTCAAAGTGCTGAAGGAGGTTGGACCTCCAGCGTCAAGCCAGTGTGATCTGTCTGGATCTTGCAAAGTATGAAATGCATGTACCAATAATTACATCTTGTACACTCTTGGAATGCTGAAAGACTGTTTGTGAAATGATTAATAATCAGTTATTTTCATTTCTACTAGACAGTGTCATTCGACTTTCTAGAGCTTTTAGTCAGTGACACAATTTGATTGGCCCTGCCTCTGGCCCGCTCATTTTCCCCTCCCTTCCTCCCACTCTTGCATTCGTCTCTCTTTCCTTCCTTCCTTTCTTCCTTTTTACCTCCTCTCTTCTTCACTCCTTCTGTCTCTCCTGCATCTCTTTCTTTCTATTGTGCCCCCTAATTTGACCCAGAGTTCTTGTTGTTGCTTAACTTACTGCTTTATCTTTTCCAGTCTGGTTACACCCTGGCTGTTATTAACATTGGTGCCCCTGCTGGAGGCATGAGCACTGCTGTTCGCTCCTTTGTCCGGTTTTCACTCTATCAAGGACATTCCGTTCTGGGAATCAGAGATGGCATCAACGGACTCTTGGATAACAGGGTAATCAATTATTAATACAGCTCAAATCCACTATCACCAACTCTAAAGCTGAACGAACAACACGTCAAGATGGTTGGAAGTCGAGACATTCACATGTTATAAGTCGGTAAAATCGTAAGACATCACACCGACTGTAATAAAAAAAAATGCAATTCTTATTCTAAGTCATGTGAAAAATAAAAAAAATAAAAATGAAAGTAAAAATTTACTTGAAGGAGTCGAGAGAACTAGAGGTAAATATCTCCTTGGGGAGACAATTTTATCCAGTTCTTGGAAAATGTAAATATGAACATTTAGACACCAAGTATTCTTACTGTTATTAAATAGAGTGGAGCTGAAATTTACTAAAGATTTTGCCTATCAAAGAATCCTACTACAACTACAGTATTTGTCTTTTTTCAAACAGGTTGAGTTACTAGGATGGCTGCATGTCGACAGCTGGGCAGGCATGGGTGGATCCAAGTTGGGGACTACAAGGTACCAGCCTATGCGATAAAAACAACTGTTACTATTGGTCCAAACCTATAGTCTGTAGCTAAAACAATTCTCTCCCTATGCTTGTGTGTAGGTCTCAGGAGTAACAACCTTTGGGGAACTTGACACTATAGTTTGTTTAACTGAAACAAGAGTGATAAAGTTAAATTAGGTTATTGAATAGCGTGGAATTTTAAGTCTCGATGCTTTGTTAACAAAACAACTTTCAAATATGCTCTGATTGTGACATATCATATTTATAAAGAAATTTCATATGAAAAAGCGTTCAGTTTCAGGTCCTTGCCATAAACTATATAACATCAACTTCAGTGACTCATATCAGCAATAAAGATAGTTGTTTAAGAATAAGTTTTATATATCTCTGTTTTTTTTCAGGACATTGCCTTCCAAAGACTTAAAGAGAGTTGCAGAGCAGTTTTCCAAGTACAACTTTCAAGGTCTGCTTGTTATTGGAGGTTTTGAGGTAAGAATAACCTGACAGAGTCATCTTACTGACCTCAAGCTCTTACATGTGACAATTTTCTCTTGTCCAAGTTTACATGTCACGTCATTGGGTGGATGACATTCTTTATACAAGACATTATATCATTCTGTGATCCAGGATTTCCTGTTCTCCCGAAGAAATGAAGACCAGCAAATAAATTAATATTTAATTTTAATTCATTTTCCGTGCTGAAGTTAACTGAAGGCAAAAACAGAGAAATAAAATCATAACAATCAGTGCAAACTAAGATCTCACGATTGTGAATTCCTTTGTTTGCACTGAATGAACTACTATTGAGTTTGAAAAATAATTTTGAAAACTAGAAAGGGTAGCGTCCTTAAATATTTTTTTAGAAATAACTTTTCTAGCACCATAGCCCTAGAATATACATTTCTCAAAGTCTTTCCTGTTACTCACTACTGTTTTGTCTTTTCCAGGCTTATCACGCTGTTTTACAACTTGCGGAAGCGCGTGACAAGTTTTCTGCTTTCCGTATTCCTATGGTTATTATTCCTGCCACAATCAGCAACAATGTCCCTGGTACAGACCTGAGTCTAGGTGTTGACACAGCTCTTAATGTTATCACTGAGGTTAGTTTACTTCTGTACAGCAGTTATGGAATGCAAGTACCTCTTGCTCTCAGTAGTCTGAGTTTTCTACTGGTGTAACTGATGCTGACAATGGCCTGTATACTAGTAGCAAGCTTTATTGTAAGTTGTTTTTCCCCTGGGTTCTAGTGTTTTAGTGTCGTTTTTCCACGTAGTATTGGAGAAAACGTGTTTTCGCTTGCTTGCTTGTTTACTCAATCTGTATCAAACGAGGTTGTTTGGTCAACGTTGCCACGAAAAGAAGAATTAAGCCAATTCGAAAAAAAATTAGCCACTGATCCAGGTAGAACTAGGCCGAGCGGTTCTCAACTGTTTCTGGATGAAAAGAGTTGGAATTAACTAAAACTGGCTGTGGTTTTAACGTTTGGGTCCAACAGAACACGATTGATATGTAACGAATTTGTTTTGTTTTGTTGTTGACGCAGAATTGTGATCGGATCAAACAGTCGGCCAGTAGTGCGACAAGACGAGTATTTGTTGTAGAGTGTATGGGGGGATACTGTGGTTACCTAGCAACAATGAGCGCCTTAGCTGGAGGCGCGGATGCTGCTTATGTCTTTGAAGAAAAACTGACGCTGGCACATTTGAAGGTAGGTGCTGCCCTAGTGTTGTATTTGTCATCATGCCGTGATAGGTTGTAAGTGAACGAAACAGAGCTCTCGTTTACACACAAATGGTATGTTTATATGCAGAAGACGTTCGTGGGACGTGCAAACACAGGCCTCGTCGCGTCCTCGAGGACGGTACCTACCAAATACAAAGGTTTTTGCTCCGGATTAGGACCACGCAGAAAATGTAGATCTCTGCAAGGGCTATGGGAATCTAGAAAGAAAAATGGAGGTAGCCACGCATTTTCTCGAGATAATTATCCTGAATCTTAACAAAATGCTGACATCAGCATTTTCTGAAAAAAAGAAAGAAAGATATTTCTTCACAGATTTCCTTAGAATTCGCTCTTACTTATAGAAAGCAATTCTTTTATAAATATCTTCAATCTACTTGGTAAATGTTAACAAAAAACCATTTGCGGTATGTTTTAAATAACAAAATCGTTGCAACAGCGCTTCAAGCGTCTCTGACAGCTTTCCTATGGTTCAGCTAAAATATGAAGTTACCACTTACGAAAAAACTTTTCTCTTGGCGGCCAGCATAGTTTGCATTCTACCAATTGTATGTCAGATTTTGCGTGCTCTTTTTTTAACAGGCAAACATAGAACATTTAATTGACAAGATGAAAGGCTCTGTGCGAAGGGGACTTGTTATAAGGTACGAAAACTAGTTCTCTCTCTTTTTGACTAAAGCAGTTCCTTATGAAGCATCGCTTGAACGATCACCGTTGAAAACAAGACAATTAATTATACACACAACCTAAGCAGCTGTGAAATTAAAGCCTGGAAAAAATTTAGGCCTTAACGGGATTCGAACCCATGACCTCTGCGATGCATTGTAAAACTGCGATGATCTCCGTAGTTCAAATATATGATGTTTAATATATTCATTTACACAAGACAATTAAGGTAACATTTATTTGTGCTGTACTGAATTTACAGCGTTATTGTAGATCAAACTAGCTGAGCTAAGCTGATCTGGTTTTATAATCGTGTAATGATGCTCATGGAAATCAGCGGCAAAGAATTTCGTTGCATTCGTCCAAACGCTTCACGGCCGCACGGTGAGGCATCGGGCTGAGTGGTGTAGAACGTCGGATTTGAAATCTGAAAGTCCCTGTTTCAAATCCTCCAATCTACCACTATCTGGATTTGTTCTCGGCAGTCCCGAGTTCAACTCCTTCACCGAGTAGTGTAAACAGCCAACTGCTCACCAGTTGGGATTGTTAACAGTTTATTTTCAAATTAAAATATTTGTTTTCTTATTAAGTGTCCCTAATTAGCACAACAGTGCTTTATACATTTGACACTTGCATAAATGTATACGTCTATTTATTACTTAATAGAACAGAACTGAACAATAAAAGCACTTCCGTTGTGTCTAGCTATTTTTATTTTCCAGTGTTTTATCTCTTTATATAGAAACGAGAAGTGCAGCGAAAATTACTCGACTGATTTTATTGCGGCGTTGTATCGTGAAGAAGGAGAAGGCCTGTTTACAGTCAGAACCAATGTGCTTGGTCATGTGCAGCAGGTGAGGCTACATCTTGCTCCTGATGTGTTGAACGAACTACTCCTATAGGTACTGGAACTGTGGAAAAACATGAAAATACAGCCAATCAGAATGCAGGAAAGCCGTTGTACATTCGACGGTATAACATCCAACCTTCCGGGCTGTTCCCATCATGTGCCGTGCGTGTGTCGTGACATTGATTGATTTGACCACTGTGTTTTCTATGAAATGATATACGATAGTTATGCAAGAGAAAATTCAATTGACTCGTGGAATACGTAATGATATCCTGGTATACAACTCTCAAATATGAACTTGAAATCCTGTTGATGTCAGAAAATTTTTCTTACGAGTTGCCGCTGTTTATTTCTCAGGGAGGATCGCCGTCACCTTTCGATCGAATCCAGGCCACTCGACAAGCGACAAGGGCTGTAAACTGGCTCACTGAAAAGATTGGCCAGAGTATAACCGATGAAGGTATCAGAGCTGTCGATATTTTAGCTCATTACACGAATTAAAACTAAAATAACACAATCAGAATATTATATTTTGACTATTTTGACTCACTCGTAAGTCCAGTGACGAGTCTCATAATTGTTACCCAGCTTGCTCTTGACCTGGGGAATTTCATTGTCGAGGTCTATCAGATAGAATTGCTGTAAATAATAAGAGAGAGGAAAGAGGAAGTCACATCCGCCTTAGCTGGTTTTCATGTGGGTCCTCTATTCTGGTCGAATTGGAATTTGGAGATTTTGGTTTTTGTGAAGGGGGGAAAACCGGAGAACTGCGAGAAAAAGCCTTGGAGCAAGGCGAGAACCAATATATGGCACTGAACCTTAATCGAGCCTCCGGGTCACATTGGTGGGAGGCGAAAGCTTTCACCAGGGTGCCAACCTTGCTCCCCAGATATAGTGATAGCGATAAGCCACCAAAAACTAAGGACGCCTGATTGTAGGTTGTTCCTCAGTAATGCCAGCCTTACATTCAGGTTTAATTCTACACATTTAGTGACGTCAGACACGAGCATCCCACAGAAAGAAAATTGGCTCCTGTACGCTTTGTGTCTTATGTCGTGTGGGCCTCTGCATTCAGAAGATTTCTAATAATTCTTTTTTGTTTGCAGAAAAATGGTCGTATAAACGTATAAAGCGGGGGAATGTGGTCATAACCGAAATTTGACGGTGTGATACATATATATTTTTCCCATCTTTTAGGGTTAGTTGAAACTTCATCTCCAGACACAGCTTGTCTGCTGGGCATCAAGAAGGCACACAACCCTTTTACACCCGTTGAAACATTGAAACTCGTCACAGACTTTCAGTAAGTTTGAAACTTTCCTCAAAGTTTGCTGCTTAACTAGCTTTCAACTGAATCCTCAAATATTGGAGATTCACCTATTGACAAATTTGAAGTTAAACCACCAGATGAAAGTGCAACTCAATTGTTTTCATATGAATGGTCATGCATTATAGCAGGATTTTAGTCAAATCTTAAAAGTTAGAACCACCTTGCATTAACTGAATAATAAACAGTACTAATGAAAGTACTGTTCAATAGCTTTCATCGGAGTGATCACACACTAGGGTTTTATCCAGAAGCTGTTAAGTTAGAACCGCCTTGTACAGCGTAGTTAACAGTACCATATGAAAGCACTGCTCAGTAGCTTTCATTGGAGTGATCACACACTAGGGCTTTATCCACAGACCTTTCACGGCCTAACAAAATGTCTTCTTTCTCCTCAGGCATCGCGTTCCCAGAGATCAGTGGTGGTTAGATCTGCGTTCCCTTCAGAAAATACTGGCCAAATATCATCAGCACTTCGAATACCACAGAGAGGACGACATGTGACCTCTTAAGTGAAGAGCTTGTGATGTGTGACTAAGTTGCGAATCACGTGGACTCGTGAACTCGATTGTGATTGCCAAAACGAGGCGCAGTTATGAAAAGGCCGTTTAATCAGACATGAAGATAAAGTAATCGAAGTTAGGATGATTTGTATTTTATTTTAACACGTTTGAAAAAGATATGAATATAAGTACAAGAAAAAGCGGCTCCTTAGAAACGATTTGTTTGCTAAAGAGTGAAGATACTTTTAGGTAAAGTTTTTGTGGTTCATGGTGAAATTTCCTTTGTTGTTCGTCCGTCCTCAAGCCACAGATCAAAATTTAAATTCTCCTTACTCGTAGCAGTATAGGTCTGATTATCCTATTTGGAGAATTTTTCGTTACATGGATAGGTCTGAGAATGGAGGTGTTACATCAAAGAACACCTTGCTCCCAGGCTCACTCACTGAAGAGTGAGAGAGAGCCTTGGATCGAAGTTGTTGAACAATTGTCTCCTCGTGTCGTTACAGGTAAATATTTTGTTACCTCTTGATATGTCGATAAGAGAATTGTTGCTGCCTCGTAAATTCTGATCAGTTGATATGGCAACCACTGTAGATTCAGTCACAGAACCAAACAAAGGCTGTTTTGTGTCTGTATTTTAAACTTCCGAACGGAGTTAATTGAGTGTGACATCTCAAAAGGATATAAGCTTTGTTTGAACTAGATGCGAGTGTGTTGGTTACCTTGCCAACTCTTGACTCCTTTGAGATTGTCACGCGACCTTACTTTGTCAGGTCGAAGTGAATATGGCGTGACTGCTTCAAAGCGTCTGTATGTACGTAGTACTTCATCGATAATTCTTATTCCAGTATATCGAATGAATGGAGGTAGAATGTGCTGGAGATACTTAAAAGGAGTGAATAGATAAAAAATACCCAGCATGACGAAAAGAGAAAATATTGTATATGAACTTTAAAATAGATGTATAAGATTTAAAATCTTTATCCTTTCCAAAGCGTAACCTGTTGTGTTTATAGTAGTGTTGCAGTTGCCAGCCGTTTACAAAGAACTGTAATTGCGTTAGTGTTCCGGGGCTGCAGCATACAGATACTACTAATTCTTGGTGTTCATGTGACGCATCATTTTCCATATTAAAACACAAATTGTCAATCCTTCTGAAGTTTTAGTTTAATCAGATGTAAGAACCTCCAAAAAATTGACGTTTTGCAACGTTGAGGGTTCCTCGTGATGTAATAGAGCACGTTTGAATTTCCATGTGTGTGCGTTGCGTGACATTCAAAGGCTCTCGAATAGGTACGAAGATTAGTTATTGCTCAAGTTTTGCCTAACTAAACAGTGTTGATCTCAATGTCTCTGAGCTGTAGAGTGATAACGTTTCGTTTCGATGGAAAAACTTAATGACAGATGTTTCTGTGACTTAACGGCCGCCATGTTGGTGCCCCTCCCATGGAATTATGAATTTGGGTGAAACACTTTTACGAATAACGCGCGAATGAATCACCACACAAATCTTGGCGAGGTTGTTTCTCTAATAATCATATTTCATATCCCAGCTTCTTGAGTAAATTTAATAAATGGTTACGATTTAAATTTATGATGGCGTGACAATGCAAACCGGCCATGAAAGACATAGTTGTACCCTTAAAATCATAGTCCCTAACTGACTTTGAAAAAATGAGCAACTAGAAAGCGCAGGCCCGTTTCATCGCCCAACTCTTTCCCTCCAAAGCGAAAGGGATTAAGTGCCCTGGGGACTACGTTGTAGGTTGTTTTTTCCACCCTAGTTGCAAGGGTGGGTCAAAAGCCCGGAAGGGGATACTCCCAGAAAAATTGGGTATGGGTGTGTTTCTGATCTGACCAAAAATTTGATACCCTATTTATGACTTGACTCTTAGATCATTAGGGGAAGGGCTTTTGTTGCTGGCGTAATCTAGCCTGCGTAGCAGGCTTTAAACGGGGTAGAAGAAGGCAAAGCGGGATGGGAGGAGGGCATGATGAAGAAGTAGCTTCTTCTTAAAAAAATCGATACCCTATTTATGACCAAAATTACTAAACTCGATACCCTATTTATGACCAAAACGGCTGAAAAACCAAACCATACCCTTTGGGGCCGCACATACCCCGGGGTCAAAAAGTAATCTGCAAGGTCGCGAGAATGCGTCGTTTTCGCGCGACTTCGTGGTTTACCAACTCACACCTCAGTCACCTCAGGCCGCCCCTAAAAAGATACACTCGACGCCGTTTGTGGCACCAATGTTATTGGTACGATTGGCAAAGACGGGCTTTTGTGATGCTTTGAAAATTTTACCAGAAAACCACCCGTGTGGGCGATGTAAATTTCCCGACCCAGAGTATCACGGCCAACTTGAAATTCAAAATGGCGGTAAATGCAATGGATTGAATTTTTAAAATATTTATTTATGCAGAAACCTTCTGTTGTTACTTGCCCGAAAGCTATTATGGCGGAGGCAAAAACGTTGAAAATTGCAAGGCTCGTTGCGCTAGCCCACATTGTTGTTGGGATTTTGCTTTTTATATTTGGAATCGTCGATCGTGTTGAAGGCTACTTTTGGACTGGCGAGGGATGTTTTGGTATCTGGTGTGGAATATGGGTAAGGTTGCTTCACTTAAATATTGCGCAGCAATAATTTTTTTCCGCTTTTGTTGAAGATCATGCTGCATGTCATGGTGAAGTGATTGGCCAGCTCTTCTGGCCAATATATAAAGAAGCGGTTGATCGATCGAACGAATTTTTGATTTCGCCATAAATCAGACCGACATATCACACGTATTAAATTGCAATATTGTTGCTTCGTCAATTCGTTTCATTTACAAGCTTTCGTGATCATAATGTAAGCTTACATACGCATAGCACGATTCTTTCATTTGGAATCACGTTGATTAAAAATTTCGTACTCAGAAATTCTTATTAACGGGGAAATAAAATGGAGGCCAAATTGCCAATGAGACTTGTGCGAAAGACTTCTGTTGAGTGCAGTGATGAGCTACATGAAAATTACTCATAGGTAAACCTAAATAAGGGATAGCCAGATGTTATGAAATATCTCATGGTCAAAAGAATTACATTCGTCCAGTGGCTGTACTGCCTTGCCCCTACACATTCAATCGAACCACATTAGTAGTCAACCGATGCATCCCGTGTATTGATGTCGATTTGTCTGGACACATTGTTATCCATGCAAAATAATTATTAATACCTATGCGATCAGTTACTTACGATATAATATATAAAATATGTTGAACAGTCGTTGGCAGAGTGAAACTTGAGCTAAATGTTGATTGATTGTATTTGGTCTATAAATTTCCATTAGACTTTTTTAGGCAAGTAGTATGGGGTTCCGAGCAACATACACGTGCCCCTAATTGGCAAATAGAGTAGCAGTTTCCAATTACTTCTCTGTGAAACTTTGCACCTTAGAAAGATCGCTCAGATTGAATTGCATTTGAAATTGAAGTTGTGTGTTTACTCGCATCATTTTTTTCAATAATTTCAAGATTTTAAAAGTTCATAAACTATTAATGTTTCTTTGTTTAGTAATTTATTTATCAACTTTGCATCAAATATTCCTACAACACATGACAGAAACCCCAGCATTTCGTAGATGACAGCTTAAGTCACTGCTAATGGCTGATTATTGTTTTGATGTTGGAGTTAGACAACACAAATAGTTGAGGTTAAAGTCGTATTCCAGATTTTCATAATGTAATGTAATTTACTTTAAAAAACATTCTTTTTCTTTCAAGAAATTATTACTTTATGATCATAAAAATATATTTGTCCAACGTAACATAGGTTTTTTTTTACATTGGGGACCAGTTGTCTGAAGATTGGGGGCGAGTTGTCTGACATTCACTAGTAGAATTCTACTAATATCAAATAGACCACTAATATGGCAGCTAGAACCTCAATATCACAGCTAGTGAAATGTTGATTAGCTTTCTAAAGAAAGTACATGTAGTAGTTGAATTTCACATCTTTCTGTTGCTTCTGGTTGTGCTGTTAAATTAAAGTTTAGTTAGGTAAACACCATCTGGCATGTCCAGTAGTAAGCACTTTTAGTTATTTTTATGTATGAGAGTTGTTTGGCATATTCAGTTGAGCTGGTCTTGTGGTGTATCAAGACAGGCCAAAAAATAGAGAGTTGATGTTATGACATTAGTCGTCTACAATAATATTAAGAAAGGATGCAATAATTAATTATAATAAAAGAAATGCCTGTTTCCACGAATGCTGTGTGTTGTTAATATTTACATTGATTCTTGCCAAAAACAAAACCGCTGCAGGCAGATTTAAAGCTGGTGAGAGATTGTGCTTGCCACAGGTAAACTGTTCCATAGCACTGCATCTCTATAGCTAAAACTGTTTTAAGGAAATTAGTGCGGGGAAGCGGAACAGTTAGTTTACCTGTGGACCCTCTCAGTGAATAGGTACACATATCACTTCTATTAGAAAACATTGTCCTAAGGTAGTCAGGTACAAGACCATTGAGTGATTTATAGACCATGACGGCTGTTTTAAATTTTAGTTGAACATCAAGTTTATTCCAGCCAAGTCTTGCAATAAGATCATCAGCATTGGCATCGTAGGAAGAAGAGGTCAAGATAGGCACTGCACGGTTTTGCAGTTTTTGTAGTTTACTTGCTAGTTTTGTTCATTTCCCCCAAACAATACAATAATTATTTAAAATGGGGTTGTACAAAAGAGTTATAGATACATAGTAAAGTCTTAAATGAAAAAAAATTAAAATAAAATATTTCTTTAGACATTGTTTATTTGAAGTTATAGACTGCTCATCATGATAATAGAGTCTGCGTTGTTATAACTTATTCTGGCATGTTTTGCAGATGATTATCACTGGATCTTTGGGGATTCCAGCTAGTAACAGGGAAAGAAACTCTTCCAGCCAAAATTTTGTAAGTTCTAATCCATAAAGAACATTCCATTTGATATTACTTTTTTTCGCTTTTCAACGTTTATCTTGACTTGTATTTTAAACTGTTATGAACTTTTTGTTTGAAGACCTGCCTGAAAACCTCTTTTAACTGATGGGAGCATTCTCATAAAATATTTTAAATGGTTTTAATTAGTTAAACACTTGAACTGAAAATTTGTATCTCTGTGTGACCATGTAATAACCTTTAATGCCGACAAAGTATATGTGTGACTTGTATATTGGTCCAGATCATGCAATTGATTTTTTTTGTAGAATTGAAGGGAGAGGGTCAGGCTACATGTAATTTATAATCATTATAATGTGGAAACTGGTACACTGTGCATGCTGTAGAAACCTTGTTTAGAAAGCACCTAACTGTAGAAGGTGATATGTTAATTAAAAGTAATTGGTTTTTTTTTCTCTTTCTTTTTTGTTGTATAAATATATAATAAATAATTATTTGTGTTTTTACCAGTTATTAGAAGTTTTATTGGGAGGCAGCATGGCCGAGTGTTTTAGAGCACTAGTGTTATAATCCAGAGGTCCTGGGTTCAAGGCCTCCACCCTGCCACTAGTGGGTTTTTGTTTCTCGGTAGTCCCGAGTTCAAATCCTTGCTCACGCTTTGTAAATAGCCAACTGATCTGCCTTCTACCAGTTGGGATTTTTAACTATGTTTTGTTTATTTGAAATATTTGTTTCCTTCATTTCAGTGGCATGTCTGTGAACTAGCTAGCTAAGCTTAGTGCTTGTATAGACGCTAAGTGCATGATCACATAAAGTAACATGATTGAATTGAATTTATTTCTTTTTCCAGACTGGTGCCTTTATGGGCTGTGCCATAACATCAGCTGTGTTTGGCGGCGTAATAATCATTTGCTTCGCCATCTCCATTGCACAGTATAATTATTATGATTATTGGTATGGTGACTTAAATTATTTGTACAACTATGATGCAGAACTGGCTATAACAGCAATCACCTTGGTTCTTGGTATTGTTGAGTTTGCAATTGGAATCTGCGCAGCTGTCCTGTCCTGCAATATCATTTCCTGTTGCGTTGCCTCACCCCAACAAGTAAGTGGTTTCTTTTGGTTTCTCTGTTTTGGATTTCGTTACATGTGAGCTTGTACATAAGTTACAAGATCCACATAATTTTACCAGTCATCTGCAATCTGTAATTTTATAAGTCCATATTATTTTAGTATGCTTTGGCAGCATTTAACAAAGCTCAGTCAAGCCAATATTGTATCTTGTTAAGACTTCAAAAGACAAAGAATTATAAGATGTATTTACCTTAACAAAATATGGCAACAAATCTATCTATTATTTATAAGTATGGCACAGAATGCATGGACCAATTTCTCAAAAAGCTTAAAGGGAAATAAATTGGTTGGTTGACTTTTGGTACAAGTTTTAATTGTGGCGCAGTAAACAATGTTACAACAAGACATTTAATTACAAGGTAGCCAAATCTTACCATCAGAACACTGTTAGCTTATCGGCTCTGGAATGATTCTTTATTTGTTTACAACAGACAACCTCTGTGGTTTATGTGAGCAATCAGGGTGTGGTATCAGGTGGTTATATAATGGGACAAGGCCCTGGTGGTGTTCCTATTGCATTTCCTATGCAACAAGCTGGAGGTGTTGTTGCCATTCCAGTGTCCTCATCAGGAGGTGTGGGAGTGCATCCCCAAATGGTCCAAGTGCCTTCCGGAGGTGTCATGCATGTAGCTGGACAGCCACCAATGTACCATGTACCTACACCTGGGACCATAGGAATGCAGGCCCAAATGGTTCAGGCACCCACATCTGGGGCTCCAGGAGGCCAAGGTCAAATGGTCCAGATGCCTGCATCTGGAGCGTATGGCCCAGGCCAAGGTCAGATGTTCCAGGTGGCTCCATCTGGGACTGTAGGAGGCCAACCTCAAATGGCCCATATGCCTTCTGGGATTGATGGAGGCGACTCTCAGCTTGTCGGAGTTACTCCTGATGGACCAGAAAAAGGAGGCCAAGTACCTTAAGTCTAACGCAATACGTCAGCAGAATAGGTAAGCTTGATAATGGTTTATAGGTTATTACTTAGGCCAAATAATTTTTTGTTTCATTCTTATTTTAAAGCCATTTTCAACTGTACAAACACTTTATGGAAATCAAACTCATTTTCATATGATAAGTTTTGCAAGACGACTCGTCTTGAAACAGAGGACAAATGCAACACAAAGTTGCTTTTTTTGTTTTTTGTTTTTAATAGCCTCTGAACAGTTCTTTTATTATATACGTGGTCATTAAAATTTTGGTAGTTGGAGTTGACATGTGAAGATCTCTAACAATTTACTATATCTTTTCTTATAGCATTGTGAAGACTCGCCAAGCTGTGATATATATGTTGTAGTTAAAAATTAAATTCAGGTAAAAATAATTTTAACCTAGTTTGATTCTCAATTTCCTTTATCCCCTAAACCTTATGAGGGTTAAGAGACAAAGTAATTTAATTTTTACCTGAATTTAATTTTTCACTACAACATACACATGTATGCAGTCTAGTATTTTGTTTTATTTTGTACCTAGTAGCCTGCACAATGTGAAAAAGTCTGTATTTATTTCAAGCTTTTTCATAAGGCAGCTTCGTCCAATACGTCATAGTCGCACAGTGAGATAATGAGATACCTTGTATGTAGTGTTTGTTGAACACTGTACTGTTAGGAGTGCCTGAGCACATGGTATTGGAACGTTTTATGAGTATGGTTGTGTAATGTAAACATACACGGCTAGTAACTGTGAGCGCTCGTTTAGAATGGTACTTGTAGGAACTGAATTAGATCCTGAAACTTTTAATTATGTATGCCGGAAAACTCGTGGGAAATTCCGTCATTACTAAGTTCACGAAACCTCTGAAGATAGTGCCTGCAACCTAGAAGTTAGATTTCCTTTATAAATTAAGAGTTCTTTCGTTGCTCTTAGGCAGCGTCCACTTTACGCCAGAGAAATTTGAAAAGGCAGCTTTATTTCCACGGGGTGTGCGGCCCGCTTCCCAAAACCCTTACCCTATTTATGACCAAAATCTGCGATTTTCCCTACCCTATTTATGACCTGGCCAAACATTTGATACCCTATTTATGACCAAAATGGCGGCAAATGGCTAAAATGGATACCCTATTTATGACCAAAACGGCTGAAAAACCATACCCTTTGGGGCCGCACATACCTATATAGCCCATATAAGGGAGTACCCCCCCCCCGGGTACCGTCCACACTAATCCGTCACGAAAACGGAGCTTTCCTGCGAAAGCGCTTATCAATCCGGAGGAATTTTAAAATACCAACTTCTCGTTTTCGTGTGTACGGTAAAGATTTTTTAGTACGGAGCGACGTATGTGTATTTATACCATGCCATAGAATTCAGGAAAGCCGTTGTATATTCGACGGTATTCAACGCAACATTCCCTTCGTGCGTTGCGTATCCTATTCCCGCCCAAAAAAAGCTGTTGTGTTTTCGTTGTATTTTCGTTGGCATGGTATGAAATAGTTATGCGACACTTTCTCGTGGTATACCATGGAATATCCCACTTGTCACTTGTCTTTTCACACACTATTGAACACTCGCGGCTCCGTGGGTATACCGATAAAATACAAGGGATATTTCATGGTATACCACTCGAAAGCGTTGTAGAACTAGTATATAGTCAGGATAATCATGTGATTTCCTTGCCCGAGTTTTTCTCGAACACAAATCCAAGATGGCCGGTGATTGTTGCGCTTTCAAATTTCTCTGGCGGAATGTTGACAGAAACGATTTAATGCCTCTTCACAGTGAAAACGCGTTTTCAAATTCCTTGTTTCCATGTGCCTTGTTTGTTTATTTATTTACAGTATTTATCTATTGAGTGAGTGGTAAAACGGATAAGCAATTCCTGTACAGAGTCATCTCAGGGAGTAAGAAACAAATATTTATCATTGAACAGTTGTGGAGTCAACTTATAGTAAATGAAGTAAAAAACGCATCTCAGCCGTAAGCCTCGGTTGTTTGGGTGGTGTCATATTTATCTTTTTTTATTTGTTCTTTCCGTGAGGACATTTTTTTGCTCGTATCAGTTGTAAATGAACCAGGGAAAACAACTAATCAGAATACAGAAAAACCGTGGTATATTCGACGGTATTACGTCAAACCCTCCGCGTCAGTCCCATTAAAATAAATAGTTTAGTTTCTAGGTACCGACTTTTAAAGCGACGCCAAAAATGCAATTGGCGGAGCTTGAATATATTTTTCACTGACTGAAAATTTTGTGCAGCTTCTAATTCCTCGTCACCCTCAGTGCCACGCCCTGAAGCTTTAGATGGCGCAATTACGATTTCGGGCTGCACCTCCCTGTCTGAAAAGAGAGAGCGACAAAGGATATACTAACAGAGATCGACCGTTGTACGATTTTCGGTTCCACACGCGTAACTTCTTGAGCAAATGGAAGTGATCGCTTCATATATACAAACTAGCACTAATCGCAGAAGCATGTCACGAGACGATGATGGTGTAATGCGCATGTTCAATGAACAATGCTTGTTCGTGTTTGAAATGCTCCCACCTCGAGTCCGCGCGGTACTGATCCCCTAAAAACATACCGTAATTTCATTTCGTGGGAATGACTTAACTGAAGTTTTGAATAAATTCACCCCTTACGAACAGACAGACCGTGAATGAGAGGTCAATAAAAGACCGAAAATTTAACCTGACTGAACACGTGCCTGCAGTCTTTCGCGACCCAGACTCTTCGCTTTTTTGACAGGTCTCCTAAATATTAAAAAAAAGAAATTAAATAAAAAAGAAACGTTCACTGGCTTTATGAAGTTTAAAAACTGAACTTTTGGCTGTCACACTACAGCTTTCGATTAGTGAAATTGAAAAACTTTGACAACTTCAAATTTATACAAAAATAGGTGGGTCTATAAAAAATACAATAAAATGAAAGAAATATAAATTACGATGGCTGATTGTTCTATTTTAAAAAAATGGAGTATTGATTAGGGAGTGGCCTTGAATTGATATCTGCATGATTTATCGAACTTCCAGTGTGCCATGATTCTAGTGTCTTGCGAATATGGAAAGAACTCTTGTCAATCACTTGAGAATTTTTAAAGTCGATAGAGTGATTTGAAGACTAAGCATGTTTAGCAATGTTGAAACCTCTTGCGTAGGGCTTCACACTCCTCGCGTGTCCTTTTTTTTCTAGTTTCAAAGCATCTGCCAGTTTCGCCTACATAGCTCCATGGGCAGTCGGCACAAGGTATTTTGTAGACTACATCTGGATGAAGCTCAATCGGCGGAAGGTCAAGATTTAGGAGAAAGAAACGCCTGTTGTAATGCCTTGACTGTTATGCTTGCTGACAACTCGAAGATCATGTTTTTTTAAGAAGACTAGTTAGAGGCTAGGAAATTCCTTCATAAGGGAGAGGAATCGGAGGGTATGGCCCATTTGAAAAATATATAAACAAGTTCCTGTGCGCTAGGTAGAAGATTTCTTCTTCAGTATGTTAGAGATGACATTTTGGGGGTAATTGTTAGCTCGTAGAGCATTATGAATGAGTTCAGCCTCTTTCCCTTGTTTTGTGCTCAAGACACTAGTTGCATGATCTTAGCTGTGTTTGTCATGGTGGGAGAAGAAGTCCAAATATCTATCGGTATGGGTGGGCCTCGGTATACATCGATGATAAGAGCATTATGACCATTACCCTTGTGAGAGACCGGTGTCCAAAAAAGCGATCTGGTTATTATCTTCTTCTTAGTATGTCTAATATTGAATGAGATGTGATGCTCGACAGCGTTGAGTATATTATGGGAGGACTGAACTGCGTTCCTTTTGATGATACAAAAACTATCGTCAACATACCGTTTCCATAGTCTAGGAGGAACAGAAGTTGTTTGATAGCCATCTCATTTATTGCTGTTTATAAACACTGTCATTGTAAGCTATTGTAGACAAAATAGCTGTTAGATAAGACGAAATTTACAACGAGATAATGATCGCTGGTGCAAAGAATTGTGCGTAAATGGGTAGCAGGAGGTTTCGCTCCCAACTGATACTAAGGTGTGAGCTCGAAAAGTCTAAAAAGGTTGGGAGCGAACTCGGAGGGTGCGAACTTCGTTGGTGCGAACTCGGTTGGGTGCGAAACCTGCATTATCGCAGTACGGGTGCCAGATATCACCTGTCCCCACCCCCGGTGGGGATCTGAGGTCAGCGGAGATAAATGTTTGTTTATTCCAGTGAAGTGAGAGTCTAGCAAAGAAGCAGGCAAGGAGCAGGCAAGGAGCAGGCAAGGTTGTTGTGAACTCTTCTACAAAATGGGCTTAACCGTCAAAATAAAACTGCTACGTGTCTTGTCTATTATCCAGTGCTGGATAGCACTGTGGTTGATAGTGCTTGGAATTGTGGAACGCGCTCGAATCGGTTGGAGACTTTCTGGTCTCGGTATGCCCATCTGGACTGGATTTTGGGTGAGGATTTATAACGTATAAATGATTTTGTATAACTTGCCTCATTTTGTGAAGATTTGAGTTCTGTTTAAGTTCCAAAAGTCAGCTTAACCACTTTTTCAATTGCCGGATTTTGATGTATCTTCGGGAGGCTGAATCAGAGATTTAATAAGAGATTTAGTCGTGCATATAACGAAAGCTTAGCGGTTATACATGGGCACACCACCGTCCATATAAGCTCAACTGCGTTTATGCTTAGAAAAATATAAGTTATTCCCAGACCAGAGGTACTATTCAAGGAACTGCTGTTGTGTAAAATTAACATCCGAACAGAATTGTGCTAATATAACTGAATGGCCAATTTGTGCCATGATAAACGCCTGCAGGGAATCATGCAGGCGTGCAGGCATGCCTCATGGAGTGAACTGGTTGATGCACATTCCCCTTATTTTCCACTGTTGTGTTCAAGAAATGTAAAACTCCATTTATGGCCAATTTTGGATGGCAATTACTTTGGGAGTGTTGATACTACATGCAATAAACAATGAACAGACCCTTATATTGGAGTCACTTCCAGTTCCAGTTCCAATAAAAACTCAAGAGAGGGGTGGGGTGGGGAAATGGGGGTGCTCTTCACGTGGAGCATATAACACAATACATGTCAGTATAATTATTATCCAACTGCACTTCGTCTTGTGCAAAGAGGCGTACAAATATCACACAATATTTGTGCTCCAGAGGACTGTAAAGACAGATATTCTTGTAATGCCCAAGCAAGGAATTGGATCGAAGTTATGAAAAAAAAAAACAATTTGTTGTGTAGTATTGCTGAGAACTTTTACTCATTGTTTGTATTTTGACTCATCAAATATGGCACAACAAAAAAAATACATGTAAAAATACTCTGCCATACTACACAACGGGTGACGAATTCCCACATAGACTCTGTGACCCCCTACCCCCTGTGACTGCTGTTTTATATTACCACTGGTTGGCTGCAGGCTTACATGATAAAATAATATCACAGGGGGTATGGGGTCACAGAGTCCACGTGGGAATTTGTCAGCCGTTGTGTAGTATGGCAGAGTATGTCTAATAAGATATGTATTTATGATGTTGTAATAAGAATTTGTTAGGACCCCTTGCATGTTTAATGTTAACTTGTGGGCACCCCTCTGTGGAGTCCCTGACTTTTTTCTGGGCTGCCCCACATATCGCGGACATGTGAGTTGACTTATGTCAGACATTGTGGTTACACTGCTTATTGTTGCATTTAGTTTATTTGAGCCTTAGATTGAGCTATCTTACAACATATGATATGTCTATGATTTAACATAGACAATTATGAAAAATGACAATTACTACTAAAAGGGTTGGATTATTCCATGGTTATGCCATTTTTACCATACAAGGTCAAGAAAATGCACAGACAATGAGCCCATACTGTGAGGTACATGAAGAGTTCTGTGTTTGTATCGTGATGCACGTGCCCTTTGTAATCAGTATGATTTTCAGATGATGCAAGATATTCCAAGAACTAAAAGCCAAAATACTAGAAAAATTATGATTTAAAAGTGGAACTTTCAATAAATCCCTGGTGGATATTTTTGTCGTTGCTTGTACTTTGGGGCTTAGAAAAGTACCACATATGCAACTCACCAAATATCTGCATATGTTTAATGTTAAACCACTGAAGAAGGTGTATATAATTATATACCAATCTTTGTATTTTCATTCATTAATTATTTGCATTGAGTTTTGACTATTTTGCAATTAGAAAAATGTCCTGCAAAAGTAAGTAACTCCGTGAAGAGAGTAATTTATAATAAATGTATTTCTCATGATTGCATTACCAACATTTAAGGTTCTTTTCATCTACAGGTTGCTTTCACTGGGTCATTTGGTATCTTCATTACTTTTAAACGTCTCAAAAAGCTGTGCAATGCTTTTATCATTCCTCAGCATTTGGTATGTACTGACTTAAATTAAATTAGAAAAAAAGGAAAATTGTTTCATTAGTTTGAGAACTATTGGGTATTTGACTCATTGAGGAAGAGAAAAGGAAAAGGAAAAGGAAAACACCACTGCATTGCCATAATAAACAACCTGAACAGTCAGAGCATTTCTTAATTAAGAGATATCAAATGTAATCGTCTTGCTTAGATAATATGTCAATTAGAGAAATATGCATACTAAATTGCAGCTTAATCAGCTTAATACCCCTGTATGGCCTACTTTATAAAATAGGCCATAAAATTTAAATGTAATCAGTGCACTAAAATTCTAGTACAAACATGGTCACAGATTTTAAATTGTTCACTTGAGTGACAAATTATATATATACTGCCATTTTTGTAGCTACTGCGCATGCGCGAGTAGCTACAATGCTATCGTTTTGATGGATAGAGTCGATTTTACGAGGGCT
>OMLO01000785.1_pt1 | contig 22506 bp, 16 predicted proteins | sample 1674811 | NCBI WGS metagenome assembly OMLO01 (sample SAMN06265003, study PRJEB25207) | coral metagenome | isolation source: Coral host | place: Mexico:La Bocana,Puerto Morelos, Mexico | collected 2008-11-13 | reverse complement strand
TTGCACATCCATGGCTCTGATAAACTAGTTGAACCGAGCAGATCTCTGCGTTGACTGATGGAAAAACCTCCACATTTGATAGCGTGATCATCAGAGTGATATTGGGACAAATATAATGAAAGAGTAAAACCAACAAATTACTAACTCAAATAAATATGTAAAAGACGCTCTACTAAAATCCTGCTTACTTTTCCTTTCAATTCAATAATCAATAAAAGCCACTTGTTCACAACGGATAAGACTGTATGTGTACAAATTAGTTTATCAGGTCCCGAGACGACACGTCAACTTCCTCTTCTTGCTTACCTGCACAGTTTTGCTGGTTTTGGAAATTGTGATTTTTTTCAAAGAAAAACGTTCATGATTCTGGCAACTACAGAACTTAGGAAACCTTTTTAAAAGGTTGCAAGGCTTATAGGCCTTTTCCTGGACGTTTTCCCTTATCATAAAGGACTTAAAATCAAATTATTCGAGGGAATTTAATTTGTTTTGAAATAGCTACGTATCGGTATTACGTGTATCGGCATGCATGGAGATCCACGCTAGGGATATTCGTTCCATACCCAAGTTTCCCGTAAACAAAACGATGAAAACAGAACGAAGACCTAGTCTTTCCACACACATTTTTTTCTGCGAGTTATTTTTCAGAGCGCGCGAGCGAGAGAGCAGAGCGAGAGAGACCGCAAAGCGGGCGAAAAATATTAAACATCCCTCCATGGTGTTGTTAATAGGGACCTTAAGCATGTACGCGGACGGCGACGGCAAGAACGACGCCTAGTAAAAATGTGTTCCTATTTTACTTTGGAATTTCGCATTTATTTGGAACTACCCAGTGTGTCAGTCGATACTGATTAAAATTTGTCCCTGTTGGAAATGCTACGACTGCGTTTAGTTCCAATAAAATATAAATTAGACACACGAAAAATTAGCCCTTGTGTTCACGTTCTCCAGAGAACGCAGAATTTACCATTTCGGCGTTGTTATTTTTCAGGGGACGGAAAAGAAATTAAACTACGCACGTGCAAAGCCATTGGTTTGCTCATCAAACCTTCTGTTTGTTGACGTTCTCATTGCCGTTGCCGTCGTGTTTTGCGTAAGGTCCCTTCTTACTTCCCCCAGCCGTACCCCTTGCGTTTTGGGTTGTTTATATCGCCCGTGGTTGTTATTTATCTTACGATGTCGACGAACGAGCTCAGGAAAATAGAGGATCTGTGGACAGAGTGGCCTTTGTGTTTAGGGAAGAGAAAACGATTTTCCTGCCTGGCCGGAGGCCGTTCATTAATTAAGAAAAGAACAAGCATGCAATGGAAAGGAGACAAGACTTGTGAATTTGCATTTGACAGTTACCTCCTTTTTTCGTACACCGCTTTTTGTGCTGTTCCGCAACTAACTAAACGCTGGAAGATTCTAATTGCAAAACAAATTCACACCCCCAAGGCTACAAAGCAATTTTACTTTGCTTTATTCGACCGAAGCCATTTTCTATTTTCTGTGGTTTGCCAGACCTTCACAAATAACTACATAATTGCGAGCTCTTTATTCCCTTACCGAAATAAAAGGGCATAATAGAGTATAATTCAGGGTAAATTAAAGAAATGATCATCGAAGTTGTTTTGCAAAGTTCAAGCCAATTTCAATGAAACTTCACGGGAAAGGATTCTGGTAAAGCTGAGCTCATTTTTCATATCGTTTGTAAATAACTGCCCGATTCTTAGTAAATAGCAAGCATATTCTATTTGTATTGAATCACGTTTCTCACTGTGTCTAGCAGAAATGATTTTTTCAGCTTTCATCCTGAAACAAGTTTTTCTGATCCTGTGCTAACAAAATAAAGACAGGTGTTTTGGGTTGAAAACGCTTCATGTTGATATAAAACAAAAACTTTCAAACTTTGATTTTCACTCACCGTTGTGAAAATGTTGCTGTTCATTGTTGTTGTTTGTTTGGGTCGGGTCTTGAGTTATAACCCAGAAGGTATGAATGACTTAGTTAATGGCTAGTATTTTGCTGCAATGGTGGAGACTTGGTCACCTTATGGTTAACGTGCTGGACAATGAACAGAGCGGTCCGCTATCGTTTGATAGTCAGTAAGGTTGCTGTGATTCGTTCTTAGACGAGACACTTTACGCTTATAGCCAGATCGTGTCCATTTAGACACGGGGTGTCCAGCACTCCCGTCTGTAGCTGGGATAGGCTCCGGCATAAGTGTGTGACCAGAGAGCGGACATTTCCTTTTTTTAGTTAACTTCATTGTATTGCCGTAAAACATGTTATATCAATGCCAATGCTTAGAGATTAATTTTCCTCTAATCTCAGTCTCTCTAAACCGCGGTATAGGTGGGTAAACGTTTTGCACCGTTTACACTAATCACCAATTCGGATGAATTCGGAAATTGTCAAAAACAACCTGTCTTCTTCAGTATTGCTTAATTTGCTGTTGTTTTATTTCACAGCTATACTGTATTTACCTTGCATTTCAACCTATTCCGCGATTCAATCCCAATACGTTTCCAGCTTACGTTAGGCTTACGACTGACAGACAATCAGATATATCAACTTCAGCACGTTGGTTAAAAAAATATACTTCCTTTGTTGTACTTAGAGAACAGGGAAGATGGAGATCCAAAGCTGTTTGAAGGCGACATGATCCTGACTGCCGAACAAAGGGCCGCTGCAGAGGCGGGCCAGGACGTTGACGCACCAGCCTCTAAGGGCTCGATCAAAAGGGGCTTATGGAAAGAAGGAGTTTTGGTCTATGAAATTTCCAGCAGCTTGCGTAAGTTATTTAAAATTGTTTACCCTTCCTCCGTAACTGATGGCTAATAACCTTTCTGGCGTTGTTTGCAGGTGTTGTTAACTGATATTTTGAGATTTCCTACATATTTGAAGGTACTTTATTTGTACTTCGCAAGACAGAATGATCCATAAAATATCGTAAATAGTCATTTTTAGGTTACTCCAATTCAATGAAAAAAATGCTTGCAAAAAGTCGAACCTGGTTCCAGAGGGTTTCACAACGTAGCGTATTGCCACAAAGTAAGAATACTTATTTAAGAAATAGAAAACACTCACTGTGTTTCAGTTGAGTTATAGAAACGCGAGTGAAAGTTTGGAAGAACGAGAAATGCTGTGGGAACACGAGTCGCAGACGAGTTTACTTTGATCATCAAAATGTAAATTCCCTTTGCTAGCACCATCATTACGTCAACAACTCGTGCTAGGTTTGTGTTTCTATCGAGTTTTAGTATAAATCTACTAGCGTTCTACCGCAAATGCCGTTGACTTCTCTGATTGGCTACGCTACTCATGCACTATCTATTTTGTTTATACAATAGCCCAAGTCATTCTCGCATTTTGATTGGTTCTCTCCTAAGAACTATTAGAAGACAGATACACGATTGACGTCAAAATGTGCTAAGTATATCAGTGACACACTCGGCTATCACCTCGTGTGCCACTTTTTTGTTCTTACCACATTTTGACGTCATCTGTTATCTATTACTGAACAGACGCACAGCAACATGGAATCTATTTGTTAAATAGATAGTGAGCAACGTAGCAGTGTGCGCTTGTTTACAAAATGACGGCCTCTTCTTGGCGTTTTCGAAGTGTCTAGGAAGAGGATTTATATAAAGTTTTGAACGTCTAGTAGATTTATACTAAAACAATTAGATTATTCGCTCTCGATTTCTACTTTCGTAATAAAAAGACTGGCTGACTGGCTGACTGACTGACTAACTGACTGACCGTGACTGACTGACTGATTGATTGAATGACAAATTAACTGACTAAGTGACTGACTGACTGTCTGTCTGACTGACTGACTGACTGACTGTTTGACTGACTGACTGACTGACTGACTGACTGACTGATTGACTGACTGACCGGCTGAGTGATTGATTGATTGATTGATTGATTGCTTGATTGATTGATTGACTGACTGACTGACTGACTGTTTGACTGACTGATTAACTGACTAACTGACGGAAGGACGGACGGACTGACTGGCTGACTGATTTTGCCGAGGGTTGTGTTGTGTATTTGAAATGTGGGGTCACTGGTTCCACTTTTGCATTGTTTCCCTTATTGGATTTGTAGTCGGTAGTCCCGAGATCTATATGGCTGATAAATTCAACTTGAGGAAAACCTCTTGCCTAAACGACATTGTTAAAAGAGGTACCGCTTCGTTCTCCTATTGGTAGTCCCGATAGTAAAGAGTTACTGGACATCTTCTCATCAGCTTGGATTTAGTTATAAATATATATTTTTTAATTTGTACTATTTTCAGTTGTTTACACCGTCCCTACTAAGCGTTAAGCGTGGTTGAGTTTATTAATGCTTAAATACATGATTAATCGATGTATTATTTTTAATCGATGTATTTCTTAGGTAACTGTCGTGACACAGGCAGGTATTGTAGCTACCATGTTCCACGCGGAGATTGCCAGAAGATGCAGATTGTAAGAGAGAAATGCAAGAAGAGCTGCAACCTATGTGGAGGAGGTAATGCTATAAGTACCGCAACAGTAATTATGTACTGAAATACCTAACGTATACGCACTTCTTAAGTACAAGAGGAAAGGAAAGAGCCACGCCAAAAGTATTTTTCTTTAATATTCAAACTCTTTTCTCTCATTCAGGAACCCCACCACCGAGCACCAATCCCCCTTCACCACCACCTCCAGATACGGATGCGCCGCCGCCCCCTCAACCACCTCCAGGTCTGTATACACACTAGCTTCGCAAATCTGGACATTAAAAGACTCCGTAAAGGATTTACCAAATCTAGCCAATAAAAAGCGTTACATTTTTGAGTTGAAGAAAGGAACTGAAAGAAAGTCTTCCTGGATTTACACCTTCACCTGCGCATTAATTCTAGCAAAAGCAGTAACCGGTTTCTTTTTATTGCGAGACGTTTATTTTGTGCTGTATTGAGAATACTGTACTAACAAAATATGGCTGATAAATTCAACTCGAAGAAAATATTTTGCCTTAACGACATTGTTAAAAACGGTACCGCTTCGTTCTCCTATTTGGGATGTTTTCTCATGTTCAGGCCCTTGTTGTGATGAGGACAATTTATCGCTCAATCATAAAACCTTCTCATTATATATTTTGTGCGAAGGGTAAAGTTGTAGCTAGAGTCTTGAACGATTCCAAGAGAATGACGATTCAGATATCAATCATTGTTTCTCAGGTTCCTGCGGTGTCTCCTCACTTGGTAGCAGCCGTGTGATTGGCGGAGACGATGCTATACCAGGTGCCTGGCCGTGGCAGGTTTGTGAACTTATCTTCTCAAACTCTTTAAAAATTTATCAGGTTAAAAGAGATTATGACCGTGACGGTATTAAGATACATTTGCATCTGATCTTAATTAATACTGATTCTTACGATCTTATTTTTCTCTTTATTTTTTGATCGAGAAGATGAATCAGTGTTTGACCACTGACATTATTAAACATCTCGATGTTCGTCAAAAATGCTACGCTACGCGTCGTATTTTTAACTCTCTTCTTGGTATTTGAAATGTGGCTAAACACGGTCTTTCGTGATTGATATTTCACATGACTGCTTTTTTCGGTGAACTTCGGATACTAACATGCTTGATTTTTTTTTTGACGTGAACAAGGTTGGGTTGCATACCAGTCGTGGTGGATTTTTCTGTGGAGGAACGTTGATAACACCAGAATGGGTTGTTACGGCAGCGCATTGTATTTCAACCCTGTGAGTTGTAATTAAGTTAAAAATTCTAATTCGTTTAGATCCAATCTGTATGGGGCTAGGCCTTTCTCTTATGGTGCCTGATAACTACTGAAATACTTAGGAGTCGGGGAATCTATACTCCCACAGTCTAACTGCTTCCTGCCACCACCTATCGTAAATGAGGTACAGGCCGTCCTTCTAATGTTACTTGATATACGTACCGATTTATTGGAAAATGGATCTCAAACGGTAAAGGAATATAAATGGGGAGATTTTACCGAGAGTGCAGCAACACGTTGTATAGTCACAGAGAGGGGTCCGCAGCGCTCTATTAGTTTTATCAGTTAGAAACGTGAGTCTCTATGTGGGGCGATTGTTTTAAACTAAGCTCTTTAGGCCATTGTTGTAGACAACTGGTACGACATTCTGAATCTATCGGATTTCCTCCTTATACTTTTCCGTTACTGTTATCGGGAATAGTTCGCAATGTTTGTAAATCTGGATTTCAAATTCAAAGTTTTTTTTTTCTGCCTAGGCTGTATAGTTCTCATCATTTAGTTTCTTGTAACAGGAACCCCTCAAATTACGTGCTGCGACTTGGAGATCATAACCGACACAGAAACGAGGGAACGGAACAAAATATCGGCGCTTCGAGGGTCATCAAACATCCATCATACGACAGTGGACGGATTAACAACGACATAGCTCTCATCAAACTTTCTCGGGCAGCCAGAATCAATGAACGCGTATCACCGGCATGTCTTCCCGAAGCAAACTACATTGTTCCACCGGGAACGACTTGTTACATCACTGGTCAGTCTAGTTGTTCTTATTTCAGGTCTGATGCAGTTTTCGTGCAAACAGTATTTTAATGGTCGAAAGAGCCTAGTAGTTTGAGAACTTGGGTGCGGTCAAACTGTTAGATAATGCTATTCAGCCGTTAAAGTGCCTATGACATGAAAAACAATTACAGCTTATTTGACAGGCTTTTCAAAAAAAATAATGACATTTTCCTTTTTGGAATATCCTTTTTTCGTTTTAGAGATATTGACGTTTTTCAATTATGCAAATTAGGAAAGTGATGACGTCATAAGATGTGCAACTAAAATTGCAAAATACTGAATGAACAATATCTCTGAAAATATTGAAGCAGTGTTTTTCAAACTTGCACCAGAAATGTTTATAGTTTGGCTTTTAACTTTTCCAAGTCATGCTCGATTTAATCAATTAAAAATGTCTAAATTCGAGCATTATGGTATTCTGTTAAAACAAATAAACCATCCCCTCTTCGGCGGATGGAGTTTGCTCTCGCTGCAATTTGCGCGCAACCAGAATGTCGAAAAAGCTTTTCGTGCGGGAACGCTTGCTTAGCACGCAGGCTACTAAACATTTAAAGCGTCTATTTTCTCCCTAACAATAAACTTGTGAGTCATTTTTAGGTAATTAATGGTCTTTTTGTCCTTATTATTCTCTTGTAGGCTGGGGTAAAATCAGGCATCCGGGTAGCTCTCATCACACACTTCAGCAAGCTAAGATATCTCCAGTGTCAGAATCTGATTGCAAAAGGAAAAGTGAGCCACTATTTGATAATGGTGTTCAAAAATAGGTAGCAAAGATGAACATAATAATCATCTGTAGGTTTTGAACTTGTGAAATGTCACAACCAGCATCTTGATTTATAAGCGGTTACAGTTATGGGATGTTAAGTTTGTAAGCTACGTACATGTTTTGCTAATAACAGATTTCTCGAGCGACTACTACTTTCTTCCGTGTATTTCTTGAGTCACCTTTTTGAGTATGGTGCACAGCCACCGGTATGAGATAGGGACTGCCAAATTTAAACTCCAAAACATATTCTCGGATGACGTAATTTCTCGGTTTCATTTTTCATAGATGGATATGGCATAACAAGGCAGATGCTTTGCGCTGGCGTTCCGGGTACTCGACTTGGTGGTTGTCATGGAGACAGTGGAGGTCCTTTTGTCTGCAAGGATTCCGATGGATTCTGGGTACTTCAGGGAGCGGTGAGCTGGGGCTCAACAGATTGCAATGCACACCGCATGTTCACGGTGTTTGCTCGAGTTGCCGTGTTCAGAGAATGGATTAACCAGTACGTTAAATCATGAGCACTATATTTCTTTGCTGAAATAAAAGTTAGATTGAGAATCAAATCACAGCATTGTGTCTTGCTATCGTCTTTTATTAATCAGTCTCAGACTGCACTGACGCCTGCATGTGATGGCAGCGCATAATTTCGCCGCGTCACAATGTGCAATGCCGATTTTCCCATGGCTTATTTAATTGTCAGACTGGAAGAGTCGAACTTATTAACCCGAAGCCGTGGGCCGCTCAATTCAGAAACGATACTGATTATTGGAAATCTTGATGACGAATACAACACGAACATCGGTTAACATACGCATTTTGTAAACTTAACGTTTCGTGTGTTTGTCTGCATACATTTTCAAAAGTATAACCGTTACAGTTTTTGGGAAGCTATTTACACTATGAAAAATAGGGGTCTGGAGCCTAGACAGTGATGATCTGCAGTAATGATTAAAGATGTTTCAAAATGAAACTGTCTGTGAAATGATAGAAAAGCTTCGCTAATAAAGAAAAAGCTTTTCACTACCGACATTGACATTAAGAGCTGGCTTTAACTCATGTATAAACAAAGTCTCTTTAATTTTGCAATGATAGTACATTGTATAACTAGCTTCCCAAAACCTGTCACGGTAATACATTTTAAAATTTATTAGACAACAAACATACGAAACGAGTTTACAAAATGCGTATCTTAAAATGCTTATTGCCGCTGTTTGCTCATCAAGTTACGATGGCAGTTTATTGATAATCTGATATATTATTTTATGGCAAGGTAGTCTTAAGGTAAATCCGAGCTTTCTGACTGGTCCTTTCTTGGTCGGAATTTTACCATACTGGCCGTTTCCGTGGATTGCGTTACACTTACAAACCTGAAGCTTACTCATGGAATACTGGGGATTATGGCCCACACCCCCACACCCTTGGTCGTTTTTGGTCGACCTCGCTGGGCTTGGCCCGTACTGTCTCGACCTCGGGACAGCACTCGCCAGCGCGTCCCTGGCACTCAATTGGTAAATTGGTTTGGCAATAATTCTGACCTAAATTTTTATTTGGCAGTTTTGAGTAATGGCCAAACTAAGTTATTACTGCCAAAAATGCTCGCCATCTATCTTGGGCAAGTATTATTTGACCGTCTAATATATATCAACCAGACAATTGATAAGGTACGTCGATCTGTCAGTGTACCAGACCAAACCTTTCTCAATTTTCCACGCGATTTTCACCAGGTCCAGATTGGCAGAGCACTATCTTGACCACAACGGGGAGCGCGCTGAAGAAGGAAAGAACATTGAACTTATATTTTTGAGAGCTTGAAATTCACGTCAAACAGACAAATTGGCTCATTTGAGCGTGGTCCTAATTGCGAATAGGGTTAAAAGGACTACAAGACCGTCAACAGACTGACCAAAGAGTTCACGCGTGAATACTTCAAACCGGAAATCGCGTCTGCAATAAAGGCTACGGTAGAATTTCCAAAGCCAGTATCTCGCTATTAAACGCGTTTTGAAAGGAAGTATAAAATCCTTTATTTTCAGTGAGGAAATGTTTGTATTTCGTGCGTCACTAGCTACTAGGTACGAGGAAATGAGTCCTGATAAGCCGTGCTAAAGTCACGTACTATGAGAGAGCGTGACATGAAAAATAGAATATGGATCTAGTAGATAAACGAACGAGCTACACGGCGAGAACTTTACAAACTTTACAATACAGAGTAGTAAGTTAGTATGCATAGGAAATACAGCATAAAATCCTGTCTTTCCAAGAAAGGAAAATTGAAAAAAGCGGAAAAAAGTTATTATCCACTTCCGGTTACCTCCAACACCCGGATGAAGGAAAGTCAGCAAATTAGTATTATGGTCTGTTCTCAGCTGAATCATACATTTCTTTACATTTCTTGAGCGAAGATGGCGCGTCGCCACCGTAGTCGAAGGGCACCATCTGGGCAAGAGGAATGGCAAATGGCTCGGAGCTGGCTGAGCAGTTTAGGTGTTTTACCAGAGTTTCATCGAGCATCATACCCTACTGCATCTGTCTTTGATCTGGCTCAGTCTCTTCGGGATGGTGTCTTGTTGTGTCAAGTGGCTAATCGTTTGCGTCCTAATTCTGTACGAGACATCAACATGAAACCTCAAATGTCTCCGGTTTGTATACGCTTTCGTGTAATCTTTTAAACTTGAGATTTCTTCTGATAGCAAAAGATAGACTGGACACAGCTAGATTTCGACCGCTTGTTTTGTAAGATGCACAGCTACAAACACTGGTGGTGTTTATTGATTTTGTGTAACTCCACCTTCACAATGATAAGTTCACTTCCTCCTTTGTTTTGACAGTTCTACTGTTTGAAAAATATTCGAAGTTTTCTCACGTCTTGTTCACGGGATTTTGGCTTGACTCAAGAGGCTTTGTTCGACGCCAACGAGCTATACGATGTGTCGGATTTTGCTAAGGTTAGTGCCACACATCATTCTTTAGTTAAAGAAAGCTTGATGTTGATTTAAAGCTAAGTTACTAACCTTCTACTTACTCTTAAAGTCAAGTAGCGCAATGATTAGCGAAGGCCTCAAAAATACATTATAATTAATTAGAGAACCCTTAATACAGTGACACTTATTTAGCGATCGAACAAGCGTAGCGCGATAGTAATGGAATGACGATTTGTTTTGAAGTACGCAATGAGCTGAGCGGGATTGAATCGCAAACGGTGACACCGGAACTGATTGTTGAATGTCGTACGCGGTTTTTCCCTCTTTGCTTTTGAACAAGGTTTTTCTGGGTTACATTTATTAACATGATTACCGAATCTGATAATGTAATGTATCTGTGTGTGTATTTAAGGATGAAACGTTATATATGATTTAATTATCGTACTATTATTGGTAGGAACTTGGAAGATTATCTGTGTTTATTTTAGTCAAAAGTGACCTGTGATGTAAACACAGAATTCTGTATTTATCTTTTGTAGTATAATGGTTATAAAACATTTGCAATATTTTGAGACAGTATCCTGTGTTGTGTCTGTATACATCTGTGTAGATTTTCCACTGACTTGTGGTGGTTGGCACTTGAAATTATCACGATAAATACATGACCCTGTATAACACGTCCACATTTTTATTAGACAGACAAGATTCCAATATTGTCTTGGCTGATGTCCCTAATATCCTCAAAAAACGAATGGTCCAACTGTAGATCACTATGTGTACTAGATAAATAACATAATTACATATTTTTGTAAAGGGACGTTTTTACATGTATATTGATACAAATTTATTTTCAAAAATTTCAATTTCTGCAAAGAAATGACAAGTGAAACTACAACTATTTTTAGCAAAAATTTTATTATTTCCTAGACATGGTTAAGTTCTGGAAACCATATGGTTCTAGATCATAATTTTTTTTATCCATACTCACCATATAGTGGGTCAATTGAACAAAAGAAACATTTTCAGTAAAAATATAAATCCATGAATTTATAAAGGGGCAGGAGGGCTGGGGGTGGGGTGAAATCAAAAACAGTATGTGAGAGTGGTACTGATATTCTTCAGAGCAAAACACATAATTTCTGGTTTACATGGACATGAATTTGCCATTTGCATGTTTTTGGTTTGTTTAATCAAATAGACAGCTCCTACTTATTAACCAGAGACTGCATTAATGATTTGAACTTCCTCCTCCCTCCTGATCTTTCTAAACCTTTCTTATACTGTATGTCTGAAAAATACAACTCTTCAAAAACTTGTAATTCCTCAACTTATTAGGTCAGGGTCCCTTGTAATGCCATATTTTGTTCATTTTAAGTATAGTAGATCAATGACTGACATTTACATGTATGACTGTAGTTATGGATTAACCTAGTGCTCTCAATTCATATTTCCTTGGAGTATAAAATTAATGCTCCCTATTGAGAAATTCTATTAATTCAATCTTTAAAGTCATTTTTGGCTTTCAGTTTGTTGCGCTTTTTATAACTACACTGTTCATGTACATTTAACACTTGCAAGCCAGTAAATTTTTCCTCATATTTTGTATATTTCCTGTGATTATATAATCAACAATTTAATTGGAATCTTTCTATGCTGATAGTTGGCAAGGGTGCAGCCAGAGTCGACCATCATGCATAGAAATTGAGTGCAAATTAATTTTTTAATTGTTTTAGTATATTAAATTGACCAGTCATTCAAGATGTCATCTAAATCCTCTTTCCAGACACATCAAAAATGCAAAGAAGGAGCACCACACACTGCTAGGCTACTCACTTTTTACAACAGGGTAGATAGCCAGTCAGAGAACGGTATTCATGATAGGACGCTAGTACATGTAGATTTATACGTAGCTCTTATTAACTGAGCAGGAGGTCTGTATGGGAGAATCCTGACCAAAGTCATCAGTACAGACCGAATGAAGTGAAGTCTGTACAAACAATGCAGGTCAAGATTCTTCCATACAGACTGACTTAGCTTATTACATGAGATGTTTATTATACATGTTTGGCAAAGAAGAAAGCTTTAATTTGTTTAATGTAACTGGTTTGCTGACATTTTGCTTGCAAATGGAGATGAGCTTAACTTAAACCTGCCAAAATTTGCCTGTCCTCTTTACCTCTTTTTCGATATCAGGTTTTTTGGCGCTTCAGCAATTGAGAAGAAAATAAAAGAAAACAGTGAACCTTTTTGCATTTTAGCTTTCTACTTTTTCACTGCAAAATGAAATTGGTCTAGATGCTTGTGTGGGAAAATCTAGACTTTGAGACAATCAAACTTGTGAATTCAGTAGTTCCCAGTCCTTGTGAGACAAAGCCATATGACAATGTCTAATACTGCATATACATGTACAGTAGTTACAAGTCATGGTCAGATGGAAGGTGCTGTACCTATTCTTAGATCTATATGGTGTGCACTGTAAATTTGAACCACTGTATGAGTCGTAATTTTAGATCTTTTATTATAATTTTTTATCTTATAGGTGATAAGAACTCTCTCAGTCCTTTCTCATACACAGTACGCTATTGCAGCGGGATTTGAGTAAGTTGTTACTCTGAGTATACTACTACTACACACAATGTATCCTGGTTTAAATAAAGTTGTGTTTGATAGCCTTGGGCTTGTGGAGCTTGCAGAAATCTTCTGCTACTGTACAGTAACTGATTTAAGGTTGCTCTATAGGGTTATCATTTATGGCATTGAGCATGGTAGTGTTATGTTCAGAATGCTGTTTTTGCATTTAGCTTTTATACTCAGTCCTCTCAAACTTATTACATGTAATAAACAATGATGAAATAGTGTTTTACTGCCATCTCTGTAGAAATTTTTTAGTTTTAGTCTTGAATTTTAAATGCCAAAACAATAATTATAATTGTGTTTTGTACTGTTTTCATAGATCTATTTCTGATTTTCTTAAACTTCCTCTGGTGAAATCTTCCAAATATTCAGAGTAAAGTGGCATCTAGTGGGATATGAATTTTAAACACAAAAAAGTAGATAAACGTTGAATGTTGTCCTTCAGTAGCATTTTAGAATAAAAATTACAAAACCTGCCCTCAACTCCCGAGAAGAATGCAGCGAATTCGCGGACCTTTTATTTTAATCATTATTTTAATCTATCTAGAGACTCTTTGTACTTTGACACTCACTCATTAGTTTATAGCATTCATTTTTATTCATACTTATATCTTGTTATTATTTAGCTCATGCATTCACTCCCACATTCCCTCGCATTTCACACGTTTTTACTTTACATCTATATATAAGCCTCATGCGGAATATTTTTCTTATCCCTGATGATGCCGTAGATCGGCGAAAGCTTGGATTTTACCATTTTACCATTTTACCATTTTACAGTAGTGTAAGGCCTCAGTTGAACTTTTATAATTTTTATACAAAAAAGTAGGGTTTGTAATGGCAGTTTCTTGATTTTTACAAATTTATGTTGTTTACTGCTGCAAAAAAAAAAAAACTGGTCTGTAGATTTCCCTGAGAAACAAGCTCCAGCTAAAGCAAAATGCTTACAGTATTACCATTCTGCCAAACTTTACGGAATTTCACCAAAGGAAACACAAGAAGTTCACTGTCAGTTTTGCTTTTTGGGCCCATGTTAATGTCACAAAATATATAATATATGCTCATATGTTTTCCTTCGTGTGCGTGCTGATTAGAGCTTTCGTCTTCAGCGTGCATGCGATCGTAAAACTATAGGTAGCCACCTTAACTGTTAAATGTGTGGCAAATTTGTTGTACAAGAAAATTAATACTCCTCTCATGAAATTTCCAATAACACTCCTTGGGGTAAATGACAATGTGCAGTGTATGTATAGAGATGTAGGTACATGACTTTGTATAATTATTACCTGGAACCATGCAAAACATATGACTGGAATGGATTGAGTAATAAATAGTACATGTACCTTTTTTGTAAGTCTAGGCCTAAAACATTTAAACCAGGTGCTTAGTAAATGCACATGTTCATGAAATAGCAAACACAAATTTCCAGCTTGTGTTTCATGCAGCCAAAAAATACATGTACATTGTATTGTCTGTGAAAATGACTCCATGGGTAATTTCCTTGTCTTCAATGCTATGCTTTTTTTCCCTTTCAACAGTCCCTTTCCACCTGAAGATTCTGGACATGATATTCAAGATGAGGACATCTATTCAAACCTTGAAGATCTTGCTTTGTAAGTGCTGACTGGTGTGTATATGTACATGAATTTATTTAACTGTAAGACCTGTGTTGAAAGATGAACACTGATCAATGGATGAAAGATGATACTCTCTTGAACCCACAAATTTCTTTAGGTAGTACAGTGTATATGTCATGAAAACCTATTTTTCTTGTTTATACCAAAAGACTTGTTCAAAATCTACATGGGTCTGCTTCTGTAGGCTTGTAGTCTGTGAGAGACTACTGACAGTCATTCTCTTTAAAAGTGTACTGCATTTCCTAAAATTTAAAATCAAATAGTGATTAATGTAAATTTTAGACGGCTATAATTGGACTCTTTATATACAGAACTGTCTCAAAAAAGGTAGGTACCAAAGGTGTCCTGCTCATGCCAATGTTTGAAACTTGGAAGCAAAAAGCTAATCAACTGGCATTAATTGCATGTTACAGTAATTTGGGTTGTATCCAAGTGTTTGTTCATTGCTTAAGTTTTTAATTTTGTTGGTGGACTTTTTTGTAGAAATCGTGACATAACAGAGGAGGAAAATCCTTATGATGCTGTGACCATTGAAGAAGAAACAAAAATTTATGAGGATCTTGTTTCTTATCAGAGACTTCCAGTAGGTTACATGTAAATGTTTTTCCCTTTAAATGTAATGAAATTGTTAATGTTTGTATGGTGATCTGAATGTACATGATGTCAAATACTGTTTCGTCATTTGAAATGTTGTAGAAACCTGAGCGACAGACCTCAATAGAAGAGAAAAGGAAGTATGTAGTAGCTGAGCTTCTTGAGACTGAGAAAAGTTACGTTGAAGCTCTTAAAATGATTCAAGAGGTAAGTACATGTACATATATGTAGAATTTGATAGGAAGGTGTAGAAGGAGGTTTCAGTCAAAACATCAAGGGCATGCAAATTTCATGTTATAACTAAAACAAACAGAACAAGTAAGAGTTTTATTAATTATCACTCTTCCAAATCATGTGTAGAATTTTAGATTTAGACTTAAAGCATTAGTAAGAACTTATATTTTGTAATTTGTAAATATGGTACATATAGTTTTATTTATTAAACCCTTGTTTTAACCAGACTCAATTCAGCCTCCCGGCTGCAATGTACTGCTTTACAATAAACTTTATCTAGATCCTTTCTGCCTACAATGTACTTGTGTCTCCAGGCACTGTAATTTTAAAGCCACTTTTAGCTCACTTATGCATCACAGATTTATTTTTGCTCTGACATTTAGCTTGAGAAATCTCTGCCTTGAACACTTCATTTTGATTTCATTTTGACAGCATTTTATTAAAAAGTTACAATCAATGATGTCTCCTGATGACAAGGCTAAGATCTTTATCAATATAGAGGTAGGTTACAGTCTGGTGGTAAAAAGTGCCCATCCCCTATTTTTGTACTTTCAGACCTAAAGCTGACTTGAAGAACTTACTTCTGAGAGAGGATTTTGTGATTTGCTTTCAATTACAAGTTTATGAAGTGTACAGTTTTGCAGTACCGGTACACCTCTGCAACAAATTAAGACAGCAGTAGGGATGCATTTGGCACCAATATTTTCATTTGCAGGCCTTCTGGTATTACCGGTATGCGATGGTGCAATTTCGCACAATTGACTTCAATCGCATCCGATTGCACAATTCACGAAAAATCACATAATTCACAAAAGAACGCACAACATTCATAAAACAAAACAAATCAACAATTTTTTGAAGAATTCCCGCATAAATACCCCATTTTTCTGACAGCTCATGATCGAGCAAGAAAGTACCCTACAGCTGGTATGTTCCACGTGGATTTCTGCTAGTCTCACCAATGTAGGAAGCCTTGCAGTCGGAGCATTTGATCTTCCGAAGCCGACGAAACAAGCAGAAACCCTACACCTGTTACTACAGTGACTATACCTTACATTAAAGGCACCTCTGAAACCATCTCAGGGATCCTACAGCCCTACAACATTCGTGTAGCCCACAAACCTACAACTACATGTATGTTACGACACTTGCTGACAAACGTTAAAGACAGAGACGAACCCAACAACAGACAGGGAGCAGTTTACAAGATCAAATGCTCCGACTGCAAGGCTTCCTACATTGGTGAGACTAGCAGAAACCTTAACACGAGACTGACCGAACACAAACGAGCCACGAGAAATGGTGACGCTAGCAATCACATCGCTTTACATCACCAACTGACTAACCACAACATTGACTGGGACACTGCCCAATGCTTAACCTACAGTACGAACTATTTTCAATGACTGACTCTGGAAAGCTGGTATACTAACTCAGAACAAATGCCTCTTAACAGATGCCAACCACTACTGGCGCCTTACAAACGACTTATTCACAACGTAAACAAAACCGACAAACGGACTTCTAACAGACCGAATTAATTTGACTAACAATAGACAAAAGTTCAACAGACTACAGTAGATGGATCGAAACCGACCTATGACTGATGACAAACTTTACACGAGTCTTTCAGCCAATACCATAATGGCTAAACTGATCAATCAGTTTCAACAAACCAGACATATAACATCATCACCTGACAAACACTATTCACTTGACTCTGAAGATGACTTCCGCTCAGGTTGTCGAAACATCAGTCACCAGCAACAGTTCTTTTCAGAACTACCTTCACCCGGACGATCACACTATATGAACTAAAGTTTTGTCTGTGACAAAATTTCCTGTAGTCAATTTGTACAGTCAACTGCACATGTTAGCTGTGCCCTTTCAACTTTTAATGTGGCGCACCGATATACTGTTCCCATGTGTTCAAGATGTCTTTAGGGCAGCAAAAAGTATTTTTCTTATCCTGAAACCTATGAAACAAGCTTAAAATTGCTCAGAAAAAAATTGCATAATCTACATTATTTATTACATAATTGGCCTTTCTAATTGCATAATCTGCCCTGAAAATCTTGCATAATTTGTATCTTTTAAATGCACCTCATCAGAAGGCCTGCATTTGTAAGACATGGTATTGAATTGCCACTGCATGCTGTATGTAGATACCAAAAGAAAATGGCATGTCCTTAGTGCATCTCCCTGGTATTTCTTTCCTCTAATTAGCTAGAAATTTACATGTACTTTGAAACTCAGAAAACCATGAACTCTTTGATTTGATTTTGATATGACAATAATGTGTGCTGACCTATCACAGTAAAGGTCAGGACATTCAAGCAAGTCTCAAAACCACAAACAAACTACCATTGCTGTTTACAATGTAGTTTTCTTACACCTTATTTGCCTTATCCTTGCTTCATGTTCATGTACAGTAACATTCCATAACAGTACTATTTCTAGTGTTCACTGTTTTCTTAGTTTCACAATATGATGACACAATATTCTGCATTCTTTTCATTTTTCCATGCTTATTCTCACTTTTTGAAAGATTGCAGATATTTTCTAAATGTCTTACATCATTGACATCTTTTTTATACTCAGTTATTTTTCCAAACTGAGCTACACATACATGTACTCTTCCTTTTACAGGATTTGTTGAAGATTCACACAAAATTTGTGGGAAAGCTAGAAAAAGGCTGTAGCAATGGAGGAATGCAAATTAGTCCTGTTTTTCTGGAATTTGTATGTACACATTCTTGTAGTTTGTAGTGGTTTTGGTGGTTATTATTGTTTGATCTCATTTACTCAAAACTTGCTGTAAGTTTCTCAGAGATTTGATAGCCACACTTTAGAATGTTGTTGTCCAAACTATGTGTAAATTATTTTAACTGATGTATTGATTTTCTTCTCTAGAGAGATGACTTATTAAAGTATGGAAAATATTGCACAAAAATGTCAGAAGCTCAAACTTATGTAAGTCTGACAGTATTCTTGTTTGTGTACAATGTAACTACATGTAAAGGAGGTGGGTGGGAGGGATGGGGGAATTAGTTCATCTACAAACTGCAAATCAAGTCCACACTGCATTTACTGTACATTGTATATGTTGAAGTTAAAAACTAAATTCAGGTAAAAATTGAATTCCTTTGTCTCTTAACCCTACTAATTATTCATTGATTATGAATAATTAGGGTTAGAAGACAATGGAAATTGAAAATCAAGCTAGGTTAAAATTATTTTTACCTGAATTTAATTTTTAACTACAACATATACGCTGTATCAACAAATGATGGCCCTCTTGGGGCAAGTTAGCGATCAAATGCAAAATGAGGCGTTGTGGGATAAAAATTATAGTGACCGGGTTAGACTAAATTCGGGTCTGAATCAACCAGAGACTTATCTATTTTTGACTGATGTATCCTTCAACTTACAGTAAAAATATAACAAACAAAAATTAATAAGCTTCAACCTAATGTAAGTTCAGTGTAAACACCCAAGTGCCTGTTTTATATCTTGAGTAATTCAAGTGCTTACCACCACCAAGTTGAGCTAAATTGTCCACAGTCCTTTCACTCTGTCAGTGATATACAAAGAGAGTGAGAGAGGAGTAGCAATCCTCTTAGTTGTGTAGTGTTTGCAAAATAATACTGGTGGCCTTGGAAGCTGCAGGGAAGCATAGTAAACCAACCTTAATTTATGGCAATGCATCATGCACAAGGTAACAGGTATGAATCAAGATCAGAATTTTTATGTAATGTGATGTTTTGAATTTACATCAGATTGATGAACTTTCCAGAACAGATCCCAAGTTTCGTGAAGGATTAGAGGTACATTGGAATTGCAGTACTTATATTTTGTAGATGTACACATTTGGTGGTGTTGCCTATAATATTTTTCATAATTTTAGTATTTATTATTAGCTGTAGAATAATACATGCTGTGTAATTATTTTATATCTTTTTTCCTTCTGATTCTTTTTATAATCTTAAGCTTTTTGAATTAATTGATTTGTGTGATTTCTAAATGCACATACTTCCTTTATTACAGGAATGTCAGAGGAGAGCAAAGAGCAAGTTTGCATTGAGATCTTTGTTAGTAGTACCATTTCAACGTGTTTTAAAGTACCCTCTTTTAATACAGGTAACTGCACTGTAACCAAATGTATTTTGTTTATGAGCACTCTCTGTTGGGGTTTTCTATGCTGATGGTATGTTTGTAAAACCCAGAGTGAAGTGAGGGTTCACTTTGGTAGGCCATAAAGACCAATCTCTTTGTAGACGTTTCCTATCTGCAATTTAACCTGACATGTTTTCTCTTTTTTGGTGTGTTTATTTTAGGAGCTCAATAAGCAGACAAAATCAACACATCCTGACAAAAAAGGTCTTGAAAAAGCCCTGGCAGCTGTGCAGGTTAGTACATGTACTTAACTAGTGCATTCCAACTGGTAGTCTCCTTTGTATGGCAGTTTGTTATCACTGGAGTACATCGCTTGATCTGCTATTGGTCATTTTCGGCTTACACAGGGCCAAAATGAAAATGCCAGTAGAATATGAACAGTAATACATGTATGTTATTGGACAGGTATCTACATACATAAACTTTATTTATGTGTCTTAACATAATTATAGCCAAAGGGGAATTATAACCCCTCTACTAATTAGGGACAGTAAAATAATGTAACTAATAACCTACTAACTATTTTCTGACTAATGAACTGAGACTTGAACAATATTTTGATGTACTAGTACATGAACTGTTTACAGTAATATTATAATATATAGTTATATATACATGTATGTTAACCAAGAGTAGTGTATTAATGTATCACATCTGTTTTATAAGGATATACAGATATCTAAATAGCAGATAGATTTGGAGTGCTCAAAGGTTAAACTGCAGTGCATGTAGAGCAATTTATAGTAATAGAAGTAAAGAGCTTGATTAGTTGGTCCAAGACATTTACTTCCTACCCAGAGTTTCATGCTTCTTTCAAAGCTATCATAAGGACATAAATTACATAATAAATACATTGTTTATTCAACTTGAATTCATAGAAATTGTACCAAGAGTGTAAATTCTTTTTCAGCTGTATATAGTTATTTGTATTTATTTATTAATTTTGTGTCTGTGTAGGATGTTGCAAAGTTCATCAACCAATTGAAACGTGATGATGAAAACTCAAGAACTGTTAAAGATATAGAAGACAGGTGGGTGAATGAAAGAAGCCTTGTCACTTAATACACTGTAACTTTCTTTTTATTTACAAAAAAAAAAGATATTTTTACATCGTGTACAATATTGAGTAGATACTCTGCTGCAAGGCATTTTTGTTTGTTCTCTGTTACCATCAACTCTTTATGAAATTATTTATGATTGTACATATACATATATACTCTCGGTGGTGTATAGGTGTTTTTAGATAAGAGTAATGTTAACCTTTGCTTTTTGAGAAATATTTAATAAAAGCTCTAGAGGACTTCAAATGTGTTAAAATAGCCTTGTTGACACAAAGCCTAATTTATACCTGCACACAGATTAGTCATTCTTCTGGCATTATATACTAGGTAGTACATGTACTGCAGAAGCAGACATGTAGTACATATAGTTATGTATTTTAAACATTTTATTGTGTATCAAGTTCTTAACTGTATTTTTTATTCTTTTGTTTTTTCCCTACAGCTTGAGCAGTGAAGTGGTAAGATTTTATATTCAGTCATTAATTCATGTAGCTGCTAATGAACATACATTATGGTACAATGTCAGTTGAATTCAGCTAGAGATCTCTATCTTCAAGTGTCTTTGTGCAAAAAAAATTGTAGATTCTGATTTAGGCTCAGACCACTTATTTCATTTTGAGTCAATTTTCAAATCAATATTTATTATTCTCCTTTCTCTGTGTGTCATTTCAGAATATTAATTTATTCAGCTTTGGGCATCTAATAAAAGATGGTGAACTTCTCATAAAAGTTAGTGATCAACCACCTAAGAAAAGGTATGTGACTTGATTGAAAAAAAGACAAAGACAATAAAAGAGTATTTCTTTCTTTCTGGATAGATTGAAAGAAGTACACATTGCAATTGTCATAGGATAATCTTACTACATGATCATACATGTACATTAGACTGTTTCATCATATTTGTCAGTGGTATTTACTTTAACATTATTTTTTTCTGAAGCATCTCAGCGGTCCAGAATCCTAAATCCTTGAATCTGATTGGCTAATTCCACGCACTCCAGCAGTCCGGATTTTCTCATCTGGATCCCGCGTACGGACCGCTCCGAGTTTTCCAACATTGCAGCTATTTTATTTTTTTCTGAAGCATCTCAGCGGTCCAGAATCCTAAATCCTTGAATCTGATTAGCTAATTCCGCGTACTCCAGCAGTCCGGATTTTCTCATCTGGACCCCGCGTACGGACCGCTCCGAGTTTTCCAACATTGCAGCTATTTTAGCAGCTTTGCCTGCGGTCTCGGGCTGTACTCAAGACCTCGGGCACAGTTTTTCCCAATACGGACTTCCCTGCCAGAAAATAACATACGTATTGTTTAGCAACTAACCTCTGATGGAATATTGCTAAATAAGTGAATTTTTTGATTTGCATTACAGACATGCGTTTCTCTTTGACACAGCTCTAATTATATGCAAGACAAAGGTTAGTTCTTTTTTTGTGGGAAAATATTTATTTAGCAAGTAAATGGATGTGTTGTCACTGCTTGGCATTTGCTGGCTGTGATATGTCAGAAGTAAATATTTAATTAGTCTCTGGTCCAGTTTTGTTGCATGGCTACAAAATGTAGAATATGAAACAGTCATAGGAATGATGGTGGGTCCCTGAGTTCATTATTAGTCAAAAAACACCTATTGCATGGGCTAGTTATCTTTTTTCATGTACATGAAAATACATGTTTGATTTATTTCATTACTTTCCATTACTATATCTTAAATTGCAGGGAGACACATACCATCACAAACAGTCTATGTTCCTCCAGTATTTTGAAGTCCAAGACATGCCATCCAACCCAGTAAAGAATAAGGTGAGATTTTGTTTAAAGTTGTAATGAATACTAAGATCTCTTTCAGGGTTTGTATATGTTATATAGTTAAAAATTAAATTCAGGTAAAAATAATTTTAACCTAGTTTGATTCTCAATTTCCTTTGTCTTCTAATCCTAAT
>OMLO01000784.1_pt1 | contig 22520 bp, 10 predicted proteins | sample 1674811 | NCBI WGS metagenome assembly OMLO01 (sample SAMN06265003, study PRJEB25207) | coral metagenome | isolation source: Coral host | place: Mexico:La Bocana,Puerto Morelos, Mexico | collected 2008-11-13 | reverse complement strand
CACCAATCTATCGCCCCCCGGTTTTTGGATGTTTTTTTTTGGGGGGGAGTCAACACATCTGTAGCGGCAAACTGCTGGAAGTCGCCAAATCTGGCTTTGTAGAAGTCGTCAACGTCAACATACAACTCCCAAAAACTAACGACCTGGAGGATACCCAAAATGATAGGCCCTGGAAAAGGCGGTTCCTTTTTAGATATGGCCATTTTTGGTATCTATGAGTTAGATTTCCTGGGGGATAAACGTTTAAATTTTGTTTTGGTGAACGACTTCGATTTGTTGTTCAGGATTTGACTTTTGATGTTTGGGAAAAAAAGGTGAACACCAAAAAATGAAATCCAAAATAGTGATGTCATATGTGATTTATACTTGGTCCAGGTTTGCTTATATGTCCCACTTAAACATCACACCAATAGGTGGATTACAATCATGTTGTTTTTTTCCGCCCCTAAAGGTGTTGAGCAAACCTTAAGGGTTGACAGTAAAATCAGTAAACAATCAACATAACTCCAAACAAATCAAGGCTAAGTGAATGTTTTTTTGTGGAACATGTTGAGGTAAAAATTGGGTGCCATTTATCTTGCAACTACCCCTGCCTCTTCAAAATCATGTTGGCTCTTATAACATGCAAAATGGCCATCCCCTGCTCATATATGCTCATCAACAAGCGGCAACCAAATCTACTTGGTTCAGTACGTCGATTTCAGGTACCTACCAATAAAGTGGCTGGGAGATAGTTTTTGGCAAGCAACAAAACCCACCAAACCCTAACATTCTCACCATGGATAGTGATGGAAGTCTAGTTGGTTTGCCAAATGGGGAGGGACGTTTTTTCTGTGGCAAAATCTTCACACAAAAAATTGACCTTTCTCGAAGCCAGATATGGAACTTCAAGCATTTCGATCACCGACCTTTGAAAATTAAACTTAAAGAAACCCTCAGTGACCCTCTGGTCGACTCGTCAAAACATATTGATTTCAGGTTTAAAACCCAAAACTGGCTTTGAAGTTCAAGCGAGGCCTTACTTTCCATTGAATCCTAGTCGTTTAGTAGGGATCCTTATGTCATGGTTTATGAAATAATCCCCACAAAACTGGGTAGTTTGTCATCCCCAATGTACAGTAAAACAACCAGGTTTTGTTTCCGATTGCCCAACTGCACCTACAATGATCTATACATCTAAAGGAGGGTGTAAGAGGTTTATGTCCACCCGTGTGAACAAAGATATGACAAAAACAATGTGAAACCTGCAACAAATCAGTTCAAGGCCCCTAAATGTAATGTTTCAAACCCAACCCCCACAAAAAAAGGGACATTCATCGCAAACCCTGATTAATTCCTTGGAGTCGTTTTTCGGGGAGACGTGGGGCCCGAGGATGGGTCCCAACGTATGGGTCTCAAAACCTTTGGACGAATCTTCGATGCTTGGAAACAAGTTTCAAAAAAAATATTGTCCCTTTCTAGTTGGTGGTTTCAACCCATTTGAAAAATATTAGTCAGATTGGAAATCTTCCCCAAATAGGAGTGAACATAAAAAATATTTGAGTTGCCACCACCTAGGAATGTTTCGGCCATTTTTGGGGAAGCAGATTCCCTTACTAAACTCACCACCATTTGGGGTGTTTCCAAAAATAGGGGTACCCCAAAATGGATGGTTTATAATGGAAAACCCTATTAAAATGGATGATTGTCCCTTTCATTAGGTGCTTTGGCTTCATAGTCACTTTTTCCATCCTGGAACCTGAAACAACAATTCTTTAGTGGATGTATACCTACATCTGTTGCAATGATTTATTGCCTCGCATCATTGTCATAATATATATATATATATCTTAGAAGAATACAACAACAACAACAACAACAACAACAACAACAACAACAACAACAACAACAACAAGAAGAACAACAAAAACAACAACAACAACAACAACAAGAACAAGAACAAGAACAAGAACAACAACAACAACAACAACAACAACAACAACAACAACAACAGAACAAAGACAAAAACGATAAAACACACACACACACAGACAAAATAAAAGATATATTAGTGGCAGATGACAATGGACTAGTCGGACATACCCCCAAAATCACTTATGGATATGTCATCTGTTTTTTGCATCCCGCACACGTGTGTCACTTATGTATATGTCATCTGCTTTTTGGACCTTGATGCATGTGCGAACTGAGCAGGTTTTTGCGCACACATCAAAGACATTGGAAGGTCCAAAAAGCAAATGACATGTGCACTCTAGCTGTAAAAATGCAACCTGAGATATATATAACACACACGCATATATATATATATACACATATACTAGCAGATAATTCTTGCTGTTTGTGTCATGCCATCCGCGCGCTCCAGGTTTTATGCAGTCCATTTGGAAAAATCATATTTCAATCCTTTTTGAATTAGAAGTTTAATAGAAAAAACCGGCCACCAAAACCAAGATCCTGCCAAAAGCTAGAAAAATCATTTTTCAATACTATTTCAAAAAGAATCTTCATAGAAAAAGCAGCCACCAGTACTAGTTCAATACAAACAGCAATATAAACAATACTAAACCAATACTAATCCAACAGAAAAGCCGTATAAGCAATACTAGATATACAGTATCTTCTGTCTATGAGAATAATATCAAGTTTGCATGCGATACGCAAAACTTTTCCATCTATGATATCGTACTGGTATTTTCACAAAATCTATCAAACCTGTTTCAAGTCATGCCTTGAAACTACTTTTGGAGACGGGGATTTCTCCTAAAACTTGTCTATCTATCGTTCAATCACTATAAATGATAGATAGAAAAGTAAAAATCTGCAAAAGAACGTTCCTTTTGAAGAATTTCGGAAATATAGCCAAACATTTCTATCTATGATATGCTCTGCATATTTTGCAGGAATTCTAACGTTTCTAGAAAAATAGAAGGAAAAAAGTCCAAATAATACATTTTATGTAGGAAATCATATAGGTAGAAAAGTTTTTATCCAAAGACACAACTGAACCATCTGTCAAGATCCTGCCAAAAGCTGGAAAAATCAATTGTTCCATACTTTTTTTTAGAATTTCAATAGAAAAAACCGGCCACCAAAACCAAGATCCTGCCAAAAGCTAGAAAGAACTAGTTTTCAATACTTTGAATTTTTGAATTAAATTAGAAGTTTAATAGAAAAAACCGGCCGCCAAAACCAAGATCCTGCCAAAAGCTAGAAAAATCATGTTTCAATACTATTTCAAAAAGAATCTTCATAGAAAAAGCAGCCACCAGTACTAGTTCAATACAAACAGCAATATAAACAATACTAAACCAATACTTTTCCAAGACTAATCCAACAGAAAAAGCCGTATAAACAATACTAAACCAATACTTTCCCAGATATACATTATCTTTCGCCGATCAAACAAATACCTGTTTTTACAGGCGATACTGAAGATAGAAAAGTTTCAAAACTTTTCCATTTATGATATCGTACTGGTATTTACACACAATCTATCAAATCTGACTAAAATCATGTCTTAAAACTACTTGTTTTGGAGAGGGTGGCCCTTCCTCCAAAAACTTTTCTATCTATTATTTAATCACTATATACGTGCACGTAAGCTAGTATATATTTGCCTCTAAACGTGGGAGAAATCCCCAAAAGTAAGAAAACCAATGAAAATGAAAGACAAATCGTTTTCAATTGCGTTTTCCCTTTTGGTGTGTTTTCATGCCTTTTTGATGTGTTTTCCCTTTGTTGTGTGTTGACTCGTGTGTCTTTTCGATGTGTGTTCACGTGCGGTTGTTTTTTTCTGTGATTTTCATGTGTGTCTAGTTTCTTTTTGCGACGTCTGTTTGAGCAGATGACATGTGCTCTCGCCGCTTTGTGCTGTGCCTCTTAACGTGGGAGAAATCCCCAAAAGTAAGAAAACCAGTGAACATGAAAGACAAATCGTTTTCAATTGCGTTTTCCCTTTTGGTGTGTTTTCATGCCTTTTTGATTTGTTTTCCCTTTGTTGTGTGTTGACTCGTGTGTCTTTTCCATGTGTGTTCACGTGCGGTTGTTTTTTTTCTGTGATTTTCAAGTGTGTCTAGTTTCTTTTTGCGACCTCTATTGGTGCAGATGAAGTGTGCTCTCGCCTCTTTGCGCTTTGCCTCTTTTTGTGGGAGAAATCCCCAAAAGTAAGAAAAACAGTGAACATAAAAGACAAATCGTTTTCAATTGCGTTTTCCCTTTTGGTGTGTTTTCATTCCTTTTTGATGTCGATGTGATTTCCCTTTGTTGTGTGTTGACTCGTGTGTCTTTTCGATGTGTGTTCACGTGTGGTTGTTTCTTTCTGTGATTTTCATGTGTGTCTAGTTTCTTTTTGCGACGTCTATTTGAGCAGATGACATGTGCTCTCGCCTCTTTGCGCTTTGCCTCTTTTTGTGGGAGAAACCCCCAAAAGTAAGAAAACCAATGAAAATGAAAAAACAAATCGTTTTCAATTGCTTTTTCCCTTTTGGTGTGTTTTGATGCCTTTTTGATGTGTTTTCCCTTTGTTGTGTGTTGGCTCGTGTGTCTTTTCACTTGCCTTGCCTCGATGTGTCGCCCCTCGTTTTCACTTGGTCGCCCCTCGTGTGTCTTTTCCGCAAGGAAAACGTTGAAATAAGAAAACCCTACCGCAATCCGAGAAAAAAAGAAAGGCAAACCACTTGACAATGAATTGTCTCTGATTTACACTATAGTAAAGTATGGTCTGTTCTCCCTACCTGTCGGGGATGGGTTTCTAAGTGTGCTCCTTTTCAGCTGTGTTTCCCCTTTTGGTGTGTCTTCATGCCTTTTTGATGTGTTTTCCCTTTGTTGTGGGTTCTTTTTTTGTTATAAGAATATTTCAGCAAAAGACTGAAGGGTGCCAGAACCAATTGTTCGTCATTTTTTAATCATGTTTTTTCATTTGTTTATCTTTTTTTTATCATTTTTCTATGGTTTCTTGAAAATCATCAGATTTTGCCAAATGTTCGTCACATTTTCCTCATTTTTTGGTCGGAAATGCTGCAAAACATAAGAAATCCATGAACAAGTCAAAGAAAATGATGAGAAATGATAAAAAATGAAAAATAAATGATAAAAACATGTAAATTAAATGATAAAAAAATGAAAAACTGAAGCCAAGAAAAGCCAGGTGAGCTGAAATCCCAAAAATGCAAAAAACCTCGAGTTTTTTCATTTTATCATTTTTTTCATTTGTTTATCATTTTTCTATAGTTTCTTGAAAATCATCAGATTTCGCCAAGTGCTCGTCACATATTCCTCACTTTTTGGTCGAAAATGCTGCAAAACATAAGATCCATGAAAAAGTCAAAGAAAATGATGAGAAATGATAAAAAATGAAAAATAATGATCAAAAAATGAAAAATTGGAGCCAAGAAAAGCCAGGTGGGCTGAAATCCCAAAAATGCAAAAAAAACTCGAGTTTTTTCATTTTTTTATCATTTTTTCATTTGTTTATCATTTTTGTATCATTTTTCTATGGTTTCTTGAAAATCATCAGATTTTGCCAAGTGCTCGTCACATTTTCCTCATTTTTTGGTCGGAAATGCTGCAAAACATAAGAAATCCATGAAAAAGTCAAAGAAAATGATGAGAAATGATCAAAATATGAAAAATAAATGATAAAAAATGAAAAATAAATGATAAAACAATGAAAAATAATAAATGAAAAAAACATATGAAAAAGTGGGGCCAAGAAAAGCCAGGTGAGCTGAAATCCCAAAAATGCAAAAAAAACTCGAGTTTTTTCATTTTATTATCATTTTACTCATTTGTTTTATCATTCTTCTATGGTTTCTTGAAAATCATCAGATTTTGCCAAGTGCGCGTCACATTTTCCTCACTTTTTGGTCGAAAATGCTGCAAAACATAAGAAATCCATGAAAAAGTCAAAGAAAATGATGAGAAATGATAAAAAATGAAAAATAAATGATAAAAAAATAAAAAATAAATGATAAAACAATCGAAAATAAATGATAAAACAATGGAAAATAAATGATAAAAAATGACAAACAATTACTTTTAGGATTTCCAGTGTGTTGCTGGCAAATATTCTTTTAATTTTTTTGGATATGTGTTCACGTGTGGTGTCTTTTTTGTGATGCGTGTTCAATTTTTTTTGGCGATGTTTATTTGTTGCAATCCACTTTGCAGATGACATGTGCGCTCTTTACGTTTGCATTTTGCCTCTTAACGTGGGAACCCCTTGACGAATACAGTGAGAAATCACCAAATGTAAGAAAACCAATAAACATGAAAGAAAACATCACTTTCAACTGTGTTTCCCTTTTTTGGTGTGTTTTCATTCCTTTTTGGTGTGTTTTTCCTGTGTTGTGTGTTCATGTGACCTTGCCACTATGCCCACGTCATCTGCTTTTTGGTTTTTAATTGTATAGTGTCACATGTGCAGTCTCGGAGGTCCGACATGCACACCCAAAGACACCCCAAAGACAACAAAAGGCAGATGACATGCGATTAGTGGACTTTTTTTTCCACTAATCCCATGTCATCTGCTTTTTGAACTTCCTTGGCAAAAAATGCACATCCGGAGTTCGTCCATGTCATCTGTTCTCGATGCGCACTTATGGATATGTCATCTGCTGTTTACCCACTCCAAAAACGTTGCACTTATGTACATGTAATCTGCCACTCGTATAATAAACGCCAATTAATGACACATAATGAGGTAAAAACCCGGAAACACAAGAACAATCACAAATCACAAGAACAATTTAGCAACAACGATGAAGCATGAAATAGAAAAATAAGAAACAAATTATTGGCACAAAAACAGGAAACACAAGAACGATCACAAGAACTAGCAACGGCAACAGCAGCAAGCGGAACAGCAACAGCATCAACAACAACCAGCCAAAAATGACAAACCCAAGGGATGGCCGTGTCGCAATGGCAGGATGCGTCCTTCGCTCCAAAAAAAACAACCGGGCTGCCTCCCCTCTCTGCTGGGGTTAGATGCCTCCCCTTGGCAGTTGCGCATCGTTCTGCCTACTTTCACCCGGAATCAACCTTGAACGGGTTGTAAAATGTTTGAATTAAGGCAGCAATCACATTCCGGAAAATCACACCTTAGAAACTAGCCATCGCCGCACGTTGAAGCAAGCAACAGCGCCTGAGCGCACGGTTGGCCCCGTACATGAAAAACATGGAAGACCCCATGGCCTGTGCCAGTGGGATCGGATGTTCCATCAACCCAACTAATGATCGCCGGACTTCCTCCATCAGTAGCCAATATCGAGATAGATCCCAAAGATCACCTGATAACTTTCTGCCAAGTTTCAATCTCTTGGTGCCATTCACTTCCACGACACCTGGGCAAAGCTGATGTGCAAATAGGTCTCGGAAACTACGCACACGCTGAGCAAACCCTTGCGTAAACAGCATGCGAAGGGTAAAACATTGGCACCACTGGCTCATCCGATTTCTTCACAAGTTGCGCGACCCGCGACCTTGCCTTTCACTATTAGAGAACATATACAACATTTGTCATGAACAGGATGTCACCTGCAACACCTTTCCCCCAACTAGCGCACAAAACCTTCGGAATCGGCTTGGTAAACCTACCTTCAAGATCGCCTGTGGCTCGAACATAGACCTCCGCCAAGCCGGGATAACCTAGCTCGGCGCTGTTCTCGCATGTCTTCAAGCGGGCAAGGTCGACCATCTGAACATCGGCAGTATACTTCCTCGGTCACTTTGACGGCAACCAGCCACATGACCCCCAGCATTCGCAACCGTTGGTATCTTCCAGCCGACGGGCTATGGTTACCTACAGCTATCTATGGTTACCTATGGTTCCCTGCTACTATTTCATGGCAAGTGGACATGTATAAAACTAAACCCCAAGTGGGTGGCCGAAAGAGCAAAGCATAGCGGTAGGAAAATTTGCCATGAAATGAAAGGGTCATGACATCTCAGTCGAATTGAACAACCCAAAAACTAGACGCCGGATATCCCGAAAGCCCAGAGTAACGCGTTAATGTTTTATATTCATATTGCAATCAAATTAACCTTTGATAGTATTTATATCTGCAAATAAAAGCTGACCAACAAGCCCTGACCACAGCAAAATGATATAAAAGTTTATACTTAGAAATGTATCGTTTTAGGTAGTGCGGTAAAAGGCGAAGCCTGATAAGAAATACACACCTATCAAAAGTATCACAGGCAGATGAAAATGCTAAGAACCGATGTCACAAACGTTAAAAAAAATCGAAATCACATCGTTGACACATTCCAGCTTTTGGTCTTTGCGAACAAAAAACAGAGAAACACACAGAAAAAACACAGAGACAGAAAACTCAGACAAAAAACACAGAATGAAAACGCAGAGAGAGAAAACGCACAGACAGAAAACACACAGACAGAAGACACACAGACAGAAAACACACAGAGAGAAAACACACAGACGGAAAACACAGACAGAAAACACAGAGAGAAAACACAGACAGAAAACACACAAACAGAAAACACAGAGAGAGAAAACACACAGACAGAAGACACACAGACAGAAAACACACAGAGAGAAAACACAGAGAGAGAAAACACACAGAGAAAAAACATAGGCAGAAAACACACAGACAGAAAAAACACAGACAGAAAACACAGAGAGAAAACACACAGAAAGAAAACACACAGACAGAAAACGCACAGACAGAAAACACAGACAGAAAACACAGAGAGAAAACACACAGACAGAAAAAACACAGAGAGAGAAAACGCACAGACAGAAGACACAGAGACAGAAAACACACAGACAGAAAACACACAGACAGAAAACACAGAGGGAAAACACAGACAGAAAACACACAAACAGAAACACACACAGACAGAAGACACACAGACAGAAAACTCAGACAGAAAACACACAGACAGAAAACACACAGAGAGAAAACCCACAGACAGAAAACTCAGACAGAAAACACACAGACAGAAAACACACAGACAGAGAACACACAGAGAGAAAACACGCAGACAGAAAACACAGAGACAGAAAACACAGAGACAGAAAACGCAGAGAGAGAAAACACAGAGACAGAAAACACAGGGACAGAAAACGCAGAGACAGAAAACACAGAGAGAGAAAACGCAGACAGAAAACAAAGAGAAACTTAACCACAGACAGAAAACGCAGAGAGAAAACACAGAAGCAGAAAACACAGAGGCTCAAAACAAAGTCAGAAAACACACAGACAGAAAGCTCAAACAGAAAACACACAGACAGAAAACACACAGAGAGAAAACACACAGAAAGAAAACGTACAGACAGAAAAAACAGAGAGAAAACACACAGACAGAAGACACAGAGACAGAAAACACACAGACAGAAAACACACAGACAGAAAACTCAGACAGAAAACACACAGAGAGAAAACACACAGACAGAAGACACAGAGACAGAAAACACACAGACAGAAAACACTCACACAGACAGAAAACGGACAGAGAGAAGACACACAGAGAGAAGACACACAGAGAGAAAACACACAGAAAGAAAACACACAGACAGAAAACGCAGACAGAAAACCCAGAGAGAAAACACAGAGACAGAAAAAACACAGAGAGAGAAAACACACAGACAGAAGACACAGAGACAGAAAACACACAGACAGAAAACTCAGACAGAAAACACACAGAGAGAAAACACAGACAGAAAACACACAAACAGAAAACACAGACAGAAAACACACAGAGAGAAAACGCAGTCAGAAAACAAAGACAGAAAACACAAACAGAAAACACAAACAGAAAACACAGACAGAAAACACAGAGAGAAAACACAGACGGAGAAAACACAAACAGAGAAAACACGAACAGGGAAAACACAGAAAACTCAGAAAACACAGACAGAAAACACACAGAGAGAAAAAACACAGAGAGAGAAAACACACAGACAGAAGACACACAGACAGAAAACACACAGAGAGAAAACACAGAGAGAGAAAACACACAGAGAAAAAACATAGGCAGAAAACACACAGACAGAAAAAACACAGACAGAAAACACAGAGAGAAAACACACAGAAAGAAAACACACAGACAGAAAACGCACAGACAGAAAACACAGACAGAAAACACAGAGAGAAAACACACAGACAGAAAAAACACAGAGAGAGAAAACGCACAGACAGAAGACACAGAGACAGAAAACACACAGACAGAAAACACACAGACAGAAAACACAGAGGGAAAACACAGACAGAAAACACACAAACAGAAACACACACAGACAGAAGACACACAGACAGAAAACTCAGACAGAAAACACACAGACAGAAAACACACAGAGAGAAAACCCACAGACAGAAAACTCAGACAGAAAACACACAGACAGAAAACACACAGACAGAGAACACACAGAGAGAAAACACGCAGACAGAAAACACAGAGACAGAAAACACAGAGACAGAAAACGCAGAGAGAGAAAACACAGAGACAGAAAACGCAGAGACAGAAAACACAGAGAGAGAAAACGCAGACAGAAAACCAAGAGAAACTTAACCACAGGCAGAAAACACAGAGGCTCAAAACACAGCCAGAAAACACACAGACAGAAAACCGAAACAGAAAACTCACGGAAAACACACAGAGAGAAAACACACAGAAAGAAAACGCACAGACAGAAAACACACAGAAAGAAAACGCACAGAAAGAAAACACACAGAAAGAAAACGCACAGAAAGAAAACACACAGAGAGAAAACACAGACAGAAAACACACAGAGAGAAAACACACAGACAGAAAACACACACAGACAGAAAAAACACAGCGGGAGAAAACACACAGACAGAAGACACAGAGACAGAAAACACTCACACAGACAGATAACAGACAGAGAGAAGACACACAGACAGAAAACACACAGAAAGAAAACACACAGACAGAAAACACAGACAGAAAACACAGAGAGAAAACACACAGACAGAAGACACAGAGACAGAAAACACACAGACAGAACACACACAGACAGAAAACTCAGACAGAAAACACACAGAGAGAAAACGCGGCGAGAAAACACAGCCAGAAAACACACAAACAGAAAACACAGACAGAAAACACACAGAAAACACACAGAGAGAAAACGCAGTCAGAAAACAAAGACAGAAAACACAAACAGAAAACACAAAAAGAAAACACAGAGAGAAAGCACAGACGGAGAAAACACAGACAGAGAAAACACGGACAGGAAAAACACAGACAGAAAACGCACAGACAGAAAAAGCAGACAGAAACACACACAGAGAAAACACACAGACAGAAAACACACAGAGAGAAAACCCACAGACAGAAAACACACAGACAGAAAACCCAGACAGAAAACACACAGACAGAAAACACACAGACAGAAAAAACACAGACATATAACACACAGACAGAAAACACAGAGAGAAAACACAGAGACAGAAAACACAGACAGAAAACACAGAATAGCACAAGCCAATTTGTGTGTTATCAATATAGAGAAAGGTGCAGCGGCGAACGATGGCACCCATCAGCAATGGCACCATACCGTGGCACCCCACCAATGGCACCCCATAGCATCCAGCAGTGGCACCACCCTATGGCACCCCACCAATGGCCCCTACCATCACACACCAATCGCACCCAGCAATCGCATCCCAGCAATGGCACGCTGCCATGCAGCCCAGCAATGGCACCTTACCCACTGGCACCGCAGCAATGGCACCCAGCAAGCAATGGCACCCCAACAATGGCACCCAGGAAATGGCACCACGTCCAATCCGCCAACGTGTACACCCATCCCCCCTATTATTGGAAGTAAGAGCCCCTATAGCTAAAGCTACCTGGGGAATTGCAATGCCACCCTGCCATGGCGCTACAATGGCACCCTGCAATGGCAGCCTGGCGCCACGTCCACTCCCGCAAAGTTGGCCCACCATCGTCTCCCCACACCATAGCACACTACAATGGAGGCTGGTGCCACGTCCACTCCCCCAAAGTTGGCCCACCATCTCCCCCCCCACCATAGCACAAAACAATACCACGTCCAATCTGCCAAAGTTGGCCCACCATCGTCTTCCCCCACCATAGCACACTACAATGACACCCTGCAATGGCACCCAGCAATGGCATTCTACTGCCATTCGCACTCCCGCAAAGTCGGCCCACCATCGTCTCCCCCCATAGCACGCTTGGCACCCTGGCGCCACATCCAATCTGCCAAAGTTGGCCCGCAATCGTCTCCCCCCACCATAGCACGCTACAATGGCACCCTGCAATGGCACCCTGGCGCCACGTCCGCTCTGCCAAAGTTGGCCCATAATCGTCCCCCCACATAGCGCACTACAATGGCAACCTACAATGGCAGCCTGGTGCCGGCCACGTCCACTCCCCCAAAGTTGGCCCACCATAGCACATTACAATGGCACCCTGGCGCCACGGGAAGCCATGCACGTGTAGAGATCAACTTCCGGGGCATCCGTATAGGACTCATGGACGGGGATGGATTGAGCCCCAAGGACTGGAGCACCTTCCTGCAATGAACGGACGTATCACTGGAGAAAACATGGTTGACCTGTAACCCAAGTCGCCTCAATGCAATAACGTCCGTTCCCATGCCACTGCAATCCGACCCAACTCTCAACTTCTTCCGGCACACCAACGGCATCTCAGGCAGGAAGACAGCAGTGAGGCTCACTTGGAAATCTTAAACGGCTGAGGATGACAAATTGAAAACATCATCCAAGTTTCAATGCATCGCAGTCAGTCAGTCGTCACATTTTTTTATTTAATTTCATGAAAATTATTGTATTTCAAAATCATAATAGTCAAGACAATCTAACCAACACAAATGGAAGCGTCAGCTCAGCTTCACCACTCAGACTCAGCACATGTTTTTTTAATACTGGTCATTTCATCTGAGGTTTGTTCAAAAACGGTCGCTTCAGAATCAGGCTCAATGAACGTCCGTCAACGACGTTGTTCATTTTCTGCACTTGGCACAGCCTCGCTTGGACCAACGGCACTTGCCTCAGATAGTTGAGGTATAATAATAAGAAAAATACACCAAAATAAATAATTGTAGTCGTCGTCTAAATAAGTGAAATTAAAACAATATAGACAGACTGACTGCCACTGAAGTTACTGCACCCAAATGTGTCCGGAACAGGCGTTGGTTCAGCTGCCTGGCAGTCATTGGAAAATAATTTCGAAATGAATGTCGTCATCATCGACAAAGTCGTTCCCAATATCAACCATCGCCACTCCGCCACTGTCACCCTCGAACAATGCCTCGTCATCGGTGGGATGTTCGGACTCACCAGCTTCACCTTTAACGGACCTTAGTAGTTGGCAACTTTCACAATCGTACACTGTTCTTGAGCTCGATCGTCGTCATGCCCTCGATGGGTCGCTCCAATGGCCGCTTCGCAGCTTCACTGCGAGGACTTTCCTTCGCAGGTTCATAGCGAGGAGTTTGTTTTTTCAAATCCACTGCCAGGAGTAGTTGGAACTTCCACCGTATCGGGTACTTCAGCCACCTCGTTGTACTTCTTTTGGTATTCTTCCAGGCCAAGCTGGTTGTCGGGGTCCATCTGTTGCACTGGCTCTGGCGTGCTGTTGGTCATCTCTACTTGGTTCACCTTTCTTTTTTTCAGCTGCTGCTCTAGATTTTTGAGCCCGGGCTGTCATCGCACCATTGTAATGACGTTTGCCGACACTTCACGGTCAGTACCGTCCTTGCGATATTGTTTTAAATGGTTTTCTTAGTTACAGTATATTATATGTAAGTGAGTTCTTGCTTGGATCCGGTGATGACCGTTGAACACGGTCATGACCGCATTGGTATATGTTGGAAGATGATACACATTGACATACAATTTCTATTTGGCGTGATACAATAACGACACTTGCAAGTACTTTTTCTTGATTTCTTTTAAGTCATTTCTACGGCAGCCAGTTTTTGCGCTGCAGGTCTTCTAATTTGCATCATGCAGTTAAACTGCATATACAGGCCGAATTGCATTGCATTTGCGCTCGATGTGGTTTTTGATCATGGCCTTCACCTTTTGGAAGTCTTCTGGTTCCAGCTTCCATTCTTTTTCAAGATCTTCCAGTGGTACCCTGGGCTGTTTCATGTATTGGGGCAGCTTATCTGGAAGTCCCATCCAAGAATAAAAACAATGTTGATAATAGGCAGGCCAGGCACAATCGAGGACTCGTGGGCTCAGACAAATGAGCTATCTCGTAGTATATGTTGCCATCTAACTGTACCCACTTTGTGTACAAGATAACTTTGCGAGCCTTCTTGCTGGACTCGCTCCTTAGTTCACTATAAGGAATGGCTGCCGAATAAATTTAATGTTTGTTATATTGGTTGTTCCAGAAAAGGGTATAACCAAAATAGTTTCCAAATTTACTGCGAGTATCTCAGGTAGTAAGACTGAAGGTTCCTTCCTTTTGGAATTCGAAGTTGTCATGTTTGAACCGAGCTTGCACTGAAGATGCATTTTGATTTACATTTGTTTAAGGTAATTTTACACAGCCGGTCAGTACCGCTCACAGAATTTTCCGCTTGTGTGATTTTGACACTCAATCTTTTTGTGCACACACACAATGCATGGTAAATAAGCACCGACAGTCTCAGCTGTACAAATTTGCCGCGGTGAAGACCGCAACAAAAGCATTTTGAATAAAAGTACAAATGTACAGAACACTTGCAATTAAACTATGTTGCTTGGATTGCAGCTTTGCCGTAGATCTTCTCCCACTCCAGTCCAGCTCTGAAAGATGCATCTCTTGCTTTCTGCTTGGCATCGAGCTCCCCAACTTTGATTGCCCTATCATACACCTCATGATAAGCTCTGCTGGTGTAGCACTTCTTGGTCATCGACAACTGTTTCCTCTTACCACCCTTTTTGCCAACAGTTTTCTCTGTCGTTTTTTTTCCCCTCGTTGTTTTGTCTGTTGGCACTTGGTCTTTTCCTTGTGGTTCTGTCCTTTCTTCTGCTGCTCAAGTTTCTCTTTTTCAATATCCTTCACCTTGCTGTTCGTCTTGCCCTTCTTTGCGTCCTTCTCTGGTCTTCCATCATCTGGGCTCTTTCTCTTGACATCCGTGTTGCCCTCAACGCATTCCTTCTTTGCTGCATCCTGTTTTTTCATTGCAGCTCGCAACTTCTCCAACTTCTCCAAAGTGGTAAGCGAAGTTGATTTCTCAGATGCACCTGGGATAGATGCATGCACAGTGACATCATCTTGGCTATTGTCAAAAGTATCTAATGCTTTCTCCAATAGCGGTAGCACAGTGCTTTCCTGTTCGTGCACAGAACCATCGCAGATTGCAGCCACAGGTTTGCTATCACTAAGAGCTTGCAAACACATCATACTGTCCATCTTCAGGGCTAGATTGGTCAAGCGAAGTGGCATTGATTTGATCACGTCCATGATTCCTTCTGGGCATGCAGCAGGCATCCTTGGATGTTGAGATTCTCAGAATTAAAAAACCGCATATGTTTCTTGCATATATAGATTGACATGATCGTGCGGCGATCACCGCATCCTTGCCTTTTATAAGGGCGAATGTAAAAGTGAAGATGAACAAATATTATTTAGATTGACATGATGGTAAAGGATGAATGTCAAGAGTGAATATGAACAAAGTTATGAAGTTCACACATATATATAGATTGACATGATCGTGCGGTGGTCACCGCATCATTGATATAGGTGAGGAAAAGTACGGCGGTGATAACCGCTGTGAAAACTCACATCTTGGATTTGCCAAGGGTCTCTCCTGAAAAAACTGTCCGAATAGATGCTGGCAGATTCTGAAAGGTTGTGGGCAGAATCAAAGGGCCTTTGCAGGAGCATACGCTAACCTTCAAGTATTTTTTGCCAACCGTTTCAATTTCATATGATCTTCAGCCATGCTTCTTCTTGGTGGTAGTTGGTGAGTCCAATTATATACATAAAACAGTAATGGCACCAAGAGATGCTTCTGATGGGTTCTTCAAGCCTATATGCGAGCCAACCACGCGCAAATAAGAAACATGCGTTTCTCCAGCGTTGTTTGTGAATACATCTCCTTCCACAATTTTGTGGTAAACATGAAAGGCATGTTGACGTAGTCTTGGAGCTCCTTGTTTTTCTTTGTGCTCATAGACCTGTCATACGCATCCACAATGCATTGCTGGAGTTGCTGCTTTTGCTGTTGATCAAAATGTTTCATTTTTCCACTGCGTGCGACGACTCTGCAAAACTTTGATCATCGATGGTTTTCTTATTCATATAGTCCTTCAGTTTTTGAAATTGCAACTCTTGCACTCTACGGAAAGAAGGCAGGCTTTGCACATTGTGAAGGAATCCATCCGCTTCAAGCAGTTGTTTCACCAGCGCAGCCATGTTTGGAGTTTGGAGTTATAAAGAAATTCGTATCTGTGTGCTTGTTTCGTTTCTTTGCATCACCGTATCAGTGTTGACAAAATATGTTCTTTGAATGGTATAATGCGTAAAAATTGTGTTAAAATGTTTTGCATGGATGTAACAACAAACATTTTCTATATAGCTTGAACCGCATGACACCGCACGGTTACTATATACCGTTTTCTGCCTCATGTAAACGGTGATTTAACCGTTTAACATATGTATAACGGTTATAACATTATATACAACATTTACGGTGATGACCGTAACAACATTATATTCATGAAAAACACAAGTAAAAAGTCATCTTTTGGTACATATGGCAAAGTTACAAAAACATATCAAATATAGCAAATTGGCACCACTTCGTAACTTTTTCATAACTAAAAAAAATTTAACAGAAGTTACAACCCTACCTTATAAGGGAAAGTTATAACCACCCCCGAAACTATAGTAAGTAAGTACGTACGTACGTAAGTAAGTAAGTAAGCAAGTACGTAAGTACGTAAGTACATAAGTAAGTACGTAAGTAAGTAATTACGTAGGTAAGTAAGTAAGTACGTAAGTAAGTAAGTAAATTAATTAAAAAAGGAAGTAAGTAAACCTGGTCAGTTAAGCAGGTCGGTAAAACAAGTCAGTTAAGCAGGTCGGTAAAGCAGGTCAGTTAAGCAGGTCAGTTAAGCAAGTCAGTTAAGCAAGTCAGTTGAGCAAGTCAGTTGAGCAAGTCAGTTGAGCAAGACAGTTAAGCGAGTCAAGTTAAGCAAGTCAAGTCAAGCAAATCAAGCCATGTAAGTCAAGTCATGTAAGTCAAGTCAAGAAAGTTCCAGTCAAGCAAGTTCAAGTCAAGCAAGTTAAAGTCAAGCAAGTGAAGTCATGCTAGATAGAGACACGGCTCCTAGGAAACGCCCTTCGCCAAGTCTTTCGGGAAAAAGAGATACTCCATTCTCCCATGATCCTTGTTCCTTTTTTCCATGCCGACACCCAGCTGAAGGATGTTGAAAGAACTGGGTGATCCGCTAAAACGCCAGCACCTGTGCTCTCTCTGATGAAACCGACCAAACAAAAAGCCACCAACATTGGCCCTTTCCCCCAGACCTCCCTGTTAAGATTTCATTTCAAACTAAACACGATCCTCCAAAAAAGTCTAAACACTTACCCTTGGCCAAATGAGGTTCAGGTTGAAGAGTTTTTTGATGAATATTTCCTTAATCGCTCTACAGTCTCTACAGTTGAACCAATATGATTTTTGTCTTCATGGGACTGTCCCCAAAACGGTGATGCGATTCAACACCTCCGTGTCATCAGGTCGGAAACACGCAGACATCGCCACCAAGCCTCGATGGATCAAACCAAGATGCATCATACGAACGGTAGAAGTTCAATGCAAGGCCACCTGAGTTCTATTTGTCAAGGTGCCTTTGGATATGGCCCTGACAATCCCTGGATCAGTTCAGCAGTTTAATGGAAGTAATGAGAACTTGAGGCTTCCAGTCAAAAATAGTGATCGTGATCGTGATTGCGATGAGTGGTATTGGATAGGGATTGCCAGAACCATGTCTTCGCACCTCTTTTCCACCTTTACGCATTCCAACTCGGGATAACGAAACAACACGAAGCGTGGAACTAAATGATTATGATTGTGGTCCGGTGGTTAAGGGATATCATGATATCTAAACCAACATCTTTATCTTTAGTCGTCTTTACAACTCTTTCCGTCTTTCCTGAGTGCTGCTCCATGAAGGACATCAAAGCATTAAACAAAATGGCAGGAAAAAACAAAAGAAACAGGAGCAGCGGTCAAAACAAGTTGAGATTCGTCCCTACTGGTTGGTTGGTAAGGATTTTCCTCTTGCTGGAATCTTCCCTAATGGTATTTCCCACTCAACTCAAGCTTAATCAAACCCCCAGTCCATGTTCCAATGCCCAATGACTGTCTGCGAGAGCTGCTCTCCAACCTCCATTAAGCACAGCCATTCCGGACTTGCCAGCATATCCTTGAATGACACAGCTTCCATGAATGAAACACTAAACCAGAACCCTCCGCCACCAAAGGTTCAAAGTATCAAAAATATTCCAACAATCCATGCGCACGTTAGATCATAGTGACGGGAATTCATAGTGTACCTTCGGCATCTGCAATTCCATGTGCACCCAGTAACCCTCTACAAGGGAACGAATTTGCAACCAGAATCTGCAAAAGTTTGTAATTTTTGTGGCCAAATGCGTTTGCATGCACACATGGGCGCACATGAGGCTTTGCTGCAGGCTTGATCTAATCATTACATTTTTCATTCACAATTTGGGAAACTATCAATGAAAATGGGTAAACAACACCATGAACCTATTCGGTCGATGTCGGTCGCCTTTTAAAGCTGGTCAATCCGGCGGGCCCACCAGGGATGGTGATTCTCCGATGATTCATAGGCTACAATCCCGGTGCCGCGTTCAAAACCATTGAATAGTTTCATTAAAAATTGGTTGGTTCATCAGGATTCCCATGTCATGGATTATCAAGAACATCCCTTTTTGACTAGAGTGAACGACTGAAAACTAGACGGTTTTGCGGTTTTCTTGCCTCCAAGCCTCCTGGACTGCCCAGATTCACTGGAACCCCGTAGGGCTCCGCGTCCACTAATGCCTTTTTTTGCCTGCCACAGGCCGGTCGGGTGTACAGAAATTCTATGAGACAGGGTCACAAATGGGGTGCCAAATCAAGAAATGGTATTTTGTGCGAGTCAAGGCATCATGCCCAGCCATTGTGGACATGATTTTGAGGTACTTCAAAATTTTCGGAAAGGGAGAAAATCTGAGTGAAAGTGTATGTGGCTGAAAGCACCGCCCAGTTGCCATTCTGAGCCAGTGATCCAATCTTCGAAGGCCACATGAAATCGTCGAGGAGGGCCGCAATCGCCTGGGGAAGCATGCCACAAGCTGGGCATGGCAGTGAAGTTGCTTGCCGCGGGGGACCGCCCAAGGCATCTTATTGAAAACATTGCTCGTCAAAGGGGCCCTTCAAGGGGTGCCATCTTCTAACATAAACTTCTTGGGATAACTTAGCAGATCGTATCTGTTCTCACAAACTTGTTTGCCCCAAAGCCAAAAAGGTCAACGAATCGAAGAATGGATCGAAATGATGATTTTTTGGTGTGCCAGGCACGGGCTTCTCAGTGATCACCGTGCACAGATTCTGAGTGTTGTTGCATTCTTTACATGGTGATGATGATGATGATGATGGCGGTGGTGATGATGATACTGATGATGATGATGATGATGCTGATGATGATGGTGGTAATGATGATGAGGACGACGATGTCGGTGATGGTGATGACGATGATGATGATGGTGATGATGATGATGGTAACGATGATGAGGATGACGATGTCAGTGATGATGATGATGATGATGATGATGGTGATGATGATGATGGTAACGATGATGAGGATGATGATACTCATGATGGCGTGTCTTGGAACAAACAAAAAATAGGACACAAACATTGAGAAGAAACAACAGCAAAAGAAGAAGAACCACAACAATAACATCCACCACAGCGACAGTCACAACAACAACAACAACAACAACAACAACAACAACAACGACAACAACAACAACGACAACGACAACGACAACAACAACAACGACAACGACGACGACGACGACGACAACGACAACAACAACAACAACAACGACAACAACAACAACAACAACAACAACAACAACAACAACAACATGCCTTCGTTCTGAAGCCACTTCAGAACATACTCGTCCTCCCTTGCGATTGCATTAACTGGTCCAAGAAAGATGCCCAGGGGAAGAAAAGAAGCAAGAACAATATGCACTCACATGCTCACTTTGGTACCCCTTGTTCACTCGGGATCAGGATCATGTTACCTGAAACTTGCCAGGTTCTTTTGCGATATCCGTAGGTGATTGAAGGTTTGCAACAAGGACGCCCCCCTGTCTTCATGCGGTTGAAGATTTTCTGCTTTCCTTTTTTTGAAGTCTTCGCATATCACTGTCGTCAATGCTTTTGTGGCAATCTTTGTTCCTTTTTGTTCGGCTTTCACCCGAGGTCATTTATTGAGATTACTGGCTTTGATACCAATGGTATCTATGGAAAGCTTACCTCATTTGTACAGAGACTTGACCTTGACTGACAGGCAAAGCAATGTGTGCCTCATACACTCACTCACATTGGCACATCTCCGCTGTACGTTTGCATCTTTGTTCAGCTATGAGTCTTGAGTAGTATGTGGTATGTTGGAGGAATTGTTGTAATTAACATATACTGACTGTACGATTTTTCCAGACCGGATTCTAGATACACTACGTGTAAACATGTTTGCCGTTTGTGCAAACCAGTCCTGGTTTTGGATGTGGATTGTATAAGACAAACCTCCCATATGTTTCATGCAGTTGATCCTAGTCTTGCGTCTGAAGTCTGAGGTGTTGAGGCCCCCAATTCAACTCACCTTTCACATTAAACCACCAATTTTAGGGCCTTTTGGGGCACTTCAATGACGATTGAATATGATTGAATGATCAGTGTTAAGCTGGTCAAACCAAGGAACCACATGCAAAGTCAATTGGTGGCACAAGCAACGCCTTTCTGTGATCTTTGTCTCTTGGTGCACCTGAAGGCCTAGTGAGGTCAATTTAAAGTACACTTCGGGACAAGAGGCAAGACCCTGCGATCTTTTCAAAGTATTGCTATTCGGGTTTTCGAAGATACTATCTTGTACGGAGGTTGTGTTTGTTGTTCGGTTTATCTTATGTCTTATGTATGTATTTCGTATTCCTATGCCATGCGCAGGTAATCGACAGGAGAGTTTCATCCCCATTGTTGACTTCCTACGCTTGGATTCTTTTTGATGCACCAGCAGTGAAGATAATACATGCCCTCAGAGTCTCAACATTACGCCACTCCAGGAACGTTTTGTTGGGAAATATATGGGATGGTATTTTCTTGGGCAGGACTACATACAGGAACATGTATACCTTATCCTCTTTCCACATCAAAATATAAAGTATACACATGAGATTGAGATCGATGTTGATTTATGTACAAATTTGTATCCATCTATTGATAGAGACGTGAAGGCCTTCCGTGGATGCAACAGATTCCTGGCATTTTTGAGCTTTTTGACAAAAGCTAACGCACCCCTCAGCTACGCTGCGCCAATGGACATCGAAGGCTTTGCATGCGATGCTTTCCAGATGAAAGAGGCTGCCTTGAAGTGCAAAGAAGGTCGGGGTAGGGCAGGGGGGTGACTGCTTTTTGACCCTTATGTTCTTGGGAAAGGAGCAGGTCCAAAACCAGAACCGGTACCTTTGCTGGAACATGCGTGAGTGGAAAAGGATCATTTTCTAAGGTGAACGTCCACTTTCTCCAATGTATGACAATAGTGAGAGTACTGTCTTTATGTTTTGATTCACATAGTTTCTTGAATGTATTCAATTCAATGGTGTATTTGGAAACAGGTTCCAGATCAGTCTTCGTTTTGACTCTTTCAGTTCAGTACTTTGATATTCTTAGGATAGTCTTTGTATGTCCGATATGTCAGAGTCAACTAGCCAGGTGATTTGCCGTTGCTACCGTGTATATAATGCCTTGGAATTCCTAGAGTCTAGAGTGCCAAAGTGATCACACGATGTCCCAGTATGGCTTTGGATTTTTTGGAACTCTTTCTCTGCAAGAGCAGGGCTGTCGTTTGTTGCTCCTAGTTCCATTTCGTTCTCGCAAGCCTTTACGCATTAGCACTGAATGCCTCCAGGCCGCTTTCTGGGAGAGAGCAACTTCGGGAAATATGCCATGCGCCTCTGCGATTTCATGGTGGACTACCTGGGAGAGTCTTTGGCGCAACTTAGTACCACTGGACCGATCGAGTGATGGAGCATGCTTTGGGTGATCGGGGTAGCACATTTGCAGATCTGTAGAGACTACAATTACAAGTATATACGACAGGTAGATACCGCAGCCGTTTTGTTCTTTGTAAAGAAGTTGTTTTGTTGAAAAAGGTGCCTTTACACTGGCTGGAAGTAATCAACTCTGCTCAATGTGGCAGCCTGTTGTCTTTTGTATTTGGAACTGGAGACGCCGCTCAGTG
>OMLO01000783.1_pt1 | contig 22529 bp, 12 predicted proteins | sample 1674811 | NCBI WGS metagenome assembly OMLO01 (sample SAMN06265003, study PRJEB25207) | coral metagenome | isolation source: Coral host | place: Mexico:La Bocana,Puerto Morelos, Mexico | collected 2008-11-13 | reverse complement strand
GTTAACTGATGCTCGCGAACCATCGGAAGTTGCTGCAATTTCCAAAGAAAAAAGATTATTCTGTCATCTCAGCCGAAGTATTGCTCCGAAGAGCTAAAAAAAAGCAACTGAAAACAAGGCGATTCCAACAAAAAATTTCGTCAGGTTTAAACTACGTAAAACAGAATTAAAATACTAAGAAAGTCAAACGCTTATGTTTTCCTGTTGCGTTCCTCTATCAAGCAAATTTTCAATTTCAAATATATGTATAATAGTCAGTATGCGGGATGATAAAACTAGATATGTGATTGGGCCGCAAAGAAAGCATCTGGTAGAAAGGGATGCACCATGACAGCTAGTAATGCAAGTAGCCCCCAAAATAACCAAATAACAAGGTTTTCAGGCTTATCAAAAAAACGGTAAGTGACAAAGTGGAAGACCCTGATCGTCTAAGTCATTTCAACAGATTTTCTTTTTTTGCGCAACCATCATTCTTCGTTATTTCTGCGATTGCCTCGTCACGCACGTCTACAGATCATATGGACAATGTTTGCGTAATGATTCAAATAAGGTTGGGAAGAGAACAAAGTTAAACTTCTCTCTAATCTGACATACATACCAATAAAATAATATTCGTTTCCTGGAATGAAAACTTGACTGGAGAGGGCGCTGTACCTCTGAAATACCAAAGTGTAATATTTCAACGTCAGGGGGTAGATGCACCGTAGCAGCAGTCTACTCCCCTGGGTATAGTCCGTGTTACAACGCTCATAGCTCTCGCGTGATACGATCCACAGGTTCTGATAGAGCTTGTCTCTGGAAGTGTTCGCTTTTACTTTTTTCATGATGGTCGTCGGGTTTGGACATACGATGTGAATTTTAGACATCGGAAGAACGTAAAGTATACTGTTATCATTGTCAAATCTGCAACGAAAATAAGCTGTATGATTAGAAAAAACGTCAAGTACTAGCAGAACTGGAAGCCGCATAGACAAGATGCTCTTCACATGCTGACAATATTGATGATATTGGAAGAAAAGTTATAATCATGTACGGAAATGAGTTAATGAGTTATCAAGAACTCTTGAGAAAACCCGAGCAGAAAGATAAACAAAAACTGCAAAGGCAGAGTTTAACACGCGATTTTAATAGTATGAAGTATTTTCTATCCCTGAGTAAAATCGTAATGATAACTAGTTATCGCTGCATGGGTGGCACAACAGAAGCCTCAACAGGTGCGATCGATCAGACCACTGAAGGAAGCGGAGACACTAGAGATTCCTGATAGTTAGAAATAAGTTTATGTACAGTTTTGCTGTGTAGGAAAATGCTGCCGTGTGCAAATGAAAACTTATCATTCAGACGAGCCATTTACTCAAGGTTAGTTAACCACAATTTCTGCGAGATGAGAATGAACGCCAGAAACGACTAGAGCATAATAGCATAATAGCGGTAAAGATTATTCCACAACTTTTTATTTTGTCTTTAAAGTAACGAAAAGTACATTAAAAGATTGCTGTTGTTATATTACTGGGATTGACAACTGAATTAGGATAACCCAAAAGACTACAAGCGATAAAGAGGAAGGGGGTGGGTGGGTAGGGTGCATGTTTGACGGCTGTCATATTATAAGCAATGGTAACCTCTTCTAGCACTTAAACGTTTTTTTTTTTACGCAAACAACTTATCACGGTGCGCGTCAAAAACACTCAAGTTTAACGTCAAGAAATATTACCAAAACAATCTTTTCACAACTTCCAAAACACGCAGCTTGTCCTGAGCAACAACTGCCATTTTTATGGTCGTATTCTGAGACCCATAAACACGCAATTTCTTGAAAAAGTCAGCCATGATCTCTGGATATCCTACGGATCAATTAAACTGAGATGCGCCATTTTTAGGCCGATTTTCGGCCGAGCCATATATTTCACTTGTGATGTGCATGAATGCAAACCATCCATCGCATGACTACAGTAATTAATTCAATTAGCCCCAAGTGTTGAAAATCGAACGCGGGAGGCACAAACATCGAACGTGAATGGCATTTTCAGAGGAAAAAGGATATATTAATGCAGTCTACAAATGCACGCCCCATCGAAGAATTGACGACAAAAACAGATGCTTTCTTCCAAGCGCTAACATTTTCAGACAAATACAAAACCGTGAATACACAAATACGCGCTGTTTTTCTCGGGTTTCTTTTTCGCGTGAGACAGAAAAACAAGTCATTTGTCCTGGGGGATTTCCTGTGGTTGGTTTCCTTTTAACACCTTTTACACCTATTCAAGTGGGTACATATCGACAACCACTTCCGAATATCTTTGTATGGGAGAAGTCTGCTGAGGCTTGTACAACTAAAAACCGAGAAATCAGTAATAAGAGGCGGCTATACTGTCTGGACGCTTTGGCAGCAAGGCAGACACTGTATAAACTGGCTTTCCGACGAACAAAATGTATTGCATGGCTATAAAAGGAAACTTTCAGGAAAGCATTTCCACGGGGCGCAACGAGAAAACCGCAAGGCCGCCGTCAATAGACAAGGCTAACAATTTAAAACAAATATAGGAAATCATGATTGAAATGATTGTCTCTATTCAATCCCAAATTACTTTTATTATCTTGAATTCGGAAATATTAAATCATGTATAAGTAAAACCACGAAGCTAAAACAAGAGTCAGTGATATGAAAACAAACTTGTAGCTGTATATCTTAAATTGCATTTTCCAGAAGAAAAAGAGAAAGGAATAACTCGGATGTAATAAAAACCCACAAATGATATTGTTGCGTTCGGAATCGAAAGAAAACCTAAACGCGGCAAGCTTGCGTGATGTGATGTGCCGCTCTCCATATATACATGAACAGCTGCGGAATAAACACAAACATCTTTCATCTATGAATATATTGATTTGCCTTCACTAACGCATGAGGATGGTTTGCTTGCGAGAAAAAGAAAAACGGCTAATATCTCGCTTTCTCTTAAGAGAAGTCATATGTTAAAACTGGTAGTGTAAATGTAGCTACAAAAACTCTAAAGAAACCTAACTGACCCCAAAAAAGTTCAGATTATTTTCGTTCCACAATATATTCGTTTCTCTCGTCTAAGCGTGTGCTAAAACCGCCTCAAAAGTGAAAAAGACGCGAAGATCTATTCAAGAGATTACCCTAGTTTTGGCGGAATCCTTGGAATTCTCTTGGCTCCTTTCAAACTGTGCATGGGGTTATAGATTTGTCAAATTCTCAGACGAATTAATACTGTCTAATTCAAACCAGATTGCCATAACCAAAATAGTACTTACATAAAATCCTGTATTACCCTTTAATCAAGCTATGACAGATATCTCGTCAAACACATCATTATCATGTGATTTTATCTTTACTACTTGGATGTCAGGGTCACAGTAGCGCTCTCAGACAGAAGCTGTAGGCTTTGTTCCAATAAACCGTGTTACGTAGATGCGACGAAGTGAAGAAACAAAACTTCGTATAGTTCTTGACGCGCGCAAGATATTTTAGTACGAGCTACTTATTTAATTGATACTCAGGATTGAAAGCAATGATAAACGTAAAAGCTAAATGAAAGCATGTTGTGATATTTCTACCTGACCTGAAACAACCTCGTGCGTTAAGAGTATCAGATACATAATATTACTGACGTCTGTTAAAACACTAAGTAAAAGCTTTTTTATGTCTGAGATAAACGATGGACTGGGATGAAGAAACGGCGATAACATCTCCACACCCAAACATAATTAAACTCTTTCAACTCCTGTGTGTGTATGATGTTTTGACCAAAAAAGTTGTATTTGAGAAAACTGTACCAACTAATAATTAACAAACAGTTATGTAGTGTGTTGCTGAATATACTTAGCAGTGGTGGAGACAGTCAAAAGCACTGACTTCGAGGCGCCATGTTTTGGTTCGTTTTCAAAAGAATTGACTTACATATGACCTATTTTATACTCAATTTTATGTTCTAATCCTGTCAAGGGTATTATATCCAGAACACGCGAGAGTGTTAAGCATAGCACCACTTCAATCTTCCTTCAGTTATTCTTTGTCAAGCTTTTACGATTCCGTGATGACTCCAGCTGGATTATTTAAAGTACAAGTTTTATTTCATCGTATATTTGTATTTCGTGAAGGTATTTCTGTAATTCAACCCTTCCTAAAACATGACCTCACTAAAGCATGAGTTTCAATCGGACTGCTCCAGAAACACCGGTTTAGATAGAAGCTTTGAAGTTATCACATAATCTGCAAGCCACTATAATCAGACATTTTATTACAATTTCGGCGCGGCGGTGGCCAAAGCTGAACTTCGCAACATTTCAATCAACTCTTCTTTCCCTATTTTGTCATTTTGTTGTAACTTGATGTCTAAAATGTGGTAGGATTTCATGGAACAAAAATCTCTGTCTCCTGCTGTTTTCTCGTTCCCAATAACCCAAGTTTTCATTTCATTTGAACTGATATCGATTAACACCAGAGGTGTTTACAGCCATAAACTCATCTCCACTCGTGGCACTTGTCACTCAAACTTTGTTTAGAAAGGGGCTCAAAAAACTCCGTCATTAGAAATACTACGCACCTTTGAAAGCGATTGACGGAGTGAGAAAAAAAAACTCGTCTAATATTGACAAGATTTGTAATACAAATATAAGATTACCAATATCGCTTGATAACATTTCATTTAGTTTCATCACGAACCAAATTCTTTCTTTGGGAATTTATACCGATTTAAAACAAGGTTTCTGGGTTAAAGCTAACACTAACTTCAAACTAAATTACTCTTGTAATATTTTTGTTTTTTTTTTTGTCAGGTTCGCTCAGAAATTTGATATCTTTTCCGCGATAATTGAGCTTTGTCAACAAAATCAACGTTGTTATCCTATGAAACAACAGAATTAATTAAGAAAACATATTGGGGATTTCAAATTCCTTGAGTTCGCAGACTTAATTTTTCGGCAAACAAGATTACCTCAAAGACAAATCCCAAAATTTAAATCGAACGTTTCGCTTTTGTCTCACATGCCAAGCTAATCAATCGTCGTCATTTAGCGCTGCGTGGACCTAACTTATCTGCCATGTCTTTTGTTACAATGCAGGCTGCTTTGATTAAACTTAATTTGCGTTGGGTCAGCCTAACAATTGAATGGGTCATTCGCTTTTGTTTAAAACCACGACGGCCAACAGTGAGTTAAAAAATAATGTCAAGCGGTTAAAGAAAAATTGATCTAAGGATATGAAATAAGTAAATAAAGTTCACATTTTGTGTTCTTAGCATTGTGAAACGAAAATGGCACACAGACATGCTTATGGGACAAGTATTACTCTGGTTTGCTTCAGTTTGTCTCGCTCATACACGAAAGAAAATTTTTTCAAAGAATTGTCATTGCGAACTAGTACGTCCTTAATTCAATTTGCTACCTAAACGTGACTTTTATTGCACGGTATTCACTAAATTAAAATATCTTCTAAATAAAAAATCTTTTCTGTTCAAAGCTTACTATGTACACATCCATTATTTAGGAATGCCGCCTTCATTACGAGATTTTGGATACAAAAGACATCCTATTTTCACAAGGAACGCAGCGAGTAATGTTTCTCCGTTGTTACGGTCACTGATTTATTGCGCGTCAAACTAATATCCTTCTAACTAGCAGAAGGGGTAATAAAATATATCAAGCGTTAAATGTTTTATGTACCATATTTTGCTCGAGGGACGCGAAGCAAAGGTAAGGCCAATGTAAACAACGCGACATGAAAGAAACCAAACAAAACCTAACATGGATGCAAAGAGTCGCAACAGGAGAACAGATTTCATCACGAGTCTGTTGCGTAATTTACGCCTAAGACTCGTAAAAAAGCCCTCAGACACTGTTATATTGCTATCTCGATAATGATAATAAACAATTGGACAACGAAATTGCCTTCATTCATGGCTAGGAAATAAATGAGACATCTATAACAAGAGTTGTAGAAGTACATAGGCGATAGCGTAAGTTCTGAAGTCTCCGCCAACCATGTTATCAATGACTTTCGACACATTTTGAGATAACACAACCGCCAATAAGTTTACAGAGTAATTCCTTCGAACACGATCGATCTTGCTGATAACATTTATTGTTTTGCGAGCGTACATCATAAAAGCACCGCACAAACACATAATTACGACGCGAAACAATAGAAAATTTAGCTATTTCTAAAGAGAATACAATCAACTGGTGTCAAAAGCTAAGGCTATGAGAATCTTACAAGATGGGCATAAAAAAGACGAGCAGAGCCACTGAATAACACAAGACCTCATCGAAAACGTTGTTTGACTCACACCGCGTAATCTCATTAAATTAGTACTCACAAATGAGGAAGGAAAATGTTGACTTACAGTGGATTTTGAGGTGACCAATGGATCGACGGGTACACAGCACACTCCAAAGCTTGGAAAAACATCAAAATTTGTGCCAAAATCAGGACGGAGTACGGTTCGCGATACATCGTCAAGGTTCGCGTTAGACGACGACAGCCATGTGTTGTGAAATGAGTCTGTCTGTGTACGGCACAGTGGTTTTTCCCCTAGTTCCGTTTTCGCAACGGCTGGAGAGACAAATATTCACAGCTTCCTCCCCAACGACGTTAGCGTACCGGAAACCCTTTGGTTCTTTTAATCCTCTTGCCACAAATAGAAGTGTTTTCATCGACGAATATTAGACTGACATTTTAGCGCGCTGCATACCAATATGGTCAACGTGTTGAGCGTTCAGCATTATTCGTTGACGTGTGCCAGTGTTGTATTGCAGCGTCCCAGTTCACAGTCCTCGTGTGTTTCTTCTCACCTCAAAAACCAGCACTTTGCAATTCTAATGAATCTTTCCCGCGCACAGATCAGAACTTGGCGAGTAATTGCTTGCGTTTCTCTGTGTGTTCTGCTCGACTCTTGTTAATAGTCAACTACACTTGACGACATCAATCCCTTTGAAACGCAAAACCCCTCACTCATTCGTACGCTTGAGAGGCGTTGAAAACTTGAGTAGACAGATGGATGTCGAATTACAACCAGCGTCCTCCCTCCACCCCTGAATTTTCTTAATCGCTTTTGCCCCCCCCCCCCTCTCAGTCATTTTAATAATGTTTGCACAACAAACTCACGGGTATCAGTTGTAATGAAAAATGTAAAAAATTCCAAAGACAACGAAGAAACTACGAAGTCTGCTTGAATTTCACTTTAGAACAGATGGTTAATTGACTGAAATGTTAGCTCAGGCCAGCAATGGATATACAAATCCTTTGTGTATCAACATGTTGCATTTGATGTGCATTAACCCCAACGAAATTATTATTATTTTAAACCCCCTGCTGAAATCACCATTACTTGACTACACACGAAGGACACGGAATGTAGCTGTTGGTTCTAATTGCTCCGGAAGTCAAAAAAGAATATTTAATTCTGGGAATTTTATCGCATTAAGTAAAAAAAAAACCTTCTTTAGGCAAAAAGATACTGCTTTCCACGCGCGAAGACCTTGTCATTGGCGAATACAGCAAACAGTCAGTAAACACGTACCCAAAAAAATCATAAACAGGACACAAATGGTGCAACTGAATTGCTCGGTTCTAAAAAAATACTTGTAGAAACTTCAGGGGTCTTTACAAATTCGTCAGAACAACAGTAATATACTTGTGTTGTAGACCAAACAGCGAGATCTGTGTGCTCAAAAAACCTAGAGACGTAAAAAACGCCGCGTGTAATGGAAAGTTCTAAAAGCTTTAGAGCATTTAGTGCAATCTTTTATTCTAAAGCAATAGAGGGAAGAGAAAATTGATCTCATAAATGTGTTTTAGTACTGACACTGCACGGCTTTTTATTCCCTGCTGTGTTTTGAATTAGGTTATAAGAACGGTTGGACCTTCATGTTTTCTGCAGAAATTTTGATGGATAGAGTTGTCACGCCAAGTAAACGATAATCACGCGATACAATGGCAGGTTGATAAATGATTTGATGAACAGTTTTAATTTCAGTGTTATTTATAGGAAGTATACATGAACCAAAACTTCGTATGGGGTCACTTCCCCGCCTACCAACCTTGCTATTTCTGTAGTATTAAATTACAGAGATGGACTCATTTCCAGATGGACAGAGGGTGGGTAAGTCCGCGAGAATGAAGTCAATACATTACTGATTGGTCAGTTACATATTTTTTCGCGTCAACAAAGAACTTGTTTCCAGAGGACTCCTTTGACAAACCCTCACCATCCCCTCCGATAAGCTCACGCCCTGTTGTCCACGCAAAATTATGAGTACCCCCAGATTTCAAGCAAGATCACGCTATCCTAAGCAGCTAAAATTAACCTCTGCCGAAAGGACAAGGGATTTTAAATTGACTCGAATCACCTTCTGGTTATCTTTACTTGAGAAATAGAAAACTTAAGAAATAAAAAACACACACCGTGTTTCTATCCAGTAATAAATAATTAGAGTATGAGCCATCGAGAGCGAATAATCTAATTGTTTTAGTATAAATCTACTAGTCGTTCAAAGGGCACTCGTTATGTGGTGTCGGGTACCCGAGACAACCCTCCCGAGGCAACTTTATAGAGCGTTTATATGTGAAAACGTAGTCAATGTAGGCCGAGTCAAAGTTGACTCTGCATGATTATTCATAACCTTTATTGGGTAATCAAATGTGCAAATATTCCTCTTTTTTTGAGTCTCCCTCGGTCATTCGATGACAGTGGGTTTTGCCGAGTTACGTTTCATTTCTTTTGATACGAATTTCTGCTTTAAATCCTAATTGTAGATATTCCGTGACACTCACCACGCAGCGAGTTGTCCCGGCAGGGCGAGCCAAAGCGTTTATTTGAAAAAAAGTCAGGACTACCCTGGTACCTGCCGAGACGAGACAACTCGCCCACCCGACATGTCTCGCCCCTGAGACGGGTTCGCGATCCTAATATAAATGGTTGGTTGGATTTTGCGAAGAAATAAGCTAAAAGCTACCTCGGTCAGAAACTTCGAAAACGCCAAGAAGCGGCCGTCATTTTGTTAACAAGGGCACAATTTTTTTTATCTTCGTTCCTTTTTTCTCGGCTTTCCGGCGCTTTTTATCTATTTTTATATACTTTCAGGATGCTAAAACCCATGGACTGAAAAAGAACAACCTAGCGTAGCCAATCAGAGAACGGCATTCGTGATAGAACGCTGGTAGATTTATACTAAAAACAGAAACACTTTTATTAACCAATCAGCGCGCTTATTTTCTTAGGGTTGTTTTCTAAAGCATTTTACTGTTGTTGCTGTTGTTGGCGAGAGACAATATTGCAGCTTGCTGGTTAATTCAGCCCACTTTATTCTAAACTCGCCCCTCAATTAACCTTGCTTAGCCCAGAATATATTTTGGACCAGCAACAATGAAAGATTCTCTTTAGATCATATCACAGTGATCGAATAATTGTATTGAATTCAGTTTCCAAATTGTAAAACTGAACTCATATAATATTCTTATCCTCTCAAGGTCGCCATACATATCCTGAAGCGTTCGTTTGTTTCCCAAAAGAACTGTGGCGCTCTAGGAAGCTGATTAAATTTTCATCACGATCAGGGTTTTAAAAGAACCTATGAAACGAGTTCGATTTTGTTTGTCTAGCTTACGGGAAAGAAATCGAATGGGCTTCGTTGCTACTTGCATTGGAAGACCAATACGGGGCTGAGGGAGTGGGGAAGATCGTGTGATAAACAATTTTCGTTAATATCACTTTCGTGCAACCACAGAAGTCTTTTATTTTAACCTTTCTGTGTCGGAAAGAAAACCTCGGTGTCTCTTATACTGATATCCTGTCAGATCGCTGTTTGTGGGCAGACTGACTTCATGCAGCATAATGATTGGAGAGCCGAGAAAAACACAAGTATCTGCACTTCAAAGTCAAGTTTGTTTTTGCTGAGACTGTTTTTAGTCGTAAAAGAATTTCTCAATATTACTTTTCTTCAACGTCAGTCAGAAGGGTAAGTTTTGAAGTTATATCAGAACTAATCGAGACATTCCCAATACAAAGTGTTGAAAAGCTAAGAATTTATCTAGTGATTCTATATCTAGTGATTCAATGTAATATACTGGCGTTCGTGGAGGTCTCTACTGTTTATCGAGACAAGACACAAGTGCTCTTGCGGTTTTCCTTTAACCTTGGCTGAGGCCTCCACAAAACCTGCATGAAATCAAACATTTATGATAATCCCTGTCTTGATTGGCTGAATTTCGTTGGCTTTAATTGGTCTGCTGTGCAAGTTCTGGTTTTATGATGAAGTACCTTGCAATTGTTGACAACTGTGCTGCTCCCCAGAGCAGAGAAACCCAAACACTTCTATAATTCAAGGGCAATAGGCTCCTCCTATATATTTTTATTGTCTATTTTTTTGTTATTTTTTCTATTAAAGAATTTCTTACGTTTACGTACAAAATAGAAATTAAGAAAACAAGGGAGAAAAAAGACGCACACACATATACACCCACGCTTTAAATAGTAGCAGTGGCTCCTGCCATCTTACTATCGTATCACCAGACACAAGCGGTTAGGTGCCGTTGTTATGTCGTTATAGCTCCATAAAGTTACTTAACTACAGTTTTGAGAGAGAGACATGTTTCAAAAATGTTTCAAAAATTTTTTTCATCTTCTAATTACTGTTGTACTTTAAACTCTTTAGCCTGTCCTTCGTTTTATCTCACTAGTCATGCTCGCTAGTCTGTTTTTTTCGCTCGTCCCAAACTTACTTATGCAATGATTTCAGGAATCAAAATTTGGCTCTGAATTTCATACTTTTAAAAAGCATAATATAAAACTGCAGCCAGATTTTAAGGAGACAAAGTTACACATTTTTTTCATTTCCCGAAAAATAAGGTCTGTTGTCATTTGTGGTATTTAGCCTTCCTAGCCGCTGACCAGTCAGACAATTTTGGACTCAAAATGACGCTCTTTCCGTTCGCTGTCTTAGTTCTTGCGTGCACTTTTGGCATAAAAGGAAAGTATTTAAGGACACAGAAAGGACTGCTACAGATCCTAAGATTGCGACAAGGACTAGAAAAGTCTCAGATTTCTTGAGTATCCCTGTTTTGTTTGTATCTGTTGAAAAACGGAGAAAATCTACAATCAAATTTATTTTTGACCGTAAATACTACGATTATCAGTTGAGTAAGGCGCGACGAAAGGTTGGTGACCATGCTTAACGTTGAAGCTCTGCTGTTGTCACGGGCAACTGAGCTGGCTCCGTTTGCAGTGGCAACTTGTTGACCTTTGACGTCATTGGTAGCAAAGCGCGCGAAATTGCAGGCGACGATATTGTTACCGTTTGAAACGAGTGAGGTTGCCCGTAGCAACACCGTTATTTGAAGGCTAAAACGTCGTCACTGAAACTCTGTCGCTTCTTGTTCAACTGTTAATCGTTGTATTTGATGATGTTCATGAAAGCGTTTTAGAAATATTACAAAAACAGCCGTGATAAACATTGCGCATACATTTTTATCTGAACTGTTTGCGTCATATTTTTCAACAAGCTACTTTAGGTACTTAAGGTAACGATGACAATGCAATGGCCCAAGCTATAGGTTCAAGGACGATTGGTTTCTGACTTGATGTGAAGTCCTGAAGAGGTTCGGACACGCTTTTTAGGCAGTTCTCTCCTATACTATAAATCATGACATTTCCTAAGTGTTGTTTTCATGTAGAAATTACTCCAAAGCTTTCGGTGACAACGTTTAATGAGAAAGTGTCACTGTCACTAAAATTTTGACTCTGAAGAACCCCTGCGCGTAAACGAAACATCCCCGGCCAGAAGACCAAGATGAAGATATTAAGTGAATTGTGGAAATGAAAGAAATCAATTTGTAATAGGCCATTTCCGAGTTGCCTACTGCCTCTGTCGTGGAGGGCCTAGCGACCACTCCACGAGAATATAGGCTTAGTGTCCGAACCGAGAATCTAAATCAATCGTTGTGTTAGTAAATAAAGAACAGCCTCTGCGTCAAAACGAGTCTTTGTACATTCATATGAAAATGCCGTTCTGTCAACAGTTTCATTTTGATGCAAATTTTATCATGAAAGGATCTGCACGAGAACTCGTTTTGAAACAGAGGCAACACGGAAATGACCCATTAAAAGAGTTGTGAACTTTTACATCCTACATTTAATGATTCTCTTTGGCCATCTGAGATGTAATCCTCGAGTAGCTATACCTAGTGACAAACGTACCGCAGGCAGTGTTGTTGCAAAATTTTGATGTAACATCAGTGCCATCAGTGTTATTGCACTTAACAAATGATATAGGAGGGGACACTGTTTCTTTTTCTTTGGGAACTTGAGTTGGGCTAGATTTTTTCGTAGAAGGGCTGCATCTTTTATCTGAAATCGGGAAATAAAAACAATAAAACATTAAATTTTATTCTATTGATGACATAACTTATGATGTTGATGTTGTTGTTGTTGTTGTTGATGAATATGATAACGATGTTGATAATGGTTGTTCGCAGTGATGACGATATTGATGGCGAGAACGTACATTATAATAATTGCTCTTAATGTACCGGTAATCAGGTGATGATAATGACGACGATGATGCTGATAATGAAGGCAGAGATTTGCTATGATTATAACAATTGCGAATCTTAAGCTCGTGTCGTAAGATAGGGAAACACTTACTATAGCTGCCTTTCTTAGCGCGCAAATAGAAACTAAAGAAAAGTTTGTGATCGTCACCAAGCCTCTGAGATAACGAACACCTCGGTATTCTGCGAACGATCAGTTCTTCATCCCAGCAATAGTAAAATGTATGGAAAAGAACCTCGATACAACGAAACCTCGTTAATAGCAAACATATTTTGCTAGTCGATTGCCTTTCGTTATATCGAGGTTTCACTGTACTGGTATCAGAAGCATGTCCCCAATGCAATATATGCTGCAATGCAATTGGTATAGTACCACCATAAGGTGATATAATAGGTAACTACTAGAAATTAATTATATATCGTGGTCCTACCTTGTCTATTCTTACATACATACACCTTAAATCTCATGTTATGTGTGGCGCAATGTCCACCAGAAGTTGAATTCAGTGAGTTCCTCTTCCCGTCTGATGTGGCTGCAGAGCATGGGAAAGAAAGTAAAAAGCGTGTGACTATATTTTTTTGTCAGTGTGTTTATAAGTAACAGACCGCGTAGCTCTTGGACTGTCTTTTTCTTGGTCGGATTTACGGAGCTTTTGGAGGAACAAAAACTAACAAGAAATAAGGATTGTATACATTATGGCAGAATTAAAGGACAGTCTGTGACAGATAGTGTATCTAATGTAACATTTTGCAATCAGAATCCAGTTGTTAAATTGCAACATTTTGTGGCCATGCCTCTTTGATTCTGCAACCCCAAGGGCACCCCCCTTTGAATAATCCTGATTTCGCCCTTGATCATTTCGCTGTTGTGCTGGCACTGCTTACCATTCTTACTGTACAATTACTTTTTTAACAAAGAACCTTATTATAATAACCAAAACAAAGAGTGTAAAGTGCCTTTGGCTACTGTTTCAAACTTATAGGCGTGGTGTAAAACAGGTTCTTTTCTCGGTTGTCTCATAGATTGTTCAATCTCTCTATTTTTCAACGCACGCGAAGAAACTGAAGCGAGCGAAGCGAGCACGAGAAGGGGTGGAGGAGATCGACGACGGGGGTGGAGGAGAGGAAGTGGAAGAGAAGAAGCGGAAGAGAGGAAGTGAGCGCAGCGAGCCAAATTATTTATCTCGGTTCCTAGCCCTTACCGCGGCAAGTCTCCCGTTTTTGCGCTGGTGTCCCCTATTTACCCGCAAGTTCAAAGATCGAATAAAAATACCAGAAATTAGAGGGCTGTGAACAGTCTAGCTACCCACGCTCATAACTAACATATATGTATTCCAAGTTCACGAATGAGCACCACGATTTCATCAACTTCGTTCTCAGGACCTGTCTCTTTTCGGCAAAGGAGACAAGCCTGGGATCAAAGATTTTTTTTTCGCTCTTGGAGTTTTGTCACTGGCGTGACTGTTGTCATGGAAACCTAATAATAATCGAGCTGACCGCGTTGTTCTCAAAAACTCTGAGGAATTGATTAGGGGCATTTTTAAATTCTACAACCTGAAAAAGAATCCCTCCGGAACTAGAGGACAATGTAACATTTTATTCATTTTGTTATTATCATATAAAAGAGGGTCTGGATGAGGGGGGGGGGGGGGGTTAAAAATGTCACTTGTCAGTTAAAATTTTGGCCATTTGTCAGTTTTCAGTAAATCCCATCCAGACCCTCATAAAACGTTTTTTTTTATGTATTCTTACCAATAAAGAAATACTCCTTACCAGGTGGAAACGTTGTTGGCGAATCAGCCGGAAATCGAAACAAAAAGGTGTCGTATTTAACCTTTGTAGGTGAATCACATAACATCAGTGCTGGCTGAGATGTCGCCATTCTTGTCGAGCAACTTCTGTAACCCAACTCGTCGACTCACCAAATATTCTCGTACAGATCCGTCTCTGGTACTTGGTGTTTCCAGGTTTTTAGAACTGTCCACCTGTTAGGACAAACGATGTATAGCTGAGAGTAAGGTAACACATTCAGCTCGTAATTCGTCTTAGAAAAACTGCAAATGATGAGTTTTCGTCGATAAATATTCCGAGGTTAAGCGGAATGAAAAACTTAAGGTTTTTTGAAACTGAATTATAAATATTGAACTGAGAATAAACAATATTGATACTTTGTTTTAACAAGACATAGAAGGGCAACTCCGGTACGTTCACTTTTTCTAGTGAAAGAGTATTAGGCCAGAGGAGTCGCGTCGAATAAATAAAATATAGGTGCGACAAGGAGTCGACTTAATTCCAGCGTGGTAGCAAACGTCGTTTTAAATACGAGTCGAACCAATTAATTTGAGTCAAACTTAATTGCGGTAAAGGTCGCACCAATCATGCACCTATTTCAAAATTTAATAGGTTCGACTAAGATTCGACGTTTGCCCCACATCATTAAAACACAGGAAAAAGCAGGTGTCCCCGTAGTGCCTTACTTTGCCAATAAATTGCGAAAAAAAGAAAAAGAAAACACTCGCATTACATACATCTGAACAGTGTGCCAGAGACGACAGCTGAGGTATTGCTCCAGGATCCATGCTTGACCGTAGTTTTGTTAGCGAACAACAATTCTTTGTACAGCGCATGCCTGTCTGGGGGGGGGGGGAATAGGGTTGCAGATGGGGGAGTATGTATTTTTATGACATTTGCCTAGTCCATCACATTTGAACCAACTGTTTTGTAATTTGAATGATTTATGAATTGAGTTCAGTACGTGTTTAGAACGGTGTTTGCTGAAACGTCGACCACGGTAGCATTATCCGACTTGGCAAGTCGAACTTATGCTAGAGTCGAACCAATTAATTGAGTCGAATTCAATTGCGGCAAATTTCGCACCATTCGTGCCTATTTCAAAATTAATAGGCTCGACGAATAAAGTTTAACTAAGATTTGACGTTTACCCCAGGCCTTTGCGGTACTGAAGAAACAACTACGTCGGGTCATTTACAAGCCTTGTTTAGTCATAGCTAATGTAACGGTGCGTCCCACAGACTTGATGAGTTTGCAGGTGCGCCAAGAAAACAAAACAACAGAGTGAAAATGTACATTTGGCGATAAACATTAAACTAAACTAAGATTATATAACTGCTCTGAAATTATCTAAATATTTATAAGAATATAATAAAATGTATTCCAGATTACTAATTCGCACTCGGAATTTTTTAAAAAGGTACGGATATTTACCCTCAGTTCAAAATAAACTAACCCCGTTTGTGTCTTTTTTAGAATTGCCACAAAGCGACTTTGTCTTAATGTTCACTTCATTATCGTCCTCTAGAGAAGCGAAAGACGAAGTCGGGAAATGTTTACGTGTTCGCACATCAAACTACAACAATTTGAAAGGCATATAAACCTGTTAATGCATCTTGTTGAATGCGTGTCCACTAATTCAAATTCTCTTTGTAATTAAGACTACCTGTGGGTAGCCAAACCTTCATCCGTCGTAACTTCTCGTTTAGAACTTGTGCAAGGCTTTCATGGCTCACCTTTTGCCAACGAACCGGCGTTGTAACATTTTAATTGAAACCAACGCTTAGATGAAATAGCTTCCTAGGTAGCGCTACCGACTCAAAAAAGCGAAGAGGCTTTGGTTTGGCCTGTTTCAGGCTCTCGCTCAGTGGGGACGGAAAGCGGGCGTGTGACGAGCGGGGTTTGGTAAAGAAAAAAGGTGCCTGGAACAAGCTAGTTTTGTTTCAGTTTAAAAAATGCACATTCAATCTATCGAAACAGATCACATCATGAATCGTGTTCTCCTTAGACATTGAAACAGGATATGTACTTACATTGGATTGTGCGGTGTCCAGAAAATTGAAGGAAGGATTTCTGCTTTTCCAAGGTGGTAACTCCATACAAGCATGGCTGCAACAAGAAACAGACCAGCACTTCTTCTAGTGCTTCCAAAGTCCACACGATTCCTTGACATCTCTTCGTAGATGTCAAAACCGTAGATATTTCTTCGTTAGAGAATGCTTGCTTTTTATTTTAGATTCCAAAACTGTTAAGAATAATGTTCGATAGTTGAGATCGAAGGCATCAAGGGAAGATGGTTTTTAAAAATCGTGCCGGCCTGGCATGTAAATAGTTTCAGTACTAAATTCATGTTTTTCCTTATAGGCTTCTGAAAGGTGTCTGAAGCAGGAAGAATCTGTCCACTGCTTTTCTTCGAAACTAAATCTATTTTCGTTACGCTGATAAGTCAAAAACTCCCTTTCGGTACCTTGTAGTAGAACATTCACTTTCGTAGCGAGTGGGGATTGGATAAGAAAGCAGTTTTTCTCACGCGTGATCTTCTCTGTTAGCTAAAGCAGTCCACGATTGAATGCGGACGGTAGTTATGTGTCATAAATTATGTAATTGACTACATCACAGTACGCGCGACGTGTAATTCTGTTCTTCGAATTCCACAATAAAGTGAATCAGATGTGTTACAAACTTCTACCTCTACAGTTACTTAAAAAGCTTCCACCAAACTGTAGTTCTTGGTCATCGTGGATGCTTAGATTGTTTTCTAAGATCGTCCTCTCAACACGTTCTGGCGTCCACGACAGCTAAAGACTTATGGCGAGAGAGGTCCAGAGATCTTGTTCTTCAATTGACAGTTTCAAAATTAAGATATTTTAAAACGTATCTTTTAAACAAGCTTTTTTAACTCTTTTAATTTTTATAATAAAATGTTTAAATATCTTATATATAATTATATATATGAATATATACATGTCTCAGCTGAAGTGTGGATTACGCTTCGTGTAAGAGACACAAAAACGTAATTAGTATTGTTACTGACACACTTGTCATTTTCATTTTCTACGCTGCATGTCAAACAAGAGATGAGTACTGTTTAAAATAAAAGATACCTTGACGGCCAAAAATAGTCTCTTTTCGTTCTGAATACCCTATATGTGAGGGCGAAATTCTTGACTTACACGCTTACACTTGCGAGCATCCCAAGCCTTTTCACTTAGGAGTCCCCCCCCCCCCCCCCCCCCCCCCCCCCGCCGATCCCGGGAGGAATGGCTACAAGAAGAATGGAGCCAAATGTACATGTAGGAAGCCGTATCAATATTTATCATCCTTCAGTTTTCAATAGATTGGTATTTTCACGTGCCAAGCACAAGACAATTGCCTAAAAAAAGCCAATGTTGAAAAAAAAAAAAACCGTAGGTGACGTTAAGTAAGACAATCGTAGGAAAAATAATTTACGATGCAGGCCAAACACTCACAGCCTTATACATTACTCCTCAGTGGCAATAAAAGATATTAGGTCGCCCACTTGCTTGATTGATCACCCAATATTGCATTACCAGACAGATTTAAAATTACATGTCGATACAGAGGTAGGTGACGGATTTGAATTCACGAAATATTTAATCTTGGTCACAATTCAACCGGAGCAGGTGCCCATAAGGTGCCCATACCTGAGACGCACAAAGTGATCAATCACTACTTCCCCTTATTTGAATTCTTCAATGTGTGGCTTCGTCGCGATTTTCCCATAATGAAAAATTTAACCTAAATTTTTCAAGTTGATCGTTTGCAACCCTATTAATCTTATTCATCCTTCACCATCCTTTTTCCTTTGTGGTTTATTATTATCTTCTTGGTGTTTTTCTATTTTTAGTAAACTATTATTTTCAGGCTTCTTTCAATTTAAAGTTAACTTTGGACATTTCCAAAACCCTTAAAACTTTGGAGAAAACCCGAAACAGAGTAAGCGTAAGTAATATCAGCAACCTTGCCACGATTGGAGTGCGCCACTGGAGTGAGCCACCAACCCCATCAGAGGCTGAAGGTTCAATCCTTGACAGGCACTTTTCATTTTCGACATTTAGGGGCCTGTTATTCGGTATTCAGATCGCGTTTCTGTCAAGTACCTAACCCTGCAGACAAGCTTTCCTTGGAAGGGGTAGTTGTAACATCAAACGATATTTTACTCTCTCAATACTCTCCACATATGGCGGAATTGTGTCGTTCAGTATTGCCAAGACCACCTATAATCAAAGGTCTCTCGGTTTACTTATTTTAACTGAAGATAATTTAGAAATATAAGTTCTTAACGTATGAATGTTTTATTGATTAGGCTAAAAAACAGTTGCTACAAAACATTTACTTGCGTGTTTATGACAACAACATAAGGTTTTTATACATATCATTTCTAGGATTACAAAACTGACGAAAAGTTGAGTAAGACCTGAAACAAATTATATTAAAGCGAAACAATTTGGTGAGCTGTTACTTTCCATTAGTTATGAAAACTGTGTTTCCTATTTTAGATTTGTATTTATATTATATCTATAAAAAATCACACGCGCGTATGACGATATCACTCATGCGTTATAGAATTCTTTCATCTACAATTACAAAGCTGACCCTTTGGCTTGTTCTTGGACAGACTTATTAACTTTTCTCCCGTGGGCCATAAAAATCTCACAAAATGATATTGCAGCGCATTTCTCCACATAATGAAGTGAAAGTATGGTAGGAAAAGTCTGCATACGAGCCTAGAGGACCACCAACCCGCTCTTATCCTCGGTTTCAGTCACATGAAGCGGCTAGGAGTATTTCTACTCCCCCGTGGATGAATGAGATGCTAGTTCATTTCAGGGTTACCTCCGACAGTTAAATTCGCCGGTACCCAATAGTATATCTGGAGGGAGAGAGACACTGCGAGAGGCACATTGTGTCTAGCCCAAGAACACGACACGACCTCTCCAGCCAGGGCTCGAACCCAGACCAGTCGACCTGGTGTAGAGCGCACTAGCCATGAGGCCACCGAGCTTCCCATATAATGAGGTAAAAAGCAATGATATCGTCAGGAGACCTTCCAGCGAATTCGCCCCCGTGAAGTCACACGAAGCAATTCCTGGGGAAAAGCTAGGGAGACATATAGGCTATTATCAATCTCCTACTATGTATAGCTTAAAGTTTCGACCAACTGGTTCTCAATCTCCACTTGAACACACAAAGAATTTCCAAGACGGATTTTCATAGCCTACGCACGTCCTCCTCTAATGAGGGCACGTGTGGTAACTAAGAAGCAGCACTGACCAGTAAAGCAAATGGCCGCTGACTCACACGCATATGCACATTCACTAGAAACTCAGTTCCAGTCCCCATCCGGAGTGTCATTCATTCTCATTTTTAATGAAGTACTGTCACGTGAGGAAATTGATGTTGCTTTCTTCTTCCGATAAAGCTGGCACATCAGGATAACGGATATAATAAAAAAAACAGCACACATGAACACGAGAAAGCCAATTGCGATCAGGTAGGAAGATTCGTCTGCGAACACTTCATTCTTAGGATCTTCTGCGGAGAAAATATCTTTTGGTTAGCTTAACTGTCATTGAATCAAAATTATATCTTAATTTGCGCTTTTGAAATTGTTTTATATTGAATTCACGCAAATTGGGAGGTAATGAGGAATATCTGATATAAACTATGAAATGTAGCAACATGAATCAGTCAGTACTAAATACTGGAGTTCCTCTGAGTGTGTAATGTTGCGTAAGACCACCCACCCAGATAGATTGCTCGACATTTCCACATTTGACCGCATTTCCAAGCACCGAGAATGGAGTTCAAAATAGCACGAGTAGCATGAGCATTTTTACGAACTTCGAGGCGTTTGATGCAAATGAATGTATGCTTGCCCCCCAGGTGGGGGATAGGGTCGGAAAAATGAATGAAAAAAATGAATATATGAAAGATCATATATTTGAACTGCGGAGAAAGATATGAATTTATAATTGATCATCGCAGTTATACACACAACTAAATTAAAGTTCAATTAAAGCCACGATCTCTGCGATATCGGTGCAGTGCTCTACCAAACGAGCTATCAAGCCATCTGGGAGCTGGTCACTTTGTGAATTCGTAATAGACCCGTAGAAGGTGAAGGATGCAAATGAATATATGAAAGATCATATATATATATTCGGTTTGATATATCTTCTCAGTCAAAGCTAAAATTATGGAGAGCACGGAGAAATTAAATCCAAAAGATTATGTTGTGTTGCTATGCTATCATGGTAACTTGATAAGTTTTTGATGAATTTCAGAAGGACGAACTTGCTTCTCTAGTTTTTATGTTACCTTGATCGTTCATTCCTGTCGTGGGGAGATTTCCACATGACCGTGATGATGTGCTTTTAGTTGTTGGTGCTTGAGTAGTGGGAGCAATACCATTACACATTTCATCGCTTTGACAACGTGGATCTACAAAGAGAACGTTTCAGCAGGGTCTAAAGTATGAAATGGTGACTCCCAGCCTATTTATTAATAAAAAAAACATCTGTAATTAAATCCCGATAGACTGGCCCTCCTAGCTGTCCGCGGGTCAGTCTAGCTGTAAATTGTAAGTTGGCTTTCTTGTGGAACAAACTACACTGTGGACATCAAGGCAGTACAGAAAAAGCGTGGAAGAATTTGCAATGGCCCTTTTTACAAACATGTATGTGAACAGTTTAAACAGAGGTTGAAAGTACAAAAGTTTCATTGTTAAAAGTAACTTTTGAATCTTTTTGTTTTCTATCCTTTTCTCAATGTTTCCTAAGGTTTTTACAAACAACTGACCTTCACTGCCTGTACAAATATGGAACTTAAGCTTCATGTTTTGTGTCTTACAGCGTCCACCAGAAGTGCTTTTTATCGATGATTTCTCGCCATTCGAAGTTGCTTGAAAGGAACATAGGACATACAGACTGAATTTCTGAAATTATAGCTGGCTAGAGATATAAATTTAAATATCCCGTTAATGAAGAAAGACTGAAAATTGGTTTTGAAAGATGTTGCATGGTGGAAGGAGGAGGCAGTGGGAATATTTTCAACCGGGGGAGGGGGAGACGACTATTCTTCGAAGACGTAGCGAAGCCAGAATAAGTTTGCAAAAGAAATTATAATTTACGGAACAAAACCACTGTCGATTGGAGGAAGTTAGCTTTGATTCAACGGGCAGGAATATCAATGAGGATCTCAACTGTTCTAACTTGAGCGTGTTCAAACGAGTCAATAAACGCAGAGACTTGACACTCTAAAAGTGAGGTTTCTTCTCTCACTTCTCCCCCTCCACCTTCATCCCTCCCTTTATGAAGTGTTTTAACTTAAAAGTGCCCTGTCGATGACGACGGAAAGGGAGATACTTAGGAAATAATGTTGAAAATTAATTAATTAACCAGTTGATTTTTCTTACCTACAAAGTAGTAATCCTTTCCAGGCTCAAATCTTGGATCGATGCTTGCACTGTATTTCTTAAAAATTACAGTATAATATTTAAGGTTGAAGGGGTTGTCACATAGTATAAGCTCGCTGTCAGTTGTCTGATTCAGTTCGCAGCGCTCATAACTCTGTCTGCTGACCAGCCACAGATTCTCGTACAGTGGACGCAAGACATTACTGCTGGCGAGTTTTGTTACCGTGGTAGCGGTGTTAGGGCACACGAAGATAAGCTTAGACATCGGATGAACGCATTGTGTTTTGTTACTCCTGAATCTGCAGAGATCAATGGAAAATATCAGTGAATTAACCCGATAATTATAACTTTCTTTCGTTCTCCGCTAGCCTGCCATGCAGTAACTGAAGACAACATTACGAACGGTTCGCCAGCTGCACTGTCTGTCTGACTATAAATCTTATCTGCTAGTTCAGACATCACTTTGTTTCTATACCTCATCGAAACAAGTACATTTTGCAATTACACTTCAAACAATTCAAATGGTGCTCCAACGACCATCGTGTTGTCAATACCAGTAACCTGTCCTTGTTCTTGTGTCGTATCCGAGGCAATGGAACCACAAATTGTAGCATAATAACATGTCTTAGTATATACCACACAAGTGAATAGTGCCTTTCGCGCGTGCTGATTGGCTAGCTCGGAGGTGATTAGCCAAGTACTATTCACCTCCGAGCAGCCGAAGAAAAACAA
>OMLO01000781.1_pt1 | contig 22553 bp, 12 predicted proteins | sample 1674811 | NCBI WGS metagenome assembly OMLO01 (sample SAMN06265003, study PRJEB25207) | coral metagenome | isolation source: Coral host | place: Mexico:La Bocana,Puerto Morelos, Mexico | collected 2008-11-13 | reverse complement strand
AGAAAATCATGCAGTCAGCCAAACTGAATATGACCTTGAGCTTGTGAAGGAAAGAAAATCATGCAGTCAGCCAAACTGAATATGACCTTGAGCTTGTGAAGGAAAGAAAATCATGCAGTCAGCCAAACTGAATATGACCTTGAGCTTGTGAAGGAGAAGCAAATGTACAAGAAAAGAAGACTGTGTAGCTTCAAAAACTTCTTAGTTAGCGCAAGAATACACGACTTATAAGAAAAGCGTATTGCGTGCTGGACTCCAAACTTCAACTTAATGAGAATTTCAAATATGCCTCGTTCTCGCCATCATTAAATTAATTACCCCGTGAGCAGATGAATTACAACCATTTTGTCGCGTTTTTAATTTAGCGGGTAAACACAAAATAACTCTGTCAATGCATGTTTGTCTAGAGGTTAAGCGTTCGCATATCACAAAAGACCTGTCGTGAAACTCATTGTGTCCTCCCACGCGCCTGTTTAAGGCAGACGTACTTTTGTCTGGAGATGACAGCTATTCGACAATACAGTAATTACAACAGGTGCCGGTGTCTTTGATTGAAAGTACGAGTTAATATAAACACTTTAATTTTTTATCGTCCGAACTAATTAGGACAATTTCAAGTTTCTCTCATAAAACCGACAGAGATCATACCTTGTTATCGCACGAGAACCTGTTCAAGTCTGACACAGAAAACCTAGCTCTCAAATTTCTTTAACGTCCCTAGTATTCCCTTGGAAGATATATCAGGCGGCGGAATTTATCTAATTGCTTGTCTGAATATTCGTACCGTGTACCTAATTTTCCAGAATTAACGAGTACTGTAATTTGCGAAATTCGCGAATTTTCGCGATTGAAGAGTGAATTTGGGCTGCGATATGATCAGGCGTTCTGTTTGCTGAGAGATCGCGTGATCACAGTTTAACAGCACGTGGGCGGCTAAGGAATTAAAGAGGATATATACAAAAAAAAATTATATCATTTTGGTCATATCAAGGTTTTCCATCAGTAAATATACAATTTAGATATACAGTTCAGGCCAAGTTGCTCCGCCTTATAATATACTACATAATCAATAAGAATTAACTCTCTTAAATCCACCGTAGCGCATTTATTTTAATCCATACTACTATCTGTTCACACGATATTCATATTCATTGCGGCTAGAATTCGTGTTCATATGGTAAATTTCATCCCGGTTATCGAGATGAAAGAACGTCCACTTGAACATGTTAGTCTCGGTAACCGGGCTGGAGTGTTCATATGGGAAAGATATCCAGCTAGGTTGCCGAGATCTCGGCTGGAAAAACCGAGCTAGCCCGGCTTCTCATATGAACACATCGAAAATTTTACGAAGGAAATAGTGGCGAGGCAAGATCTCGGAAACCGAGCCAGCCCGGTTGACCGGGCTCATATGAAGAGGCCCTAAGACTAAAACAGACATTTGTACCTTTCAAACACAAAGCTCAGTCAAACGCAGGAATTGCAGTGGCTTAAGTTAGTCTAAAATCTACTCTACCTCTCATTTCCACAGTCACATGTATTTAAAATGTAGCATTATGAAGTATTTCTTGGCATCTAGCTTTCTTTATCTTTGTTTTTATTTTATCATTGTGTGAAGATGCCGAAGATAAGTAATTCTGAGTTTGAAAATGACTTGAGCAAGTGTTAATTGGAGGTTTGTTTAACTTCTGTTCTGTATGTAAAGAACACCCGGTTAAAAAACGAAAGAAAAAAAATTGTACAAGATGCGTTACTTGAGCTAGTGTTAATTGAAGGCTTGTTTAACTTCTGATCCGTATGTAAAGAACACCCGGTTTAGAAAAAAAAACAAAGTTTGTACAAAACGCGTTACTTATAGATTTTAATGTACCCAGACAATGTCTGACTCAAACAAGCTCATGAAAAGGTTGCCGAGATCTCGGCTGGAAAAACCGAGCTAGCCCGGCTTCTCATATGAACACATCGAAAATTTTACGAAGGAAATAGTGGCGAGGCAAGATCTCGGAAACCGAGCCAGCCCGGTTGACCGGGCTCATATGAAGAGGCCCTAAGACTAAAACAGACATTTGTACCTTTCAAACACAAAGCTCAGTCAAACGCAGGAATTGCAGTGGCTTAAGTTAGTCTAAAATCTACTCTACCTCTCATTTCCACAGTCACATGTATTTAAAATGTAGCATTATGAAGTATTTCTTGGCATCTAGCTTTCTTTATCTTTGTTTTTATTTTATCATTGTGTGAAGATGCCGAAGATAAGTAATTCTGAGTTTGAAAATGACTTGAGCAAGTGTTAATTGGAGGTTTGTTTAACTTCTGTTCTGTATGTAAAGAACACCCGGTTAAAAAACGAAAGAAAAAAAATTGTACAAGATGCGTTACTTGAGCTAGTGTTAATTGAAGGCTTGTTTAACTTCTGATCCGTATGTAAAGAACACCCGGTTTAGAAAAAAAAACAAAGTTTGTACAAAACGCGTTACTTATAGATTTTAATGTACCCAGACAATGTCTGACTCAAACAAGCTCATGAAAAGAAATTAAGCGACTAATTTGACATGTTATTTGCATACTGCGGCAAACCAGAGACTCTTACGAGAAAAGAAATTAGACCTTGTACTCAGTATTTGAAGCTCAAGTTGATATGAGATAGCATACATTGTAAACTGACTGACTCAGATCATCCACATGTATCACCTTAGTGAATGAATTTTTTTGTGTGTGTGTACACGCACAAGATGATTAGCTCATTAATTTTCCAACATCTACCTAAGTGATATCGTTAAAGTGCTCCACGGCACGATTCTTCTTTTTAAAAGCTGTAATTAGCATCAGTTCATTTCTCATTGCAGTTGGAGAATAAACAATCAGACGCTTCGCTGTGCCAGTTAGAAAAACATGCCTTCTTGCAGTTGGCAACCTAGGTAGGGCATTTGCAGAAGGCCAACAAATGCAGATGAAATTCTGAACAGGTTTTGGCGTCTGTCAAAAAATGAAAGAAACGAATCACAGCGTGAAAATGTAAAAAAAACGATGCCCAATAGAGGCCTTCAAAATCGGCTCAATAGCGACAACGCTGGACATCTCAGTAATTGCTTCCTTGGATACAATTTTTAAAAATTAAATGTGGATGCACAAAGAAAAGCAAAACTTTGTAGTTGATCGCAAAAACTTGCAGGGAGCAAAAAAGTTTACCGGATACGCTGTGCAAAACTGTCCATTTTTGGACCACCGAGAAAAACAGTTTCAATTTACTACCCAAAGGTCTAAAATTAGATTTAACAAGTAAAAGAGTTACAAAGGAAGGCAAGATCTATAACAGTTAAGCGTGCCGTGAAAGAAATTCACAGTGTGGGACAACAAGATAGAAATAATAGTACAATGAATTCTAGCGTACTCGAAAATCAACGAAACAATAAGAAACACACGTTTTCTATTGCTGTCTCTTTGAGAGCCGTGGCTTTCGCGTTTTTTCCAAACACGCATGATAAATGGCCTCTCACGGAGACGAAATCGATGACAAATTACGGACGCGTTTCTAGAGACGGATCAAGTTTGAATGTCTATGAAAACTTAAGTTTTCTTTGCATTGTTTTTTCGGGACGGAAGTCTGGACTGTTTTTTTGTACCAAAACGTCGGTTATTGAGTCCTCATGCAGTAAATTACCAGTATAGCTAAGCTGCTAATATGACGTACTTTAGATGACCACAAAAGGCAAATGTCTATTATTGCTGAGAACAAAAAATCAAAACAGGTTTCCAGACAGCTAGTGGGTTCACCTTTTTGATCCGGACAGAAAAATAAAAATGCTTTAACACTATCGTTTACCCTGAGTTTGCCCGCATAAACTTATTAAATTTGGGTCATCGCACCCGACTCGTCCGTGCGTTTTTCCTGTTTAATGGGAATCCTTCAATTATTTCTTATTAGGGCAATACAGGTGCAATAAACAATACGTTTTGTTTCAAGTCCGGGCTTTCTATTGGCGAACAATGCACTTAACACTTGTTGTTTGGATTAGTTCAATCGATTCATCGTTGGATGTACTCCAGTTATTCAAAGGACACACAATAAAGGAGCGCGTGCGTTGAGTTTTAACAAGTCAATCGGCTAACACTGCACGTGTCACTCTCAAGCCATTTACTTGGGCTCACAATAAAACAGCGAAAGCACAATCACGTTAGCGAAGAGTCACAACACTCGCAGGTCGCCGGCTACTACAAAACGCATTGCAAGTTCGTTTTCGCCTCAGACTCATTTAACCCGACGCCCTGTGGGAAGAGTTCAACCGCTTGTAACGGTAAACGGAGTCAACAAGGCAAAGTCCGAAACGTATTTGCCCTAAAATGCCGAAGTCATTCCTTTTAAAGAGACGATCTCTACCAGGTTCAATGAACACAAGTGCCAAGTTCACCGAGTTCCAAGAAAGAGGTTTGTTGAAAACAAAATTTTGCTTTATCATCAGAAGGAGAGCTTGTCAGATCGCTATAATTGTTCTTTCATCTATCTGGGTCCGTTAGGCATTTAAATAAGGACATACGCTTACTTTAGCGTTGGCCATCCTTAAAGTTATGACTTCGCCTTTTATTTGTTTATCTTCCTCTGACTCTGGAATCTAGTGAAATAAAATGTTTGTAAAATTTTGATGTCAGAGTGTACGTAATGAACTTAGATGGGCAAACGAATATTGCAGGGGCTTAAAGCAACTGGCAAATCCTTAGATAATACAAGAAAAACTTTCAAAACAAAGAATTTTGTAACTCTTAGAAAATAACGCAATGGCTTTGTCTTGGTTTATACAGAGGCGAATGAAAAGAGTAGAGAGTTGAAAATCGTTGAAGACAAGCCAGGCTACAAAACGTTTCTATATGGGCGAGAAAGACACCCCTTGGACGCTCAGTGTCAAGAAAGCAACTTGAATGCTGCAAGAGCTGGAGCTTTGGACGACCGGTTTATGGCCTTTGCAAGCACCAACCAATTCTCCATTTTCAGCCCTTTTTATCACATTGGCACACGACCTGATGCAGTGGCTACCAATTTTCACCATTTGAAAAACCGTCCAGATTTCAGTAATATGCACACCAGAGGAAATGATGAACAATACAACTGGAGACAAGAAATGAGCCTTCCGCGTGCAACATCTTATGATCTGTTTAGGGGTGAAATCTCGTTTGCAGCACCCCCAAAGCTTGTTATTCCCGGGGAGGTAAAACAGCCGTACCAATGCGATCAATGCGGTAAGATTTTTAAGACGAAATATACCTTGGCCATTCACCTCAAAATGCCCAATCATACTTTTGCACGGCCATTTGTATGCAACACTTGTGGTAAGGGATTTCGCTTGTCCTCCACACTGTGCAGGCATAAAATAATTCACACGAAGGAAAAACCGTACAAATGCCATGTTTGCGAGAAAGCATTTAACCGCTCGTCGACTTTAAAAACGCATGTCCGAACTCACAGCGACGAGAAAGAATTCATTTGTGAGCAGTGTGGAAAGGGTTTTCACCAGAAGGGTAATTTGCGAAATCACATTCTTATCCACACCGGCGAAAAGCCTTACAAGTGCACCTTATGCCAAAAGGCTTTCAATAAATTGTCTAATTTGAAGTTTCATATGCACGTTCATACAGATAATTCCCCTTACAGATGTAAATTTTGTAAGGTTTCATTCTCTCGCAGATGCGATTTAAAAAGCCATATCGAAAACGCTCACGCTGAAGGTGAAGGCAAATAAACCCAATGCTTACAGCGAGGAAGGTTGAGAACATGTTTGATATCGCGTTAATTCAGTTCAAAAGCAGTAAACTAGGCAACCCTGTAAATGCTCTATTAGCAAGCAAAAAATAAATAATTAAGAAATTGCTTTGTGTTTTAAGTATTTCTTGTAAGGAGTATAAGATACGAAGTTTCGCAGAATAGCACCTGATTTTCATTCCCATGTGGTGTTCAAGTGGTAGTACTCAACTTGCGCAAACAACAGCAAAAAGCGAAGTGGTGTCTAAAACATTTTGATTAGTATTTTAAATACACAAACGTAGCTGATGTATACATATATATATATATATATAGCTTAGAAATATTCACTATGAACATTTTATAGAAGATATTTGTTGAAATGTGTAAACAGTTTTTAGATCCCATGGTGGAAGAAAAATTCGTTTAATTCTAAGTCGCTTCATCATCGCAAAAAAATTCTTATATTCGCCCGTGTAATTAATTAGCTTTGACTATGTAAAGAGTAAAAGAAAGTAGAATAGTTATCATAAATATACATATAAAAAATATGGGATCAGCATCAGTTATTACTAAGAAATTAATGTTTTAGGAATTTGTCAAAAAGAGAAAATTAATAAACTTTACTAAATGCTGAATTTTTTGTTTAACATGTCTTGGCTAATGTGTTGTGGATTAGCATTTACCTTCAGATCTTCAAAATATTGTTAGATTTTGTTCCTGCACGCTGCTGTATAATATCGCGAGAATATTTTTTTCTGGTTTTGCATAACTTTTAAAGAACAATTCTCTCTTTAGTTGTTGCTTGAAAGTAGTCAGACATAATTTTGCGGATCAATATATTTCTCGTGTACAGACTCTACAAATAACAGTGCAGTGTGATGACTAACTCAATTCAGCTGCCCAGCTCGACTCAGCTTGAGAGAAAAGCAAAACTAATATAGCACAAACTTTACACAATGTCTGTTTAAATAGGGGCGTGCAATTGCTCAAACGAACAAAATGTATTTTCAGAAACATACGATAGCTTTTAAAATCTTCAGTTTTAGTACAAAAATCCAAACATTCAAACATTTGGGCTTGTGCTTAACAAAGTTGTTTCGTCTGCATTGAATTATAATCCCGCCAACGACCACAACCCATTTTATGTCGGAAGTTTGAACGACGCAGGAGTTTTTCTAAACATGTTCGGTTTGTCGTAAAGAGTCTCTGCGGGAGACAACTGCGATAATTTTTCCCTCTGATAAGCCAAACGTATAATACCAGTTAGCGACTCGGCGTTATTATTTTATTTCTTTGACAAAAGGCGTCGGTGGATATTTCGCAATCTTCGTGGCGCCTCTATGTTGAGAAAGTGGAAACTTAGAGATGCCATATTATCAGTGATAATAAAGTGGGGTTGTAATAAAACCTTTCTTATGAAAAAGCTTTCAATTAGCAAGATGACAGCTAGTGGAGCGAGAAATTTTATTTTCCCTAAGGGAACAAACGAAAATAGAAACACTTTGAGACCGTCTATTTACATGCCGCATCGAATGTAACAAGCTTGATTAGGAGTTGATTAGCGCTCCTTTTCACTTATTAAACTCCCCTTCGGTATTGAGCGAATGTTTTTTGATCACTCGGTTAAAAGGAACTTTCATTGAATGACCTAACCTCGAGACCTAACTATACGGACAAAATTCTATCAGACACCGCACCCTATTCAAATAAAGTTCTAACTCATTATGCCCCAAGTACTTTTTTTGCTTTTTGAAAATACTTCATTAAAAATTAAAGATCATTGCATATCTTTTTAAGGTGGTTTTTCAGTTAAACAGAGATCGTCTTCGGTAAAAATTTAGGTAAATTTCTAAACGCGTAATTTTCTGTTAAAGCTGTTTTCAGTATTGTTTAAGAGGAATTCCAGGACGTTATTCACATATATATTTCTTTTAGATTGGCGTCAAATTAATTTTTTAGAACTTCTTCCTTTGCGTGTGATGTATTTTTAATAACTTTTGAAGTTTCGTGACTGCTTTCTTCTTAGGTGCTTATAAGTGTCTGGACCTTCAGCTGCCCGTTACATCAAAGTACTAAGCGAAATAAAGAGAACGCTATTGAACAGGTGACTGCTAGCTATTGTCGGTTACGATTGAACCGCGCACCTGAAAGTGACAAAATTGAGTTCAATTCACTCACTGGGGATAAGCCGGTGAGCGGCAAGGTTCTTTAACTAACGTTTCCCATGACGTAGCCGAAGGTAATGGAGAGGTCAGTCAACGAGAAGTTTGGGACAATTAATATCTATCTCACTGTTCGATGGTGAAAATAAAACCTGTTGAAAATTGTCTGGTTTCCTTTATTTGTGTAGTAGTATACATTTATTGCACTTTGACTGATTTTTTTATAGCATTTTTCTCGTTTTGTACAAGCTGAGGTCATTCCATAACCCTCATCCGTCAGAGACTTAAACAAGAGAATTTAACAGAACCAAACAAAACTCCTCTTCAACCTTGAAATACGTTTAAAAGAAATTACATAACGCTCAATTACGTACATTGAGCGCAACTCGATAGACCGAAAGCAACAATACAAAACAAAACTATTTATCACTCATGTTCATTCAAACAGTTTATTTTTTAGGTAAATATTTTTCCACGAAAGTATCTCGACAACTAACTCTGAGGAAGAACTTTACCACAAAAGCAGCTACTTCTGCTTTGAATGCCGCAAACGGAGTACATTGCCGCTCAAGCTGGGAAAAATTACTTTTAAAACGGTTCAGAGAACTCTTCGGAGGCAACACCGAAGCGTTTATCACTTATTAGGGAAATATCAATTTGCGAACTCAAGAGGAGGTCCATTTTTTCCGTAGTTAAGCGCGTTCTATCGCGGAAATCTTTTATCTACAGACCGCGACACCTTTTCAAGGTGTTTTGTTGCGAATTCCTTGTTGCTTGTTTAAGTTCTTTTCCTTTTTGCCCATCTGCCTTTCCTTCTCCCAGTCTTATCTTTTTTTCAGGTGTTATTTATAGCTGCAGAAATATTTTTTGTTTGTTGTTTGTTGGAATTAAGAGAACTGGCGTGGAATCTCGTACCACCGTTTGGGGGTTTAAAATCACGATAATAAATGATAACTTCCATCTGATTCTTGGACATGGAAAGAAAAATGTACAGAACCCAGATGACACAGATAGCGTGAAATCGATATATTCACATATCACTGATATTTTATTTTCTTAAACAGACCTTTCACGTGCAGAACGAGAAAGAATTCAGCGCATTTGAAATTAACAAAGTATCATAAAAGCCACATCATGAGGCGCTGCCGGGATAACGGTAACTGTAGAAAATAAAAAATGTGTGGCTTCCTTGGCACTTTAATAGCTTAGAATATAAACGGGCAGGTGAAACAAGCTGAGTTATTCCCCACTGCCAGAGGGCGGTTTTAAGAAATACCACAAAGTGTTCCCATTCCTATTTTTTCCTTGTATCTCTCAGCCGGGTACAAAATTGAAGTGGGCCAAAACATGAATTAAATTTGGCACAATTTGTCCTATCTTACCGGCTCACTTAAGACACCTCTTAGGAGAAAAGAAGCTGGGCCTGCGACAAAAATACTGCTCTTGGTTTCCGGCGACCTCACCTGTCACTTACAAGTGATAAAGGACTTATATGCCTCGGTTTCATGCTCTACGCCTTAAGGTGTTCGAAAAATTCAGCAGATCAGATTCAAACATAGAGACTGTGCGAATAAAATAACTGATTATTGGTCTCAACTCTCCCTATAAAGACCATTATAATTCATAAAGATCCATCATTGAGTATTTTATGTTGACATTAAGGGTTTTTTAAAAAATATTTGCCCTGCAGTCGACGCTCCGTTTATGATGCAAGATTCTTGATTTTGAGAACCTCACATCTTATCCACACCAAACGTGTGCTAAACGTCTGGATATTTAAGACTGGTACGAGTTGAGTTCTATCGGGAAAATTTAGAAGTTGATTCTTACGTCAGATTTCCTTTTCTACACTATCTCTTTGATTTCATAAAATTACCCAAATCAACAGGTCTTCTCAATACTTTACGACCTGGAATCTGAAATCTCTTGAAAGTATTTTTACTGTATAAATCCATTATTTCCTCGGGCAAAAGTTCGCATTTAAAGATGCGAAATTCGTCCATGATACCTCTTAACGGCTTCTCTTTCTTTGAACTACCTAAATTCGCACACTTCCACTGCGCTTGCGTGCTGTTTTTTGGAAGTGGTACCGCTGACCGCTTTGGAATCGTGGGCAGTTTTAGTTCATTTGAGAGGATGCCATTAATATAAAGACGAGCTCTTGAAGCAGACACTCGATAGGTCCCAACGATATGGTACCACATGTTACTTTGAATAGTAGAATCTGAAAACAAATGAAAATAAATGTGATGGGGGGAAGTCCACAGTTTTGGCTACTGCTGAGTTTTATGCAAAAAGATGCGTCATGAGAAGCGGTAGCATAGACTCTATTTAAGATACTCTCAACCATCATTTATTACTTTCATGGTCAATCAAATGGTGGCGAGTGAAATAAGGAAATAATTTGGAGCACGTTTTGTAAAAAAAGAAGCCTTTAGGCAGGGGAAATTTTTAGAACTTTGACAAAACGCAAGATAAATTATTTCCTAATTTCACGAGAATAACATTGATTAATTTTAAACAACTCAGGTGACAGACCTCTCTTACAATCCTGGGCTTTTGACTTGTTTAATGTATCGAAAATTTCGTGCCAAACGTTGCCATGGCGATTTTGTAATTATAAATTAATACTGAAATTTCGCGCCAAGTTAAGCAATAATTAGTTACCCATGATGTTAACCAGGTAGCCACATGTGAAACCTATCTGCAACCAATTAATTGCGTTAATATGTTAGCGTTGATAAGTTAGCGGCAACTAGGTCAAGGATGGTGGACAAGAAATTACGATATTGGTTACAGTGCGACGATGTGGTTATCTCGCCATCTACGTTATTTCCTTTCAGCGGGACTCGAAAATATGAATACAGAAGTTTTCATCGCACTTTTAGGAAATAAAAATACAGAAAGGTGCTCTAAACATAGATCACTTACTTGAAGACACGTTGAACCTTGTGCCTCCACCAGGGAGTTCCTCAAGCCACTGTAGTTTACCATGATCAACAGCAAAATGATAATCTCCCATGTTGTAGAGTTCGGGCGTGCCACAAGTAAAGAAGAGCTCGTGCGTTCCATTTATTTGTGACAAATTGAGCCATAGCGCTATGGTAATGGCGTCCGTGGGTCGATTGTGAAATTTTTCTACATCAAATGTTACGTTGCCTTCTTCACCCAATTCCAGTCCCTTACCGAATTTGCCATAGTCAACAATGCGCGCGCAACCGTGCATGGTTCCAGAGTTTCCATTGTGTGACTCGTCGTAAACAATGTGGTTATTGTAAACATGCTCGAAGCTGAGATACGCTGACAAACAGCCTGCCTCTCCTAAAGGGTGGATAGCACAGAAAAGTGCAGTGAGTAACGAAAGATATTACGACACAGAAAAAGAGTTTACAAGGAACCCAAGGCTGATCGTAAAATTGTCAGAGAACCGTTTGCTGTTATACTGTTAAACATTAGCTTCGAGGAGTTATCCGAGCAGACTGTCATACTGACTGATGATGTTTTTAAATTTTATTGAATTTTAAAATTGTTGTTATAGTAGTGAATTTTGTCATCTTTTTAAATATTTTTAAGGTATCTTTTACATATATTTTTAAATTTTAATTTGTACACGGTCCCACAAGCTTTTAGCTTTAAACTTTTTAATAAAGTTATTATTATTATTATTATTATTATTATTATTATTATTATTATTACTTTGAGGGAAATTTAAAGGAGACCAAGCAAAATTGGAAAACGCATCTTTAAGAACGAAACACTTTAGAATATGAAAAGTTTGGCGCGTATAGGACACCAATTGATTACCGAATTTCTTCTGTGGCTACTTTTTCCATCGAAAGACATAAAAAAAAGTATACTTCAGAACTTGCCAGAAAAATATTAGTGAGTTATTATAAACCAACCTGAAACTCAATCAAGGCGTGGGAACGAGGTTCACAAAAAATGACAAAACACTTTAAGAATTAAGTAATCAATAAGACGGGAAGTATAAGTGATAAGAATTCAATACCAGGACATGCTATGGTATTGCACGTTCGTATAATACTGCTGTTATCAATATTTGTCTGCATTCCACCCCCGCATGTTAATGAACACTTTGTCCACTCGGGATCTCCTGAAAATGAAGTAGCGTAGATGATAAGGATGATGATACTGACAGCATAAAAACCATAGCCTGTGAACAGGCTCCCGGTCGGCATTAGTGCGAGCTAGCCAAGCCGATTGTGGTCTAGGACGAGCAGAGCGAGCCGAGAGCAGTCTGGTGACGAAAGTGTGTACATGGGGGAATTCTTAATTTCGCGCTTAATGGCTCGCCCGCTATTCTTTAATTCGCGCTTAATGGCTCGCCTCGCAGGCTCATAAACACAGGTTGAGCACCGGGAGCCTCGGTAAAGCCCCAGCGTCTTCTCTCTACCTAGCTCTAAGGTACGTCGATTCGTGTCATCAACTCTGACCAACAAAAGTCACAAGTCGCTTACCTGGACAGCGGATTGTGTTGCAGGCTCTCGTCACGGCTGTGTTATTTACACACGTGACTTGTGTTCCACCACCACATGTCTTCGTGCATTCGGTCCAACAGGTTTTACCTGAAATGCAAAACAAGGATTTCATCTCTGACTTGTCAGATCCATGTCTGAGTAGCATGAAACTTGGCCTGCCTTGACATTTCACTATTCGTTAATCATACAACTTTTAGAAAAAGAGATGTCGTTGAGTTCTAGGACAATTTACCCCATTTCGACCACGCCCTAAACGAGGCGTGGTATAATGAGGGTGTAAGGTGTCCTCTTTTGTGTATTTTGTTTAATAAAACGTATCATTTTTAGGTCGATATGTAACACAGAGCTTGCTCTAAAAGATTACATGAAGTGTTTTAGGTAACAGTAAGAAAAAGAAAGGGATGATTAATTTTCTCAAATCAAGCAACTTGAGTGATTATTACTTCTCTTGGACTTCAAGTATTTTATCAGATTTCTTCTACGATTGACTAAAACTGTTTTAAATTTTTTCGCCGCGTTGTTTCAAAGCCGAATAGCACTAATTTAGGGTCAAAATGTGACTTGGAGGTTTTTGTTTTTCTTGTAAGTTTAAAAGTTTTCAGTGACAATTCTGCATATCAGTGTTAGTCTCCATGAAAACTAGTGGAGAGAAACATAAGCAGAAAGTCTAAAAATTTTGAAGCTGCAATCAATACACTCTAGTTCTGTGTTGACTTAATGCTTCTGTAAACAAACCGGACCACGTGATTACATGAACAATAACGGCGCCTGTGACGTCACTTACCGGCTGATGCTGTGGAGTTTTCGCCTTCGCAGCATAGCATGAACGCAAATAGAAACGTTACTAATGATGTGATCATGGCTGCAGACTGCTTAAACAGCGATCTGCAACAAAACATAACATGAGTAGCAATATTGCATATACTCTTTTTTCTTTGGCCATCGCGAATGAATTTGAATCCCTTTCCTGGACATTTTCATCAAACGCCACAATCATGCTTTCTTGACATCTATTTACCAAAAGAACACTTTTACTGGCCTGTACACGAAATGGCCGTCGCAGTGGCCTCGTGGTTTAGAGTGCGCTCCACTCTGGAGCGAGCGCTCGTGGTTTGAGCCCTGGCCGGGGACATTGTGTTGCGTTCTTGGGCAAGATACTTGACTCCCACAGTGCCTCTCTCCTCACAGCTGTATGAAAAGCTACCGACGAGTTTACTGCTGGGGGTAGCCCTGCGATGGACTAGCATCCCATCCAGGGGGAGTGGAAATACTTATAGTCGCTTCATGTTACGAAAATCGGGATAAGCCCCGGCCTGGTGAGCCACTTGGCTCGTATGCAGACGTGGGACTTCTTCACCCCTAGGAAAGTGGACATCATCCGAGCTGTCACTTTTCGCTGCTTCCGCATCTGTTCGTCAACTTCTCTTTTGCGCATGCGCTCTTGTTTATATGAACTGAGGAAGTTGTTGTTACAAAACGGATACCCTACTGGTGTTATCAATTACAACATTTCTGATGTTCCAAACAGGCAGCAAAGAACTTCAAGACTGAAGAATCCAACCACCACAGTCGCCAAACATAAATTAATCTTTAGTTCTACCTTATTTAGGGGTACAGAGTAAGTTTCTTACCAAACAGCTGAAAACCTGCATTCCTATATTTTTGGACTGCATTAATCTTAGGGTTATTTTCCAAAGCGCTTATTGCATTAAGCATTTCTTTCCCTACAAAGATAGGATCAACAGGTCGGTCAGATACACGTTTCAAGAAAAAAGAGACTCTGCTGATAAAAAAATTGAAATCCACCCTAAATTGTAATGGTAGCAACGAAAAGCGTATTTCTATAAGTTTGCACTTTTTACTGATATGCACATTTTTCTCATCTTCTTTCATTTTTATTGGATATTACTGATTAATCTCAAATTTCAATTTAGTTGTTACTCTTACTCCAAACGGTCACTTCTAACGATGTATGTCGAAACATACGAAATTTTAAGTGAATTAATGAGTAGCAAAAATATTGTCAAACAACAGCTATGTCCCGCCACACTGAACACGCAAGTTACAAATAACAATTCATCCCTTAAAAGATCCATTGTTTCCTAGCAACGACGAAAATCAAGGAAAGATTTCCGTATAACTTGACAATATCATACGATACAGTCAAAGACGTACACTTAATTTCGATCACTCATGAATTTGACAAGAATCCAGGTGCTTGTTTAAATGTTTGTGGCCTAAAATTGCTAAGCCGGTACTAACAGTTTGCTATTTAAATTTAACCTACTTGGGTTAGCTGACAACAACAAGGCTTTTAATACACATTTGCAAAGAAAATCACAATAACTTAGTGGAAAATATACGTGTTTAAAGTCGAGCCAGGGCAATAAATGAACCTTGCGGTTTTCGAATTATTCCCCTGCCTTTTACTTGTGCAAAACAAAATAAGACCAAGGGAATGAAAGAGCAAAGCTTTTTGCCTGGAAGTAGATAGACCACAGCCCAATTTTCCATTGGAAGAGCGGACAAATTATAATGATGATGACACGGCCTTTGCTCATGCTAGGCTCTCCAACACCGAGCGATCAGGTAGGTGTATTACCATGCACTCCCAAGTAAGGTCTCACATTTTGCATATTTGCCGGTAACGATTTCTATCTCAGGTTAGAGAGGCGAACTAGTGTTTTATCCAAGAACACAAAACGTGGGAGTGAATACAACTTGTTATATTAGTCATAACCAATTCTAGGTTTGACTGAACTCGTGAACTCAATAGTACCCTGTCTGTATACTCACTGATCCATCACAATTCCTCCACCCAGCCCCCCCCGCCAAAAGCTCTGTTGTCTGGTAATGAAGTTTGCAATTCAGTTCTAAGTGGTTTTCGTTAAAAATGGGGCTTTATAACCTCAAAAATCTAGACGCAGTTGATTAAGTTGTACGTTGTGGCATGAATATTATTCGAAACCTTATTTAAACAATTTCATAATCGAAAATGATCTTTCACTTACCAGTCTAACTGCAGAAGTACATGGTAATTGTATCTCAATTCAGGTTTCTTTGAATCTTTAAAAACCAACTCTTCAGATCAGAAACCAAAACGAAAACTTGAACTAAGATTTTGCATTTGACCAAAGGCTCTTTCAAAACAAAGATTTGAAGAAGTGAAGCACCCGTCACACCCGCTAACAACCCGTAAAAGAACGGGTTGATCTGTCATAGAACCATCCACTGAAACCACAAGCTTAACTGCCTTGGTGTTATAATTTGTGAAAACGGGTTAACTTATCTTAAGTTCGTTAAAACTCAGTTTTGTATATATTACATCGTGCCAAATAATAAGTAATGGCTCGAACGCTAGGAAAACATTATTACGTTCGAAAAACATTTGACGGTTTCCATCTGAAACACAGTTTTGCTGTAGTTAAATGGGATGACGGATCGTCGGCAATGAAAACTAATTTACGGCGATTGAAGATCTTTTGTTCTTTTGGAAGTTGTGGAATTGGGAAGGTTCATTGACTGGATTTCAGGAAGGTTATAAGACAGTTTTAGAGGTATGTTAACTTTCTTTTCAGAGCTTGCTGTAGTCTTAAGAAATAGTTTTGTTAATTTACACCATAGCTTTTAACTTTACTTGTTTATCCTTGTGACAAAAATACCAACCCAAAATATTTTGTGATGTGTGTAGCGCGGTACTGTTGATTTTTTGATTTACATGTGTTTTTTGAACAATACTAGTCCTCATTAACTTTTTCAAGGACTTGCAAAAAAACGCTAAAGAATTTGAAAAACTCCCGACGATTAATTTTACTAGCACTAAGTAACACGGCGCCGGTTTCGCAGGATTCAGTTTGGTTGATGTTTTCACTCCTTCGACCCGATCGTTTTACACCTCGATGATATATATAAAACATTTTAGATCGTTCAACTAGTTCAATTTTTTTTCCTGAAAAAAAAAACAAAACCAACCATTTACTATAATTTCTATAACTCAAGTTAAAATATGGCAATTCCCTGAGGTTGAGAGAAGATTCAAGTTGATCACTATTAATAGTAAACATATTTTAAAAACAATTGTGATGATTAGTGTTTCAAGAGTTCTGTGCTGCACCTCGAATAATCCTATCTCTTTCTTTTCGCTTTTCTCTTGCTTTCCAACATTCGGTATGAACTCCGCTACACAAGATTATCATTATTCTCACTGATCGCGTGTTTGGCTGAAAGTTTAATGATTTGATAACAAAATTTAAGAGGCTAGTCACTCTCTTCTTAGCTTTCATGATAAAAATACAGTGTATTGAATTCCAGATTAAACCACTAGATAGCTTAAATCATCCAAAGGTATGAGTCAACGGTACTATTAATGCCTTTTTTAACACTCAAGACGCATGATCCGATATCAAGTCCAATTGTGTGTTTTTGAGACGAGACGAGACGAACTTATAAATGCGCTAAACCCTTGGCTGGTATTTCAAGAGTATACTGACAAAATCGAACAGCTACTTTCTTTATTTAGTGTCCCTCGTGCGAGTCTTCGTAGTGTGACGCATACCGGACATGCGCATTGTTCATCTTGCCTTGTTCGTAATTTATCTCTACTTGTTGTGAATTTCTGGAGTTCTTTTATTACTTGAAAGATACTCATCAATTAAATTTTCAATAAAGATATTGATAAGAGCTGGTTTTCATGTAACACATTAAAATAAGTGACACTATTTAACTACCAAGATTCAGTATTTTCAATTTGAAATAAGGAAGCGAAAGATGGTTCGGAAAAATGTGAGAAAAAACAAGCAGAATGCTACGAAAAGAGGAAAATGGATGTGATTTTATTAACATAGTTTCCATGACTCAGCAAGGAGATATCTAAAAACTGGAATTCTTTGTTTATATTCAAATCATTGTTTTTTTAAAAGCATGCTCCAGTCATAACCGAAAATTGTGCAAAACAATAACTTTTAATATTTTGCTTTTCGGCAAATCATCCCCAGCTAGAAACTCCGTGAGGCGAGAGTATGGTTAATATAACTAAGGTAAATCGCCACTTTATTTTACATTTTCGAATTTTGATTTTTATTAACTTAGGAACCCCGCAGAGACCACACTGTCGCTAATAGCCAAGTCTAAACAAAGGTCAATAACATCTAGCCATGTGGAACATTTCTTTCTAATTGATTTTTCACAACGGGGAATTGTTATCTTTGCCAAAGCTCAATGATTTGAAAGCAATGTTAAAGAAACTGTGAAGTATGAAGAAAGACAGCCATATATGAGTTTACACATGTGAAGAGCACTGATTCCTATATGACAGAACAGAACAAAAAGTCTATCGAGCCATATTGTTTAATGCGAGATAAACCCGGTGCTAAATATTCTATTTGACTTTTATCATTATTTCATAGCTTTCCATAAACTGTTTCCTATGTTTAGATTGGAAAGTTCTCAATTACAGACAGCTAACAACCGAGACAACCCTTATGAAAAATTAAACATGGCTTTGTCAACCTGCCTAAAAGGTTTTCGCACTTTTTCGAATATACAATAGTCTCCAAAACCAGCCCGCAATAACACTTTTCCCAAATGATCGCGAATTCAAATTTTATTGCAGTTTTCATGGTGATTTCCTGCTCAGGATTTCCTAAGAACGTAAATGACAAATAATGTATTGCTTTTTGCCTCGGAAATAAATATTTATTTTGCATGTTTCTTAGCCAAATAAGGGAACAAAAGCCATCGGATAGGACCTTCCTAAATAATAAACTTATCTGTTTCAGGTTTGTTGCTCGGGTGTTGTTTTCAATGTATTCGCGTTCAGCTTCAAGAAATTAATTTTATTTTTGTCTGTCAAGAAATTGAGTTCTTTTTTTCTTACTGGAGGTTTTGTTTTGCTTCTAATATTGAGCGTTTTTATAATTTCCACATAGTTCCGGAATCGATTAAAGTTTCCTCTCGAAACAATCTAACTCACCATATCTTAGTCAGAATGCGCGGTAAATTTTCACTGCCATAAAATGCCAGTGCTATAAATTATAAAAGGCTACTTGACAGCCCATGCATATTTAAACATTTTCTCTTGCAAACAATTGAAGCTATTTTCAAAACACAAAATTAATTATTGAAATTTCATATTGATTGAATCTGTTGTCACTTAACCCAGGCACGTAATTAATTATTTACAAGTCAAGCCTTTCACAAGTTTCTCTCTCGCTTATTCTCACGCCAGGTTATGTTACAACGAAATACATGTTGGAATTTACAACACCGTAGGTTGATCGAGAAGATTTCTGGGAGACTCTTAAATTCCACGACAAGTTACCTTCAGAGTCGAAGTTCGCTTGCCTAAGAGTTCTTGCATTCGTGTAAGAATCACGAAAGCGTTCTAGTTGTTGAGTCCCATTTCAGGCATTCGTACGGCGAACCATTTCAAAACCATTTCTTGCAAGTCCAAGATTGACACGTGCTCGTCAAGTCAAAGAAACTCACGTGTTTTTAAGCCTTGTTCCTGTTAGTTCTTTGTTGGAGACTTACTTGTAAAGAAGGATTTGGGATATTTATGGTTCATGTGATTTGACGGCAAAGGCAATCTACTTCGTCTCTTCATGAGGTGAGAGTTTTTGTAAGAAATTATAAATTTCTTTTATTTACCCATGTTACTGTAGACCTTTCTTTGATATTCCAATAGACGGTATACATGCTAAGGAATCAGAATTGTACTGAGATGTGTGAATTTTTCAACGAAACCGAAGTACGTAGATATTGTTGATGACGCTTCTAATACACTCCGAGTTTCCACAGATGCCCAGGAATTCTGTGATTTTAAGAAAAATCCAAACAAAATTAAACAAAATTTTAATCAAAGCATAACATTAAAAGCTATGATCATGAAGTCCTCATTGGAATATATGGAATATTTGTTGATTTTATCAAAGATCACGCCGGTAGGACCATCGATCTTGCCTGTATTATTTATCGCATTCGCGAAAAGATAACCGCTAGAAATTCAGCGCTTCTATCTTCTAATAACGCGCCTTAAAAATTTCGAACCGGCTTAGCAGGCAAGTTCATCTACCATCTAACATGGGTAACATTTACTTGAGAATAGATTTTACTGCACATCTATTGAGTGAAAATGTTTCCTTCACAAGTCGCTGCTAGATTAATTTTAAGATATGTATTTCCTTTCACCGAAAATCGGGGAAGTGTCTATTAAAGTTCAATGTCTACGTGTTTAATTACCAATGTCAAATTGTGTCGCTCACTCAAACAAAACTTTTTGACAATTTCATCGTAGCTGCCCATCAACTGTTACTAAGGGAAAAAGTGAGGCAAAAATAATGCGCTGTAAAATAAAACGCGAGCAAAAAGTATTAGAAGTATTTTTTCTCCCGTTCAATGTCGCCGGAATGAAATAAATCCGATCGCTATTGATTTCCACTGGTCAGCCTGTAGACGCTGCGTATGGCACATGCCTCCAAAATTCCGTCCAAAATAATGCGAAGCCTACCTGCGCTAGGAAAGAAAAGATGCTTGTTTTACCACAATGAAGTTCTTTAGCCCTCATCAATTTTTCAAAACGTGAAGCAGGTGCTGGTGTACGCTTCGTTTGACATCGCATGAATAATTTCCTTTCCAGCTTATGTCATTTGTATAAAGCTAAGAATGAAGGCACCTGGCAAGATTCAGAGTGGATAGAGCGTTGTGCAATGATTTATTGATATGCTTTTTCATTTTTCATAGGTTCCTGCTTGTTAAACTTACTTGAATAACGTGAAACTAAGAAAAAAGATTTCATCACGGCATCAATACCTTGGTCTTGGCGCTCGGAATTTAGATATGGCAACGTTCGTCGCTTTGGACAGATCGAGGCCGCAGGGGGGAAATACTTCTCCCGCTCAAATTCAAAGCTCCCCGACTCCTGCCTCCTCGCAACGGAATAAGCTTACCGCCGAAGATTTGTTCAATTATTTGTATGGTTATACTCCTATTCGTCTCGTGGACCCAGTTCAGCTGCAGCAACGGCGGAGGCAAGCGACGCAACTGGAAAATGGGACGAGTAATAAAATCTTTTCATGTGAGTACTTGCTTTAGTTTTGAACCTTTTCACGGGTAGACGGGTTGTAGATGCCTTAATTGTGATTCTACTATCACAATTACAGCTCAATATTGAGAAAAAATCTCATATCGAAATAGCGATTAAAAATTGGCAGATATTAATATGTCTCTAATAAAGCTACTCGGGTAAGTCTTAGCAGTCACACTTTCGATAAACTATTATTGACTTCCCTCGATGCTGAGTATTTAAATATGTATCTATAGTTCTGTCGCGGTTTGTCAAGTGATATTGACAATCTCGCTTGTAGACAGAAAATGTCGCATTAATTCCAAAGCAAAAGATTTTTGAGAAAGCCTATAATCAGCGAGTGTGATTTTAATCTTGAATCTTCCCGCCCTTGAACAAACACCAACTAAATGCTTTAACACACAGCGAGACATTGGGAAAAATGTCTCAATTTAATCTCCATCAAAATATTTGCTAGAGGAGAGTAGAATAAATCAGTCAGTGACGAAATCGAACATGGCACATGGTGATTTGCACGTGTTGTTTTCATGGAAGCCGCTTTTGAATGTAACTCATACAACTTTTGTGGACTGGATATGATATCAGTTGTAATCCAAGCTCATTCTTGATCGGTCATGAATTGAAATAATTAGTTTATGCGACTTACAGTGAAAGAAAACTGTATACTGTCATTCTATATTTCTAACTCAACGCGCTGTGATTGGTCATTTAGTAATCCGTTCTCTATAAGCGAATTGTTTTCTGCGTTTTGGTGGCCTGTTTTGAATTTCTGTGTTATTTATCAGTATCAAGAATGCAACTTAAAGATTTGAATGTTATGCATTAAAGAGATGATCTGCATTTGAAATTAAGAAATAGAATTCGACAAGGTCTTTGAAGGCAACTGTGTCGTTAAAATTTGATAGAAAATTGTTCAAAATTCTAATCTATTATTTATTCTTTACAAGCCCCAATTAGTCACAAATAAAGGGCCTTTTCATTGATGTATTCACTTCAGCAAAAAATTAAAAGTAATACATTACTCAAAAACTAGAAGAAAAGGAAAAGTAAGATACAAACTTAAAAATTCCATGTTGAACAATTCCTTGGCTCTGTGTTGTCAAGATGTTATTGTTTCACAGCCATGTTAAAGGAGGGGCATGTTTTAGAATATGATATTCTGAATGCATTGTTTCCAGTTAATTGAAAAGAAAATAACCAGTTACGATCCGTCAAAGTGGTCTAAAAATAGTAAACCACAAGCAAAAGCTTTCAATAGCAGACTCGTGATGGAACAAACAACCAGCTGATGAAAAATTCAACCTCCAGCAAGACTGTAAACATTAAGGTCGATACAGCTGAGGGCCGGGACACTGAGATGTGGAAATGACATGCGCGGCCATGCAGACGCTACCAAATGGGCCATTTCCGAGTCGCCCGTTGCTTCTGTGTCAAAACGAGTCTTAGTGAGATATGAACAGGATGTGATATGAACATGCGTTCACTGTCATGCAAACCAAACTCATTTTCAAACAACAGATCATTGATAATCTCTTGTTTTCAAATGAAAGGGTTTGCATGTAGACTCATTTTCGGAAACGAGGCGCACACTCGGAAATAGCCTTTTCGCATAAAGTGACCTGGAGCAGTGAGAATCGTTTTGGACGAGCTGAAATCTATCATCAACCTGTGAAAGAAATCTCCACCGATTTCTACATCACAGCTACAAGTCTCATAATGTGTGCAGGCCATGATTTTGTCACTGTACTGATCCACAGATACCGCTGCCACATGTCTCTCTTTGTGCACCGACTTTGAATTTGATGCCTGCTAAGGTTTTAAACGTACAATGAAATAGAAAATCCTTAACTATCAATTAAATCAGCTATAATGATTTTATGAAACATTCCTATGCACCGATTCATGTAAACTGGCCTACGTTTGAAAATAGCGAATCCGGGGGGGGGGGGGGGGGGAGGGGTACTCCCAGAAAAATTTGGTAGGGGGGGGGGGGGGGGGGGGTGGAGTGGTACTCCCCTAAATGCTATACAGGTATGTGCGGCTCCAAAGGGTATGGTTTTTCAGCTGTTTTGGTCATA
>OMLO01000780.1_pt1 | contig 22566 bp, 11 predicted proteins | sample 1674811 | NCBI WGS metagenome assembly OMLO01 (sample SAMN06265003, study PRJEB25207) | coral metagenome | isolation source: Coral host | place: Mexico:La Bocana,Puerto Morelos, Mexico | collected 2008-11-13 | reverse complement strand
GGACGCCGTAGCCCTTCTCGGCCACGCCAACTATGAAATGTCGCTTAGACGACGTGACCTAATTCAGCCCAGCCTGATCAAAGATTACACTGCACTTAATTTGCAGCAAATCCCTGTGACAAACCTACTTTACGGTGAGGACTTACAGACCTCACTAACTGCCATTAGATCGTCTAATGACTCCTAAGCTCCTGACCAATGACTCATAGAATCTTAGTCAAACTTCGTTAACTCTATATTATTCATTTACACGGGTCTACGTACGTTCTACATCAGGGTTAGGATGAATCGCACAAATACTTATTCAACATCGTTCCATCTTGGCTCTCAAAACAATGAGATATTTTCGTGGGTGGGTTATACGTCTTAAAGAAATATTTTAATGCCTTCTTTAGTAAATCTTGTTATTTATATCACGTTTTTCAAGTCACTGTGAGTAGCTGTCCACTGGGCTACTTACGGCAACGCTGTATAACTTAAAATGCCAAAAGCAAACGTCTTAGTTGATTTTATTTCTATCAAACAATCTCAGTAAAGATGGTGGACCTTACACGTCACTCTTAGTAGTGTATATGCCGTTGTGTAATGCCTCAGGAGCTGTCCATTTGATTGGCAGTTTTTTGGTGTGTTTCATTTCGTATATATTGCCTTGAGTATCGCGTAGCAGACCAAAGTCGGCAATCTTCACCACTCTGTCCTCACCAAGAAGAATGTTTCTTGCTGCCAGATCACGGTGAACGAATCCTTTGCTAGCCAAGTAATTCTGTCAAAATATATCATAATAATTATATAGCAAGAAATACCTGAGATGAACGTTTTAAGTTGTACAGTCATTTGCTTCTGTAACCAACTGTAGCAGTAGCTCCTTTTTCAACAATTTGGAGTCAAACTTGAATGGCGCACCTCACCTTAGCAGCTAAACGCCTTCAATATAACACTTGATACAAGGGTGGCAAATTTTTCTTTTTAGTTTGTGATATCGCAGCTTAATATTCTTGTAACCGGGGAATTAAGGTCAGGTCCAAAGGTATTGGACGGTTACAAACAAGCTATAAAACGAGAACGTTCGCTGCTTACCATTCCATTTGCAATTTGCCAGGCAAAACAAAGAAGGTCGTTGGAATAAAAGTTGTCAGCCTGCTCGACGGCTTCAGGGTGGTCATCCTGAGTTGTGCTTGTGTTCATCTCCTTCTGTTCCTTTTTAATTGGATTCATCTCGCTGTCGGGCCCAGATACATCACAACTGTGATGTGGGTCTTCATCAATCCCGGATGGCCCAGCCGTTGGCAGGGGGGAGCACTGAGGCTCGCTGTAATCAGGATATTTGCATTCATTCTCTTCTTTCTCTTCTTCTTCTTCCTGTCGTTCATCTTCACCATTTCTTTCTGTTTTTCTTTCATCTTCCCGGCTGTGCACCAAATTGCCGTCAGTTCTCTCATCATAAGAACCGACCAGTGCAGGCTCTTCCCTTGGTGTGTCATGTTTCCTTTTTCTAGACACGACTACGTCCTTGACGTCATGGCAGCTCTGCTCCAGTTTCTCTTCTCTATTTTCATCATCTTCTTTTTTACCTGAAGCTTTGAAAACTAACGTCTTCCTCAGCGACGCTTCCTCTTTCACTGTGCCGGATGAAGCTATTTGACATGTTACTTTCAGTGAACCCTCCTGAGGTTTTGGTGCTTTCTATTTTGCCCTCACTTGCAGCTTGCGTCAAATCTTTAAAAATTTCCCCATCGATACTATTTTTAAAGTTCATCTACAATTGAGAGATGACACGCATAATGAGATCATTTTAAGTTTAAACTGCTGACTCGTAACTTTTTTGGACTGCATTGAAATCTATACACTTGGAGCGTTACTATCCGCTAAAATCAAACAGATTTTCTTTGTAATGGCAGTGACTAACAAAATAAATAAATTCGATTCCGATACTGTTCTTAAATACGTTGACTTTGTAAGTCAATCTAACCCGTCAAACGGAAAGCAGCTATCAGGATTGAAAATTTGATTCAGTAGTGATGTTCTTCACCCTTGCACTCTGGCTGTATATTTCAATCAAACTCCAAATAAATCAACATTTTCTAACCTGTTGCCTTTTGCCTCTAAGCCATTGAAGAAGGTCGCCATGTGGAACATATTCCAAGATCAACATGATGGGTTCTGACTTCACCCAGTAACCGAGCATGCTGAGGACATTCCGGTGAGAACCAATTTGCTTCATGAACTCAATTTCCTGCAGGAAAAGTTCCTTACCTCCCTCAGTGGCTGTTGCTAAAGTGACACGGACACAAAAAGGACCCAAATGAACGATTGCTTGCGATGACCAAAAAATACGTGTAGCTCAGTATATAATGTTACATCAACTAAACTGCTCGCTAAAAATATGTTATAACAAAAACAATCTCATCTGTCTATGTCCAGAGTTTGTGTAGAATAAACGTATACTTCCTAGGCCTCTTCTTTGACCACTGTGGAGTGTTTAACAATATTTATTATACATTAATATTTATTATTCAGAAATACGGGCTAATAAGGACGTAGTCACGCTTGTTCAATACCATAGCTATCTTTGTGCTCACCAAGTAAAGTTTTGATAGCAACCACCTTTGCTTCTTTGATTTCCAGTCTTTGGTCCCTGGGCTTGTCAAATATTTCTACTGTTGGTAATTCCTTCAGGGCTCCTCTTTGTACCTTACCGAAAGCCCCTCGACCCAGTTCCTCCATGAATGTTATCCGCTCGGGTGGAACTTCCCGTGGCAGTAAGAGAATCATGGCGGACTTTAACCTGAATAACAAAATTTAACACAAATAAGCCCGCTGCTCTAGAGATAAAGCAGAACGCTGAGGACTCTGCGCCGGAGAAATTTACAATCTGTTATCTGATTGAGCTAATGTTAAAATAAGTCAATGGCAGTCAGTAAAGAAAATTTGCAATATGCACTCAGTTCTTTGCTGGTGTTAACTTCGTTTTTGTTAGGAATAAACTAGAGTTTAATTTTGATTAAAACGAACGTGTCACTGATCGGTTACATAAGAGGATAACTTCCTAAACTTATTAATAATTTAAAAGTTTGAAGTTCAAACAAAGAAAATCATGACAGTGACGCTGTTTTGAATCTGATCTTAATTATCATAGATTTTTACTATTTCATTTCTTCTTTTCCTCCTTAGTTTTAGCTTGGATCGAGAATATATCAAGCACTCGTGACATTGGGAGCAACAACAGAATGCAGGGCCACTTTGGACCAGCTGTTTTACATGTGTCAAAACCTTTTATCAAGCATCTCGAAGTTTGCAAAAAACATCTAACGCTACGCGTCGTATATTACATACATTACACTGAAAATCAGGTGTCAAATTTCATTGTTTGACTGGGAAAATGAAATCAGCGGTTACTTTTATATCCACGAGTCAACAACAATTTCATTTTCATTAACTATCATACGAATTAAATTGGTTGCTATATGTAGTAAAAGCTCCAAAACCACTGACTAGAGAATTTTCTTACTATAAACCTAGAAAATTCTCGAAAATTTTTAAAGTCAAAAGAAAAAATGAAATGTACTCTCATACCGTTTCGCAAGAAGGGCATTTAGTTTTCTCTTTCGTGTTATCTTCCTGTGACAGCTAATCCCCACAAGTATCATGGCAAGAAGAGTAAGACCTCCGACAATTACACCAACAGTTTGTCCACCTGAATGAGAAAATTCTACATCAGATAAAACAGATCTTTTGAGTGATTGAAGAACGTCCCAATAAAACTGCTTGAAAATCACTTAGATATGGTGTGTGGCGAGAATAAATCAAAAGTATGAGAAACCACTTGTAAAATAGAAAGAGGAAAACATTAGCCTTGTATGCAGTAAACTTAACACACAGAGATTAATAAGAGATGTAGGAGAATAAGAGTGTTGTGTGCATCTTGAAGTCATGTCGTGGGTAAAATATTTTTGTCATATTTCAGAGATGCGCTAGATAAGCAGTAACTTATGAAACAGTCCAGGTATTGTGCCTTTTTGTTGAGCATTGTTTTTATTTAGGGTTAGGTTAAGTAGTAAATCAAAGGGCACTTAAGATTTCTATATTAACAATAGAGAAGGAACTACAAAAACTCACCCGATAAAAACATTTTGGAAGGTATATCTGTCGCAGAAGACTTGGTTTTTACGCGCCAGAAGTTTGACATGACACTCTCCTTTTCTTCATCTTTAACAGACATTGCAATCTCAGATTCCCTGTCGCATATCAGTGGTATGACATAGGACGTTTTTTTAAGCTGTGTGATGTGGCTTTGCATCCAATCAGCTTCTTTGCCGTCTGATTGAATTTCTCTGTAGTATATTATGTACTTCGTAAGGGGACATACAGCGTGCAGTGGAGGACTCCACGTGTAATTCAGAGCACAACCGTTTATTTCCATTGTCTTGTTGTCACCCACGGGAGGTGAAGGTTTACCTAAAATAATCAATACAAAAAATGTTAATCAGTGGTTATTGCTCATCTATAATAAAAACAAATGGATTGTTTTCATTGGCTAAGATGGAAGCAAGGCCTCAATATTATTGACTTACGAATACAGGATGCCCAGATGATAGAAGCATACATAACTGGTTCTTGTGAGAACTTCATTACGCTGTCACCTAGTTGTCCTTTTCTCAATACCCCAATAACACTGACTGTATTTCTTGCTAAGTAATGGTAATAAGACTGAGTGGAGTCCATTTCGGTCTGTTATCATACAAGTGATAAACCTCGCAAACTCTGTAGTTATTCCCCAGGGCCTCGTATTGAGGTATATTGTTTTAGGCTAAATTTCAATATATCGAAATTGGTCTATTGTTTCATGTCTCTCTGAAATTGAGATTGGTTGATTTAAACAACAACTTTCAATGTGATTGGTTGATTGAACTGTCCGATAGCAAATTGGCAAGTGAATAAGTGGAAAATAGAAGTCTTGTAAACCAGTCACAATCGAAAAAAATTGTATTTTTGTGATTAAGAGGGTAATGATGGCTTAGAAGAAGTGATATCGTCCTTCGCCAGTTTGGGTTTCAAGAAGGTACATTTGATTATAAAACAAGAACGTGCTACGAAACACTGCAGACAAGTTTAAAATGAACTTTCTGGTCTACGGTATCTCTTATTAAGTTAGCATTCTCTTCACAATCAAGTAAATTGTAATTTTTATGATTAAAGCTTCCTTTACCTCTTCCGGTTTTGATTTTCCACAGCTTGCTTTGGTTTAGAGGTGTTTCCCCGTTTGCACTCTGTGCAGTAACTGTTATTTCATATTCCGTGTCGCATTGGAGTTGAAGATTGTGGTTGGTTGCGTTATATTGGGATAAGTTAACCACATTCCATTTACTTGTATTAACTTCAGAAATCACTTTTCTGTAGTAGATTAGGTACCCAAACACGGGACACTCTCCTTTGAATGCAAGCACCCACGTGATGTTTACATTGTTTTCATTTACTTTCAAGTTTACGATCTGCGGAAAATCTAAAAAAAGTGAAGAAAATTATTTTCATCTTCGTAATAGTGAGAAGAACATGATCAGACACAACATTTTGCAACTTTGTATCAAGTTGAGAGCCACCTTAATTTTTGGAACGTTTTAAATGTCTCTGAATTTTTTTTAGCTTTGCAAGCCGTTTTTGAATCATAAGCACTCAAAGCTAAAATATTCAAGGGCGTTTTTAACCGGTTCTATCTTTTCCATGGTAACCTATTATGAGTTTACAACATAATGATGGCCACAACTGTTGAACATTGATTGGGCATGTGTCTGATACCGATATTATAATATAATTATAGAGAATATTACACGGTGGCGAGAAGATATGAATTTTATGTTCGAGTGGCAAGAACAATTTATTCTTACAAAAGTGATTTTTTTTTTTCAAGCATCTGAGCGGACCGGAATCCTAGATCCTCAAATTTGATTGGCTAAGCACTCGCACGTGACTGGTCCAGCTAGGGAGGCATCGTGGCCTAGTGGTTGGGCGCTGGACTTGTAATCCGGACGTCACGGGTTCAAAATTTCTCCCTGCCACTAGATGGATTTGTCTTCGGTGGTCCCGAATTCAACTCCTCCACGCTATGTAAATAGCCAGCTGGTCAGCCTCCCACCAGTTGGGATTCTTAACAAATTTCTGTTCTATTTGTAATATTTGTTTGCTCTGATTTACAGTGTCCACAATTAGCACAACAGTGCTTAATACTCTGACACTGAAATAAAGTACCTTTACGATACGGCCCACGGGCCAGATTTTTTCCCCGCTGCAGCAATCAATGCGGCTCGTTAAAAATATTAATGTTACAAAGCAAACATCCCCGTGTAGTGAAAAATAAGCTACCGAAATATAACTATGAATTTAAAGTTGATCATCGCAGTTATGACTTCGTAATATACCCGTATAAATTGAAGAATGTAAATGAATACATGAAATATCATATATTTGAACTGCGGAGAAAGATATGAATTTAAAGTTGATCATCGCAGTTATACACACAACTTGAGCAGTTGTGAAATTAAAGCCTGAAAAAAATTCAGGCCTGAACGGGATTCGAACTCATGACCTCTGCGGTACCGGTGCAGTGCTCTACCGACTGAGCTATCAAGCCATGTAATATACCCGGAGAAAGTGACGAATGTAAATGAATATATGAAATATCATATAATTGAACTGCGGAGAAAGATATGAATTTAAAGTTGACTTTAAGTCACTTTCTACGGGTATATTACGAACTCACAATGTGACCAGGTTCCAGATGGCTTGATAGCTCAGTCGGTAGAGCACTGCACCGGTATCGCAGAGGTCATGGGTTTGAATCCCGTTCAGGCCCGAATATTTTTTTCAGGCTTAAATTTCACAAATGCTGAAGTTGTGTGTATAAATGCGATGATCAACTTTAAATTCATATCTTTCTCCGCAGTTGAAATATATGATATTTCATATCTTCATTTACGAAAATATAACTGTTAAAGAAAATGGATTCGGATGAAAGCCGACACAGTGAAAGCGAATTTTACTATCCAGAGGAAGAAACTTTAAATCTAATGACGCCTACAAATCTCTTTCCCAACTTTAACAAGAATATATCCAAAAAAAATTATGTTATTTACCGTGCTAGGTCGGTCCGTATGGGAAAAAAACTGTTCCCTTGGTCTTGAGTACGACCCTCCGGCACAGTTTTTTCCCATACGGATCTTGGAGCTAACGTGCAATGTTCTTTTTATTATATAGACAAACAACCACACCAACACAAACAGCCGTGAGAAAGCGGAAAATGACGTCATCACCATCTTCACTAGTGAGGATATGGAAAATACGCTACTTAAGTCCCGGATGCAGTTCCATATGAATTTTATGGTTGGTGTATTTTCCAGTCAAACACCCGTGGTTATGCAGTAAAGAGTTGTAGTATTGATCCGTTAAACTAACCTCTATTGGAAAGGCTTTTCCAAAAAATAAGAATGGCGCTTTCCTTTTTGGAATATCTTATTTCGTTTTACAGATACTGACGTTTTTGTAGTATGTAAATTGGGAAAGTGATGACGTCATGAGGTTTGCAACTTAAATGGTAAAATACTGAATAAAGAATATGTCTGAGAATATTAAAGCAGCGTTCTTCAAACTTGGCACCAAAACTGTTCATCACAAAAGAAACCAAATAGTACCCATAGTGTCGTTGTCATGAAAACTCTCATCAGTCTGTAGTCTCGTTCTGTCAAAACCCAAATATTATCATTTTCAACTCTTTAAAGTAGGACAGAGGGTCCTGTTTGGAACAGACATGGTAATCATATTGCCTGAACTCTCATCATTAGATTGACTGGAATAGATAATCCCTTGGATAAGACTGGGAAATGTTTTTTTTTTTAAATTAAGACAGGACCAACGTTAGGTGCCAAGTTTGAAAAAACTGCCTCAATATTTCCAGAGATGTTCTTTATGCAATATTTTACGATATTAGTTGCAAACAATATGACGTCATCGCTCTCCTAATTTGCATAATACGAAAAAAAAAACCCAGATATTCCAAAAAGGAAAACGCCATTTATATTTTTCTTGAAAAGCCTTTCAAATATGTAGCAATTATTTTTCATTTTACAGGTACTTTAATAGATTGGTTGTCTTTCTATACTCACGGGAAATTTAAAGAAAATAGGAGATGTATTTGGCTATGATCACACAACTCCTCGTGTCCTGGGCCCCGTTTCTCGAAAGTACCGAAAAGTTTTCGTATCCGGAAAGCCTTAGCAAAATCTCAAACTTTATAATATTAGTGAGCTGTTTTATTCACGTGTTCTTTATATGAACAGAGCTTGTCTTCATATAAGAAATTTAATCTCCCTCTTTTTATAAAAAAAATATTAAATAAAAATGGCCCGAGAAACCCTGGTGGGTTATATTTGACTTAAATATAACCTCCCTTAACAACTAGATTCAGTTCTATTCAGCTTCAAGTATTTCTGCAAGCGTCGATAAGCTCAGGTAAGTTTCTTTTTCCACACTTGCCTGAGCTGTTGAAAAATTTAATGTCGATATTATCCTTTGTTACCTTGTCCAGTTTTGACTTTCCAAGGTTTAGGTGTTCTGCCTCCCCATCCAGTAACTGCTACTTCATATTCCTTGAAGCATTCCAATTCAAGGTTATAGTAGCCTGCCAATCGCCACACATATTCTGCCTTCCAAATGCTAGCATTATTTCTTGGCTTCCACTCTCTATAATAAACAGTGTATATTGCAGGACACGATTCTTGCTCCCACCGGATGGTAACTGTGCGTCCCTTCACTTCCTTTGTTTGGTTTGTGATTAATATGAGATCTACAATAATGGAAAGATGTTTATTAAAACCGTGACTTACTACAATTACAAGGCGGTTATGGAGTATATCTGAGTTTTTGTCTCTCTGTTGAATGAAATACTTAGAGCGTTATTTCTAATTTGCAAGTTAGTCAGTCAGGAGTTGGTCCGTCAGTCAGGCAGTCAGTTGGTCTTTCTACTTTACTTAACTTGCAAACTCTAGGCTCCCGATTGTGTTATAACGCGAGAAAAAAAACAAAATGAAGCTCAGTTCTCTTCCCTCGCCAAATGTTTCTTCACGTTCGTCGGGGGCTCAATTGGCCCTCCGAGATTTTTTCGCCCTCGCCGGAAGCCTACCATAGACTATCTTTATCTTGCTCTTTTTCTTTCTTCAGTTCTGGTTGGTTGGTTCTTTCCTTCGTTTCCTTGCATTTACATGTAGAAAACCGACTTTATCAAAGATACAACACCAAAAACTACATGTCAGGGAGAAACTTCAGAAACTGTTAGGATTTTGTGTCTATACGGCGGGACTATATATAACAGTAACAACAAAGCAGTTCATGAAACCTACTGAGAGGTTTAAGCGGCTAGTGGACTGACAGCATTGCAAAAGAGCCAGTAAATTTTGTACAAAGGAAGCGTTCCCTGACTGTGTTGACAGAAAGCATTTATGACGAGGAGGACCAAGACATTTCCTCAGAATAGTTAAAAATATAATTCTATAAACGTCTTAGTGGCAATAAACTACAGTAATGCCATCTTGATAATTGACATAATATGAGTCACTTGCAAGCGATAATTTCATGGAATAAGGTATTCAATCTTTTCATAAAATAAACAAATTGCTTACCTTTAGATAAATCATAAATGTCGTCTGGAGGCAAAGGGAATCCAAAGATGTGAAGGTCCATTATTAATGGACTTGAAACGTAGTGAACAACGCATGTCTCTGTAGTATTTTCCCATTCCAATGTGGTAATTCTAACTGTCCAAGGCGATACACCATTAATGAATATTTTCACCTCATCTTGTTCAAAAGTTGCTGCAATATGAATCCAATTAGTAAAAGTAGCACAACGAACACCTGGACCCTCTACGGTAAAACATGTTGACATACTTTCACGAAAAATCTCAAAACCGATCTCACTTCTTAATGAGCACCATATCCTAACACGCTGATTAGGTTTAGATAATCTTATCCAAAACGCAATTGTAAAATCAGGGTTCCCGATGTTTAAGTTGGGTATCGTAACATCTGCCCAGGGTTCGTAGAAAACCATTGCCTTGCTGCCACGACACCGCCCCTCTGTAAAGTTTACAGAAGCATTGTATCTATAAGAAACAAAAACACATAAGCAATAATCAGTGCTTTCTCGTGTTAAATCTGTAATCAGGCCTTTTGCCAGATTGACGGAACATCAAACCAGCAGTGAGTTTACCAATCACTTAATCCCATCATCAAATCTCCCTCGGGTTGTCTACAAGATATAAGTGTATTTTATACGGCTCACATTATTTTAAATTCTGTTTTTCATATATTCTTTTTATTAGCTATCGATTTTTGTCCCCAAATTAGTATGCGAATTTCCCAGGCTATGTGGCTATATTCTTTTTCTTTCTTCTTTGTCTTCTTATCAGGCTGGTGCACAGACTTCGTTTATCTAGTGCCCAGGTAGTCCATACTGACAGGCGGAGGAAGAAAAGGACCACGGAGGGAAAGAAGAGTTTGATAGATCGCTCTTTATAGAAAAACTGTTAGCCATCTAGGTCTTTCTGTTGGCTGGTTTAGTTTGGATTTGATCAAATATCAGTGAACAGTGTAATGTATTTCCTCATTTGAATGACATCGGCAGGTTAACAAAATCACCTTGACAGATTAGAGCTACAACATTTAAGATGGAGGTCCCGTCAACACACCAACGGTCTCGAGGCATGTATAATTATTAATAAAGAAATAAAGTATTATTCGTTACAGGCAGAGTATGGGAGTATCAACGTCACAGCAAATTATTTTATTAGGCCCGAGGGAATGTTTAAGTGAAGGGGCACAAATAAGCAAGATGCCCATCCTCGTAGGGGGTCCGGAGCATATACATCTTTAATCGCAGTTAGCCATTCGGGTCACGATTTGACTTTTTGCGCTACAATATCCAGTAATTTTCGAACAGATTGTCATTTTTGAGCCGTTTTTTGAACGTGATGATTGCATTCTAGCTCAAAATTCATTAACTCGCTGCTTGCGATCACGTAATTTTATTTTAATATAGTAGCCGAATATAATACACAATACTGACTCTTTCAGGCGTCCATAAAAAGGCGACCAGTGCCCTCCTAATTACCAAGACTATGCACCCTCTCTTAATAAGACGTAATGTCTTACAGTGCGTCATGTTACCAAGTATCCTGGAATTATATCTCAGCATGACCACGACAGTAGTAATATAACGGTTTCATCAGTCAAATCAACTGACCTTAAATCTGGATCAGAACCATCGAATTTCCAGTATCCTCTGTATTTGGGCCCTGAAAAAAGTGATAATCCACTTCTTTGACAAAGTGCTTAATTAAATTACAACTTGGATAAACTACCTTTTGCACAATTCAAACCTGGTTTAAGATTTGGCGTTGGAAGAAATATTACCTTAACTTCATAAATTATTATAAAATCATCAAAATGTTTCTGAAATTACGACTATTTAGCATTGGTGACGGATTGTTTTTAAATATTTTTCGTTAGGATCAGATCCAATACGCGTTTAGACATTTTACTTTTTCTCTGTGCGTGAGAGCTTGATTCCCTACCAAGCTATCTCTTTCGGCTCAACTCTCTAGTTTGATGCAATCTGGTGTTTCAGTCTGTGTATATTATTTACATACCTGTAGAGGATTCTCCCGACACTTGAGCAAAGTTGTAACTCTGATGAATATAAGAAAGATTGAATGAACATTAGTGAAACGGCTAACAGAAACCGAAAAACGGCCATCTCGTGATCAATACCCTACCACGCTCCAGGAAAATGTTGGTCTCGAAAAGGACAATTTATGTTTTCTGGAGGGAGTTCAACACTTGGTTTAAATGGCCTGCTCTATGAACAGATAGTGAAAATAGCCCGGCTTCTTCTGTTTTCCCATTGTCAATTCGTTTTCTTTGCTCTCTACCATTTCAAGAAGTAAAAACTGAAATTTAAGAAGACTTAAAAGCTCTAAAATGGGAAAAAATTGTAGCGAAAGTTCATGCGATGTTTGGACCGTATCCGAATACTCTTTTAGTGTCGTTGAACATTTCAGTCTCAATCTCTATTTTGTGAGCTGCAGGTAATTCTGCATGTTATGTCATTTGTTCAGCGCGGTCACATTAGCTACAAAAGTTCTCCCTTTGACGGAATACGGACAATGTAGGCAGTTTTGGGGAGTGTTGACAATACTTAACAAGTTAACACTCTTGCTTGCTTTCTAGACATTCCACTTAAAACTGAAGAAAATTCTAGACTACGAGTTGCCCCTTTTTCGCTTAGTCCGTCGTGAGTGACGCCGAAAGGAAACGTAACTAGGCAAAGACGGGGATTACGCGTAGTCCTGACTCGCTAATTGAGAGAAGAGAGATTTTATTCAAGCGAGATAGATATTCCTCCAAGACATCACACGTATCTTTAATGTTGACAACGTGTTGTCAACGCTCATAACATAAGCCAATCATATTTTTGTGTTGTGAGAGCAACGCATAATTCAAACTCTCGCTTGGCCGGGAGTTCCTCTTTTCGCGAACGTCTCGTCTCCAGGATTCTTATTTACGGTCTCTTTCGAAGGGCTAAGCGAATGAGGGACTACACGTAATCTAAGTTAACGACGGGCTAGAATTTTTCTGCCTTTTCCTAACATTTTTTGTCGCGAGAACAAAGAAATGAATTGAAGAATTTCATAAAAAAGACACTTTAATAGCTGACACAATTATTGGTAATCCAGTAGTTTACATTGTGGGCTATAAAGCAAACAAATATTACAACAGAACAGACATTTTTATTAAGAATCCCAACTGGTGGGAGGCTAACCAGCTGGCTATTTACAAAGCGTGGAGGAGTTGAATTCGGGACCACCGAGACAAATCCATCCAGTGGCAGGGAGCAGGATTTGAACCCGGGACCTCCGGATTACAAATCAAGCGCCCTAACTACTAGGCTACGCTGCCTCCTATAAAACAATTATTCCAAGTGATCAAAACAAACTAGTTTCTACGCGTCTTGTCTGTTATCTTTTACGTCGTATCCAATGCGGGAACATGAAATAATCATTGTATTAAATAAACTGAGAGAAAATTTGATCTCGTTGATTTGCTAGCACCATCGTTCATATTGCGATTTGCCCTTATGATTTTACATTCGACAACAAACTCACCATAATCATTATCCCAGCCAGAATGTTCAAGAATATTTCCATGATGACCGTTGACTAAGCCTGTTTAGATAAGAAAACTTTATTACCACTTAGCTCCATAAACGCAATACATAATTTACAGATATCAGAGATACTGTGGACGTTTCTCACCATTATCTTTCAGGAAAATACTTTCAACGAGACATATAACGGACATTAGACTTCAGTTGCACCTGTCTCACAACTGTTAAAATTAAAACTGTTGCTTTTGAAATTTTTTGCTATGTATAGTTAGCAAAAAACTGAATTTTCTAACAGACCATACTGATTGTAATTCTATACATAGATACTTCACTTTTTGCTTATTGTTGTTAAAGTGAGCTAGCAAAGTTGCGAGTTTTACTTATGAAGGTTCGTAATAACTGAATTAAACTTCGCGTAAAAACTAAGCCGTTGCAAGCCGACTAGTTTCTTCATTTGAGAGCTGATCAATATTTCTGAATTGTTCACCATGTCCTCATTGGCGATCCTTGCAATGCTCGACTCAAGTGCCAGTGTCGCCCAAGCCTGCCAGCAAGATCGAGCCAGATCTGAACAGGCTTTGATGCAGCTGTTACCTTCGTGCATTAGTGTTCTTCCTCATAAGAATGACAGGGCATGGCTAACTTTTGCAATTGATTGCACATGCATTGTAAATGTGCCTGTCGGTTGTTTTTTAGAGCGAAGTAATGCATGTGGTTCTGGATTGGGTATAACTCATAGCTGGGAATTAGTCAAGATTTCAGCTCTTAGCCAGTAAATGACTTGTTTATAACTGATATCTGCAAAAAGGACCAAAATTTTATCCGATAGCTTAGAAATTGCCGAAAGTTTAACTCATAACTAGAGATTCCAGAACTCCCATTCATGTCTCGCTTATTCTTCTGTCTCACTCCGTTCACTAAGGTAGTTTTTTACCTGTTGTTCGTCAGTCAAATTCTATTTTTTTGTTTGCCAATAGTCAACAACAATTTTTCAAAAAACAAGAAACAGCATTAGAAGGTTTCGGAAGATTCAATTGCTAGAATAGATCTAATTATGTTGTACACATGCTGGAAATGGGACGAAATACCTTGGAAAGTTCAGCTTGACTCTTACCACTCGTCTAAATCGCTTTGAAGGTCGGTTCCTGTGTTTCCTGTGTTTTGTTTGCCAATAGTGAACAGCAATTTTTCAAAAAAAAAAACAAGAAACAATATTACAAGGTTTCGGAAGATTCAATTGAGTACAATAGATCAAATTATGTTGTACACATGCAGGAAATGCAAGGAAATACCTTGGAAAGTTCAGTTTCACTCTTACCACTGTTCTAAATCGCTTTGAAGGTCTGTTCTTGTGTTTCGCGTTGTTTAAGGCAGCAGATGTTTCTTGACAAAAAATTTCACAGGAAAATTCCTTCTTATAGCATGTCGGATATCGTTCAGTTCAACTTGAGCAATCTAGCTTGCTTCATGTCTAATCTACAGCAACCAACAAAAAAGGTATTGCCTTGAAGCGTTTAATCTCTGTTTAATACATCCCTGTTCAAGTAAACCCAGCCAAGATGGGGTACACCTGCAGATCTAGAGGCCGGAAGATTATTTAAAGCATTTAATAAAGCTTCGGTAAAAACTTTAAGTGGCGTACTTCTGTCGACATAGGGGCAAATAAAGCTTTCTAATCAGTCGTAATTTGGGTTTCTGAAATTCGCAATATTGACTTTAACTAATGCACACATTTTCCTCCCGGAGGCCCTTAGCCTCGATCGACGGGTATGTTTTAGGATGTCATCGTTTTCCGTTTTGGGAGAACAGTAAAAGTTCTTGCCTGGGGCATAAAAGGAACAATGGCGGCAATTATTTATCATTGAATATTAACCGTCTTATATAAATGCTGGAAGACAAAATAACGACCACATGGGTGGCCTGTCAGCTCTCGGGCACGTGGCTCTAACTTTCTCTCCTGAGCAGCGGGGTTGGGAAAGAGGCCTATGTAGCCCTCTCTAAAACAAGGTACTTGTCGGCTCTCGTACAAATGACTCAGGCTTCCCAAGGAGGGGGAATGTCAAAGAGAGATGAATTTCGCGTTTTGATCTCCAATCTAGACAAGATAGGCCAATGTAGCCCACTCTAAAAAGGGGTACCTTCCTGTCCTACATCTCGACCTCTGCTTTCTCTATAACCCATAAAACTGCTGGTATGCATCTTATTTACCTTAGGACCAAGAATTTTATCTTGTTAGCGACATGGCAACATATTTTTTTTGTTCTCTTATGTGCTTAAATTTCCCGAAACACCTCGATCACCGGGATTTTACCGTTACCATAGATACTTTTGTTTATATCTATTTTTGTAACTGCGTTTCTTATTGTTTGCGACAAGAACGTTTTGGTTGGATACTATGTTGATTCTTAATTTTGCTGATATAGTGCTAGCTCGAGAGTGCTAGAAGGTTCGCTTAAAGTTTCACTTATAAGAATCATTCACAAATTCAGGCCAAACGTAAAAGCGGTGCTCCTGGGCCGGGTTGTTCAAAGACTGATTAAGCTAACACAGGATAAGAGGGAATTTTAATTTGAGTTTTGCAACTTTTCGGAGAGGTTTTTTGTTTCTATTATTTGGGCTGTGACTCAAACTACTCAAAATAAAAGCAGTGAAAGCATATGAATGAAAGAACAATGGCTACTTTGGTTAGCGTTAACCGGCCTCCGAAACCTGGCCCTGAACACCAATTAACCTCACATGGGCCTGCGATCCAATGAAAACCAGCACTTGGTCAGCGGTTAACTGTAATAAAACACATGGATGTTCAATGTCAAAGAAGCTATAAACCAAGGCTGCATGTCTCTGTTACATACATACGACTTTATTTAAACTCAGATTTAGATTAGCTCGAGAGAGCTAGTATCTCCGAGTAAATTAATATAGATACACAGTAAAGAATAAAAATAATTGAAAAACCGTTATTATTATTATTACCTTAGCCTACACAGTAATATTGAGAATAGCGGGCTCAAAAACAATCAGACATTAAGAAGTTCTTATGTCGTCAGGCAACGTATTTCATACTTGAGGAGCAGCGTATCTGAACGGTTGTAATCCATAGGAGGTTGTAGTAACTCTTGGTAGATTCAATTTTACCAATAAAACGTTTACTAATGTTAACTATGAAAGGCGCAATGGCCTCATGGTTAGTGTGCTCGACTCCGGGTCGAGCAGTCCGGGTTCGAGACCTGGCCGGGGACATTGCGTTGTGTTCCTGGGCAAGACACTTTACTTTCACAGTGCCTCTCTCTACCCAGGTGTATAAATTGGTACCGGAGAATTTAATGCTGGGGGTTAACCCTGCGACGGACTAGCATCCCATCCAGGGGGGGAGTAGAAATATTCCTAGTCGCTTCATGCTATGGTAGGTGGACAGGTAGGAAAGTGCAGCAGCAGTGATGGGACGGTCTACACCGTCAACACTAAGACATTGGTTATCCGTAATCAGCCAACATGCGAATCTTAACTATAATCCTCAAGGAGAAAAAATATTGCAGAATTTTGATGTTTGCCTGTTAAAGGTAAAGGACGAATAAAAGGATTGCTTGCTGAAGTCAAGTGGACTTCATAATCAATCGTTTACCAGCATTAATAACGAAACGAAAATTTAAGAGTTATGGAGACCAAACAGAGTATTATACCCAAAGTCGAACACTAATTAATATGGTTATCGTTCTCCGAGGTCTGTCTGCATTATTGCTGTCTACTTGTCAACCAAGAATGAAGTCTTAACGGGAAAATTCAAAAACGAGGTCCTGCCGCATTGACCTTACTATTTATCGATAAATACAAGTTCTTATGACTTGCGGCCCAAAACTACGGAAAGTCGAAAATTTAATTGCTTTCACCTCACTGTTTTGCGACAAGAAGGAAGCCCTTGAAAACAATTTGAAACAAAAGTTTTTACCCCTTGGAGTTAGCTTGGAAACGTCGCGTTTTTTAACTTTGTGATGTGGAAAGTGAAATCAATTGTTTACTTAACCTTTCGTGTTGTTGCGAGTTGTGTTCCACTTCATTTCCTGTTTGACATTTACCTCGGAGTTTCACCTCTTCTGCTTAAGACCAAGTTCTGCGTATTTTGGATAACACGAATGACGGAGGCTAATTTTCGTATTTTCATTTGGAATTGAATGATTACATTTCTGTAGCTTAAACAAGTTCTGAAACCTGAGAGTTACAGTTATGATACTCAAGAATTCACTTGTTATCTGTGAAGAGTTTACAATGCACATTTTTTTTTTTTTGCGTGTGTGAAGATCTGTAGTGACATTTCATAATACAGAGGCAAGGTAGACGAAGTGGTTCGTTCCCGCCAGGGTTAAAAGGTGGTCCCCCCAAAGTTTTTGGTGGGGCTGTGCGGTCCTAGGTCCAGGGCCTACCCTAATTCAGACTAAATTTTCTAATTTTCTACACCCTAAATCAAACCTGATTTAAACAATAAGCCCTACATTTGAGAAGGGTTATGTATTGGCCATGTTTATGGGGAAAATCAGTACACTAATACCCTATACCAAGCCAGAGTGTAAAAAGTCACGCTATTTCAGACCAAAATGGTTAAAAGCTGTGCTCTTTCACAGACCATGCAAAACAGCTCAACAACCATACCCTTTGGCAACGTACATATAAGGAAGAACTGGCCGGCCTCGTTACATACAATTAGCATTGACTGCATTCTTGTGTCTCGAACGATGAAACTAAAAGTGGAAACGACGATAGAGGCTGTTTGCAAGAGTGAGTTTGGTAAACTGCTTGTCCAGAATCGAAAACAAGGGGGCTTATAAAGACAAATGAGAAGCTAATGAACCTTAACGGTGACCTTTAATGACGTAGTTCACAAAAGGCATTACATACTGAGATAGGTTATACGGTATTCATTCTAAATTGAGATTATTAAAACTTCTACACAGACGGTAAGACTATTGTAAATATGTCGGAGTTGAAATCAGTCACTGTCTCACTAATCCTGAAAACGTTTTCCGTTCTTTTTCTCAACAATGCAATGATGAAGATATTCCTTTCCAGTTTGGTTTGTGTGTAACATATCATGTCACTGCATACGGATTCTCCCTTGTTTACTCAATTAGATCATAGCCACTTGCAACAACTTTACAAAGTTAAAACAAACTTTTTATCAACAGCCTTCCTTGACTTTTCCCCACAATTTCTTATGTCTTTTACAAAGAAGTTCTGATATCCTTCGTTATGTTTAGTCTGACATACAGATGGTTTAATCAAATCGAATACCTTTTAAAAATTACGATTACTTAAATGAGCAAACAATGATATTTCTCAAACGAAATAGACTTGAAACGCGAAACTATCAATTTTTTCAAACTATTTGTGATATCCTTCGTTATGTTTAGTCCGAAATGCAGATGGTTTAATCAAATCGAATCATGTGGAGAAATTATGGACACGCACGCGCAATAAATAGGGGTTTAACATTGCGTAATGAAACAAACATGACCGTCTCAAGAGGAGACTTTGTATGGACCAAAACAAAAAACATTCTAACCTCTTTCCGTTTGTTGCACATTGTTGCATCTCTTCCGCGTCCACTATTCAGCTAACTCAAAATTGCCATAAAAAATAAGGCACGGTAGAATATAATAGTAATAATAGTAGAAGAGGTATCCAAAATGTTGCATCTCTTTTCCCCTTTCCAAACAATGTTCTTTGAGTAACAACCAACAGAAATGCTTCAAAACCAATATCTGCTGCGGTTTTGAGACTTATTTTCGCTCAAATTTGCGTGCTAACTTCCCTCGAAAGCGTAACAGGAAGCGAATTTTCTTCAAAGAAAGTCGAGCGTCTTTTTTGGCCACCATTTTCATCTTGAAAACAATAAACTTCGTAACCGCTTCTCTTGGTTTCCAGGCTTCAAAGTTGCTTTCGATCTTCTTGACCGAGTGAATCTGGGACAAATAACATTATAAATACAAAATATCGGCGGTAAAAATTGCATTCTCGTCCCCACAGGCGACAATAGCTTTGAAAGAAAAAGGTAATCGACTGTGAATTATATATATTGTCTTATGTCAGACATTTCTCACTTTCTGGAGGACGTTGATCTCCTGTTGAATGGAGGAGTCCCTTTGAATAACCTTAATTACATCCGAAAACAAGCCATCTCAGCCGACCACGTTTTGTTTACTCTGGCGATCCGAAACAGACTTTTAATTCGCTGGTCACGCTTTCTTCAAGACGGGACGAATACAGTAGATCTTTTAAACCTGATGATACCTAATGGGGCCCTTAAGATAGATCGCATATCTGAACGAATGAAATCGGCGGTGGAAAGGCAGTCAAGCACTCGAAAGAATCCTTCTGAATGTTCACTCCTCTTACTTCTCGCCGCCATGTTGAATTTTAGCTTTCGCGATGACGTAAGGGGGTGGTTATCCAATGGAGAGCGAGAATTTTACTGGTTTGATTGGTAGGTCACGGGAGCTCCCAAAATCAAACTCGTCCCCCTCATGTCCACAATTTCTCCACATAATACCTTTTAAAAAATCACGATTACTTAAATAAGCAAAAAATGCTATTTCTAAAGGAAATAGACTTGAAACGCGAAACTGTTTAATACTTACAATCTTGCTGGGAAGAGTTGTATCTTTCTCTGCTACCTCTCTTCAGCATACAAACTATGTTTGAAGGAATTGTCACGCTGTTCCGCGCAAGTGCAAACTATGAAGTTATAATGAAGTACCTTTCTGGCTGGCTTGAAACACGTGTACTGTAGTTCAGACTGCAGTCTGTGAGAGCAGAATGGCGAGGCCCAGATTTCACGTAAGATATGAACAGATTTACATTAGTTATTAACATTTAATTTATTACTCAGGTCAGTCGGGCAGAAGGATTTATTCTGGACACAGACAAGAGTTATGCACTCGCAGGGATATTTCCCATAAGAGTCATCGTTATTCAGTTTCATAACAATACTAGACAAATATTTGCGTTTACTCGTGCTTTCTCTTAGAAAGAAACTTTGTTTTCTGTGGTTTATCCTGTAAATATATTCTGTCTTGCTATGCCGGAAGGTGAAGGTTTTATAATAAAACAATGGCATCAAACGAGCTAACCCCATAGACTGCACATGCGCAGGGCTGTGAAAGCATCTTTCAATGAAGGATTTGTGGACTGACTTCTGCATTTGCATCTTAACGTTTAACAATTTTTACATTAACCAATTTATGTTTACAACTTTGTGTCTAGATTGCCGCTTGTTTCGTTGCTGTTAGAAAATGCCTCATTGTAATAAGCCTCGGTCTCATCCAGTTTCTCGAAATCAAAATAAGGAGTGCCCTTTGTCAGCATTTCTTCAAGTTGTACAATCAGTTGTTCAAATGTTGGTCGTTCATCAGGCACTTCCTTCCAGCAGTCCGACATTATGCCGCATCTGATGGAAATAAACAAACATGAGAGGGAATACGAAAATAAGACTTGGAGTTATTTATTAGCCCTCCAAGATTTAGATGACCAGGCTGAAATCAATCCATTGAATGGGGAAAATATCTTCCTGCTTTGACCGATGAGTTTTTCTTTAAACCGTTTTAATTCAACAGAAAAACCGGTTTGTTCTGAAACTGAAAGCAATCATGCCTTTATAGTTTACGTTCTTAATTGGACCATTCCGAGTCCACAAAACACATCAATATTTTAAAATCTGTTTCTGCTTTTAAACAATTAGATTATGAGCTCGAGTTTTCTATAGCGTGATAGTTGACGAGGGCGCAGCCCGTATAAATCTACTAGTCGTTCAAAACAATATAAAAATCCGCTTCACAGACACTTCGAAAACGCCAAAAAGCGGCCGTAATTTTGTTAACAATGGCACACTGCTACGCTACTCACTATCTTTCACAGAATAGATAGTGGGTAGTGTAGAGCGCGGAATTTGTGATAGAACGCTAGTAGATTTATACTTAAACATAATATATATAAAATTTCTGAACTTCAAAAAGTCAAAGTCAAAGAAGGAACAGTGATTTACTTACAGCTCATCGGAACAGCTTTTTGGTTTGGCCATACGATACCCGGTCTTAAGAAGCCTGTACAATTCTTTGTGGCTTATTCCAGGATATGGAATGCCTCCTGACAACAAATAAAGAAAGTACATCTAACTTCAAGAAACATAACATACAGACACATCTCTCCATTACGAACTCATGAAAATATGGATTTTCGAGGTACTGCTTTGTAAAGTGATGTAACACTGCACTGATATCAATTTTCTCACCCGATGATTTTTGACATTAGAGACGTCATAACCTCTCTATTAATTCAAGATGATATACTTCGCATTTTACGACGTTCTACAAGCTTATTTTTTAAAAAGGTGACTTTCTTCAGCTGAATGCAATATAAACAAAGATTGCCCAACTCATTGAGCGTCGTTATCGGATATTATAAAACAACGTAAATTCAAGAGTTTGTATAAGAATCTAACGAAAGTATTTATCAATACAAATAGTATCTATTGTATTCATCAATACAATAGAAAGACAGTTAACACGCCTTTTTTCGCTTTCTTATGTGTAATTTTTTTTTTTGTCGTTGTAGAGGTTTTATCGGTAATATGGGCGAGTTTGACGTGTAACTTCACTGTTTTCTCAGCTCTAATGAACTTGGGCTAATAACTGTCATATAAACGAACACAAAGGAAAGAGTTGTATACAGCTGATATTGTCTTCAATTCAAGGTACATTACTACGGCTAATAAAGTTTCATTCTAAGTTAAAGAGCCGGCTATATCCAAGTAATTATTAATTCTCACCCATTGTGGTCAACTCCCAGAGACAAACTCCAAAGGACCATCTGAAATGCAATAATAAAACAAAGACAAAATATAAGAAACATTTTGCTGATTCGCAATTAATTTACACGGGTCTACGTACGTTCCAAATCAGGGTTAGCATGAATCGCACAAATACTTATTCAACATGGTTCCATCTTGGCTCTCAAAAGAATGAGATATTTTCCTGGATGGGTTATACGTCTTAAAGGAATATTTTAATGCCTTCTTTAGTAATTCTTGTTATTTATATCACGTTTCTCAGGTCACAGTGAGTAGCTGTCCACTGGGCTATTTATGGCAACGCTGTATAACTTAGAAATGTTAACAAGCAAACGTCTTAATTGATTTTATTTCTATTAAACAATCTCAGTAAAGATGGTGGGCTTCAAAATAGCTTACACATCACTCTTAGTAGTGTATATGCCGTTGTGTAATGCCTCAGGGGCTGTCCATTTGATTGGCAGTTTTTTGGTGTGTTTCATTTCATATATATTGCCTTGAGTGTCGCGTAGCAGACCAAA
>OMLO01000779.1_pt1 | contig 22570 bp, 12 predicted proteins | sample 1674811 | NCBI WGS metagenome assembly OMLO01 (sample SAMN06265003, study PRJEB25207) | coral metagenome | isolation source: Coral host | place: Mexico:La Bocana,Puerto Morelos, Mexico | collected 2008-11-13 | reverse complement strand
AAGTTAAGTCCAGTAGACCAATTTATGATAAACTGTCGCTCTTCATTTAGTCATTTGAATTTGAGTATGATATTCTACCACATTATTCTAAATAAAAACAGCAGTAAGCCACATGCAGTCCCAGACTGCCTATTTTTTAAGATGTTAAACATTTCAAGCGCGCACAAGATGGAACCTCACGCACAATTTAAAAGGGTGTGGTTTTTTTTAGAAGTGTCAGGTCGAATATCATGATTAAGCAGAAACATGTTGCTTAATAAACTATCTGAATACAATTGGTCCAGCTTTTTATCGCACTATTTAGCCAGAATCTGTACGCACGATGTTTGTAGGAGACGCGATTTCAACTTTAATAAAGTTAGTTATTGACTAGTAGTTTAAAAAAGAACATACTTTTTAATTATCTGATTTTAGTTCTAGTCTTTTATCTTTTTTTAAATTTTGAATTTTTGAATTTTTTTATAGTTTTAAATTCTCCGTAGGTTAATTAGATTATTGCATTTTTTAAATTTAATTCTATTAATTATTTCTTTATGACTGAAATGATCATCTCGCGTAAATATTACAAATTATTACAGCATGCTCGCAACTAAAAACGTGGATGGCGAAATGTGACAATGCTTTTCAACTTGAAACGAAACATTGATTAGTTGGCCAAAAAAGTGTACAAAGGCGCAGGAGGGTTAAATTCCCGTTAAGGACGAACAAAGATCTGATTAAATCCGCGCTATTTGATATCATTCTTATCACCCACGCAGGTATTGCTTATGACGCAACGCTAGCGGACGTGTGGAGTATGGGCGTGATTCTGTACACGATGGTCTGTGGCCGGCTTCCATTCGATGACTCAAATTTACGGAGTCTTCTGCAGCAGGTTCATCGCCGTGTCAACTTCCCTTCCAGATTTGACGTTCCTGATTCAGTCAAAGCCGTCATTCACAAAATGCTACAATGGAATTTAGAGGAGAGAATAACAGTGGACCAGCTTCAGAAAGAACCATGGCTAGCTGACCAGGAACGGAACGAATCAGAAAAAAACGTAACGATTAAAACTGAAGCGGAGTAACCGCCACAGCAAGCCACGCATGCGTTTAACAGTGCCCTTCATGTAAGACTTCTCAGACCAGTACCTGGAATCAAGCACGCATCAGAAAGCAAGAAAAAGATAAAGAAACTAGAAAAAGTGGCGTCGATTTATTGTTGTGGTATCAAAAATAAGTGTCCCGTACAAACACTGTAGGCCAGTAATCCATAAAATTCAAATTTATTCTAGTGAATGTGGACTGGTCAGTTCTCAAACTGGACGTATCAAGTTAGCGCAGCGCAATATGGTAGGAATATAAAAAGGTCTTTTTTTATAGCGTAAAAAAGATCTCCGTAACAGTATCAAACTCTAGATAGTCACTGTTTTATTTCCTTGTGTTCAGAATCGTGAACCAGAAAACCTGGCCATTCTAACCTGAATCCATAATAAACAGTTCTATGGCTGCTTACGTCTTCTGCAGAACTCAAAGATCTTCCAAATCTCTTTACTTGTTGTCACTAATTTCTGTCTCGTCTGGGTCTCCACAAGCTTGCCTTGAAGATTCTTCCCTGAATAATTTTCCAGTTACGGGTCCTGAGTTTTGAGATTTTTCCAACACTTTATCAGTCTTCACTGGTTTGCTTTAGATGTCCATCACTGATTATCTCTTGAGCGGTAACCCTTTTAGAGTTTTCAGTGGCTTCAGTATCACTAATGCCATGTTGAAACTCTGCTTCAAACTCTGCTTCAACATTTTCATTATTATTCGTATCTAGTCCTTCTTCATCTACAGTTACAAACGCAGCCTCGTACTCTTCATCATACATCGCGTGCTCAGCATACACGGGTACAAGCTTTGTAAAAACCTGCAGTCTGTGATTCTTTGCGTCAGCTACAATGATATTCCCAGATGCTTCTATGACAACGTCATACGGAGTATCAAGACAACCTGGATCTGAACCAATCATACCGAATGTTCCAAGTGATTCGCCTGTTGAAGAAACCGCTTGAATTCTGTGGTTTTGACTGTCTGCCACCAAAATGTTGTCATTCTGATCAAGTGCTACTCCTCTTGGGCAGAAAAACTTACTGGGCCCTATCCCCCTGGTACCAATAGTTTTGCTCTCCCCTAGGTTCTCTTGGCTAAAGATTTTGAGTCGGTGATTCTCGTATTCACTAACAACGACATCGCCGTTTTTCTTGACGGCAATTCCCATGGGGCAGTGCAAGTCGTGAAGTCCTCCAATGAAGCAAAGAAAGTTCCCTTGAAATGTAAACTTTTGTATCCTGTGGTTCGCTTTGTCTGCGGCGTAGATGTTTCCTAGAATGTCAAAGGCCACAGCGCTAAGCTCGGGTCGTTTGTCGTTCTTGCTGTATACGGGTAAAATAGGGCGAATCAGTTCACCTGAATAGAAATGCGAAGTAATATTCGTTATTAAAAAGATACGACGTATTGTGCTTTATTGAAGAGGTAATTTCCCACAGACAGCTATAAGAGGTTAATCAACTCCTGATCATGGTTTTTGATATTCATAACCATGCTGTTAAGCTTGGCTGATAACTAGGTTTTTTACATAGACACCGATGAAATACTAAGATTTCTCCAGTGACGAAAATTTGGCCAGTATCCAGTGAAGATACGGTTTTTATCTTTCACACAGTGAAGATATCATTGGCTTGATTTTTAACATAAATTATTTACACATTTTCAAGGACAATGACGCATCATTTTAATAAGATTTTATATGCCTTATTGCTATAACATTCAGAATAGAGATGGACGCTACCTATTTTCTCTATTCCTCGATTAAAATACGAATGTGTGTAAGATCGATATTTTATCATACAGGATTCAGCAAATAAAGAATTAGTCCAAGGAATCGTTTTCCTGGTATTTCATCGCCGCGCTCACTCGTGAAATATCGAGTTGAACACTCGAAGATAAAATTCGTATCCACACGCGGCGATGAAACATCCTTTGTCTCTTCACGTACCACAGAGACAGAAACAGTGTCTTTACTTAAATATACTCATAATGAGAGCGAGTGGCTAATTACGGAATTCAGGTGTGTTGGATATATAACCTGGCCACCACAAGCCTCTTCTCCTGTCTGGGGTGGGAAAAGGAAGTAAAGAAATAGAGGGAATAAAGAAGAGAAGCGACCAGCGCTGAATTGCAATCTGCGTTCACCCTACGTAACGTAGTCAATTTGTTCGCGTATTCAGTGACATCGCCTGGAATGAACTTTATCATTATCAACCGTTTGTATTTTTCTGTTGTTTAAAAGATCAGTAGAACTTACACATATAACAAATAAACTCACCCGCTTTGTTAAAAACCCGTAAAATCTGCGAGTCAGTCATCACCAGGTCTCCCCGCAAGCTTACCGCCAGGGCACATGGCCGACATTTCACGCCCAAAACAAGAGGATCCCGCGCCATGTTACCGTTCACATCCAGGATTTGAATGCGGGCGTTGCCATAATCAGCGACATAAACATTTCCCAATCCTCTATCGACAGCTACACTGGTGGGGTACTGGAATTGAGGAGGATGAGAGCGTTTTCCTTTTCGACCAATCACAGTTGATTCTCTTTCTGAGATTTCGCTGTAGTCCAGAACCTTCTAGGAACAAAAAAAGACATTTGCATGTTTTGTCCAAGACGAAGGCACTAGAGGTATATAACAACCTTATACTAAACTGTGCCGGAAAAAAGTGGCCAAACGCTTATAGGGAGAATGTGATTTTGAGGTGACAATTTCTACTCTTGTTAGTAACAGGAGATAACTTTGCATTACATATTTTCAGAATTTTATGTACATAGAATCAGGAAGGAGCAGTTACCTAATGGTTAGTGCGCTGAACTCTCCAGATCGAACGATCCAGGCTCAAGCCTTAGCGCGAGTAATTGTGTTTTATTCTGTCACACTGCCTCTTCGCCCATGTATGAGTGGGTTAAAATACCGGAGATAATCACCGGCCCAATTGGCCAAGATGCGCGCAAACGCAGACATACTTAAAATGATGATACCTAAATTCGAGAGATAACAAGTACTTCCAAAGAAGACAGCGAATGAATGACAGTCAACTTAGAACATTGACAAATTTAAGTACTCCCTGTACCTTGTATTCAAGTCTCCTTGACATGTGTGACTCGGCCCTGGTGTTATCATGGTTAGCATTCAAAGAAAATTGACTTATTGGTCTAGAGAAGGGTGTCAGCGGTTTCAAACGCCGCGTGCCTTCAAGTTCAAGTGAAAGATTTTCCAACTTCTCTTGTAGCTCGGACGACGTGCGCTGATTTCTTCTAGCGCTTTGCTTCAGTTGGCGAATCTGAACCAGAAGTTCGTGAATATTATCTTCCAGTGTTATAATATCTTGTGTCTTGTGCCTGATTTCGACATGCTCTGTTCTGATCAAGTCCAAGGCGTTCTGATGTTTTGCAATGAGTTCGTCTTCATCTCTTTTCGTCTTTTCATGTTCTTCTTGTTTTTCCTTTAATTCTCGCTTAATCGCCGCACTGCTTTGGTTCTCGTCAAGTTTCTGCTTAATCTTGTCAACCTCCACTTGTCGCTTTTTCAAGAAGAATCGCACCGTTTCCAGTTTTCTCTCAAACGATTCTATCTCGGTCTCCTGTTCCACGATCTTCTTTTTCAAGTTTTGAACAGTTTCCTCAACAACGACAAGATTCTCGTTGTTGGCTTGAATTTGCACTTCACATTCCTTGATCTGATTGGTGATTTCCGTCTCTGCGTCCTCGCATGTTCGAATTTCACTTTCCACGCTCTCGATCATGCGCAGTAGAGTTTCCCGCCTGTTGTTCAACCTGGAGGCTTGCTGGCTCTGCTGCCTCTCACCTGAAGGGAAAAGAGTGGGTCAGAATAATTTATTTCAACACTTTTACTTTAATCAAAGGGTATTACAATTATTATAATTAACCTCCCATCTAAAGTTTTTAAAAACTAAAGGAAGCTCTGAACCCTTTTAGATCAACTTTTTTAAAACTTTGCAAAAAGTTGTTACTAAAATCACGGATTATTGTTCCATCAGGATAAAAAGTCTTTGAGCATTTGATTCAAGGGATATACGATAAACATACAAATGATCGACTTTCCTGCTCTAATTTCGCAATTGACCGTCACGTCACTTATTAGATGGTCGCCATAAGTAAACTTGTTAATCCTCAAATTTGATTCAAACAAGAACAATCTGTCGGCCACGAAGTAAAAGCTAGTACACCCATGCAAGTATATTCATCGTTCATTTAGAGTGAACCAGAGCGAAAACGCGTAACTAATGTTGGTAAGAGATTACGGAGTCTGGTCTCGTCGTTTATTGTCAATAGCCCGCTCTCCCTGTCCCTGTGACTGGACCACTGTCTTGTAACGGGTAAACGCAAAATGATAAATAAAAACATGCTTAAGTCGTGTCATAGTTAGTAGAGGGTCCCCTCTACTAACTATGGTCGTGTTAAGTATAATAATCGAGGTTTTTACCTCATTCCGCCAAATATGGGGATTTAATATACTGCTCATGGACCAGAACTGTACTGTTTTGGTCCGGTTGAGATTGGTTTTCACAACTAAGAAGTATTTTTATTTCTTGGAGTGTTGGAATTAACTTTTAACCTCCTTTGATGATAGTTGTACCGATGATAATCCAATTTAGACACTTGCGGCGGTTATATACTGTGCCATCGTAAGAATACACGTGAAATGATTTCACGCGAAGTAATATTTTGATCCTTGTGTCTAGCTACCCGGCAGGCGGGAAGTGGTATTTCAAAATACTGGATACCCAGCAGTCTGAAATTATTACAGAATTTGCACGTAATATTTCATTCCATTTTTCTTAGAATAGAAAATAAAGCGATTTCAAGTGTTATTTTAGCTTTGTAGTTGAGTACATTTTCTTGATTCCCCCAAGAAAAAAAAAACATACGTAATATGTTGACGTTTAACAGAAGGATACAGAATTCAGCAGATATTGCTTTTTTAATATTAATTACAATCAGTGTACCGGTGTGAATAACAAGCGGTTCGGATGAAGAATACTTATTTGCAAAACACAATTCCAATTTGTCACTCACCAATAATGGAGACAGAAGTAAATTTCTCCCTGAACTCGTCTACCAAATTGACTTGCTTCAGACACTTGGCTTCTATCAACAGTTTTCTCATAAAAGCCAGTTTCTTTTCGGACACCAAGCCTCTTTTTCTGAGCAGCTCCGTAAGCTCCGGTCCCGAATCGAGATGTTCCAATGTCTCCTTATTGACGTGTCCTTGTAAAAGATATTTCATGTAACGAACATCGTTAAGCTTCAGCTCTTTTCCAATATCATGGAGAAGAAGATTGAAAGGCGAATTATACACCGCGAAGGCCGACATGGAACAAAGTGGAAATTTCGGACCGCGCGTGCAGTTCACAATAAAATCAGTTTACAGTGGTGATGTAAATATTCCTTGGTAACATTCCGGCACAGAAAAGTTGCACAATTTGCATATTCTTCGCTTTATTTGATTTTCTGCTTTTGACGCGTTGCTTGGAGAACACAAAAGGCGAGAGTGGGTGCAAAGATTAAGCAAACAATTGGACCCAACATTCATTCTTTGCGCTCATTAAAGTGATTAAATTGTCGACCGTTTGAGCCGAATACCTTTTTTTGAGACGGGTGTCTTTGACACCCAGCTTGTTTTGTGCCGACAGTGACAGATGACCACTTAGTCCTAATCCTTTTATTTCCCAGCATCTTGTTAGAATTGGTTCGTTCATTCTTGGAGAACCTAGTGAAAGAAAAAACGAGCGAACACTACAAGACAAAAGTTTGCACCTATGCCGGGCTCTTATGCATAAAGACTGAAATGGCAGGACAGCTAGCAATGAAAAGTTCTATAAACGGACAGCTAGACCTTGGCAGACCTTGTTAGACCTGTTTGACAGGGTTACGATTTGATAACCTCACCGGAGGACGGAAGACGGCAAAGAATCTACCTTAGGTTGTTTCTTGGCACCACAGAACAGGCGCCAAATGACCCCGAAAACTATTTTACCTCCGAACAGGAATCGGAAAGATGTTCATCTTCACATAGACTATTAAAAAATTTCCACAAGTGCGCTTTGGATATGAGATAGTAGATGGTCAACGAGACGCCGAGCTGGCTATAACCATCTCACATCCAAAAAGCGTGAGTGGAGTACTTATTCTTATTGAAATGGAAAACTGAATTGAAGAAGCTTTCATTTTGTCTGGGCCAAATTGTTTTAATTCTGTTCCAAAATAACTTCTGGTGTTTAGATTTTACAACAAACACAACTAATCTAGTCGGGATCCATTCGTTCTATCGTTAAAATTGATCATTCTTTAAGTTCAAAGGTTTTGGAAGATACAAAATGAGTTTTTCATTACATCGTAGCTATTTCTCACATATGAGAGGCCCATAGAGTTGAGAAACGTTTATTGAATAGTAAAACAGACTGGCGTACAATATCATAGGTGAATTAGCCTGGACAATAAGCCATGGGCCGGGTTTGTTTAGAAGCCGGTTAACGCCGCTAACCCAGAATCATAAGTTAACAGACGTTTTTCTATTTTTCTTGTATAAAAATATTTTTCACTGCTTATATTTTGAGCAGTTTGAAATTATTCAAATTCAAAACAGAAAACTAACAAACATAAGCGGAAGACCTCACCGCAAGGTTACAAAACTGAAATAAAAATCTCCTTAACACTGGGTTAGCTTTATCGGGCTTTAAACAACCTCTGAAGCATTCAAACTACACTAACTACATACTAAAATTTTCAAATTGTTTATACGACAGAAAGATCAAGATGAGGGTGGACTAAAACATTTCTCAGGATAATAACATGCCATGCCTGGAAATCGGAAAACTACTCAAATGAGAAAGTTATCGGCTTAAATACGTTATAGTTAATCTCTGCTAGTCTGGTCTAATTACTCAATTAAATAATTCGAAATTATTCATGCGACCAAATCGGACCAAAGGTAAGATGAGGTTTACGCCTAATTTATTTTCTTTTGGAGAAAAGGGAATAATAATAATGTAAATATTTTTTAGTGAGCAGTTCTTGGTGATCAATAGCATTCAAGAAATGACAAGCGAATGTTAGTAATTTCTGATTTGCAGTAAAGGAAAAGAAATTAAACAAGCAAACAAACACTACATATAAACGATCTAAATTAATGGAATTTTCAATTTTACCCTGTTTATTTCCCATATAATTTCTTAAAAATGCCTTTTTATCCCTAAATTGAAGTAGGCTAAGTCGCAAATAAAACTAAGTAAAGTTTGCATTATAAAAATGTAAAAACAGACGGTTTTTACTGGCGGAGTATTTAGCATTCTTCATCGGACGAAAACAATGGTGTGTTATCAGTGTTATTGTTTCTGGGCGTGCGTATCACCGCTGTGTAGCGCCTGGCGGAACTCTGCTGGACAGTTTTGATAAACTCTGTTAGTTTTGATGGAGATGGCATGCCGCTGAAGAAACTGTCATTGTGAATATCTGAAGGAGTGTTATTTCTTGATCGAAGGTTGTAACGATAAGATGGAGTTGAATTAGGAACCTGAAAAAAATAAGAGAAAGTAAATTAGTGACCTGCTCGGCCAGATTGTTTGAAAGCCGGTTAACGCTAAGCCAGGATTAAAAGCTGACCAAAGTATTATTTTTTCTTGTATAAAAATGTTTTTGACCACTTATGCTTTTCGTAGTTTGAGATTACACAATCTCAAAACTGAAGGAAAACCAAAATAAACAGAAATCTTCACCGTAAAGTTACAAAAATCAAATAAAAATTCTCGCTAATCCCGGGTTAGCTCAATCGGACTTTGACCAATTCGGTCCAGGCTACAGGGTTGGAAAGAGGAGGAGAGGATGAATGGGCACTTAGGGCAAACTCCCTAGATTCAGAGGGAATCATGCAAATTATGGCCAGGTAGATTAGTAGGAAACAAGGATGACAGCATAAATAGAATTATGTAATTGACAATCCACATGTAAATATAATGGCAGAGATGAATTCAAGATCATCATGCAAGCTAATAAAAAAGTGAAGAAAATTGTTTTCTGCATCTGGACTAAACAAACTTGGGAAAAATATTTTTTTATTTTTTTTTTCTAATAAAATCTAAAAGAGAAGGGTTTGTTTTTGGTATAAATAGTTCAGATGAAAAAATAGTAATAACCTTGCTGTAAGTCACTGTTGTCAAATGTTCTGTCAATAATAATATTAAAAGACACAATCATTGGCCAGTGCAATGAAACTCACTTTTTCTCTACTCTTTGTCCTCCTGGATGATGCAGCACTAGTCTTTGTTGGTGTCCCTCGTGGCGTCCCATTTGATTTCTTCCCGGTCACCGGCGTTGTAAAATCAGGCTTTATTTTCTGGCCATCATCCTTATTGTGTTGTTCTTCTTCATCCTCCTCTTCTTCACTGCTTTCTTCTGAAAAGCTCTCCAGTTCCGACTCACTGGGAACATAGCTATGATCAGACTCATCATCCTCATCATCATCATCCAGATTTTGTGAATTGTTGCCCATAGAAGAATCTGGTACGTCACATGGCTTGTCGTGATTTGAGTATCTGGGATGGGTGATACTTTGTTGCGATAGGCTTGAACAATGAAGAGGAAAAAAATCACAATAATTATAATCAAAACACATTAATCTTAAACTGTTTGGTGTACAGAAGAATCTGTTCATTGATTTACAACATAGGTAATAAATGGAAATGGTTATGAAACCTGGCAAACATCAAAGGAGCAAAGACATGCCAAGATTTGTAGTGAAAGGTCTGCAAACATGCACAATCTTGTTTTGCACTCATACACTGCATAAATTATGTAACCAAAATGTTTCTATTGATTTGTTCATCAGTCTGAAGTAAACAACTATAATATTGTGTTTTGTGCATGGCGAAGGTAAAAAAGTGAACAACAACATAAAACAAAGAACTCTGTTGTTTCATAACCATTCCCCTCTGTTACCAGTAACTATGATTTCCACATTTATTTAACAATTCAGAGAATGAACGAATGAACTTTTCTAACATGTCAGTGTATTTACTGGTATAGATAAGTCAATATCAAAAATTAATAAATTTTAAGTATTGCTTACAGCATAATAATAAATACTACAAAAATAATATAAAATGATTCTATAAATTACGATTTAGATAAGTTGCAGCAACTGCTATTGTCGTCAATGAGGTCTGAAAGGTCAATTTTTCTTATTCCTGTCTTAAATGTCATGAGGGTTGGTGATGTCTGAAGCATTTCAATTTGCAATCAATTGACTTTTCTTTCTACTAGACAATAGAATTTTTAGAGAATCAAAGTTTTGCATGCATCACTTCCCACATTTACCTTAAACATCATTTATTTTTCTAACCTTGAAATTCTGTCAGTTTGAATGTTGAAATATATACTGTTTCTTCAATGAACTATCGATTAGGGATCACGATTAACCCTCCCTGTCTATTCTAGGGGTAGGAGAATGGGGTGGGGGTCAACAGAGGCATGGGAACCCCAAGAAAACCTTCAGACCAAAAGGGCTCAAAATCTAGAGCATAGAATTGTTTTGCAATATTTGTGTAGTAAAGAAGTAATAAGGAAGTTTTGGTTTCAGAGTATTTCCAATATTTCCAGAGACAATCTTTATTCGGTAATTTACCATTTTAGTTGCAAACCTCGTGATATCATCATATCTCTAAAATGAAAAGAGATATTCCAAAAAGGAAAATGCCAATCTTCTGTATTTGGAAAAGCTGTTCAATTATACAGCAAATATTTTTCACGCCATACTCTTTAAAGATTACCTTGCCCCTGGTGAAGACTGGTGTGGGGATTCTCCGTTTGTTATTGCCTTCAAACTATTGATCTTCTCCTGCCATCGTTTCATTTCCATAATCTGGAGTTGCATGTTGTGAAGCATATCAAAGTTGATTTTGTTGTAGTCTTGGTATTGATATCCCACCACCATAAGTATCATGGTTGACACAATAATGTATAACTTTCGACAAAACCACAGTCTGGTATGAATAGCCTCCTGTAAGGCAGAAATGGGTAAACAGTATATTTTTTGGTGATTCAAAGAATTACAATGTCATTTATGTACATGTAGTCCATAAGCTTTGTGAAAGTGCAACTGGGCTATCAGTCAGTGTGCTGGACTTTGAATCAAGCATTCTGGATTTGAAAATTGGCCAGCCCTGGTGAAAATCCTACAAGATCTCTTAAGACCTACTAAGATCTTCAAAGCTTCTTTGAAATATCTTTCAAAGATCTTTGCAAGGTCCATTAAAGATCTTCAATGATGTTGGAAAGATCTTTGAGCAAGATCTTAAAGGAACTTCTCCAAGACGTTTAAGACCCTGGCAAGGATTTTGAGCACCAGCTAGTATTCAAGCCTAATAATATCAAGAAAGAGTAACAATATTCCTAGTTGTTTATATTATAGAAACTGTTAAGCCCTGGCACTTTGAGCTCCCTGGCTTCTCAAAATCACTGGACTATAATAGAGTGTAGTTGGTAGGATAAGCGTACTTTGCATCAAGTTGAAACACAAACCATTGCCCTAAAACTTCAGTTGGATAAATAATACAATGATAGATTTACGGTTGTTTCGCCCGATGTCCTGTTTGCCAGGAGTCGTTTCGCTCGGACCCAGAGTCGTTTCACCAGGAGTCTGAAGTCGTTTCGCCCGGAGTATGAAGTCGTTTCGCCTGGACTGAGAGTCGATTCGCCTGATATAAATTATGCCCTATATTTCAGTAAGGGAGGTTTCTTAACAGACTGTAATCAGACTTGCGATGTTTTGTGCCGGTTGATGGATCGATTGATGAGTCATAACTTTTAAGCTGCCATCTTGATTCATCCACAAGCCACAAGCTTTGTTTTACACATTGATCAACGGGATTTGTTTGACAATGAGCATTGTTGCAACTCGATCATCCATCCATCCATTGATCAGAAAAAAAATTTGATCTTGACTTGATTCTTGTGATTCTCAGATATTTCCAATAGAAAAAGACCTATTCTCAACTCTTGCGCGAAACGACTTCATACTCCGGGCGAAACAACTTCAGACTCCGGGTGAATTGACTCTGGGTCCAGGCGAAATGACTCCGGGCGAACAGGACATCAGGCGAAACGACCTGCTTCCCAATGATACCACTGCTTTACATCGTGCACTTAGGGTTATGAAAACCATTCTTGCAATACATAAAAGCAATTTTTTACATGGCTAAATCCATGACTGGGCAAGATGAACCAAATCTGTGCTTTGATTAGCTCCTAGAGCTAGCAAGATGGGACTATCTTACTGGTCTGGATTACCTGTTGTTTCCTGTAAGAAAATGTTGTTCTTCATACCAAATAATAAAACCTTCACTGACCAAGCTTTTTTGGCCAAGAAGGTTCAATGTTGACCTGGTTCCTTTTGTCTGTGTTCATGCATCTTGGCCCGTAAACACACAGAAACAAAACCTGGCCAATATCAAGCCGTCTTGACCTAATGCTTGGTCAATAAACCATATGAATACTCTTACTGTGTCAGTTGACTGGGCGTCCTTCACTCCCCAAGATGTCACAAGCCGTTCGACGAGCATCAGAACAAACAACCCAACAAAAAGTGGAAGTCTAGCTGCTGCTGTACGTGGGGTACTGGTAAGGAAATAACAAGTGCATACTGCAGCTATGTAGAAAGCTACAGATTGCAAACTTATGAACTCTCCAAGAATCATGGATTGAAGTTCTCTGACTTTCTCCACACTTTTGAAGAACCCATCAAATGTTTCAGAAAACAAGGCCTTTTGTTCTAGGGCATTTTGTTTCATGTCCTCAAAAGCTTTTTTAGCATTTAACGTAGAGTTTCGAAGTGTCTCAGATAAATGGATTTCGTTTGATATGATTTCCTTCTGGTTTTCAAGTGAAACATTTTGCTTCTCCAATACCAGAAATTGTCTTTCAGCAGACTTCTCCAACTGCTCTGCGACATCTTGTGAAGTTCGTGACAGTTTGGAGATTGTATCTTCCGTTCTTTGCTGCCACATTTCGCTTTTAACATAGAAACAGATGTTGGCTGTATGAGTGAAGAATGTCGTGTAAGCGAGATAGGTAGTGTCGTCCATTGATCCCGTACACTGCTCAATTGACTGTGTTTCCCTCGAGCACGAATATATTTTCCTGCCTGATTTTGACATATGACAATTTGTGAAATCAATCGCCAGATAACTCTGTTCAATATCTCCAAGACTCTTGCAACTTTTCTCGATACCTTCAACGGCTTTCCTCCAGCAATCACTGCTCTTGGCGTGCGCAGTGAACTCTTCCAGTTTGGATTTCCCAGCGTGTAATCTGTCTTTGGAACTAAGCTCAAAATCAGCTATTTTGCCGCCACTGGTCGACGTTGAAGCAAAAGCAACACTATAAATCAACAGAATAATTAAAAGACCAAAGAACTTGGTAAACGCCACATTTTTCTTTGTAAACGCCATTTTTTCTTTTAAGTTTGGCGCTCAGTGTCAACTGGGACCAACATCACATGACAAATTGCGTAACCTTGGTAACTGAACAAAGCCTGACCACCCAACAACAGCTGCTTACAATATTTGGTTATATCAACTAAGTTGAAATTGTAAATAAAAATTGGCCACCGTAACGAGTTAAAATGCTGACGTTTCGAGCGGTAGCCCTTCGTCAGAGCGAAGTTGAAGGACACGGACTTGGTTGATATAACCAAATTTTACCCCCACCGACGCAGCACCACAGTTTCTTTAGAAACTTTCACCCTTTATTCATTTGCCCTTAGAATAGTGTTTTTGTTCGCGTGACCAGCAGCCATGTAAATTTATTGGAGCAAAAATAAGTCTTGTAATAACAAAGTAGTTCCACTGTTTGCGGACAGTATGGCTGCTCTGACGTCATGTGAAACCGTTCTAGTTCTATATTCATTGAGCACCTTCGTTCAGCAGAGTGTTATAAATAAACCCCTTGCTACCGAGAATTTCGTGACCTTCCTGATCACAATAAAATCCATGACATGAGGGTGTCCGTGGTAATGCAGGTATACATGGTGGAACGATTGTAGCTAGGACAGCGTGAGAAGATGCCATAATCGAGGACGGAAAAGCGCGCGCCATTTCTATAATTGGGGCCGGCGTGTACAAGCTGCGAGGATTTTTGCGGAAGTAGCGCGGGATAAAAGGCGTCCGAAATTTCCGATTTTTTGATGATTTTTGCCAACAACTCAATGCGTTAATGTCCATTGGAAATTTTGCCAAGTAGTTTTTTCTCCAATTTGAGTGAAGTAAGAAAGTGTCGCATTTGTCCCGCTTTAGATCACTGACCAAGTTGCTACTTCTTTTACAAGAGTTCCACATAACTCCATACTAAATTCTACATATATATGTTGAAGATTCACAGCTTTTCCTCCTCTTGCGACCGAAAAGTAAAAACAAAATTACTACTTTTGAGTTTCGCCTGAATTGTAAGCAACGCTTGATGTCTCATCAAGGCTCTCATCAAGGCCCGATAAGTTTCGTCTGTAGATACTGCTCAGTTTTGTTTGTGTAAAAACCCAATAAATTGTCTGTTGTTGATAAATAAGATTGGCCCGACGATACATGTTTTCCGCCCCTAGGCCATGGATAGGGCCCTGGGAACGAGGTTGGCAGAAATACTCAGCAAGGTTACGATGACGCTTTCCTATGACCAACTCGTGTATCGACTTTGTTGGTTGAGCTGTCGAAACTTCTTGCCTACTTTATTTTCGCAGTGTACCATTAAGCGTCCTTGACATTATTACTAGATAACCTGCAGCTAGATGACGTCAGAGCATAAGACTAAACCGCGCGGAGCATAAAACTACATATATTCCCTGCCTAATTCATCGGTTTGAATTAGCCGCAAGAGAATCTCACAACTCTCGCAATTTGATCACGCAACATGACAACATCCACGTGAAAACGGCCCACGAAGAGTGCGGAGATCCGCGCGGATATACATCTTCAGGATAGTAATAGGGAGCTTAAGCAACGACGACGACGACGCCGAGGACGACTCCTAATAAAAAATGAATTTATATTTCACAAGCGAAATTCGTGATTGTTTAGATCTGCTGGGTAAGCCAATGGCTCTAAAAACGTGTTTAAGCCAAATATGCAAAGACGGCGTTCAATTCTAAATAGAAATACGAAAAATTAGCCGTCGTGGTCCACGTTCCGTAGACGACGCAGAACTTGGTCATTTCACGTTGTTGTTCTGCTGAGGACGGCATTGAAATGTACAAAGATTTATAATGCACGTGCACAGCTATTGTTCTGCTCATTAGACCTTTTGTTTTCTGCCGTTCTCGTTGCCGTCGTCGTCGAGATTTGCTTAAGCTCCCTATTATCGTAGGTGCGCGCGGATCCCAAGACTTACTGTTTCCGTCCCCAATTATGACTCCTGACTTAAGTTTACATCGATAGATTGCCTTTTATCATATGGCTAGCTCGCTGAGCAGGAAACATGAATCAAATCTTGCGCTGTGATTGGCTACCAGAGCTGGTAAGATGGCGTTATGCTGACGCGTTGGGTCTCGCAAGAAAATTTGTTCGGCAAGAAGGCTGAATGTTGGTCTCGTTCTTTTTTGCGTGTTGACCTCGACTCCGTCTCGGTCCTCGGTCCATAAACACGCCAAAAATAACAACTTGGCCAATATCCAGCCATCTTGACCTAACGCTTGGCCAGTAATAAGCCATATGTCTTAAAAAGAAAAACAACAACAAGAACAAGGACAAAACAAAAAACACCTAATATGTAACATTATGACGTTTAGAGCTATTAGTGTTATAGTTCTTGAGTTTTCAGATCTATCCCCTGATCTGTTGTTTATCATAATAGTACTTTACCACATTCAGATGTGTATGTTGAGAAAGAAATGTGCCCCGTCCCTCAGCCTTAGATGCGACCCCTCTCCAATAAACGTCCTCCCTTGGGATCTCAAAAGCCAATCAGCGCCCTGGGCGATAAATTGAATCATGATACTTTTGGTTACAAATAATGAACCTCATGGGAAAGAATAGTGTATAAGGAAAACAGGGTATGATCTCTCCGTTTCCAGGGGTTCCTCGTTTCCGGACTCTCATAACTTAGTTTTGTTAAAATTTCATACCTGAGAACAGGACTTGTTTCATCTCTGACATCTTGGAGGGCAAACACACTCTGCTCGCCGCGAGCTTTTAGTATAAATAAAAAACAAAATAATGATCAGATAGCTGTAGCCACATAAAACAACCTAGCCGCTAGGTTGTAAACGACTATAGAGGTTACCTTGGCATATACCATGACAAAAGTTTCAACAGCGTTGCATGGAAAAACATGTTCAGTTATTGCATTTCAAATTAACTTAAGTGAAGACCACGGATGCGTTTATAATGTGATTCTCAGTCTTTTGCTTCTCTCAATGTAGTTACTGTTTCAATGGCTCCTTACAAGAATGAGTCGGGACAAGAGTTTTGTTGTTCACGGTTATTTCCCATGTCGGATATAACTGAAAGGCTGATCGGCTTTTGATGACTCCCAGCGTTGATTCAGTTTTGGAATCTTTGCCTTGTCTGTTTTGCCGAGCTCCAGTAGACAACGATCAGTGTGAGCGATTTTGTCGCCATTTGAATTCTTGATCAGATAAAAAATCCTTGAAAATTTCTGAACCGCTCCAAGTGTATATTCTATCTTGTAACTGGTCGAGATGATTTTCCACTGTTTTTCTATCATCGTACTTGGTGTCCAGCTCCAAACCTTGTTCTTAATCTCGACTGCTATTTCTTCGTTCTTGTTCGACATGTAAACAGTCCCACCACGCGAGTAACATTTCCGCTTTCATTTCATTTCGACCTTTTCGCTTTGGTGTTAAATGCAGCATGTCTTTGTAGAGTCTTCGGGCGCGATACGTGGTTAGCAGCTCTCATTTCTCGGTGGCGTATGGAAGCTCCTTCTCATCTTGGTGCTTTTTGATACTCACTGCCGACAGCAAAACCAATCATCACGACAACCACCACAAACCCTTCCTTAAAACGAGAACCCACGTTCTCGTTTTGCCGCAGCATTTGTCCTCCAGACCTACTGATAATTTTACTTCTCTAAGTAAAAATAGCAAAATAATTTCTTCCCGTCGAAAATTTCCGAGTTGAGTTTTACGATCAGTCTGCGTGATTTCGTGATTAGCAAGCTACGTCTTACAAAACAACGTCTGGGCTTTTTCGGGCGCGCTTTTAATGGATCCTGCGTTTTAAACTGACACAGGGACCCAAACAAAGTGTCAAAATATAGTCATGACCCTGTCTTTATCTTTGTATCACGCCATATTAACTTTCAAAGAATTCTCAAAATCTTTTTAGCTTTCTTGTCATGAGTCTATTTTACCTTTATATTCAGATGGAATAAAATCCTCCATGATCTAGGCAGGATCCGAGGTTTCTCGAAGGACAAAATATCTGAAATTATCGAGGCCGAGAACGTTAGCCCTTCGGCGCGCTCATAGATGCACGGGGGCCACCACCAAAAAATGCTCATTTTGAACCGATGAATCAGTGTTTTGGCTGCCATGACGCTAAATGGGTCTTAGTTTTGCTCAAAAAGCCATTTTTAAAACACAGATATATTTTCCCAAGGTTTAAAGGTACAGAAATGGAGCAAACTCTTTTTCTGTAATTTGTACTTTTTCTATTCGCTTTTATTTTGCGACTGCCCGTTCCGAATTTTTTATTGCCCATTTCCGTTTCTTTTTTCTCGGCCCTTCAAGTTACTCTCGCTACCTTTTGCATTTTATATTCTTTACTAGCTGCCGTAAAAAGGTGGGTGTTAATATTGATTATTGGTGTTGCTCTCGGCTTGATCGTCCACAGGCAACCTGAGAAATTGAAACCGCCAACTGAGTGAAGATCTGACAGTATTTCTGTCGCAGAGGAGCCCGAGAAACTAGATTAAATTGATGAGTTTTTCAGTCTGCATGGAAAGATTTCTTTTTCCATTCTAATTTTAAATTCGGTTTACTGAGTTAATTAACCGTTACTTCTAACGCGTAGACACACATACCTAATGTACCTCTTTTTAATCGAATAGTCACGGTTTTTTATTCATAAAGTTTTCAGAATTGTAAAATTGAAGCAACATAACACGAACTTCGTCAAAGCAACCAGTTTAATTATTTAAGACACGTTTCGTCGATAAATCCATTTATTATGTTAATCAGTCTCTTTACTCTTTTCACTGGGAAAGCACAGGTCAGAGAATGTTCATTTTCTTGGAGGCAAATGGGGGATCATGATCCAGGCATTCCTTGTATTCCTAAGAATTGCGAACAACCAGAGTGAAAGACCAAATTTACAGAGTGCTTTGTTGTGTGAAGAAAACTTTAGAAAGGATCTGTTTTGCATCGTGTGCGCGCATTTAAAAGTTCACCTGTTTGAAATGCACTTGTGACTAAAAAGTTTAATATCTATGTCAGTTTTGGTCGCGTCTAATGGATGTTGCGAAAAGATTCTACCAGAATCGAGATCATTTTGAAGTTTTTTTTTTAGAATGATGGATTTTACATCACAGGAGCCTCAGTGACAGGCTAGGGCCAAGGGGGGGGGTGGTGGGGGGGGGGGGGGTGGGAGAAATGAAATTCAAGCTTGGTTCCAAGGGACATCACTAAAATGCGAAATTTTATTACTGATTCGGTTTTGTTTTTACAAAACATTTATTCTTGTTTGGTTGTGTGAATCTTCACATAGTTTGATCAACATAGATAAATACTGGTCTTCTAATATCGCAATTAAATGATCCCATAACCTTGTGATTCAATTGTCATTGTTTACGACCGTTCACGAGAATGGTATTTGAACCTTTCAAAGTCTGTAAATACTTACTACTATCAATATGACCCCTACAACGAATTCTGAGGCAATCTGTTTTCAGCGGACACCTGTATTAAGCGAACACTAGCTAGGGTCCCGACGGTGTCCGTCTAACACAGGTTTGACAGTTTCATTTTCAGGCACTCAGATAATGGCCCCATTTAGTATTTTGAAAAAGAAGGATAAAGCAAGGAAGCAATAAATATTTTTGTTCTCTTTATTCTCATCTCAACAGACAGATAACATTAAACAACATTTTTCGACCTATCCAGAATGACGTGATCACAAACCATACGGTTATGTGCCCTCCTCCTTATTGTGTACGGGCTAATTGCACTCACTGATGCTCAGGACCAAGTTCTCTGCAAGAAACAGGAATACGGCCCCATAAAAGACGTAACTGACATGCGTCCAATTAAAAACTGTGTTTTAATCTGAGGTTTAATGTTTTTCCAACCGAATTGTTAAAACCTACTTTCTCCGTGAGCGGAAAATCTTTCGCTGTGATCGTTTACTCGCCGCCGTAAAATGGCGCTATCTTGCCTATCTTCTGTAGCATGAAGCGACTAGGAATATTTCTACTCCCCCCTGGATGGGATGCTAGTCCATCGCAGGGTTACCCCCAGCATTAAATTCGCCGGTACCCATTTACCACCTGGGTGGAGAGAGACACTGTGAGAGTCAAGTGTCACGTCCATGAACACAACGCAATGTCCCCGGCTAGGTCTCGAATCCAGATCGCTCGATCCGGAGTCGAGCACACCAACCAGGAGGCCACCGCGCCTCCCACAGGCTACCGCGCTCGATCCGGAGTCGAGCGCACGAACCAGGTGGCCACCGCGTCTCCCACAGGCTACCGCGCCTCGCCAAACAGTTGACACATATTTAAAAGGGGAATAATGAATCAAAGTAGATAGTGTGCACATAAAATAAACATCGTATCAGACTGTTGAGCTTGGGAGATAATTTTTCATGGTTTGTTAAAAGACAAAGATCGGATAGAGGGAGTCGAAGGTAGGGCAGATTACTCGTCAGCAAACAAAACAATTTCAGATTATTGGAATACACCTCTACCTCGATATTTATTTTTCTTTCTATTTTTTCATAAATGACAAGGCCCCAGTTGTTCCAAGGCTGGATAACGCTATCTACTGGTTAAATCGCTATCTAGTGGATAGCGTTATCTACCTTTCGAACATGCCGGGCCACAACTTTTCTATTGACGTTTGTATATATCAAAGTCGTTTTTACAAATCGGAGGTTTTGGTAAATAAAGTTAGTTGGAATCTGAAAGTCAATGCTGCGAATTTTCTTCTAGCGGGATATGAGCGGGACCAATCGAGACAAGCGGGACGCTTCGGTCTCTAGATCCAGTCTTCACTCTTCTTTAGATGACTCATGCACCGCCGCAAGGAATGATGCTCACATCGCTCACATAGTTACAAACGACGCAGTGGTATTTTCGAAGCTCTTCCTGGATGTTTAGGTTATATTACTGCCTTCATCTGTGGAATTATACATGATAGCGTTCTCCTCAGACTTTTTTCAAATGTAGCTGAAGCGTCCATAGTCAAATGCAGCAAGTTTGGTCTAAATAACTGGGAGAAAGCGTTTTCTATCGGACGAATTATAGAGAACGAGTGAACCACGAAAGATTTTTCAGCTTGCTTAACACAGATGTAAAAAATGCCTTTAGAATCTTATGTCATTGGGAAGGTAATCGGGAAAGGAAGCTATGGAGAGGTTTGCCTGGTCAAACACCGTAAAGATCGAAAACAGGTTAGCTTTAATCCAGTCTTCGAAAAGGTTTAATTTGATTTTAAGCTTATATATTTCAGTGGCTCACAATTCTATGAGCTTTAATGAGTTTACATGCATTTTCGCCACGATCTGTTGGTTTGTTTTCTTGTTAATTGCAGTATGTCATGAAAAAGGTCGATCTTTCTAAAGCCTCGTCTAAAGAAAGAAAATCTGCTGAGCAGGAGGTAAAGATCGACTTCATTGATTGATTTTGTGGTTGGTAAAGAATTTAATTGAACTGGCTCTGTGTCAAGGGTTCCTAAGCCAGGCTTCCTTGCCATAATTATAAGTTTACTCTAGTCTGGGTTAGTAAAATATTTTCTGAGAAGTAATGGCTGCCATCCTGACAGTACATGATGCAATATTTAATATATTTTTGTTAAGTTAATACAGGCATTTTGGCACAAATCTCGACCATATATCTTATGGGGAGCCTTAGCCTGTTCCAGTCTCTCAGTAGTTAGGGAAGAGGGAAACAAGCTGAGCTAGACAAGGTTCCTGGTAGTTAGGACAATGACTAGATTGAACAGCATAACTGAATAAGATACGTTTAGATTACAAAAATCAAGTCATCATCGTTTATCCTTCATCGCTCCTAAAGAGCGTTGGGTATCCACCAGTACTCTCAAATGCATGTGGTTCTTTGCCATTGTTTTGGTTGTCTCCCAGGGGTAGCCCATCCTTTCCAAACAAAAATCAAGTGGTGCTCATTATGCTATCAGACTGGGTATGTGTGCTCAAAAAGTTAACCATGCTAGTCATAATTAAAGATAATATATTCCTTGTAATTTCATGGGGCTTTTACAAGCTCGGAGCACACATCCTGGACACATTGCTCTAGCAGGGAGCCAAGGAAAAAAGGAATATGGAGTCTGTGTCAATTGAGGTCTATGTGTACTTATTAACGCTCAAAGAGTTTTTCACCGGTGAACATAGATACATGCTGCCTAGTGCCGGTAATATTTTGGGCATGTGTACTACTTTGCAGGCAAAGTTGTTATCACAGTTGCGTCATCCCAACATTGTCTCATACCGAGAGTCATTCCAAGATGAAAAAGGATTTCTGCACATTGTAATGAACTTTTGTGAGGGAGGTGACTTGTACACAAAGCTAAAAGCACAATCAAAAGATGGAAAAATTCTGGAAGAAACACAAGTAGTTGAGTGGTTTGTTCAAATTGCAATGGCATTACAGGTAAAGAGTAAACTAATTCAGTGAACGTCACCAACTAAATTAAGACATTATAGGTGGTTTACAACTTCATGTTGAGTCAGTATTTCCATTACACAACAGCCAGTAACTTATCAGGCAATTAAGGCCAGGGTCGTGCAGTCAACTGAAATTTGGGCTCACCAATTTTCCTTTGCAAGTCTCAATCCCTCTGAGAGGCCCCATACATAGATGGTTTTGTTATTTGGTACTTTTCCTTGGTCACTTTTCCAGCCCAGATGGCCTTAATGTTAAGTTTCCACTCTCCCTTCTTCTCCCAGCTCTAAGTTTCTACCCCATCTGAATAAGATCCTAGTTCATTTTGGCCCCCTGCAATTTTCTGGGTTGTTAGACAGAGACTCTCGGATATCTCCTAGTGTAATCAGATTGTTCATTGTTATAACATGGCCTGCCTATTGAAGAGCAATTTGAAGCAAAGCCAATCGCTTTTGCCATGACTTCTTAAGGTGCTGCAAAAGTAAGAGCCACTTATTTCTTGAGTCCCGAGTTTAGCTCAGTTGGTAGATCATCAGACTACCATGAGGGAGGTCTCTGGTTCGAGCCCCAGACCGGACCAACACTCAGGGTCTTAAAATAACTGAGGAGAATATGCTGCCTTTGCAATGACATC
>OMLO01000778.1_pt1 | contig 22580 bp, 15 predicted proteins | sample 1674811 | NCBI WGS metagenome assembly OMLO01 (sample SAMN06265003, study PRJEB25207) | coral metagenome | isolation source: Coral host | place: Mexico:La Bocana,Puerto Morelos, Mexico | collected 2008-11-13 | reverse complement strand
TTAGATTATCATCTATACGCCGATGATACTCAGTTATACTTTGCATTCAAATCGGTGGATGTGGACGCTGCTAAATCGAGGGTCGAGAATTGCATTTCTGCAATATTTCGTTGGATGGATCTTAACGAATTGAAGTTAAACCACGACAAGACGGAGGTCATGCTCATCCACTCAAAGTATCGTCCCTCTCCATCCTTTCAGTCCTTATGTGTTGGTGATGAGAGCGTGCTTCTCAGTCGGCTAGGAGTCTTGGTGTTATCTTTGATGTCTTTTCATGCACACGTGTCTAGCATCTGTAGATCATCATTTTATCATCTCAGGAACCTATCTAGAATTAGGAAGTATTTTACTAAAGAATCAGCAGAAGTTGCTGTTGATGCATTTGTCACTTCGAAACTAGATTACTGTAATGCATTACTATACGGCTTACCTAAGTATCAGTTACAAAGATTGCAGTATGTACAAAACACGGCGGCTAGAGTTGTGTTGCAAGTGAGTAAGTTTCAGCATATCACACCTGTTTTGTACGAGCTTCACTGGCTACCGATTCAATATCGTATTATTTTCAAGATCCTGCTCCTTGTGTATAAATCACTGAATGGGACATCGCCTAGCTATTTAGCTCAGAAACTATATTATTATCGTTCTCATATTAGATCATTGAGGTCTGTTAGTAATGAACTTTTAATGCAACCGAGATCGTTTACCAAGGCCTACGGAGATAGAGCATTTGCTGTTCATGCACCAAGAGAATGGAACTTAATACCCTACGAAATTCGAAGTCCAACACCATCTCGAGTTTTAAAAGATCACTTAAGACGTACTTGTTTACTAAATTTAGTAATAACAGATCATTGTTTTTATAGATTTGTATATATTCTGTTAGTTTTAATTTTTCATTATGAATAAGATGGTTTAATAGTTGCTTTAGTTCATTGTAAATATAATAGGATATAGGTGTAAATTTGTAATATTTTTCAATAATGTTGTTTACAAGACTGTAAAGCGCTTTGAACATAGGATAAGAGCGCTATAGAAATAAAGTTATTAAGTTATTATGTTTTTGGTATTTCGACAAAATCTATTTGCTGACTGTATCCCGGTGGTATTTCACGTATAGTGAAAACATGCTCGGTAATATCAGTCAAAGTCTTGGAGCTCGAATGGTTCATAGCTCTGGGTGTTTTAAAACACCGATTTCTGTATCATGAAGCGCCTAGATGTGTAGTTTATCCATCGCCGATCACTTCTCAGCATTCTGTTGCCTCAATTAACAGTTTCGGGGAAATCAGTTTATACTCTCGATTACTGAGAGGCACTGTGAGAGACAAGTGTCTTGTCCAGCAACACAACACAATAACCCCGAAAAATTTGCGAAGCCGAAATGCTTTGGAATACAAATGAAATGGCGCGTGTTAATGGGGCCAAAAGGGAGACTAATAATACTCTTTGTTGAAATAAATGTCATTCCGAGACACCTCCTTAAAGTGTATATGACATGAAAAATATTTTCTGCTTATTTGAAAGGCCATTCAAAATACAGAAGAACGGCGTTTTTCTTTTCGAAATATCTTTTTTCGTTTCAGAGATATTGACATTTTTGTAATATGCAAATTAAATCAGTCATTTGTGATGACATCATAACTTTCCAACTAAAAAATTGTAAAATACTGAAACAAAGATATCTCTGGAAATATTGAAGCAATGTTCTTGAAACTTGGCACCACAAATGCGAATCATAAAAGAAACAAAATGACACCATTAGTATTGTTGCCATAGCAACTCTTTCAGTTCCAGTCTCTCTCTGTCAAAAAAAACAAATATCGCCATTTAACACCTCTAAAGTGAGACAAAGGGTCCTGCTTGGAACAGACATAGTTCCCATATTGTCTTAATTCCCATCATCAGATTGGCTGCGCTATATGGTTCTTGGTCTAAGACAAAAACTGGGCTTTCAGTTTTTATCGAGACAGCACCAGCGGCAATATTGTTGTCATGGCAACAGCCCTTAGGGTGCCATTTTGTTTCTTTTGTGATGCACATTTGTGGTGCCAAATTCCAAGAACACTGCTTAAATAGTTTTAGAGTTGTTTATTAAGTATTTTACCATTTTTTAGTTGCAAATCTTAGGATGTCATCACTGGTCTAATTTGCATATTACAAAAATGTCAATATCTCTGAAACGAAAAAAGATATTTCGAAAAGAAAAACACCATTCTTCTGTATTTCAAAAGGCCTTTCAAAGAAGCAGAAAATATTTTTCATGTCATATACAATTTAAGCGTTTAATATATGCTCCAAGATAAAACGGCAAAAACGGGCAAATTAAATCGTAAAAAGCTTTGCTGATTAACCCAAGATCCACACACATTTGATTAATTTCCTGAATCAATTATTATCAATTATTATTATCTTGAAAAGTACTTTTGCTATTTTCCTCTATTTTCCTCGAATGAGCAATTTTATCTGAAACCGTATTAGTCTTGTTGCCTTTTTGTGGTCTCTTTAATTTTTTAAGAGTGTTGAAACTAAAAACGTGGTCTTTGATTCCATTATTTCACATCGTGATCCAGTTAAATCCCAGTATGAGCTGTTGTAAAATTGCTTAATTCAAGAGTTATCATGTTGGCTGAACATAGACTTTTGATGCTTTTTATGTTTTTAAACAGGTTGAGACTTCATCATGAAGAGATGTTGCTGCCCACAAAATATTTCGCCAAATATTTGCTCCTTTCACAAAATTCTTCAAATATTTGTGCTACTGAACGTCCTAACAGTTGTATCGACCATCTACTACTTGATTAACACGCAAAACCTCGCTCGATATGCAGGCCGTCATCCATTTAATCCAATCATGAAATGCAGAAACCTCACCAAGCCACAAATGGACCAACTTCTTAGCCTGTCTTACAAAGTTCATCATGTTTTGGACGAGCTGGGAGTGGAGCATTGGCTCATGTATGGCTCACTCCTGGGAGCCCTTCGTGGAAACGCTCCTCTTGCGTGGGATGACGACGTCGACATAGGTTTGGATGGAGATGGTAGGTTAAAGACGCTCAGCAAAACTACATTCATTGAAAAACTTAACTCTATTGGCGTGAAACGCCTAGGTTATTTTTGGTCCCGAGATGGCCTAATCAAGATTCATGATGGAAACTCTGAGTTTACCATTGATCTGATGGTTTTTAATAGATCAGGAAAATGGATGAAGAGACCAGGCTGGGCAACATGGCTGTTATATTTTCAGTACAACAAGTTTCACACCTTTCCAGCTGAGCTTATACAATATCCACTACCTAAGATTCAATTTGGGTTTTTCAATATGTCAGCACCCAGAGGTGGAAAAGAGATTTTGAAGTACATTTATCCTACTGACTGGTGGAAAGTTGTGAAACCTCCAGGCTGTTGATAAATGAGTGTCAGTTTATTGGCCTGAGTCTGGCAATACACTCACAGCAGCTGACAATCTGTGCCTGGTATCAAAGAAAATGGCGCCTTTTGTAGTTTCTCAAGTTCATCTCTTGCTTGTCTTCTCAAACGACAGAAAACGGCGTCATAATCTATTATGTAATTTATATATCAAAGTTATCGGACTTATAATATACTAAACAAAATATATTCGTTTCTGATTGGCCAATGACAAAAGCATGATTACGTTATTGAGTGCAATACAGAATACTGTATTGAACTCCATCACTCCATCATGTTGGATGCGCTGAAATACTTAAGCACAGAAGAAAAATTATCCTATCTGCTTTAATCAGCCCTCGCATAATTTTGCGTAATATGTAATGAATAGTTCAAAAAGGAAAAATTATTAAAATAGCAAAGGCTTCTTTAACTTTAAATAATTATTTTGACATGAAACTTTTGACATGAAAGATCTCATCTACGAACTTGCATGAGTGCCTACAGCAGCAAGATTATAACTGTTTACCAAAGTCATCCTGGCCTTTTTCAGCGTCGTCGTCTTCATCACTCGTGTGAGCTGGTGGTTCCTCCGCGTAACGTTGGACTTGTCCAAGTACCTCCATTCTTCCCATGATGCCGGAGATGATATTTGATTGTCACTCAGTCAGACACAGTTTCGTTTATGCACAGGAAATCAAAGCAAATAGTACTTTGACAGAGAGATTTTCACTCTTCAGCAAACAAAACCATATGTAAACAAGGCGCAGTACCAGACTTTAAGGGTAGGGTTAAAATCTTCAGTAATTACAATGGTTGATATCATGGGTGACAAATTACTCCTTAATTTTGGCGCGAAATTTCAGCCGTAATTTATAATTTCACATGTGAAACTATAAAACTGCTACGGCAACGCTTCCGTAACCTTAGGATTAGGATTAGGATTGTGAGCGTAATTTGTCACCCATGATATTAAAAGGTAATTAACCAAATGGTATACTCGTGAAATTAGGAAATAATTTCACTTGCGTTTTGTCAAAATTCTAATAATTTCACGTGCCTTTAGGCGAGGGAAATTATTAGAATTTTGACAAAACGCAAGTGAAATTATTTCCTAATTTCACTCGTCACCATTTGATTACCCATACATACAGTATACAAAACTAAATACAATCAGTTCACTGACAATATTACATGACTTAAAAACTATCATATACTCTTTAACAAATGAATAAAGGGTGAAAGTTTCTAAAGAAACTGTGGTGCTGCGTCGGTGGGGGTAACAAGGTAATTTGGTTATATCTGTTTCGTCAATCAAATGGGCGTTTCCTCTTAATTGACAGATTTATTTGATTACAAGAATCGTGATTGACATTAATTATATACATTGATTTAATGGCGTTAGGTTATTGTATTTCAAACCAGTTTTCAGTAGAATCGAAGTGAGAAAGAAGTATTTTTTTAGTCTGTCTGTTGAATCCGCTAACCTGGAAAATCCGTTTGTAAACTCGCTTACCTGGAAAATCTGTGAAAGACTCCGTGCTAACCTGTAAAGTGCAAATGTTGTAACGACCCGCCACAGAAGTAAGTTTACATTGACATTTTCTGAATTTAGCGACGAGATAAAGACTTGATTTGTGTTTATTCTCATTGCGAATTATGAATGTATTTCTTCTAGATCGAATAATTATTAAACCTTGGCTTGATATTATACGATTTGTGGTGGTCTTCTGAGCCAGCCAGTTTCTATGTGCAACAATATCAACTAAGTTGAAACTGTAAATTGGCCACCGTAATGAGTTAAAAAGCTGACGTTTCATTTTGGAACTATTCTTAAGGATTTTCTTAGTGATAGCTCTTAGCATTTGTAATACTTTTATTTATTTTTAATCTTTTACTACTGACATATGTTGCAATCCTTTTAGAATTTTTATTGCTATTTCATTTCTATTTCTAGTTGCCAAGGGCGCCCCTGGATAACAACATTTGCTGACGGGTTTAACCCGATCAAATATGTTATAATTAATATTATTGTTGCAGGTCTTGAGGTGTATTATCTTTTATCATCTTTAAGGGTGTAGGTCCAGATTAACTAAGCACCTCCTCTCCAACCCCTAAGGCTCCCACCCTGTCCCTTTAAGCTATTACAGGTTAACTAGCACCCGGTGTGCATGTTTTTAGTTTTAAGCCACACTTTGTGAGCCATACTCACACGCTCACATGGCGTTTGCGTTATGACAACATACACTGTCCCGAGAGAACAGTTTTGTTTTCCCAAGCCTGATCTTGATGTTCCCTGACTGACAAGATCGAGGGTAACATCGAGATTCCAAGGAAAACAAAACTAACTGCTTCCAAAGGGGCTATAAGGAGAAGTCAAAGGGACCTGGTTAATGAGAGACCGGTCGACTTTTAGATCTAAAGTAGCCATTTCTACGTAACCATAAATCAACCAATTAAAGCACGCGTTAGAATTAACTTAACACCAGACCAGACTAGCCGCGGTAGTGCGAACAAACATGAGTATTGCAGCAGTCAAACTTGTTTAACTCGTCGATTTTAATACGGTACGGTTGCTAACAAAATAGATAAAAGACATAATACAGATAACAGTAGAAAATAACAAGCAAAGGCACAAACAGTCGTTGTTTGACTGCGGAAACGAGGATGAGAACAAGAACGAATGGGTGAACGAACGATAAAACCAAGCAGAACATCGATTGCGAACTACGACTAAAAGACAATTATACTAGAAAGAGAGCGAAATTATGCAGAAAAACCTATCAGAATATAAAATGGCACGAAAGCACGGTAAGTGTACGAAAAGAATGTAAAGAATGGGTAACCTAAATAAAAAAAACAAAACAAAGAACGCGGCAGCAACAAGTACCATAATCATGCAAAAACGATGGCAATGGATAGGTCATGTCATCAGGAGGGAGACACACTCTGTTTCTTTGACGGCACTCCACTGGACCCTCGAGGGTAGGTACAAAAATACATGGCGACACACTGTCGAGACAGAGAGGGGCTTGGAACACAGTTGTTGCTCCATCCAAAAGATGACCATGGTCAGACAACTATGGAGGTACTTGGTTGCCGCCCTGTGCACCAGTGGGTCAAGACGGGCAGCCAGCTATATAGTCCAATTGTTATTAACAGGCAAGTTTAAGGTCGCTGCTTTTTCCAGTGCGGGTCCTTTCGACCGTGATGTCGGTATTCGCTGCGTTTACCACCCTGAACGTTTTTTTTATCTTTTTGCTACTTTTGGCTGGTCGTTTCTTTTGAATCTATACGGTAATTCAATCCTTGTACCACGTTAAAACTTCTGGTAAGAAAGGCGTAACAAAACGGCCTTGGTAGCCACTCTTTTACAGTCGGTAATGAGATCAAACAACTTTCTTGACTCAGCGATCAAAATTTCGGTTGTGAAAGTATATACTTCAGTTGTACATGTCGCACACGTACAAACAAGAACTAGTGAAGAATCAATTTGATTGACGTACTCAGGGTATGAGAATCAAAACAAAAGGAGTCTCTTAGGAACAAATGACGCAAGCCCGAGACGTTTACTTAGACATAATGCGTAAGTCAAAAGTTAGAACAAATTAGCATGCTAAAAGCTTGCAGTAATCCCTAAAATATTCAGATGCACGAGGAAACGTTTGTTCAACTTTGCAGACAATCGTTGTTAGAAGAGTCGAGGTTCGACTTGATCAGTTGCATGTTACTGAATACGTTTCTGGCAAAAACTTGGTAGACGAGCCCATTACCGTTTAAATGACAGTTTGAAGTCCTTTCACTTTGCGCATTTCGTTTGATGAACGATTGGAAAACGTCTGGTGTAAGTGCTTTTCTTCGCTATGAAATCCGTACCTTGCAGAGAGACGAACAGACATCACAGTTAACTAAAAGGTGAGTGAAACGTTAAGATAGAATTACATCAGTTGGTTGCTCTGAATCTGATTCATGCTTTGTTGTGTAGTTTAGTCGAGTTTTGCCGCATTCACTACAAAGTTTAAAAGAAACTCCAAAATAGAACGTTGAACTTTCGGAATCTGTACAGTGCCCTAATTAAGTAGCACTTAAGCGTGGCGGAAAGTACTTTGCCGACACAAGTATTCTTGAGATCACCGAGTGAATAACAAATTTGACCCCTTCGCCTCGCCTTTCAGTTCCAAACAAATCGATATACAGCAATACCCACCCGAAGGATTCTGGAAAGACATAGCTTTAATTTTGGAATTTTCAATCTATAAAACAATATGATCCAGTTGCGGGGTCATTTGTCAAGCTGACAGGAAATAACATTTCTCGTTATTTGAAGTGATCCGCCATTTTTTTCTCTTGTCTAGAAATGAGGCCTGATCGAGACACACAACCTGCACTGATGCAATTTGTAAATTTCCGAAAGCGGGTAGTTATTTAGTATCTAAATGCAACCACGTTCACCCTGTTAAACGAAATTTCTTTCATTTTATTTTGCTTTGAAGTTTTGAAATGAGCAGCTGGACTTGCTGCACGTCTTTTGGAGGCAAGAATTTAGGATACAGTTTTAGACTGGAGAAATAGTGAAGGTTGCCATAGTGTTAAGAGTAGGTCACGGGTCTTCTTTACATCTTTTCCGCAAGCCGGAGCCCTGCGAAAATCAGCTTACAGTACCTACTCTTCAAAAGTGTGTTTTATTGCTTACAACCCACACGTCTCCGTTTGTTTGCATTATTCTCTCGCCATATTCAAATCAAATTTAACCCTGTTATCACCCCTGCACAAACTGCCTTTTATCAGACACTCGAGTTACTATTGTACAAGTATAGTACTGACAAATCAGGGATAATCTACATCATTAAAATCTTTTTCGTCTTTAACATGTATTTCACTGCCGAGAAACTTCAACAATCAAGGCTTACGTTCATTGACATAGCAAAAGTAAACAGACGTACTTTGCGCCTTTAAAACGTTCACAGTAATTGCTTGTAGCGTTAGTTGTTACACTTTCGATTCGCTTTATGTTTTTTTCCAAGTCTCGGGATAAACCAGCTTTTGCTATGTTCATTGTTTCCTCAAAAAAACTGTCAAAGATTAAAAGTTTCCCGGTTCTAAAGGTCGCTAACCTATTAGAAAATGAATTTGTAAATCCTATTAGGTAAACTACTCAAGGTATAATAAAACATCTTGCATTAGATTAATTAAATTAGTGTCGCGAAGAATATCTCATGCGCACTAGACTGTCATTTACAAAACCACATACGATATCAGCAAATATCGGCGCGGGATCATGGTAGAGCGGCTTGCGGACCGGCGACATAGTCTCTCATGGTTAATTTGAGGCTAAAAAGGTATGAAAATAACCGATAAGCTTTGAAAATATGCGATTTAGCAAGCGAAGAACTGTTTATCTTTCCCAGGATTAATTGTTACATAAGTTGCTCTCTAGATTGCAAATTCGCTTGCGAAACTAACTTTGTATTTTATCGCCACAACCGAGCCCAAATCCTTTCATTTGTAACTTTAATTTCGTTCCAATCAGTGTTCCAGTCATCAGGCTTTCGAGATGTCCGGCCCTTCTTTTAAAAGATCAAGGAGCTAAAACATGTACTGTACTGTAAGCTGCGCCGTATTTATAGAACGAACAAGATGCAAAGATAGAAAGGTGTCAGTGCGCGCTGTGTGCTACAGCTTACTTCAGTCTGTTACTACCAGAGTTTCTTTACAATCGGAATTTGTTATCCTTCTGCAGGCTAAAATTCCAAATATTATACAGAGCTACTGCTTTATGAATTAGCAGACATAAGCAAATATGGGTAATATCTTGATTCTGTGAAGAATTCGACGGCGTATCCACGCTAGCGCCGGGCACTTGAACTTATATAGCATAGACTGTAGATATCACATGTACAAAAACTTTCTAAGGTTAACATGGGAAAATTTAGTTTCAAATAGGTGGGTAGTTACTGTATTATGACTTGGCTCTTTTAACAGAGAAAGAAGACTGGTTTTAAGTTTTCCTGCCACGGGATACCCTGCCAATAAGGTGGCAGTTTGATCCGTTCTATGCAGTTGGTCATCGATTCTTTGAGACAGCAAATAACGCATTTTTGCAAAATTTAGTAATCGCGGCCAATTATTTGGTAACGACCGCACTGGAATACGTAGTCTGCTATAAACGAAGTTTTTCTTTTTGAACTAAAAAGCTTTTCTTTCAACCGGATTTCCCAGTCCGTCCCTTAACTCACTTCACTTATTTAATGCACCCCATTTTACATACTGGTAAATTGACATCAATTGTTTAAATTCACAACATTTTCTAATGGCCTTAACAAACAGCTAAGATTTTAGAAAAAGTTGAAAAACCTCTATTTTACAACTTTGAATAATTAGTTCGTGCAAAACAGATTGAGTTAACAAGGCTTTTGTGAAAACAAACAACGTTTGTCCAGAGGTAGCTACGTTGTGATGAAAGAAGTTCGAATTTTCTTTGGTTTTCCTGACTACGCTGCTAAGCGATTAGCCTCCGAGCAGGCTCTTAATGGGAAAAGAAAGAAATTCGCCTCCTTCTTTCTTTATCGGCGAAAAGCCTGCTCGTAATATATAAAACTTGTTCTACGCTCAATCAATGCAATCAGCCAATCACGGCTCACGTTTTCTCCCGCGCTTCGCGTCGCCTACATGCCTTTGCTTCGAATTTTGACTGTTCACTGGATTGTCCTTGATTGTCTTTTGTAATTGGCTTTGGTTTTGGTTTCGCAAGACTCGATTGAAAACCGTTGTATGACTATGCAATAATATTCTTTTGTCTTTGTGATGTTTTGGTTTTTTGTTTGTGAGCCATCCCAACGTGTAGACAAGCCCCCGCTCCCTTTCCTCGGACTCATCGTCGCGTCGAGCTTGTTTATTTTCACATGCAGTCGACAAGCTACACAATTTATTCCTCGTGTAGATATGAAAAGAAATGTTTAAAACCACACCATAGTTACTATTTGTAAACTGAAAACATATTTGCGAAAAATGAATTCAGGCGGCCTTGGAGAGTCCCAGACGAGTCATCAAATTAATCAATAAATCCTTTACTCTAAAGAAAACAATGTTAATTCCTCTTACCGATATTCATAATTGTCGATCTGAGAGTTGAGTGGTGCGGCAAGACTGGTTCCCTTTTTGATGGTTCCCGTTATTCTCATGACCTTTCTGTTTAGACCTTTCTGTATTGACACTGTGAGGAGAAATTGGGTGTGGTACAATCTTCAATGGTAAACTCAGCTGATAAATTCAACATCCTTAGTTTGTAATCATTATGCATATCTGACAAAACTCAAAACAAAAGACCAGTTTTAAATTGTTTTCCTTGCAACAAAAGCACATGCTACAAGAAGCTGTAAGCTCTTATTAAGAAAGGATGCATTTTGAGTTAGCAAAGCTTTAGTTAAAATTGACGGAAATCAATCGATGTTTAGTTCTCCACTTCTGTATATTCTCACAGAGAAACGAAATCAAGTTCAATAGCTGCTGATTTGTGGATTACTTCGCGATGACCGAGATTATAGACCTTGAAAACATTTCAGAAGAACTGGACTACGACAGTGTCTATGGCAAAGATGAAAACAATAATCAGAGAGCCGATGTTGAAGCCCCAGTAGACTCCATATTAAATGTGTAAGTATGAATGAATGAATTGAATGAATGCCGGAATGAATTGAGTGTGTCAAGAGTTAGGAATGGACAAAAATGTAAGTTTCCAGAAAGAAATCTGTGGGCAAGTAAAGCATTTAGCTAATTATCTCCTTGAAGTTGATATTTTGAGCGTTAGCCCTTCCTCAGATATCAGCTTGATAAGCTCGCTACGTCGGTTTATTACAGGCTTGCGAGCAGCCGCATCGCAGAAGGAGGGCAAAGGGGAAAAGTACCTACACAGCCTGCCTAGAATTCTTTTCATTTCTTTTTTTTCTTTTTTAGCGAAGAGCCTGTGCCCACGCTAGCCGTTAATTCACCTTTTTTGTGTCGAAAATTATGTTTTCTTCATATAATTACAAAATGACTGATCAAAGAAACGGAAGAAACCAAGAAAACAAATGCAAAAACGAGAGCACACTGTTCGAAATTACCTTTGATTTTCAGTTAGTGCGACTTGGACTTGTATACAAACACATACTCTTTCCTGATTTTGTAGTCAGACCGTTCGGCAAAACTGATTCGCTACAACCGTGATATATCGCTTCAGAAATTCTTTTCATCTTGTCAGTTTACCGCATTCACATTTCCAACTCTGGAAAAAGTATAGTTGGTTTGCAGTGTCACGAGTCGCCCAGAATGCCGCAACACATTCGAGGGTTTTATTGAGCTGCCGGCGTTAAATTTGAAAGTTCATCAGGTGAATGTGCGCCAGACGAACGAAAAAAGGTCAAGCAGGGATTGCGTTTTGCTAAATTACTCACTGTACTAACTGTACCATGGCCTTTGTAGATGAAAGCTCCACTACTGCTGTGTGTACTTATTTCTTGCGCTGCTCAAACAAGTGTCAAATTTAACATGAAAGTTCCCTTTGTCAGTTTTTGTTTGTATAAGAGATTGGTTTTGGCGCACTTCGAGGACTACTTTTCTTTGAATATTTGCGAGATTGCCATTGTACCATATGATTATGTTACCTAAGCTTCATGGAAGTTTTCAAGGAATTGCAATGGGTACAAGTGCTGTCAAAACGCAAATGTCTGTCTAGCAATTCAACTTTCTTTCCGGTAATATGTCCTTCAGAGACTCTCTTGGGACCTTTTCGAATCTCCCGCGAGAATGTCAATATATTCTAAGTTCCGCCTCCGTGGACAATAGCGTGCACATCGCATCAATTAGCATTGGAATTGAGGTGCTTGGTACACGATTCACAACAACGCAATAAACAGTGAATAAAAGAAAATTAAAAGTTCGGTAATTGGGCTCAATCCCTTGATTAAGGTTCATCCAAAGTAATAACTTTAAGTTTTTGCGAGAGGTAAATCAAACTGATACAAAATTACCAAAGTTGTGCGTGACCTGAGTGAGTGAGTGCAAGCAGGAGCCTAACACTATGAAAACTGACTACTTCTCCGTAGGCGCACCTGGTTTGAGTTCTTGTTCACGAAATCTTCAGCCGACCAAACGCACGTTTCTTATTTTCTTTTTTCTCAGGAAAAAAGCACAGCAGCCAAGACTGATTACAATCAAGTCGTACACTGAAATATGCATAGAGGCTGGAGAGTAAGTTATTAAAGCACTATTCCGCTGTGTAAGGTAAAAAGGTTAAGTCTACTCCCCCCTGAATGGGATGCTAGTCCATCGCAGGGTTGCCCCCAGCATTAAAGTTGCCGGTACCCATTTATACACCTGGGTGGAGAGAGGCACTGTGGGAGTCAAGTATCTTGCCCAAGAACACAAGACAATCTCCCCGGCCCGGACCGCTCGATCCGGAGTCGAGCTCACTAACCATTTTAGGACACCGCGCCATCCACTATTCCGCTGTTCCTCTATACACAGTGTTCGCAGGCTGTATGTTTCAGTATTGGCGCCTTGTTTCAGATCGTTGTTCAGTGTTACCGTACATTCTAACTTTTTTCCGTTGCTACCATTGTTTTTGTTAGATCCACAGACGAATCTTCCCCCAGAGTTACACCGAAGTTTAAAACAGAGACTACGTTCAAAGATTCCGAAAGAAAGAACAAACTAACTGAACCAGACGTGGCGCCCGAGTCAAAACGAAAGTTCTCGAGACCGAAGATGAAATTTCCCAAAAGCAAAGATAAAGTAAATGTTTGGAGCAAACAGAAGACGGCGAAAGCGAAGAAGAAAGAGCGAGCGCCCTGTTGGTTGGTCGTGTTTGTATTCTGTTGCGGTGTCAGCAAAGAACATCAGTGGTATAGCTTACTGGGAAAAGGTGGGATACTGAGCTTTTGCAGTCGTTGCCTGTGATCAGGCCTTCGAAGGGAGAAGGCTATCTAGAGCTTTCGTTTTGTAGAATTCCCTTTCGCGTTCTTTCTAACTAGACAGGCTTCCTCTAAGACCAATTGCGATCACTGTAGTCGCTTCCTTGTCGTTTACGTTGTGAAAGGGAAAAGAAGTAGGCCACTGGCCGAATCACTGGGTGTTGTGAACTTCCTCAGTGCCTCAGTTTCCTCAATCTCTCCTCCGATTAAAACCAACACAATAAGTATGATAGACATATCACAAAGGCACTCACCGTGATGTTACAGCAATAATCCAGTTGCTGGAACACAGTACCGATAACGCGAAGGTCGCACGTTTAGTTGCAAATACACGTGCTACACGATTATAAATTATGCATGCTGCTTTCAACATGATTTGGTTGATTTAGGCAGCGTTACTATTTTAAATAAATTTGTACATATAAATTCTCAATAAAGTTGATTAAAACGCCCAAACTACGCTAGAGAAAATTAAAAACGCAGCTTTACGTACACGGTTAGACCCACCGATCATACTAACCCGTCACAAAAACGGATCTTTTCGAAATGGTGTCACGAAAATTATTTGATTTCGCTGACCGAGATTTCCAAAATGACCTGAGATTGTTGCGCTTTTAAATTCCTCCAGCACAGTGTGGACGGAGCCTTAATTTATAGGCATCAATATATATATAATCCTCATCGCGCCCATCAATGCATGAGAAATATTCCTTTCTTCCACCGGTTAACGCCACTGTTTTACTCTACAGGTGCGTTTCTGACGTTCTTCATGTTCATCGTATACCTAGTCGCAAGTTTAACCGTTCTTCCTTTCCTCATAATCGCCTCCGTGGTCGGCGCGGTTTTCCTCAGCGCGGGTGTCGTGTCGTATCTAGCTCTTTCCTCTAAGAAAGTTGGCGTTTCATTTGACGACGACGGTGACGGCTCGTGTCTCGGGGCAGTCTGGGGATCCTGGGTATAGTGGAACTGCTGACTACCTTCCAGTTGTGCCTGAGGACTCATTTTGCTGTCTCCCCTCTCGTTTTGCTTTGCCCGGACAAAATATCGAAAGAGGGTCTTTGCTTTGGGCCGACTTTTTGTCGGATTCGCTCCGACGAAGGGTAAACGTTTCGAATCTCTTTACGGTGGCCAATTCAATAATAGCTCAGTTGATAAAATCAAATTATCTTGTAATTCAGAGGTGCACGAAAGCCTTCAATTTCTTGATATCAGCCAGCTGATATTTTCATTTATAGGCTGGGTGTAAGAAAGTGGTAACAGAATTTCTTAGGCGTTGAAAAACTAAGAGTGATGACGTACAGACGACTTAACATGTGCACTATGATGGGCAAGACACGTGAACATTCCGAGCACAAAATGGTCGAGGACTTTTTATACAGACTCCTTCCTCTTTTCGCGTAAGAGTTAATGATTAACCAATAAAAGAGAAGCATGGGGGTTAAAGGTTGGGCGTGAAAGATTTTACAGGGACTGGTTTTAACCACCCATTATTTCACCCACTTTTTAATTTTTGCTCTCGCCGAAAAGGGGCACGCCACTTAAAGTATACTTCAACTGTTACTTGTGTACAAGCGAAGAACCTGCTCGTGAATCAGAGGCAATATATGATTAAACACTAAAACACTTATAATAGTAATGTTTTTCTCGTGTTATCTGAATTGATGATCCAGCTTAGTCTGGAAACTCCCTGCATGACATCCAACCACTCGAAAACAGTGATTAACTTCAAGACATATAAGATTGAGGCACACTTGAGAGAGGTTTGCAGTGGAATAAAATGAGGACTTTAATATTTATTTTGATAACGCAAAGCACTATAATAACTGTATAATAAGATATTTAGTAATTAAAATTTAAAATGATATGTAAATAAATGTGACAACCAAATGACTCATGATTACTATAGCAAACAGGATTTGATCCCCGGGTTGTATTGCCTTAAAAAACGGTCGCGGAATAGGGTGTATTGTCTTAAACAGGATAACAAAGTGAACGGCTCTTTGACTTACAGACATTGTCAGGGATTACAACACCCAACGCCTTTGCGTCTACAAAATTTTCCTTTGCTCCCATTCTCTACTTTCTCCCTATCCTGGGCGTGACCAACTAACCACCCACTGACTTTTTGACTTTTCAAACTAAAACAATTAAAATCATTGAGCCAATAATTAAACAACAAAATACTGATAAGCAAACTCGGCACACTGGCGCGGGAAAACAACACGTGAAATTTAGGCAAAGCATGTCACATAAAGTTTTCTACCAAATCAGAGACCAAAGCAAACTCAAAACTATTTAAACGCGACTACTTTTCTACCCTGGGGTAAAAATTGTTAGAAAACCTTTTTTGACGTCGTCAGTTTGACAGGATCTACCACACTTTTGTGATAACCCCAAAGTGATTCCAGTCGTTGCATCTTATCTGTACAGCGGGGTGTTGGAGTCATTGTCCCTACAGCATCCCAAGGGATAACAAAGGCACACACAGATAAAGTAGAAGATTATAAACGGCAACAAAATGACTCCGACAATTAAATACAGCAGCAAAAGGATAGGAATCCAGAAACAACCTGCAAAATAAACAAGAACAATTCTTAACCTTGTCAGTCCCAAGCTCAAGATATCGATTCTCTTTTCAGATTGTTTCACAGTTCTTTTACTGTTAGTATAGAGGCTATAGTGGTACATCAAATATAATGCCTGACATGATCAGATAACGAGAAGTCACGGTGACCGCATAACGATCCTAACTGGAGAATTAGAAAAGTCGATATATTTATAACAAATTTTTTTTAAGCTGTTGTTCAGTATCAGGTCAAGATTAATAGTATTGCGGATTTTTGAGCTTCCCACAAAACGACCAAAACCAATTTCAGGCACGAAATACAAGGTTTGCTTCTTATTTAAATTCCGTTTTACTACTGATGAGCGTTTTTAATAATTTCATTCCATTGTACGTCAAACTATTTGGAATCGAAAGAAATCAATACTCTTTGATTAAGAATTCATAGCCTACGTATCTACCGGGAAACAGCGAAGAAAGAGCGAAGAAACTACAATTTATTTGCGAGCTAAAAGTCAGGCACAATTTTTGCTCTCAAGGGCAACACAAACGCGGTCCGGTAAATCATGAGCGTTGTTCCGGCTAACAAATACGCAAATTGGCTGAGAAGAATCGATGGCTTATATATGATTTATATTTCAACTAAATAAATAAATCAAAATTAATTTTCTACGTCAACCTCTACCCATTTAGTTTCCATTTTTCAGCAGAAATTTTTTTTCCTTTTGCTTAAAATTTCACAAAACCAAGCGACATTAGGAGCACACACGCATGTTTAACTTTGCTTTGCAAGTTTGTTGCACGTCGCTTATAATTTATCCGCAAAGCCGACTGAAAGAGCCGTTATCACAAATACTTTATTGAACTAGCTGAATTTTTCGGTCCGTTTTGAGGAATATGACTTTTTCCTAGTTTATGAATAATCGGTTTTGCACAAAGAGGACAAAAGAAAATTTAGTGGCCAGCTAGAAAATGTGACAGCTGCACAGTGCAAGAGCGAAGTGACTCTTAAACTAAACAAGTCACAAGTTCTTACCTTTTCCTTCCAACTTGTACCATTCATACTCACTGTCACACGCCAAACAACAATAATCAGTGCAGCTTCGACTCTCCCTGTAAGTTATAGCTTGGGCTGGGTACTGAGGAATACCTCTTAATGCAGGGCGCCCTCCTTGCAATGCAGGACGGGAACCACTACAAAATATTGAAAGAGCGTCTCGTTTAACGTTGCACATTCTTGGGGGGAGGGTACTCCCATATATTGCCGTACATAGGTCTGTGCCGCGGGATAGGGTAGTTTTTGAGGTTCCCGATCCTTAAATAGAGTATCATTTTTGTCCCTGTTGGCATTGTGTTTCTTGTGTGATCCTTAGATAGGGTAACTAAATCGGCTACAATTCCAGAGCCTAAATACCCAGCTAATCGAAAACAAATTCTAAGCCGAATGCTTTTTAACTTCCAATGTTGCAGAAACAAAATCATATTGCTGGCCCGTTCACGCCATTCTCAGTTTTTGTTTTTTTCTTGAACTGGGAGTATTTTTAGTACTGTTTGTGCCTTACGTGAGGTATCAATAAGGCACCTATTCGAAATTTATGGGAATACCCCACCACCAGGCATGTTTCATAGTGTGGTTGTGTCAGAGGTTGTTGTAGGATGGGGGTAGGATGAAGGAGATAGGGAGGTGGAGGATAGAGAGGTCGAGACAGGAGAAGTGGTAGGGACGGATAAGTTGGCTAGGGGGAGGAAGGTGAGAGGTAGCGAGGGATAAGCTGGATGGGGGGGGGGAGTGAAAGAGGTAAGAAGGGAGAGCTGGCGAGGAGAAAGGTGAAATGGGACAGGGAGAGATAGGTTGGATAAGAGAAGAGAAAGCTAAAAGCCTGATATATGGATGGATAGGCTTGGGTCACTTCTTACCCAAACTTGGTAAACAATCGTAACAATCTAATAACAAATGAACGATAATTTATACCAGGATAAAAAAGGCTGGATATGAGGTTGTGCGAGACAGAAGTTCTTATAAGTATTTTTTTTTTTAACACATTTCAAACTAAAAACTAGTGATAAAAAAAAACAACATTTCGATCTCTCTGAGGTAATTTTCAAGTTGAATCATTTTCTGCAGAACAAGGGGGTACTTGTTGTCCTGTACAATGGCCAGGTCTCCTCAAAGTAAACATAGAGTTACTAGAAATGATGGCAATGATAATAATGTCACTTTTCTTACCCGGAACTTTCCACAGAGTTCACTTGCACCGCAACAACACTTAAAAAGAACACAAAAATTAAAAGATCAGTTGTCACATATTTACAGAAATAATAAAACAATAATGCACATTTTCAAACAAAATTAAAGATTAGAAGAATGAAAGAAAGACTAAAAGCTGAATTGAAGCCAATCAGCTTGACCTGTGAGGAAGCGAAAAGGGCAGCTAAAGACTGAAAAACTAGTAGACAGGGCCCTGTGTTTCAGAGAGAACAAAATACTTGTTTGACATACTTTTCCACTGTTTTAACACTGTTTATTCTAGAACACACGCGTTACTAATAACAAAGATTCCGATTCCTGCGTAGCAAGCGTTTCCGTGGGGTTGGGGAGCAAGGAACGAAATTTTCGGTGTTTTGGCCGCGCGAAAACGGGGCGAGACCCCAGCCCCACGGAAACGCTTGCCACTCGGGTTAGTAGACTATTGAAATCAATTATTGTAAGTTCGATGCACGTATTCTGACCGACTATTTAGATGAGGGGTGCTATTTGGCAATTATTCTGACAATATTTTTTTCAGTCTAAAGTCATTTGCTCCAAATATTTATTTGCGCCGCTTGCTTTACACGATATTTTTTTGTTTCGGTCTGGATTACCTCAACCAAATAATTTATGGCGGTGTTAGCTTTCACGCAACGAGATTTTATGACCTTCGTAACCCCTTGTGGAGGCTAAAATCATTTCTGTTATTTACTGACGCGCAGTTTGTCTCAAAAGGTAAACAGACCAATGTTAAATAAAATCGGTATTCTAACGTTGTAAACTGGAATAAAATATCACACTGAACCTTAATTTAAAGGACCTCGCATTCAGACATATAGCCAGTGGTCTATACTGAGTCCTACGAGCCCCTTCTTAGCGATAATTCAATTCTTTATTCAAGAGCGAGTAAATAGCCTGGTAAAAACAAGTGTATTTCCGCTCATGTAGGCATAAATTCACCACTGGATTGCAACAAATTTGATATCATATCAACTTAATACGCGGATAGCGCCAAGATTTCGATTCGTTTGGCAGGTAGAGTGCCAGAACCCCGGATGATGTGAAAGTCAATTCTGCATAACAACTAATCGGAATTTTCGTGGTGAAGTTTGTTAGTCTTTATCGCACGTCTAAAAACCAAATCTGGGACAACACTAAAGACGTTATTGCTGTGATAACAATGATTCAATTTTTCTTTCCCCCACGTGATAAATTGCGCGCAAGAAGAAATTTTTGACCACTTCCGCTTTCTAGTAAATGAACCATGCGAACGCGTCACACGAGCTTTCACTTAGTGTTAAATTAACGATCTACGCTTTCCGTATCTCCGACAGTATTTGTTTTCAAAGTAAATCGATAATGTAAGAATTTTTCTGTTTAATATATAGAGATAATTTTTCGCAGACTTGCTAATGTAAATTACACGTACGTTGGACTTTGCAAAGGCTATTTGCTATCATTTAAAAAGACTAACCCTTCATCCGTGGCAGCTATCAACGTCTGTCGCGTCACTTCTACACCTCCTATCCTTGCACGCTCTTCTTGGACAGCTATTATGGCATCTCGTTCTCGGTTGTTACTCATTTTCCTTTAAATCTTCCAACACCTTCGAAATGCTCAGCAAATTTCCCTGATCGTCGAAAAGCCACCTTCTGCCCCAGACTTCCGCCAGACTCCAGGGTGTGCGCCTGGCGAAAATCATTTGACCAGTAAGTGTGTAAGTGCTTAGTAGTCAGAGCTTAAGACCGAGATAAATTTCGGACATAAGTCAACTGCAGACAGACATTTAACAGGAGATTTAAGACGGCATCTTAAGGATTGCTATAACGGGCTTCCTCATAGGAGCCCAAGGTCAACCGGGCTTGCTCGATTTTCGAGATTTCGCGTCGCCACTCTTTTCTTCGTAAGAATTTCGATGTGTTCATATGAGCAGCATTCGACATGAACAAATTTGCGTGGATCAGAAGTGCCGGAAGATCTTTCTTAAAGCTTTTTTCTCCCCATTCGAGAAAACTCTTTTAAAAGCAATAGTAAATATGCAACAAAAACAAAACAAACTGAACGCGAAATGTATAGGGCCATGAAATACTGGATTGATGCGGTTTCCTTTGCATTGTAGAGGAGAACCTAAACATCACTGAAGTAAATTGTTAAACAACATTCGGAGGTAGAGATCAAGGAGTTATAATGAGAATATCATATATTTCGGTTATATTTCAATAGAAACACGTTTGGTGTTCGTTTTAGAAAACAACACTAGAAAAAGAAAGTACAATCACTAGATTATTTCAATTATCAAAATGTAACTTCTCTTTACTCGTTCCATTACGTCAACAGCCAGTTATTTTGCGTTTCTACCTAGTTTTAGAACTACGGCTTTTAGTGCGAGATTTCTTACAAGTACACTCTTCCGTTTTACAAGAATATTGCTTTTCCCACCAAGTCTGAATTTTCTTATTATTCTGTCCATTTTAGGCCGAAAGTATTCTTGCGAATATTCCCAGATTATAGCGTTTGACATTACTGCTTTCGAATGTATTAAGTAATTTTGGAGCCTGCAGGCATTACAGCTTAATATGACGCACGTCGCACATGTATTCTCACAGAAATGCTATTAGAATCTAACATACGGCCACTGCTGTTTTTGCTGCTTTTTGGCAAAGTTTGCCATTTAAAGAAAGAAAGAATTTTTACGGTTTAGTTAAAAGACATAAATTGTAGTGTATTTGCAAATTTTCAACACACGAATTGACCTTACTATGTTGATCAAGCCGGGATAAATGTAACCAGTTCTTACCTTTGCCATATAGATGGTACCACTTGTAACTATGGTCACATCTAAAGCAACAGTCCTCCCATGAAAACTCACTGGACCACGGTTGAGATTCGTCAGATGTGATCCTTACTACGTGTCGTTGATCTCTGATCCTATGTAGTTTTTTGTTTTTATTGATTGGTTTTGATTGTGTTACGTCAGTATTTATAGGCTTAAATATGCTTTTCTTAAAAACAAAAAGAAATATTGTAAGCCCGAAAAACATTTCTCATATTACATCTCCCCTTGACGGCCACATCCCTACAACAGCCACTTTCCTCTGCCCCCAAGTTGGCCGTTGTAGAAAGAATCGACAGTACTTGATTGTCGAAGAATTCCGCAAGTAACGTTCCCCGTTACTTTCGGATTTAGCAGGCAAAAGAGGCCGCTATTTTCGGGCAGCCGTTACTTCCGGGTAGCTGTTACTATCGGATGATTCAAAAACGTTTGTACGGTTTTAAACAAAACGGGCGGGTAACATAAAATTTATAGTTCCTTTCATGTATGTTACGAATTGTATCCACATAAACAATGCTGTATAACAAAAGAGGCAATGAATGTTGTAGAGCGAAAGTTTAATTGCTGCATCATATCACATTAGAAAATAACCCAAGGCAAATACTCGTGCTGATTGGTTTAAAACCGTGTTTCTATACCTCGATAGAAACACAGAACTAGCACAAGCTGTAACGTAATGATGGCGCGAGCAAAGAGAATTTACATTTTGATGCTCAAAGTAAACGAGTTGATTTTCTTTTTTTGCGTCGCGATATTCTAAAAGAAATAGAAGACATGTTCTCCGTGATTCTATCAAGTTATAGAGACACTCGTGAAAGTTTGGGAGAACTCGAAAAAGCTGTGGAAACACTCACCTGCGGCTTGTGTTCCCACAACATTTCTCGTTCTCCCAAACTTTCAGTTATGTTGGTTTTGTGGAGTCAACTTGTCAGTTCGAATTAAAATATTTGAGAATTTTGGGAGCACTGAAATACGAATTTGTATTTCATTTCTTTTTTTTTTGTTTGGGGGGGAGGTCTCAAGCTAACAAAAAGTGATTCAGTTAGGACCAGCGGGGTAAGCAACAAGTCAAGCTTGCTGAGTCAGTGAACTCTTTCTAAGTTCTGTTGTCGTTGTGTCTTCCTATGAGACAAGACATCGATCGATATTTCGAATCTAAAATTTATGAAGTTTCAGCTGCATCCTTGGTAAGTTATCCCACGTGTGATTATTCCTGACGACTCATGATATCGCTACAACAAATCCACTTAAGTATACTCAAAACAGCAGCATCAACACGACTACGAGCTGCAGCGCCTACTCTACTCCCTATTCCTCGTCCTCGCTCGAATTCAGTTCCTCGATAACTTTACTGACACAGTAAAGGATTCCTAATGCCAGCCCAATAACTCCAACAATCAAATATCCCACCAGAAGGATTAGAACACACCAAAAACCTGAAACATAAAACATGACATTTCAAACAACATAACACCTCTTTTGAGTACTTTTTCTTCTCAATACCACCCCCGGGGGGGGGGGGGGGAACCCCCACAAAAAAAAAAAAAGCACCCCAGGGGAAAAAAAACAAAAAAAAAA
>OMLO01000777.1_pt1 | contig 22581 bp, 14 predicted proteins | sample 1674811 | NCBI WGS metagenome assembly OMLO01 (sample SAMN06265003, study PRJEB25207) | coral metagenome | isolation source: Coral host | place: Mexico:La Bocana,Puerto Morelos, Mexico | collected 2008-11-13 | reverse complement strand
CAGATTCTTGAGACTATTGAAGTGAACTCCCCTGCAGACTCAGCCCCCAAAGCGATCACGAACGTCGGATTCACCAATGGGGACTGGGCGATTGCCTCAGCGAATATTCGATCGAAAACCGGCAGGGAAAGAATCTTGAACGTCCACCTCTCAGCTTGAGCCATTGTCACTCATGAAAACGCTTGATCAATGCACGAACGAAAATTGATCACAGAAAGGGTAACTACATCAATCAAAAATCCACCGTAAGGCTCCCAAGCTGTCCACTGTACAGCTGTATCACAAACGACACTGTTCAGCTGTCCCGAAGCACATTCTGCTCTCGTGCATGATTGCACGAGAATGCTATAAAGGTATATTCCTGACTGCCCTAGAGAGCATGTCATGTCATGGAAAGCATCAATGCTTTTGACAAAGCGCATGTGCAAGCTGCATTGTGACGTGAACTGATGTGCAAATCATGCATATAGCGCGGTGCACTTGATCGTGGCGCATTTAAATCTAGTGAACTCAAAACATTAACATGTATACATGTTTTTTTCTTTTGTTCTCCTGGGGAAATTCATGAGGTGCCTGGCCTTAAGGTGTTTTACATATACACAACCATACAAACAAAACTTCAGAAACCCAAAACAAAAACACAGACTCAGACTTCAGACCCACTCGTTGCCACAGAGTTTCACCAACGCCCGAACCGAACGCAAGCCGTGGGAAGCCAAGGGGTTGCTTTCTCCGCGGTGTGGGGGTTATAGTTTTGAAGTGCAGTAAGGAAGATATAAAACTCAAAAATAAATTCCATGGGGTCCATGGAGAAAAATCCACAACTGGTTTTTGTCGGTAGACTTGTAAAGACATGCGTGTTTTCTGACGCAAACCCGATTGTAATTCAAAACCCAAAGAATAGAATTTGCATTTTTAAATATGTAAATTTAAATTTGTAGCATTATGCAGGTGTATATCTCTCTGAACAAGTTCAAAATATTGGATTTGGTTTTACACTTTTATTTGTTTTGGGGTGACGCACCTGTGCCATGTCTGGCCATTTTTTGCCGGCTTGGAGATGCTGGTGAATTCTGTTGGGTCCCAAGGAGGTCTCTCAAAGGAAGCCGTACATTGACATGCCATTCATCAGATCTAAGTTGAAAACAAAAACAACTTACCGTTGAATATTACAAGTTTAACATGGAGAACGTTACATCTTTTGAAAGTAGTCACAATAATTTCCCCAGAGGTTCCCTGGAGCTGGTGTGAAAATTTTCTCTACACAAAGCACGCCCCGCATGAGGTCGAGAAAAGATCTCGAAAAGAAGCCGCCGAGCAGGTTCCATGGGCACGTCTCCTGGAGATGGCGTTCAAAGAAACACATGCAATTGACTGACTGGTGGGTTCTGGGGTGAGGGGATGTTTCAAAGTGTTTTATTGGAAAATCTCATTGAAACACAAGGGTGCGAAGTAGGTCTGTGATTTGCCGGAATCCCCGGCAGCATTTTGCAAGTCTTGGTTTCAAAAGTTGTTTGCACCCGCTGAACAGCCATGGCCATGGTTGCAGCTTCGAGTGGCCCACTGGATGAACCGGCTTCAGAAGTTAAGCCACAATGGAAGTCTGTACGTCCCTCATCTATGTCTAAAGCATGTTCTATTCCATCCCAAGTCTTTTGTTTTTCGGGGAATGTTTTCAGTAATTGTGTATTTGGTTTCTTTTGCTGGGTTTCCCATTCCATTCAAGGTCATGGCAAAGTTCCGTGGTCACAAGGGCAAGTGGAGCCTTGTTCATGATTGACCTCATTAGTTTTGGTTCTCTTTCCCTTAAGCATAGGGTTTTTTTTGGGGAGCTGGAAGAACCACCGGTCTGATCAACCTGCTCACCCCCCACACCACAGTTGCCTTGAGGAAGCAATGGCATCCTTGATGTTGCAACAGCTTCCTGCAAAGTGCAAGGTCTTGATTTTGGAGCACAATGCAGGACTTTGTGGCCAGCTAGTGGTCCTATCCGATGATGTCAGCCGCCCCTCATACAAGGACTTTGGGATCAGGGAAAAAGAGGTGCTATTAAAAAAAAAGTCCTAGAAGTTCAAGAGTCATAATAATGATTGTTATCAAATGATAGGGGCATCCCTTTTTGTTTGAGGCCTCATATGTACCTTGTGATAGTTGTTTCTGCGCATTTCCTTTTTCCTGGTGAAGGATTTGGGGGCTAACTACAATTTGCTTCGACCTTGGGCAGAGAACTTTCCTGAAAAAATCCCATCCCAATTCTTTGTGATGGACTGCTGGTTGGAATTGGACAGGCTCCTATCTCACAAGTTGCTTCTTCCTAAAAAAGGACCTGCCACCAGGGAAGTTAAGTTGGAACGGGCCAAAGAAGAGACTGACAAGATCAAACGATTGCTATCATCACTTCGCTATCTGTTCCGAAACGGTTCCTAGAAATCACTTGTAAAACTTTGGGGTGATTACTGTGTATGGTTTGTAGTGGGATTGTTTTTTTAAGATCGTTCTCATTTGGTATTGTTTTTACCGTTGAATTTCTAGTCTCAGGTCCTGGAAGCCATGATGGCAGAGTCGCTGAATTGAAGACCCTCTTGAGACCATCGCCGAGTTCCCTTGTTACCGGTCAATAAAATGTCATCAACTGTTTATAGGGTGTGCTTTGGATTTTCTGTTTCTGAAAAACCCGACATGATATATTCAAACAATATACAACCCAACCAACACCTTATATCTTTCACTTCCACTACAGGCTCGACAAGGTGTGGTGACGGAATGCCAACCAACTCAAGAACAACGGGATTGTGTCTCGAATGGCGGTTCTGAGGAGGAAGAGGCGATGGAAGTACAGGAAAAACAATTATAATTATATATATATATCTATGTATCTAATATTTTTCAAAATATATGTATATATAAATTATCTGTATAAATACAAGGAAGTAAGTACAGTATTTAATAATAGATGTATAGCTCCTCTCAAGATATCCCAAATACCTCTTCAGTTGAATGAACCCGTTTGTTTGTTTTTTAAAAGGTCAATTTTGTTTTATGAAACTGTTTAAGTTCTGTAAGTGTTTGTGTGACAGGATTCGGATGCTGGTACTGAGAATGATGACGATACCAATCGTTCTTCTGATTCTGAATTGGGTGTCTATGCAAAGGATGCTCAAAAGGGCAGCCCAAGCTCTTCCCAGAACACGGTCTATGCAAGTGGTGCGTCTCAACCTTCGCCTCTTTCTGACGTGGATATGTCTGACCAGGATCAGTCCCACAGGTCCGTTTCTGCCGACACTCTTTCATTGCCAGGATTGGAATGCTCGGATGATGAATCGATCGCCCAGAAACGCGGAGAGGACAGCGTGGGGTTCATATGGGATCATGTTGCCACGCTGTTGAAGCTGTTTGTTTAACTTTCCCTCCCTGCTTAGGCAGAGTCAAAGCACGTGGGCAATGCACCTAGGTTCAATGAAGAACCTTATCTTTTACCTTTAGAATAAAATATATATATATATATATATCTTTACTTTTGATCTATCTGCTATTGCTGCTGTTGTTGTTATTGTTGTTACTCCTGTCGCTGGTGTTGTTAGTTGTTATTTCTGGTTTTGTTGTTGTTGTTGTTGTTGTTGTTGTTGGTTTTGGTTTTGTTGTGGTTGTTGTTGTTGCTGCTGTTGTTGGTTCTTGTTTGTATTATTATTCTTTGTGTTGTTGCTTCTATTCTATTCTATTCTATTCTAAGGAAATGACTTTTGGAGAAGCCCTCAGTATTTTGTCTTCAGATGACTTTGCTTGCAAAACAATTCCTCAACATCTTGGCAGCACAAAATCTATTGCATTGCCGCCGCCAAATTGCTTAAAACGTGTTCAAATGCATCTTGCCCAAGAACCTCATCCATTTGTGGGTCTTCAGGTGCCCTAGTACTCATAACCATTATAACCGATGGTTCTTGAAAGGGCCTGAAACCTTTTGACGACAGTGCCATCCCCTTGCCCTGATCAGGTGAAACCTCCATCGGCAAAGAAGGTCAAGAAGGCCGCGGCGAAGAAGAAGGCGTCGAAGAAGGCAACCTTCAAGCGCAGATCTTTCAAGGTGAAGAAAGAGAAGGAGGACTCCCCAATCACTCCCAATGCAAGTGAATCTTCTGGAGAGGAAGACTCACCCGAAGCTGTCCCACAGGTTGGAAGTATTCCAAGAATATGCATATGTTAGCTTAGGGTTTAGGGTGAGATAGAACAATGTAGGAGTCAATACTTGTCGTAAAATACAGAACTGTTGCACACATTTTTTCAACAAAATCCATAACCTAAACCCCTGAAGGTCTACAAGGGATATGATTTGACGGGACTTCCGGTCAATGCTTTGCCCCAATTGGATCGTGCAAATCGTGGCATGCATTCCTACACGGTGTCCACTTCGGTCAAAGTTCATGGTGAGATTCACGAAGTTGTCATTGATGTTCTTCTGAGAAACCAAGCATTTTACATTAAGAAGGCAGTTCCAGGCTTAGGTAAATGTGGGCAGGTCAGCTGGAAAAAATCCAGTGGTGCCCACAATGCTTGGTGCATCGCATTGGATCGCGCCAAGTGTGGTAATGTTTGCGCTGCACATCCCGATGATGAGTAGGTAAGTTAATCACGCGGCTTCAAGAAAGGCAAGTTTCTCTAGATACTAAAAATTTCCACCACCTCATTTTCGATGGGTATACTAAAAACATCTGAAAGCAAAACATACATAACCGTGTTTTTGTCCACCCAAGTACTTTCAAGTTATTAATCTGTTGAGGGAATGAAAAACTGAACATATGGTTTATGCCTTTTCGGCCGCTTCATTTCTGTCACTTGTGTAGCTCCCTACTTAGGTTCCATAGTACCCAAAGGGGCAGGTGTGTAAACATACCTGATGGGCGGGATACCAGGTGGAACATGTTGGCGAGCTTGTCAGTGAGATGGAAAAAAGTGATAAGGACTGGCTCCAAACTGGAAGGGTGTTGGATCAAAACAACAATATGTAATATCATTTCTCATATCAAAACAGCAATATATGTAAGATAATTTCTCATATATGCATCCTGCAAGTTCAAAGACTATGGAACGAGTTCATGATGGTAAAGCGCCCCCTACCCAATCTATCCCAGAGCATCTGCCGGGCTACTGATGTCATTTTGTTCACCGGCACTCGCAACCTTGGCCAGGTGCAAAAGAAAAGGATCATTGGACGATGCCGAGGCGATCAATTTGGGATGGATGGCCGAGGTGTCATTCTTTTGCTCTTGGTGATTAGTTCAATCATGTTGATACTATATGTATGTTTCCTACAGTCGTTTTTGCTCCAGGGTTGGGTCTAGCATCCAGTGACGATGGGAAAGGGAAATCACCAGGGAGTTTCTAAGCCGGCTTTGCGCAAAACAGCCTTGCAGAACTTGGGTGATATTCACGCTAAGCCAACCAATCCCAAGAACTTTCGAGAACGACAAAGGGCCACCATTTTGGCTGGCCTTCGTGCCTTAAGGGCACCTTGGGTGTCTTAGATTTCAACCAAGTAATTATAATGTTCTTGGTTTTTTGTGCCTCCAAAATCAACCTAGACTCTCCCATACGCCCATGAGAACTATCGGAACTCTAACTCTATCGAATTTGAAGGAATATGAAAGTCCTCAAGAGTTTAAGGCCCCTGATTTTGAGAAACCGTTTTTTGTATATAGATGCATTCACAGTACTGATGTTCCAAATCCATGTTGTAAACGGGTGGCACACCTCCAAAGCCTAAATATAATGGTTTTGTGGGATGTTAAGTACATAAGATCTTAAGAGAAGAGTTTGGTTACCTTCAGGGGCTCTTAGTTTTGAATGTTTGTTTGGGTCTAGCTATAAGGTCGTTGCCCTTTTGGTATCATTGCTCTTTGCCCAAAAAGATCTACCATTCCGGTCTTCTGATGCCCTGGACCATGTGGAAGCATTTGCCGGTGTCCAATCGGTCACAATTGGTGAATTGAAGGATGTGGATTGGGAAATCTGGTGACTGGAAAAACATGAATCAAATGGAAATTCGACTCATTGTTTTTTCCAGTCTTCTGAAGACATTGCCATTTATGGGGTTTTTCTTAACCTCAATTTAGGCCCCTCGATGAAACAGGATTTGGGATGAAAAAACATGTGATAATATATATATATATTTTATGTATATACAAATAGATGTCTTTATGCAAATATAGATGTACGTAATATTATTGATATACATGCATGTTTACAATATATTCATATGTATGTTTGTTTGAGCCGTGTAAAATCATGATTTGTATATACAGTAGTTGGATTTAACTTGCATAAACATCAATTTCCAGGGCCCCTATTATAGACCAGGAGGGACGTTCTGCGGTGGGACTGGATATTTGTATCGACCACAAATTGGACATTCTTAGTACAGAGGGCTTCCTCCAGCATCTCTACCAAGTATGCAAGCTTCGGCCTGGAACAGGGTTCTTAGGAGCCCCTGTGTGCTCAAGCTTCGTTTTTATGTACTTAGGCTGAAAGGAGCACTTGATTTATTTTTGGTTTTGGTTGAACTCCACCCCAAAGTAATGTTTTGGAATTGAAAAAAATGATCTTACAAATACAAATGGTATTTGTGTCTTTTGTCCATTCTTAATTCAGCTTCCACCTCTCTCCACTCGTTCCTAAGGAGCCGTGGCTCCACAGGTAGAACACCAGCGTTTCCATCCGGGAACCTCAGCTATCCGTCGGTGCGAGATGGTAACTACATTGCTAGCAGAACGCTGGTACTGTTATATGTATGTGCAGCCCTCCAAGTGTTTTGGCTGTTGGAACAACCATGCAACAGTGTGATGGAAGCCTTACCATCCTTTCAGAGCTTCATGAAAGATGTACGTACCTTCAGGCATTCATTTTGTATGGAAACATATGGAGGTCCTACCAAAAAGCCAACGTGGCTTTACAGTGGACGCTTGATAGGAATACATGGGTGCTGCTGATATATAGTGCTAACATCAGATTCTATTTTACGATCCCTCTTCAAGGTACACTCCCTCATATATATATATATATATATATATCAGGAACACCCATGAAGTATGAAGTTTTCTTTTCTACGATCCTCCAAAAAAGGTACATGATCAACTCGATCTTGTGTTTTATGTGTTTTCTTTCTTACGGGTCGACTTCTTGTCAAACCTTATAACTGATATCCCTGGCAAGGCAAAAAAGAAATTGGAGATTTGGGCAATTTCAAACCTCGCGCTTTTGAACTTCCTAAACATGATGAGAAAGTCATGGTCGAAAAATATCTGGATAAGAACGGAGTTGCCAGAGTCAAAGGAGGCCCTGATTTAAAAGGCAGTCAATCTTATCCAAGATTGTTGCTTTGAGGCAGTCAATCTTGTCCCATTTTGAAATGGGTTGCTTCAAAGCTTCTTTTCCAAAAATCAACGGAACTCTCGCTACAAATCATTGAAATTGTCAATCGTTTCAAAGATTTGAAGCACCCCATATGAAAACCGTTTTTTGGATGTGTTTTTTGGCCTATATTTAGATTTGCACGGGTGGACCCCCCATCAGGGTATATTGTACCAGAACCAAAGGATGTAAAATCATTTATATAAGTTTATGTGAAGTGAAGATAGAGCAAAGTGTACTTGACATAGTCTTTATGTTGACACGTGAATGTATATATTCCAACAAACATTTAATATACACACAGCCAAGGGGCCGCCTCCAGCTTGGGTGCCCAAATCCATGTGATCCTCAGGTTTGGACGATCTCTTGCACGGTTGCGCACATCGCTTCGATCCCAGCACATGAAGGAAGCAAGGAAAATCATTAAACAGAATCTGAAGACTTCAGGAAAGTTCAACTTCAAGAACAGTAACAAGTGGATTGCATGGGCCAATTTGGAACCCGTTCTTGAATTTTTCAGCTGAAACTGAGAAACAGTTTCCTGTCCATGTTTGTCACAATTCAGTGTGGTAGGTGTGTGTGCAAAGCATGCAATTCCACACACTTACTTCTAATTTATGCCTTATGCCAAAACTATGGGTGGATCGAAGAATAAAACAGAGTCCCAAACGCAGTTCACTTCATGCCTATTGAAGTATGGTAGCTCCTGCATTTCTGCAAAATGAATATGGAGCAATTCACTAACTGTTGCTGTTCTGGATAGTAGGAATTCGGTTTAGAATCAGATTCAAACTGCAGAACTTCTATATATAGATGGGATGCTTTTATTGTGGGATACCTTCCTGGCTGTACACATATGGTGCTGCCAGGCTGGTGCTGAAAAGGCTTTTCTCCAAAGCACAAAGGGAAGGTGCGATCAGCCATTCCGGGTTGCTTATGTACTGGTTTCCCTTTTGCTGGTTTCCCTTTTAAGCCTGTGGAATTCCAGGGTGGATGTCAAAACATTCGCTGTCCCTTCTAATTCTGGGGAATTCCATGGTGGATACCAAAACATCTGCTGTCCCTTTTAAGTCTTGGGAATTCCAGGGTGGATGTCAAAACATTCGCTGTCCCTTTTAATTCTGGTGAATTCCAGGGTGGATGTCAAAACACTCGCTGTTCCTTTAAATTCTGGGGAAATCCAGGGTGGATGTCAAAACATTCGCTGTCCCTTTTAATTCTGGGGAATTCCAGGGTGGATACCAAAACATTCGCTGTCCCTTTTTAATTAATTCTGGGAAATTCCAGGGTGGATATTAAAACATTCGCTGTCCCTTTTAATTCTGAAGAATTCCAGGGTGGATACCAAAACATTCGCTGTCTTTTTTAATTCTGAGGAATTCCAGGGTGGATACCAAAACATTCACTTTCCCTTTCCTTTTTCCATGTTTGTATGGAAATTCCAGGGTGGATACTGAAACATTTGCTGTCCCTTTCCTTTTTCCATGCTTTTCTGGGGAATTCCAGGGTGGATGCTGAAACATTTACTGCCCCTTGGTTGTTTTTTTAATTTGGGGATTCCAAACAAAACATGTACTAGAATGCAAAAACATCAAAAGTTTCAGCCGAGAATGGGAGAGAAATAGCCGAGAATGGGAGAGAAATAGCCGAGACTGGGAGATGTGTGTGTTTTTCCAAATTTTCCATGGTTCCCCCCCCAAAAAAACAAAAGGATATGTATTGTTGCGGATCTTGTCTCAATTCAGCCGAGAATTGGAGCGTTTTGAATTCAACAAAATTAGATCTTTCATCATGAGCCATTTGGCTCCAGTTGATTTCGAAGGATCAAAAGGTTTCCTGATAATGGCTAAGGGGAAAGTAGCATCACCCAAACGACGTATGCGTGGAAAAGGGCAACATGAAGCCAGTGTGAGAAAAGTGAAGAAACGTGGGAAGATTGAAGCTCAATCATCCAAAGCAGAGAAGACAAAAGCACAAAGAAAGAAGGAGAAGGTTGAGGTTCAGAAGTCTACGCGTAGAGATTCAAAAGCTGACCACATGGAAAGAAAGAAGAAGAAGGAGGAAGATCCAAAAGTTGACGTCAAGGAACGCAAGAAGAAGGACGAAGATTCAAAAGTTGACGTCAAGGAACGCAAGAAGAAGGAGGAAGAATCAAAAGCTGACAAGGAACGCAAGAAGAAGGAGGCAGATTCAAAAGCTGACAAGGAACGCAAGAAGAAGGAGGAAGATTCAAAAGCTGTCAAGGAACGCAAGAAGAAGGAGGAAGATTCAAAAGCTGACAAGGAACGCAAGAAGGAAGAAAAGCAGTCAAAGAAAGGTCGAAAGGAAGAGAAGGAGAAGGAGTCAAAGAAAGGTCGAAAGGAAGATAAGGAGAAGGAAAGTGTGGAAGCTGAAGAAAAGAAAAGGAGACGTGAGGACGGAAAGAAGGATGGGCCCAGAGTGAGCTTTGCTAAGGAGCCCGTGATCATTCCTCCACAGACTCCAATTAAGAACAACAAAGGCTTGGAGTCTCAAGAATCTTTCAAAGAAGATGTTAGCATGGATGACCTCTCAGACTTGGAGGATGCAAAGGCGGAAGCTGCGAAGAAAGGCGTTTCGTTGGAAGAGCACTTGTCGCTAGTCTCCTGTGAGCAAATGGAAGCACACATGAAGCAGCTTGCAGCTGAACATAGTGCATCCGCAGTTGAAGAGCCGGAAGGTGAAGAGCAGGAAGATGAAGAGCCGGAAGGTGAAGAGGAGGAAGAAACTGAGGAAGAAGAGGAGGGAGATATGGAAGTTGAAGAGAGTCCCGATGCACCTGAAGATAATGAAGGAGGTGCAGAGGATGTTAGTTCTGATGACTCCACCTCGGCATCAGGTTCTGATTCTGAAGACGTTTCTTCAGAAGAGGAGGAAGATGAGGGCGAGGAGGACGATGATGAGGCGAAGAACAAAGAAAAGGAAAGGAAATGCGGGGCTTTGGTGGCTGTGTCTGAGGCTGCGGTTGCAGCTTCCAAGGAAGCAGCCGTGGCCAAGCCAAACAGTATTTTAGACTTCTCTTTAGTCGAATGTTTTTGGGAGACTTTGGGGAGTTTGGAGTTTTACTTTGGGCAAAGGCTTTAGCGGTTTATCCCAAGTCTACCACATTGTTTGCTGAATCAACCATTGACTGAGGTACTAGCCACAAGAACGAGTGGAATCAATTTACAAGACAATGTCTTGACAAGAAGAAGTTTCCATCGGCATTAGCTTCGCATTATCTAAAGGACAAGTTGAACTTATTCCAAGAGTGGCTTAGCCACGGTGGAGATTGGAAAAAGGTTTCCCTTGTGTACGAAAGGCTTACAAAAGAGTCCAGGAGCTTCAAAAAAGGTCGCAAAGGTATGAAGGAACGAGACATACTTGCAGCCTATGGACCCGAGAGCTTTGGTTTCTATGAATTTATGTAACGGTTTCCCCTGTTTTCCCTCCTATATATTGGGAGACTCTGAGACTCTGCATATAGCAACATTCTTCTGGTTATCATCGTCCGTCAAAACCCATCTTAGGAAAACCAAGAAGCTTTTGGAGAAGCTGAGAACCAAACAAATGTTTGAAGAAGATGAAGACTTCCCCGGCGATGAGGAGGAGACTTCCGACTTTAGCTGTAAATGGGGAAATGCTTGTCTTGATTTCAAATTTAGGTATAAAGGATTTATGGCAACAACGTATTTTGTTATATTACGTTTCGAAAAAGACTGACTCTCTTTTGTTCTCTTATTGCTGCCAGGAGATCTGGTGGTATGTTGGCCAAGGTGGTGAACTTGCCAAAGAGACGGAGGTGTCAGAAATGACAGGGGTTAAGGTGAACGACCAAGACCCTGACCAAGACATGGTGCTGGCACTTACAGGTGACGATGGACCCCTTTCGGTGGGCGCTATGCCCCGGGTTGGTGCTGTGTCGGAAGCTGGGGAGAAAGCCTTGTTTGAATCCCTGCATTCTGGAACGGCGGCAAAACAAAAACAACCAAGGAGGGAGAAAGAAGAAAAGAATGTTGAGGAGATGGAACCCAAAACACCAAAGGATCAAGCTGTGCAAATGAAGGATGATGTTCTCAAGAGTGCAACAGAAGCACGGAAGTATGCTTTGAGTCTCAAAAACCTTTCCTACTCGGGGGAATTGGTAGAGGGCCTCATGACACATAGCTCCAAGATGGAAAAGTGTTTCGAAACCATCAACCAGCTTGCGGGGGAATCTTCTACACCTGATGAGCGCTTTACCAAAGTCATCAACTACATCAACAGGAATACTGAATGGTACAAACAAGCTGAGGTGGGGCCGGGGTCATTGAAAATTGTTTCAAATCTATGTTGTTTCAAATCTAGACAGGTATTTGAGATATTTGTTTCCCAAGGAACTTAGTCCGTCAGCCCTTTGCTCTAACCAGCCTCCCGTTCCAGGCAGCTGCCAAGGGTCTCTTGAGCGGCATGAAGCCAAAGAAGGAAAGAACCAGCAAGTCCAAAAAGAACTCCACCAAAGATCCTAAGAAGTCAGAGTGAGTGAGCTGCAGTTCTCTGGGAAGCCTCTGTGCATCCAAAGGTCCTATGTACCCTTTCCTGTTGAGTTAACCTATGGAAGAAAGCCTTAATCTATAAAGTCTTTCACTTGCTGTTTGGGTGTGAATCTTGCCTCCCCAAAAAATGTTTAACAGTTTGAAGCTCAGCAGGTAAGCAAAGTGGATCTTGGGGAGAGATGCCGTTTTGGGGCATAGACCCTAGAGTTGAAAAGCCGAGATTTCGATTACTGCCATCATCCGGTGCTGGTATTTACGGGGTATACCATCATACCATCAGTAACTTTTCAAACCTGGTGTGTTCTCAACTTAGCCACATCTTTGATGGAAATCCTCGTGATTACCAATTCAGTGTTTTGAACAGCAACCGTGATTGGCCAATACATTCGTAAAGCAAAGAACGATTCAAAAAGAAACCAGCTGACTTACTGATGCACTTGTTTGGGTGGAGCATTCTGTTCAATCCACTGGGAAAAGTTTATATATCTGCCTATCTTTTCTATGATTTTATCCGGAGTAGTTTGTGCTAGACCCTCACCGTATCATTTCCATTGGATTAACCCATCACCGACCCTTGCCCATTAACCACGCAGGTTTTACAAAAAGACTTCAGCTGCGTCCAACAACAGGAATCAGGCTCCGTGGGAAAATGGGTTTGAAAAAGGCGCAGTACTGTACGCTGTTTATCGCTGTTTAGGCCTCGCGGTGTAAGATATGAGAAGCTGGCTTTCAGCGAGAGCGCAGAATCTTACTTGAGCATCTTGAATTCCAACAGTATTTCTTGTTGTTTGGTGTGTTGGGTGCAGGTCTAGGGTAATGGTCACAGCCATCGGTACATTAACTATAGTCAACCTCCTGTCCTAGTTACTCAGGTATGATTGGAAATGGGAGAGCTTCAGTGGCTGCTGTTGCAGACATTTCACGTGCAAACCTTGCTGACATGGGGGATGCAGTTCCCGACGCAGTGAGGGCAATGGCCAGTCTTGGGGGGTGGGGAGCTCACCCCCAGAATCAAGAAAGAGACCTACATAAATGGGTTCACAAACTACACAACCTGAACTTGGAAACGTATGACGTAGTGATGAATCTGCAGGTGTGGTTTGGAAAAAACATGTTTGAACCAATTTTGAATTTTTGGTCCTGTTTCTGTTTCAGTGGGTTTCTTAGTTCGTTTTACACTTTACTTCCGCCCCATCAGAGCGCCGTGCAGGCTCCAAATGAAGATGGCACAAGGCCTATGACCATACCGCTCTTACTTCCGCATGAGATTTTTGAAGCCCTTGGGGAAGCTGGGAAAACGCAGGTGGGCATGGGTTTCCAATCAATATTAAATAGTCAAAATTATACGATAGAAATATATTTATAGAAAGCATTTGGTAGAAATTGTTTCTTAGATAGAATTAGATTAGATTTATTGTTTGTCATTTGTTGTGTTACTTAGATATGTTTCAAGAAATGCATGTTGATTTGATTTGACACCAAAATGGAGCCCTGCAGTTCAGCCTTTCTATGCTTGGGGGACTATCTGGTGGCCAGATTAGAGCTTTCTGGGAGCATTGCTTCCAACATGAGGAGTGGTTTGATCATCCTGCCAAGTACCTAGCAGGTGTTTCAAGAGACCGATGCATGTCTTCACGGTATTTTTATGTATACGCTTTGACAAGTGTTTTTTCCCGCTAGATACGTTTCCTTTTTCGATCTCTGGTTTGTTATTGTTCATCTAAGTTTCCCACCATCTGAGGATTAATCCCAATAGCCCTTCATGTAGACGGTGCCGAATTCTACTCGAATTGCGAATACTATGTGTGGAGTTTGGGATCTGTGCTAAGTCGCGGGGAGGCTGGGAAACAGTATCTTGAAACATTTTCAATGTTGAATTCAACAAGTGTGTCTCTTGTGAAGGTTTGGGATGTGAAATATCCTGTGTGCCTGGTAGCGCATTCCTGGATGACTGACAAAACAGTACTGGACTTAGATAAGTGATGATGTGTACTGTACCCAAGGATGTTTTCTACCATATGATTCAAATATAATTTTAGTCGGTACTTTGTTAAAAAAAACTTAGGTGAAAAAGAAAGTTCATGATCTGGTTGCACGAGTAACAACTTGGAGTATGAGGGCAGCTTTGAAGGGCAAGTTTCCTCACATTGGACCGTTTGGTGAGTCTTTGAACAAAACGCGTTCGGAGAAGGCAAACACCGAGATATGTCCTGGTTACAGGTTTGCCTACTTCGGGTTTAAATCTGATGCCAAGGCTAGGCGAGAATGTCACCGGTTTGACCGAAGTTATTCCCATTGCAAGGTGTGCGAAACATGCTTTGCGGAAAAACCTAACAAACATGGTGATCCTCTTCTTACTTTCAAAAACTTTTTCCCCGGATCAGCTCATTCCATGACAGAGCTCACTCACAATGAATACATTTCGTGCGCTGATGAATTATCTCCGTGGAATTCGATGCCGGGGTTTCATGTGAAAGGAGTGTTTCGAGACCCTATGCACAACATTTACTTGGGAACGTCAAAAGAACTTGTTGCTTCAGCCCTGGGGTATTGGAATCACAAACAGTATTTGGTTGGTCCAAATTTAGCAGAACGGCTGAGAATTGTTTCAGCGAAACAAAAGCAATTTTGCACGGATGCTGGTTTAAAGGGACCTTGGAAAACGTTTACACCGTCAAATACTGGACTTGGTACACCTTCAGAATACCCTGAACTTGGAAGTTGTTTCAAAGCTGCCGGTATGAAGTCAACCATATTTTTTTGCGCTCACCTGGCTAGAGAAATCTCCGAAGCGAACCCTGAGGAAGGTGTTGCCCAAATTACATTTTAAGGTGTTTTGATTTGTTTATGATGTGTTTTGAATTTTTGGGGTGGCTAGCTTAAGTTCGCAAACTAAGAATTCCCACCCATATTTGCCCTATCCTGACAGGACTTTCACGCGGAGCTCGTTGCTGTGTGTCTTTGGAGTTTGCACCAAGCTCTACACATTCTGGACTACAATGATTTCATCTTACCCGAAGTTGATGCAAAGGCAAATTTTTAAACGGTTTGTAGCGGGGGTTTGGTCTGGTTCCTCTGCATCAACTTCATATATATTGTTTGCAAATTCTTTGTTATACGTTTTCCCTGTAGGCAGTTCATGATCTACTTCATCAACACCTACAATGTTGGCAACATCTTGCTGCTGAAACCCAGGGTTTGCCTTGCAGGTTGTTTCGTATACGACCAAAGTGCCATTCTGTTCAACACATGGCCCGGGATGTATATAGAAACCGATGCAACCCGAGACTAATCAGCTCATGTTTTTACGATGAATCTTTTCTTGGGTATATAAAAAAAATATGTACCGCCTGCCATTCGGGGTCAATGGTACGCGAACGCTTTTGGCAGCGGTACTTCATTTTTTTGGGGATCAAGTTTCACAAAAGCCGGCAGACCTGAAAGCCAAGTCACGTCTCGGAGCCGCAAAAAAATATCCAGCTCGAACAGGATTCCAGACCGCCATACGGCGGGAATATGCGAGGCGGATGTTGGATGGTGGATTTTTCATGACACCAAATCTATGTATACTACACCATTGTTTTTCCCCCAAACATCGAAATTAACGAGGGTGATCTATATGGTGTACTTATGGTGTTTTGTTTTACCCTCATCATTCAGGAAAGTGTTTTTGAGTGGATTTCAAAAAAACATGGTGTACACGCAGCTAGTGCCCCACAAAAAGTTTGCAGCTAGCATATCACCAACATGGATTTATGTAGTCTTTTCAAAACCCCAAACTTGGTTGTGGCCGCCCATCTTTTAATGGATTTTGTTTAGACCATCTTTGGAAAATTTGCTATAACGAATGCATGGTATCGAGATATTGTTCCAATGTACCCAAAAAAACTTGGAGTATACCAAGACTTGATCCTCAACATGAATCTGCTGTTTTCGGTTTCGAAGTGGAGAAACTAAGAAGGGTTTGAAAGTTTGGATATTTAAGAAAAGGAAGCTTCAAGTACATGTTCTTGGTTGTAAGACTCTCTACATATATGTTTAGCGATCCACCATGTTGGATTTATACAAAAAAGAAAAACGGCGTGCGTGCAAATGCGTGAACATGGAATGCATGGTGCACGTGCATATGCATTGTCCCTTTGCGTCTGTGAAGCCTTTCTTGTGAAGAAAGGTGTGTGAGTTCTTGGCATGGAATCTTGTGCGCGTGTCGGTGCTAGCACCTCTTTGGCCCAAAGATACGAGTAGACCATGAAGGCAACGCAGCCATGCCGTTGAAACAATGAGAACACTTGGATCTGAAACGCTAAACCCTAATTAACTTCTCTTGTTTATGATCTAAACCTTAAATCTCTTCTCGATCTGCAGTTTAAACAATTTCCTTTTCTTTGGTTTGCTGGTACAGCTGTAAACCTTAAATCTCTTCTCGATCTGCACTTTAAAACACCTTTCTTTTTTTTGGTTTGCTGGCATGTAAACCTTAAATCTCTTCTCGATCTGCAGTTTAAAACACCTTTCTTTTTTTTGGTTTGCTGGCATGTATAAACCTTAAATCTCTTCTCGATCTGCAGTTTAAAACACCTTTCTTTTTTCTGGTTTGCTGGCATGTTAACCTTAAATCTCTTCTCGATGTGAAGTTTAAAGTTCCTTATTGGTTTGCTGCAATCGACAGCTGTAAACCTTAAATCTGTTTTCGATCTGCAGTTTCAAATGGTTTGCAATCGACAGCTGTAAACCTTAAATCTCTTCTCGATCTGCAGTTTAAAACAGCTTCCTTTCCTTTGGTTTGCTGCAATCGACAGCTGTAAATCTTGAATCTCTTCTGGATCTGCAATTTAAAACAGCTTCCTTTTCTTTGGTTTGCTGGTATGCAACTGTAAACCTCAAATCTCTGCTCGGTCTGCAGTTTAAAACAATTTCTTTTTTTTGGTTTGGTGCATTGTATACGTTCTGAGGTCACCCATGATGGTTTGCTGCACTTATTTCAGCAGCTTCTCATGCAATCCATCTGTTCATGGTCTAAACCTTAAATCTCTTCTCGGTCTAGAAAAAACTTCCTGATCTTTCCTTTGCTGCAATCGATAACTGTAAACCTTAAATCTCTTCTCGATCTGCAGTTTAAAACAATTTCCTTTTCTTTGGTATAGTATACGTTCTTGTTTGCTGCAATTATTCACCAGCTTCTGATGCAATCCACATGGCATCTAGTTCATGGTCTAAACCTTTAATCTCTTCTAGGTCTAGAAACAATATTCCTGATTTTTGGTTTGCTGCAATGGATAACTGTAAACCTTAAATCTGTTCTCGATCTGCAGTTTAAAACAGCTTTCTTTTCTTTGGTTTGCTACAATCGACAGCTGTATAAGCCCTAAATCTCTTCTCGTTGCTTTGCTGCATCTAGATATAGACCTTAAAGAAAAAGCTCTTCTCGATCTGCACTTTAAAAATGCTTTGTTTTCTTTGGTTTGCTGCAATCGACAGCTGCATGTCGTTCTGCAGCTTACATCTGCTTTAAAGCCATTCTTTTTCTTGCATGCATGGAACATTCATGCAACCTTTGTTACATTTGTAAATGCTTTTTTGGATCCAAACCCTGAATCTGTCCTCGTTGTTAAAACATGCAGCTTCTTATTCTTGCAATTGCTGCAATCGATGGATTGCAAATCCTTCAGCACCTTCTTGGTTATATCTTTGAGAAATTGCTCTAGATGCATCATGAATGTCTCGAATATACGAAGAATACGAGAGTTGTTTATGTCAACGAGAGCTGACTCATGAAACAGTTCTCGTAAACACTTTCAGCTGTCCACTGTCCACCTTTTGATCCTAACGGCAATGAACAATCATGAGATCTCTTGACTGCAGTCGACACGTACGGCAAGATTTGATCAATGCTAGCTCACAATGCAGGACAGTTGGATCCAGCTCTTGTTGCTTGCACATGTCTCGACCGTCGATCGACCGCTGAGAACCCACAACTGTGCCCCACTGGGATTACTGACCTGCAGTTCAACATGTTCACTAGACTGATCAGCCGCTTCCAATCCCCAGAAATCAACGCAAGACTCAAAGCAGCATGAACAGCGATGCAGTGAACAACTGAGGCGAGCAAACCAGTGCAAACTTTTTAGCTGCCGATCGGACGTGTGATAACGACTCGCTCATGGAGTCAATCAGCAAAAAGATTGATCAATTCCCGCGTTGACACATCAACGACCTTTCACGATTTGTGATTTCTGACAAAGAGATCACTGTGGTGTTGGAGGGCCGAACGATCGAGGCTGCGATGAGGTGCTGCCTTCCGTTCCTTCCACCGCATCCACGAACTCAATCTGGATCTCATCAGTTCCACCTTGTCCTGATCGACTTCCGGAAGAGGATCCTCCTGCTTGTTGCATCATGCGAACTTGCTCCACGAATCCAGCGGGAGTCATGGCGGAGTGATCTACCATCTCCCCCCTCCTCTGATCAAGAGACCGCCTTGTCGGCATCAAAGGTCGGCCACTTGCCGCAGCACCCTGATCAGGGGGAACACCAGGCTCTGTGATCGAAACATCTGCCTGAGCCAAGGTCACTCCTTTGTGTGGATACACCACTTGCTCGACCGGGTTCTGACCAGTAATCGCCTTCATGCTGGAGGTGAAAGCATTCGCTGGCTGAACAGCAGGTCCACCTGTAATTGGCGGCAGAACTGCCGTAGCTTGCTCCTTTGCACGATCATGTGCTTGGATCGCAAGTGCTTCCTTCTCGACGATCGCCTGCTCTTTCCTGAACAGGGCACTCTCACTGATCAGATGCAGGTTGTTCGGATTGGACTCCACAGCGATAGCCGAGATGCGAGGTCCAGTCCCCTCCTCATTCTGAGCTTCCATCTCTGCAGTCCAATGAGCATGAATACTCGCGAGCTGCGACAGATGAAGAGCTTGATCAGGGCTCTCCACACGAGCCAAGTGCTCTCTGCACCAACGAGCATTCTTGATCAAGGTAGGCCCTGACACACGGCTGACCACCAACCACGATGGTGGAACTGCACAGGTGCTGCAGGCCACATCCAGCCGATCAGCAGCACTGTAAAAGCGAAACTCCAGCCGATCGGCATCCTGACCAAATGCATCCGCCGATGATGTTGCCACGAGCCGCAACTCCACATGGCAAAGAGGGTAGTCGAGCGCCACCACGATCCCTCCTTCTGAAATGGCATAGATCCTGCCACCCACTTCCCAGGAGACGGCACAGACCCGCCATCCTTGAAAAACTGTGACCACGAACGTGGGTATGAAGGGTGTCTCTTGAAGGAGCCACACGATCGTGTCGGACACGTGGTTGATCTGGACAGTCATGTCACCGTCCGAGCGATAGCCACGAAGTTCCAAATGAACGAGCAGCTGACCTTCCATTTTGACCTTCACATCGACCCACGTGGGGCTATCATTCCTCATGATCGGCCATCGGAACGGCTGAAACGCCGCGTGCGATAGCACTGCCCCTGTCTCTGAGTCCCAGCGACCGCATGGAACTGAACCATACGAAGTCATGGATCCAACCAGCACCATCTTGAAGTTATCGAGCGTCTTCATCATGAAGATGTTGCAGTGATAACCCGTAGTAGGAGATCTCAACAGACGAACGTCCGATGTGATACTGATCCTGGCGTTGGCATTGGTGAGGATCTCATCGAGCAACCAACCTTGAAATGGAGATTGCAACCGTTGATCACGGTGATCCAAAACCATGATCGAGCGTTCACCTCGCCCTGAGCCCACTTGTTGAATGTGGGGTGGCAACGAAATGTTGCATGCATTGTGAGCACCCAATTGCACAAAGCGAGCGCTCTTCTTCCCCTTCTTCTGAGCTAACTCCTGTTGCCTGCGAAGACGCCGAGAGGCCGGTGGCTCATTGGCATTGTCCAGCAAATTCCGAGCGGCTTGAGTGACAGGAGCCGCACTTGATGCTGCAGGCGGAGGTGGAGCTGCTGCAGAGTTCAGGGATTGGATCCAAAGTTGGCCTGCTCACCTTCAGGTCGGCAGGTGGTAGTGGGATCCCATCATCATCTGCCCCAAGATATGGCCCAACACAAAAAATACTGCAGAAATGTTGACCAGTATTTTTTCTGTACATCATTTTCATAGCCTGAGTCTGCCAAGATCCAGACCCCAGCACTCTGAAATGAACTCCAAACCTGTCGATCTACACGTCTGGCACAAGTGCATCTTGTCTGGGTTTTCCCAAACCTTTTCAGATATTGAAACTCTGATAAACTTATGATTATGACCTTAAGCCATATCACCGTGTCTCTTCATGTTCAATCCCCCACAAACCTCACAAAACAAAATCACCCAAGTCGTGTACATCTTTTGTGTTCAGCATGTATTCTGAGTCACCACTCCGTTGTCTTTCTCTGCTTCAATTTTTTATGACTTTCCTTCATTGCCCTTCTCTTTGTTTCTCTGCACAAGCTGTTTCAGGTGGTTTTCCCATGTCTGAGACTCGGGCTGAATGCGGCATGACCTCTCCTCTGAGGCTTGCTAAGAAGTAACAATTCGATGATTTGTTCAGTTTTCACAAGTTTTCAGATGGTTCGGTCAGTGTACATCCATGAACAGTTGTGGGAAGCTCCAGGATTCTGTCTTGTGTTGTCTATATTCAGTTACTTTCCAAGAACCATTTAAACAGCCAGACGCAAGGATCAGCAATCCACTTTGGATAGAAGGCAAAAAAAGAAAATCCAAGCAAATAATAGCAAATGTATGCAAAAGGATATGCAGATATGCAACTAGTGAAGCATGCAAACACTTTTCATGTGCCTCTTTTTTGCCAAGCTAAGGCCATGGGGCCATGTCCAGGTGAAACCATGATGCTGTGCGCTCAAACACATCTGCACACGACACCTACACGAGCTCCCAACACAAAATTCAAAGACTTCTCACACTCCAGAAGAGCTCTGACGAGTCGCATCATAGCGAACAGCCTGGCGTTTTGCTGTGCAAAATCAGAAAAGAAAAACTGCTACAGAAAAAAACAAATTATGGTATTGTTAATTTAAAAAAAATCGTTTGTGGCGTCTATCTTTCAAATCATCAATCGTCTACCGAATGCTCATGAACTTGTGACGCGTAGGACTTGCATCAGGAATCACCGGGACCACACCTCCCTTCGAAGAATGTCTACCATGGGACCCATCAGCCGCTTAAAGGTCTTGCGGTCCATGGACATCAACTGGCACCGCTTAGAAACATTCATATAGAGCTATACGGTCATACATGATCTTCAGTATGAAAAAGATCATTCAATTTAGCAGTGAAGCAAATGCAGATCTTTCACATGTCACAAGTGAATATGTTGGTGTTTGGAGTCCCTCAGGCTGAATACCAACCTGCGCGTTGGAAGAAGATGTCATGACACTGGCAGCCCTCGGAGCATTGGAAAGCAGGGAGAGCTCCCCAAAGTAGTCACCAACCTCAGTCCCGTCGTTGCATGCGGGGTTACGGCATCAAATGTATCAAATGTCGCCAGTTGTCACTAGCTTAGGGGGGAAAAAAAAAAACATATTTCAGACTCTTTCAGATTAACGCAAAGCACTTGGATCGCCTTGTGGGTCATCAGCTTCTGCATCTCTTGGCCCTCAGAAAAAGCCTACATCAGAGGAAGAATCGAGGTAGGGAAAACCATCGAGGTTGATGGCTGACCAACTCAACGACTTCTTCACTCATTGCTTCATCGCTTCATCACTTCATCGCTTCATCGCTTCCCCTGTACTTGTGCTATCCACGCCTTCATCGCCACGCACTCACCCTCCATGACAACGTAGAAGCAATCTCCCGGATCGCCCTGCCATGGTTCGTAGGCCCCAAAACAGCGCTCACTGCAAGCTTCTATGGTTTTGCACGTACCCGTAGGCAGAAAACTCTCAAGCAATCGGCAACACTTACCGAAGCTGCCTGCTTGATGACCTCCGTGCCTTCCTCTTCTACGAGTACAACCTGCACACCATGGCCGAGACCCTCCACTGTCCGACCGAAACAGGTTCAGGATGGAATTTTGGAGCTCGGGATTGGGCACTTTTCAATGAATGAAGGGCGAATCATTTCTTCATTATTCCTTTTAAACATCTATAGCGATACAACGGGTGCTATTGGTTCAAGGAATGATAAAACAATCAGTACAAAAGCATTTGAAGAAATGGACGGAGAAGAATCTAGTAGCAAAAATTAAAAGTTTTAGAAAGCAGTTGTAGAAATTGCAAATGGAACAAAAAAAGTTATACAAAGTATCAAAAAGTGACGATAGATTCTATAGATTAGCTGCTGTCAATCTTATAGCCAATATTATCCTTCTTACATACGTTAAATCTAGTAATTTAGAGTATCTTGCTGGTTTGGGGGTCATCTGCTATATCGTCAAACATTGAAAAAAAGTATCGGGTGAAGCGTTTTGAATTTGTTCTTCTTGCTTTATTCGGTCGTCTTGTGTTGTGTTTCCACTACCTTTTCCAACTCTTCTGGTATGAATTCTACAAAGAAGAATTCTTCTTTATCAGTATCAACCTTCATACTTTTCTTTGTGTACTTCTTTGGTGGATTCCATTTAGCATCTACATTGATAGAAGGGGACCTACGTAATGTATAGACGGGAAGACGCCCCTGCAGCTGCA
>OMLO01000776.1_pt1 | contig 22585 bp, 7 predicted proteins | sample 1674811 | NCBI WGS metagenome assembly OMLO01 (sample SAMN06265003, study PRJEB25207) | coral metagenome | isolation source: Coral host | place: Mexico:La Bocana,Puerto Morelos, Mexico | collected 2008-11-13 | reverse complement strand
GAGGCTAAGGAAAATTATTCATTACTTGTCTAGTTTTAATATTAGGTATAAAATACATAATTAAATCAATAAAAAACGTCTTTCAAAAAGAGCAGATATCTTTAGTAGTTCATCTTGATTTATCCTTCAAAACTATAATTTGACTGGTGCAAGAAGTCCTAGTTAAATTATGCAGGGTATGCCGAATATACTTTGTAATGCTGCTTTTGTGTGGGCACTCATTGCCAGAAACTGTTTTCTCTCCAATGCTTAAAAATGCTGTTAGGCTATCTGGAGTGCATTTAAAGCTCTTTGGGTTTATTTTAGGCTGTGCTACAAAATGTTTATCTGTTAAGCCATTCTAGGGAAATTTCAATGAGTCTTCTCAAATTTACTAGGGACTTGTTTTGTCCATTTCCAGAAATGAACCCAAAAAACTCTTATTATTGTTACAATAGCCGACCTTTTTTTGGTGCCCAAAACAACATTTTCATCAATCCCAAAAAAGGCAATGAATTTCTTGTATTATGAGAGTTCAAGGCGACAATTCTCTTAAGAAGATCAGAAAGGATTGCCACAGGGTCAGGAGGCAAACAATGGTGTAAGGTAGATGTACACTGTACATTGTACGTTGTACTGTAACATAAGATAACAATAGTGACTGACAGGACGGCACAAAACCACAAAAGAAAATGGGTGAGAAATAGAAAAAAAAAACCAAACTTTTTGTCAACAAAATAATTTTGCTTTGACTGCATGCCTCAAATAATTGCCTGGAAAGTTAAAGAAATGTATACATGTATGTAGAGTTTTAAGCTTGCAGAAAAGATGTAAGTCCAGCCATCTTGCTACAAGTATAGAATTATATATAATTATTATATATTCCAAATGAAACTCAAAATGAGCTGTTAGATATCTACAGTTAAAAGGAACAAAAAAAAGACAACATTGCATAATTTTCACTTTTTAACAGTATTCTTATTCACACAACTTATATACACTTAATATGGACAAAAGAATAAGTATGTTTTTACATGAAAGTGCTCTGTTTAAACCATCATAAAAACTAAAATGAAAAATGTACATGTGCTTATATTACGACGCGAATGTTGCAGATGCCTGGGCAAGGCCTTGACGTCTGAAAGGAAAGAAATAAAGTCAGTCCTTTTGTTCAATCAAGATTGGTGGGGAAGAAGCAAATCAACATGTGGGTTGGGCAACCTGTGTTTACCAAACTAGGATAATCCATGACGCTCACTAGGCTATGGAACATGTCATCATAACCATGATTCCATAGCGCAGCGAGCTTCAAACTCATGAGGTGCTTTATAGCATTTGTCAGAAGGAACCAGCTGCAGTTGGAATGTCTATCAAACAAAGGAATAGGATTTCCAAAACCAGGAAACCAAATAAACATGAGAGATTAAATTGAGAAAAATAATGGTCATGAAAATTTGATATTCCATTCTGAATAGAAAAAAGAGAAGCCCTAAGGAGGAAGTCCATGATTTCTGAATGGATTAACTTTCAACTAAATGTTAACAGCCTTTTTCTGACCCACGATTTCCTATTTTTCAGTTCCTATTCATCACTCAAAAATAGCTTTAGAGTCCTCCCAAGCCTACAGGTACTGTTTGAATAGGTAAAGGTAAAGTCTGCATACGAGTCAGTTCGCCCATCAGGCCAGATCCCCATATCTGTAGCCTGAAGTGACTAGGAGTACTTCTACTGCTGCATCTGGATGGGATGCTACAGTGTAGTCCATCACAGGGTTACCCCCAGCATTATGTTTTCTGGAACCCATATATACAGTAAATCTGAGCCCAGTTGTTCAAAGGCTGGAGAATACTATCCACCGGATAAATCGCTATGCAGTGAGTACATATAAGTGTTAACAAAACAAACTACCCTATCCACTGGATAGTGATCTATCCGGTGAAAGCGTTAAACACCTTTCAAAGACACCAGGCCTGGGTGGAGAGAGGCACTCAGACTGTGAGAGTAAAGTGTCTCGCGCAAGAACACAACGCAATGTCAGACCAGCCAGGGCTTGAACCCAGACTGTTCAATTGCACTAACCACAAGGCCACCACACCTCTACAATGTGAATGTTTAGGTTTACATGTAAGTATCAGTTGTAAGAACAAAACAACTGGCTCGCATACACAGAACCTTTCAATTTGTTTCACTCTGCCATATCCTCATTCACACTTGACAAAAAGAGTTTCAACCAATCATGCAAGGTATTTCCTTCAAGAAATTTACTTACGCCTCTTTTAAAAATATTTCTGCGCTTATTCTGTCATCATCAGCACCAGGTGGATCTCTGTCAAACTTTATTACACCCAATGTCTCAAGACCTGTTGACAGACAAAGCACCAAAACAGAAACATAACTCCATACAGAATCAAGTCTCAAACATCTCAATGAGTTTTATGTGATGTTACTGCATGGGATAGCACAGAAATTGGGCAAAACTATATTGCAAGTAAGTTATTCCTTTTCGAAAAATAACTGCACCATGATGAAATGGGCCATACCATTTTTTTTTCTCACCCTCCTAGATCTGAGGGGGAGGTCGTTAAAGGCGGTTTACAAGGGGGAAACTGTGTCAGTGCGCTTGGAACTTGTATGAATTCTGAAAGGGGTAACATTCAAAGCTCATCAATGTACTGTAATTAAGGGACAACAAAGTCAGAAAGCAAATGGAAAAATTGATCAAACAAACCAAGTCTTGTATCATATCACCACACATAGATCACTGTTTAGTTACACATACGTATAAAGTTTGTGTTACAACATCCTCGTCTCTTGTGCTAATCCCTGAATAGCGAGGGAGGAGGGGCGTTTGGGTGCAAACATTAAATGGAATGGCCCAATGTTGTAGCGGGAAATATACTGTTAAGCTGTAATGCATGTACGATAAGTCACCTTTTTTGTACTGTTCGTAGGATATGACGCCTTTGCCAGTAACATCTAGCATTCCAAACAACGATCTCACATTGCTGTCATCAAATATGCACGGGTAGTTCCTTTGCACCGATCTTGCATCTTTCAGTTTTTCTAGGAACTGTTTCATATATGCTTTCGGATCATCTGTGAAACGGCACATTAGGAATCAAAGTGAAGCCTTGGTAAGGAAACTCAAGAAAATGTGTAAGGCTTTTCGGCTTATCATCGAGCTTCTATAAACAAATTTCAGCATCGTAAATATCAATCAGGTGTTTATTTAAGTATTCACCTGGTCTTTCGTAGATTAACTGTGCCGTTAGGTTCTCAAATAGTTCCATTATCCTGTGCTTTTTTAGGTACTCTTGGGCATCGCTTTCCTTGTTCGCCATTTTGTTCGCGGTTGATGTTTTCCTTAGCAACCGAGCCAATGTCAGCGGTATACCGTTTCATTCCCAGTGCTTGCGCAAAGGTAATTTCCTGTCACCTGAAAGGCCTGACGGTTTCTGACAGTTCAAAGCCCGTGGTGCGATCTTCATCATTGAATTAAGACAGTTAATAGCGCGCTGGCATGGTCTGGGCAAAATGATAGCAGAGGATATATCAAAAGGAAAGGAAAATGTCAAGGTTCCAGTAGTGAATGAGCTTAACGACGAGAAGCCCAACGAATTTGTGGTAATCATTGCGCCCAGTAGATTAGACACAGCTTTTTAACAAATTCTAGGTATTCATGCATTCGCAAAATCTATTTGTAAGATAAGGCTTTCGTGAATTCAGGTAATTAAGATTGTAAAAAAAGAATATCTGCTTGTTTCTGTTTGAAATTCAGGTAAAAATTATTTTAACCTAGTTTAATTCTCAATTTTCTTTGTCTTCTTATCCTAATTATTCATAATCAATGAATAAATAGGGTTTAGAGACAAAGGAATTTAATTTTTACCTGAATTTAATTTTTAACTACAACATTTCCATCATGTTATTTTCTTCTTTTTGTTTATAGTACACACCATTCTGCATTGGTGGGCCAAATGTCAGTGAGGCATTCAAGTCACCATTCTACCCTGGATGTAGATGTCAGCAGCTCTCATGTACTACAGATATCTGCTCGTGCTTAGAAAGATATGGACCATTTTATGATGAAGATGGATGTCTTCAAATCTACGAAGCGCCAACTGGTAAGCAGGCACCTTTTGTTGCACTTTGTTATATGGCTTGTTTTGGAAGCTGATATAATGCAGGCTCAGATTGGCTAATTCTAGAGCATTATTCTTGATAATGCCTGTGGGCTGACCAGTCATCTCACTTTCCATGGAAATATTGATCTTTTTTTAGTCTGGAGTTACTTCAGTCAAGGTTCTTTATAATCACTATAATGTTATTGCCAAATATAGCAATGGGTGAAGTTGAATATACAGTGTAGAAGAGGCTGAGCTGTCTGGTTTTGTAGCATAGTGCAAGTCCGCTAGCACAGGTTTCAGCCACACATCAATTAAAATCACTCAAATTTCCAGTTGCACAAATGGGAAGATATCTGTTTACAAACATTGCTTTCATTGTTCAAATATGCCAACCACAAGAACAAAAGGCCCTTTGTTTCGACAGCCAATGAGGCTCTGGTTGGCACATTAATGACAATAGGTGACGTCAACAATATCTTCCCTAATATAATACATGTATGTAACTGTAAAGCTACAGGGTAACAGTCATTTTTTGGAACGAAAAATGATCAGTGTGTGATTTTGTGACTGATCAAGACACCATTAATTTGTTTGCTTCTTTTTGGGTTTATCTCGCATCTGATTGGTGGCTATGCAATTGATCAAATTGAATCAAAACTACTTGTTCACAGCTTTTTTCAGTAAAGTCTTAACTTTTTCAGTGCAGATGCACCCAGAATAAACAAGATGAAACCTAAGAGAATCTGTGTTTATTTTTGTAGACTACTGCCAACCAGTGTTTGAATGTAACAGTCGCTGCACTTGTACGGGATCATGTCCAAACAGGGTGGTTCAGAAGGGACAGCAACTCGATCTTCAGGTATTCAAAACTAAGCATAAAGGATGGGGACTGAAAACCCTTGAAAGCATTAAGAAATTTACTTTTGTGTGTGAATATGCCGGTGAACTGATTTCAATCCAAGAGGCTAAAACACGTGCACAGGAATTGACTCATGAGACTGGGAACTACCTTATAGTTCTCAGAGAACACAGTTCCGAAGACCAGGTCTTAAGAACACACGTAGATGCCCATTTTCATGGTAATGCATCAAGATTTGTAAATCACTCATGCAGCCCTAATCTTGTTATGGTGCCAGTGAGAGTGGATTCCATTGTTCCCAGACTGGCCCTCTTTGCAGCAAGAAACATTGACATTGGGGAAGAGTTATCATTTGACTATTCAGGGGAATTTAATATTTGGCCTGCAGCTGAAACAAATAGGGAACATGTAAAAAGATTAGAGGTCTTAAGAGACTTTGGAAAGGAACCAAAGAGTTGCTGTTGTGGTTCACAGAGTTGCAGAGGCGTTCTTCCCTTTGAATCGTCATTGTATTCCTCTTAAGATGTTCAGGTGTTCTTAAGGTGTTCAGGTGTTCTTAGATGGCAGAGAATGAAAAGCCTTCAGCACTCCCCTCCTTCTCTCCATGACACCAAGTGAGTTCCACTAAATAATGCTGGAGAGGCTCCCACACTTGGCAGGGATGAAATTCTGTTAGAAGGTTCATTCAAACTGGGCTGGTTAGGAAACAGTCACTTGATATGATTTAACAAAGCTCTAGAGCTAGAGTGCAGAAGAAAACTACAGCACCAATATTGGGAAAGATCAATCACTTGGACAAGTACCTATGCAAGTACAGTGCACAAGTGATGAACAGATCAACAACAGTTGAGATTTCAGTCAGCTAATCAAATAAATCCCAGGCATAAAATGGAGACAGAATCTGATATTTAATATGTGATAATAATGATGATAATCATGCAGGGAGTTATTTCGCTTTACACTATTACTCATAGTATAGAGCGATACAATCTTTTGTATTACTGTATGTATTTATCATAACACTTAATACTGTAAGTAACTTTTTTCTTTATTCTGTAAAATATGAGTTCTTCATACAGCCTTTGTTTTATCCAATATAAGTTAAACTCTATAAAAAATAAAGTTAAATATATTGATCCAAGTCCACTGAAAATTGTTAATTCCAATTGGACATAAATAAAGTTTGTAAGAGATGAATGTTCTTCAAATAATGAACAATAAATTAATCCAGTATAATACATATGCCAAATACAAGGGGAGACGAATACTTTTCGTGACATCGTTTTCATTTCACTTTGCAAACCTAGAACTTTTTACAATGTACATCCCCCCAGACGATATAGTACATGAATAGAATGCAGTTATTAACAGAAACAGGTTAATATCAGACGATATTTGCCAAAGAAGTGAATTATTATTTTTTGTATATACATGCTCCAGCGGTGAATCAATTAAAAATCAGTTTTTACAAATCTTAAAATAGTTACATGTAATAGAGCTATTATTAAAAGAGAACTATGAACCTAGCTAGCATAGATATATATATATATATATATATAACTTTGTATTTTCCAGTGCTAAAAAACACTTGGTTATAGGTCTCACTATTAAGCACGTTTCCAACGAAGTGATCACTTTTTTTTATAGAATTTTTGTATGTATTTTGCGATATTTCTTGTATGAGGTTTCTTGCTGCAGAGAGACGTGTAATCGTGAGGTTGCCAGTTGTCTTATCATGAACGTGGCGGTAAAGATCGACCTGAATTGCTACATTTAACTATAACGCAAAACGTGTATTATTTGCGGTGATTTTCTCCTTTCCATATATTCAGGCGTTTACCTGTAAATGAAGAAAGTCCAAAGTGAATATCAAGGACGATAATGTCTATTTAATCTAGTTAAACGCTGTTTGTAGACGTTTAACTTAGTCATCTAACTTAACACGACAAAACAAGTGTAACGCTCCTCTCCCCCCCCCGCTCCTCCTCGCTCCTTTTATTTCCTGTAAATACTTAGCTTTGGGATTTACGCTGCTCTAAAATTAAATATACGTTCATGACATCGTCACTCTTTTGCTACATGGCTATCTGGTTAGTGTAAGGTCCGTGTGTTCATTCACCTAATATGCCAGCATGCATAAATTCTTGAACTAATAAAAAGTATATTGGACTGAGTAAACGAAATTCTTTATTTGTGCGCACTATTGGTGCCCGCTAGGCGGACATGTGTGATTCGGCCTGCGAAATGGTGATCCATCCATCCTTTTTTGAAAGGATGGATACCACTTTCTTGCCTGAAAGGGGTACCTTGACCTCAGGTGTAAAACGACAAAAAGATTTCGACGATTTATTCATAATATGGACCGGTAATGGAAGCATGTAAAAGTGTTACTTTTTTTAATTAAAGGTATATGAAAATGGTATTCTAAGTGGAAGGAATTTGACCACGGAGTGGAGCTTTCTCGTATAAAACTTTGTACCCCCCGAGGGGGGAGTTTAAACGTTACATGCCATCTCACCTGGGGCTGCTGTTTTACAGAAGCCACACGATTGTGGACAATACTTCGTCATAAATGACATCCAGTGTGTGCAGTATCCGTGGTGAGATGAGAAATATTTGCATTTACTTTTGAAGACGTCTTGGCAGTTTCCTGAAAAGGTAATAATAATTGAATTACAAAATGAGAAAGTCAGTGGTCACTGAGGGCCGCGAGAGATCCAAAACAAGACTCTCTGATTGTGGGACTTGTTTAGTTGCATTGGTTGTCGTCGTTGCTCGGCGGTCGTCGTCAACAATAACAACGTGATCCTCTTATAAAGCAAAGAATTTTTGAAACGATTTTTAGTTGTGAGTTCAGGGGCTTAACTTGAGTTATTTCAGTAGAATACATTATCAACTTTATATTGAAGAAGACCTGTAAACAATAGTTCACTAAGAAAGTAAAACACCAAAGTGATAACAAAAAACCGTAAAGAAACTAGGATGGTTAGAAATGGAGAAGATTGACACGGATTACAAACAACGAATTTGAAGAATTTAGACCAACGTTGCAAGCTGTGTTAACCGCTACGAATTTCCTTTAAGTTGAAAAGGCTGCTGACAACCATTTAGCTACTTACCTTCTTCAGATTTTTCTTTCTTGGTGCCAGCGTTAGCCGCAGGCGCCTTTTCCCAAGGTTTACAGGGATAATCCTTTAATAACTGCTTGATATCGATAGCGCTGAAGTCATCCATGTTCCCTAACGGTCGGTTAGGATCTGATATTGACTGTAACGTGTTGTCTCCGTTTCTGCTGAAGGCTTGATTGTCATAGTGCATGAGACTGTCAAAGTCGTACGGTTCCTCGGCGCTGTCAACACGATCTGGACCATAACTGTCGAAGTTTTTTTCGAATCCTTTTGAAGTGGAACAAACATAGAGAATAGTTTTAGAAATACAGAAGTTAGAATCATGTCTAAGAATTCTGTAAACAAAAGAAGGATTTTTGAGAAAATGAAATAAACTTATTAGCTAGTTGATAAAAAAGTAAAAAATTTGGCAAGTTATCATGAGTGCTTTTTCTTCGATTCAGTTAATTTGACATATGTGATAATGTATGTTACCTTGTACTAATGGTGCTACTTGTGACAATGAAGGTTAATTTATGATAATGTATAATACGTTTAAATTAATTAATTGATGATAATTTCCTTGTTCGATATTCTATCAATACCATCGTGTAATTACGCCTAGTACAATAATCGTCCTTATCAGTTCGAGACTTTCGTCTGAGGTAATTACTTTATGTTAATGTGCGCTAATCATGTTTTGGTGATAAAGTGTTTATTTATGAAAATGTTGATAATAATAATTTTGTTTCAATCAGTCAATTTATGATAACTGCCTGGTTCGACATTCCACCATGATGTAACTGGTTCTATCAGTACAGAACTGTTTGTGTTCAATAGGTACTTTGAGATAATTTCTGTAAATTAAGTTACAATAAAGCGTCAATTTATGATTATTACCTGGCTCAATATTCCACCATAATACCATGATGTAATTATCTCTGTCAGTGCGAGACTGTTCGTGAAAGAATCCAAGAGCGTGCATCATCTCGTGCATAACAGTTCCTTTGTATTCACATCCTTCGCCAACAGAGATTCTTTGCTTTCCTCCCTGACGACCAATTGCTGAGAAACAACTAAGAGAAGGATAGAGAAAAGGAACGCGTTATGTATGAGCATCACTTAGAATTGCCACAAGTCCATCTTTGCTTAATAATCCTTTGCCTATTCATTTCCTCGAGCTATGCGTGAAGGCAAAATTCGAGCAACGAAGTCGCGACTTTAAGTCTATTGTAAGCAGCACTCAGAAAAGAAAACACTTGATCTGATTAAAAAAGAAAAAAACAATGAATACAATGCAAATCATTCAACAACAATAAATACAACGATGATTTCTTACCCATAATTTCCTTGGAATTCCACGTAGTCGTGTTCGTCAGTGCGAGGAACAAATTTTACGCAAGTTCTTTTGTGAAACTCGCGTACGGCTTTCCTAATGGCTTTGAGGGCCTCTTTATCTGTACAACAAGAAAAGACTCGTAAGTCAACTAAACGAAAGTAGATTAAATGATGATTCAAAATGTTCAGACTAAATATAAACGTAGCTTGGGTGAAGAAAGTGTCGGAGGATACCTTGTTATTTTTTAAGTTTTAGCGAGGGGCGTCGTTATAAATGATACTGATTATTCCGTATCACATCATGTGATTTCCTTCTCCAATGAAAGCACCGCTACGGCGCACTTGTCAGGGTTCAACGGACCCACTCGTGTCAAAATATTGAAACAGAACAACGTGATTAAAGAAAAATCTTTCAAGACTAATTTTGTTCGGTTCACCCCGATCTCTGCATGCGAGAATTTTAAAACAACCATTTTTGACATGACCGTCTATCGTTCGTCTAAGAAAAAAAACGGCGAGGAAAAATGATTGCAAGAATATCGGTGTCCTTTTCCTGTGGAGAAATTTGTTACGTCCAGCGTTGCTTTGTTTTTTTTGTCTGTTTTGCGATCTGAGGTTTAAGGGCGACCACTTGTACCCTATCTTTTTCACTGCCATCGACGGTCAATAATTCGTGTTTTCCAGAAACTAGAATAGCCTCTGGTCTCGCTTAAGAGAATAAATTAAGAGGAGAAGGAAATTACGTAAGACACTTCCAGGTTCGGAAGCACGTATAGCTCTCCACTGCATGTCTCGTGACAACAGCGGAGCAAAAACAACTTGCACTGATCTTGATACCTAAGCCTAAACGAGCCACTTCCGCAAATAAACTCTGCGATGTTCAAACGTTTCTGAATCTGACGGCCGCGCTTGAGCGCGTGTCGTTTCCAAACTCGTCTAAATACGGCACATGTGCAATTATAAATGTTTTAATTATCAAGTGAATGATATTCAATACACGTGTAGGCGTATTATTACGATCGCACTTGAAACACGCAAGGTCAGGAAGCGTAGAAGGTGTAATGATACCTAGCTGTAATGATGTCAAACCGGTTTTTCTCGATATCCCAAGCACACGTCACTAGAAGTTGCGACAGCCGTGCAGATAAACTGTTGCACACTCAGTCGAATGAAATTAAGGTTTGGATGTTCCGGATTTTGTCTCGCAAAAGATGAACTTCAATTCAAAGATTTTCTAGAGGCCTTTCATGACACGTTAAACAAATATAGTGTACTTGTTTTGAAGAGGTTCCAAAGACCATTAGCTAAGGTACTTGTTACCTTGCTCAGCCTATCATATTGTCACAGTGCCTCGTATAAATCTACTAGAACGAGCACGAACAATTGTTCTTCAAGCGAGCGCGTTTCCGCTTCGTTAAAGCGGAAATGATGTCAAGTAGAATAGGCCCACTGTGACGGTGTTAAGCGTATCTGACGAGGGAATTGCACGTGTGGCCTACACAAGATTAAGGAGTTTACGTAACCACGACGGCGACTCCGATGACAACGTCGATTAAAAATGAATTTATATTTTGCCTACGACTCTCGCGGTACTCTCAAGTCACTTGCTTTGTTTATCACTGTCAAAACTATCACGAAACTAATTCACGTTGTTGTCTCGCAGAGGACGACAAAGATATGTATGAAGAACGTAGCCAGTGCACAGCCTTCGTACTACAGTGTATTTATTTAGTCGTTTGTTTAGCGACGTTGCCTTTGTCGTCGTGTTTTTCTTAAACTCCCTGATCTTTGTTTTGTCTCCGGTGGCACCGGTTATCATTGTTTCCTTTCCAGAATACCATATACGTAATGAGCACTTACTGAGGCTAGAGTCTAGCTTGTAAGGCACCACTCCATCCGGCCACCTCTTAACCATGTCGCTAATAATATCACGCTTGGCTCTTGACTTGCCCGCTTTCAAGACATTTCTAAGAGGTTCTGTCATCAGTATGTCACCTTCAATTACTTCTGTGAGGTGGAAAAAGCGAAAAAACAGAGGTCAGAATAATAAGCGCTGAGGATTTCATCGCCATGTCAATCTTGTCTGCCTCATTTTTACTGAGTATTTCGTGTCTAATAATAACATTTCCCAAAATATCTAAAAGTTAGGACTTCTCTCGGTCTGGGGCGTTATCGCAAATTGAGCCTTATCTTATCTGGCCAAATAGGAAAGACAAAAGCAAGTAATACAGCTGAACCAATCAGAGTTGTGTCCGGCGCGAGAAACAAGCAAACCGTGTAAAGCGCGGGAAAATCATGCAACCAGCGTTAAGCGCGGGAAAACGTCGATACAGTGAATCATAATAATTTGGTTGTAGTCTGGCTCCTTGTGTCTCTTTAACTAGCTTACATTCCTTGGCCAGAATGCGATTAAACACTCATTTTTCCTCACTCAAAATACTGTTACAGAAATGTTAATCCCATTTAAAGCTCTTCCACCTCCGAAAATCCGCCTTAATATCTATCTAAATATTGACTATAGTGGCTTAGGTCAGCCTACTTGTACTGACTAATTTAAATACAGAATCATGCATCACGCCGATCTTGAAATTTTTCGAAAAGGTCGCCATTTTAGTCTTAAAACTTGGATAGACTTTACTGTTTTATTTGAGTAGATTTGTCCAATTCTCTATTTGCAGATCAATCAGCGTATCCTTTCACAACAAAGAGTATTTCAAATCAGGACGAAACCTTGTCGTGACGAATGGAACTCGTCCTCGGTCTTATCTGACCCCGCTAGGTCAGGCTTACAGACGATATTTTAAGGAATAAATTGGTAGATAAAGTGTAGGATAGAGAGTGTTATGCGCGAAGAAAGATGTACCGGCCCATATAACAAGGCCAAGGATACGGCAAATTAAAGAAATTGCGTCTCGGAGGAAAAACACTCGATAAATCTGACCTCATGTCTGGATCGCCCGTTATTGGGCTTCATCGTTAATTACGCAAATTGCTCGCAACTAATAACCAACGACATGCCGACAGAATTTTCGTCTGCCTTAATCGTCTAGAAAACTGTGGAATTGAATCCGTTTCCTTTCATTTAGAGTCGTCAGAGAAGAGTAATTCTTGCAGAAAGCTTGTCGTCCGTGTCATTTGTCAAGTACGAAAAACAAAAACTTAAAAACCTTTCTGAAGAAGTTCGATTTTGGGCTTTTCTAACATATCGCATTTTTGTGTTTTGAGATTTCCGATACCATGCTTAAAATAGTTGACACGGTCTCTTGAATTATGTAGGTAATACAAAACACAGGGAAATCAAAACCACAAGATGATTAAGCTATGATTAGCTATACTTAAACTACCCTCAGATATAACACATTTTCTACGAAGGCTATATTTCAAGTAGTTGCCAGTGCAATATTGTTTTCCGCGCGCCAATATTACATGAAAAGCATCCTCGGAAGGGAACTCCTTAAATTGAGGTCACCTCCTTCCTTTATCGTGGTGAAAGATTTCTTTTTTTCTTTTTCGGTAAACTGAGTAAGCTATGATCCGGCCTCGATAGCTTCTCCGACATTTGATGAGCTTCCATGCCTGATTTCATGTATTCTGGCACTTTTGTCTGTATCTGCATCAGGTTTAAACTCCTCGAAACATGACAGCCAGTTTAGCAAACTTTCAAGCGTTACATTTCTGTGTTTTCTTTTTACGTAAGCTCGGCTCTAAATAACCCGGAACTATTCAGAGGCTCAATCTGACGATTTTGAATTTTGACAACGATCTGTGCTCTGTCGATCGGGCGAAGGCATGCAAGAAGATCTTATCCGCTGCTCGACTTCCTCTTTGCCATGTCGAAACGTCAATGCCTTTATAATGCGCAATCTAAATGCACCGTGTATTCATTGTCTTTTATTCACTCACAGGCGACATGCAGCTGTGTCAACAGAAAATAAATTAATTAAGTACCCTACAATTGCGACAAATTAAAATTTGACCCGATTAAGGCAATCATAAAGACGTGTTTCGAACAAATTGAACTGAATTAAATTCGACACGGCAAAAACACTGACGAGCCCCAAACACTTAACACTTGAATGGCTATGTTGCGTGATGAATCCATCGAATATTGGATCCCATTACTCAGTCATTCAAAAACAACATAATAACTGTAGGGGATTAAAGTAAATAACAAAACTATCCCAGATATCAACGAGATTCACAGCTGAATCTCGACACTTCGGCGAAATATGTTCGCAAAGTTATGCTCGCTGTACAACCTTCTAGTGAAATGACTGCCGGGTGTTCTTTGCGTGCGCTTTGATATATCGTAGAGGGAACTTCAAACCACTTTTGAGAACGTGAAACGAACTTCTGGTACTACTTATGATGTCACAGCTCTTTGTTATGTGCCCCCCTCATTTATAGGAACACATCGCGAGCGATAGAGGCATACAGGGTTTAGGAACATGACAAATTACGTAGCACAGAAAGCTTAATGTCAGTGATCGCTATAATAACAAGCAATTACATTGCCTTACCGTCGTGGTCATTGACAGTTCGTTGCCTGGGGGCCGCGGCGACGTTGAGCGGGTGCGCTAAGAATACAGCAATCACTAGCGAAGTCAAAACAGAAAACAGAAGAGTGTTCATCTCGCTAGGGCAGTCCGTCTGTGAGTCCTTACAGGCAGGCGCGCGTTCAACTCGAGTTCAGGCAGCTGTAACGAGGCTCAGCTAAACCGGCTGGAAGAAAATCCGTGCAAACAAAACATTGATCCGATATTTATAGTACTCAATTCAATTAGATTCATTTGCATAACCGACCTGTCTACAGCCCTTGTTTTCACGTCACGTGCTGTAAGTGATATTACGTACTTACGTTGACAAGAAAGGGCTTAGTTGGGGAACAAAGGTTTTCTTGAAAAGTCTACTAAACATTGTATGGCACCGCTGAAACCTTTGTTGTCAGGAATCAACACTCAGTTATCGTGCCTTGAGCTAAATGACTCATCAGCGATATGCCCCGTTGGATAGGCGTTTCTAGAGAAGACATGAATGTGCATTAATTATTGTTTGATCGTATTCATTATTAAGTCAAGTGTCGAAAACAGCTTTTGGAAGATAATACAAGTTTGAACATTCCGCTGCTAAGCAACTACTTGTTCACAGATTGTACGAGGAAGTGCGCAGGAAAAAATAAATCTCTAGAACTTCGAGTTGGCAAACAATGTTGTATAGTCGAGATGAGACAACAAAACTTGATTTTACGCCCGATAGGCCAACCTATTCAGTATTGTATTATTCCAGACATAAAGCAATGCATTCAATTTGCTGATTGAAACGCCCCCCCCCCCAAGCTGCAAGTTTATTGTTGCAAGAAGGGGTGTCCATTATGCCGTGCGTATAATTGTTTCTTAATTAAAGCATAGGTAGGGCCTGAGCGCGCTCTGATTGGTCGAAAGCCTCTGTTTTATCAGAGTATAAAACATAGAAAAAGCTTGTTTTAATGTTTTTGACCACGTAACCTCAATATCATAAAGCAAATGAAGAAGCCTAAGCCGTGTGTTGCACTGTGATAAAACTGACTCTCCGGACATTTGAGAACACTCGAAAAATGTAGAAAACACTCGCTCGCGGCTCGTGTTTTGTACATTTTCTTCGTGTCTTCTAATACCCGTCGTGTTTTCTCACGGTGTAATACGTGACTTATTTATTTGTTAAAAATCACTATTTTTCATTACTTATGTTTTAATACCTAGGGACGAAATATTTCGTTCCTAACATAGGGGCAATGTCACGGATCATGGTTTATCATAAAAAATTTGTATTCAAAAATTGTTTTCAAGTTCGTCGTTTATTGTAATCGCAATCTGCCTGTAAATTTTGATTATTTTGTCTTCTTCTTGCCTCCTCGGTACATTTATATGTTGTAGTTAAAAATTTAATTCAGGTAAAAATTTGTATCAATAAATAAATGTTCAGTTTGTATCCGAAAAAAAAAAAAAAATTCCTTGTCTCTTAACCCTTATTAGGGTTAGAAGACAAAGGAAATTGAAAATCAAACTAGGTTAAAATTATTTTTTCATGAATTTAATTTTTAAATAGAACACAAATATAGCTACAGCTATGATCAGTTTTCAATTCGATTTTCTCAAACACAAATCAAAAATGACCGGTGATAGTTGCGTTTTTAAATTCATCTGGCGAAAACACTTGATATGTGCTCAGAGTGAAACCTCTAGTTGTTTTCAAATTCTTCAGGGGCATTTCATAATGTCAAACGTTAGCAAGCTTCAATTGTACACGTCGTGTTATTCCGCAACATTCACGGCATAACGATATTTTGTCAAGCCGTTCAAGAAATACATCTCGCTTTCTCCTTAGCTTCGTCTTTTGTCGGCGCAGAAAAGTTAGCATACGATACTTTTTGCTGCCAAAATGGTATGTGACCACTGAAAAATGGTCTGAAAATTGTTATCTAGTATCAGATGAAGATGGTTCAGCAACAATCTAACTGAGATTGCCCAATTGATAAGTCGCCAGCTGGTAGTAATAATGTAAAGCTGAGAAATCATATCAGAGGGCAAATGGCACAAAAATGACTAAAATACTTTACAGATATCTCAAGGGTTAACCGGCTGGTACTTAATTAACAAAGATTAAATTTTCGTGGTGTTTTGGTTGCTCCGCCAAGCTGTTCTCTGTAGAATGCAAAGAAGTTCGTGTACTACCGCAAAAAAGTTAAAAAACAAATTCTTGTGCTTAGGTTTTGAGGCTAAACCTTGATTATTGGACTAATGTTTTTCATTAAATATTCTTATAGTTTTTGAAAAACACAAGGCGAGACGCATTGAAATTGGACTGATGAGTGCTTGTCGACGTCTCAGCCCATTTGATAACTGGGATCTCGTGTCCGGTGTGAATGAATAAAGGTTAGTTCAACTATGATGTAGAGGTGCTTATCTTTTACACTGCGAAATGGTGAAAATGAAATTTTGAAGTTCCGGCCCTAGTTCTTAGCAACTAAATTTCTCATCCCTAATCACGTTTCCGATGTCAAAAAATCTTACATTAAAAAAGTATATAATCGGATTAACGAATATCATTTTCACAGTGAAATGGTTAAAGTTTTTGTCCTTCCCTTAATGTCAGCATTGCTTAAGTTCTTCGCATCTTAAAATTTTTCCTTTCATCTCTGATATCAAAAGTTCTTACATCAAAGATTGGAATGTTGTACTTACGACTCAATCATTACAGAAATTTAAAAATGCATATTCCTTTGGTCTATTCCACACCGACTAGTTAGTAAGCTCTACTTAGCTAAATCCGTTGCAAAGGCAGTTTTTGGTGTTTCAGTGAATTCACTGAAAGAAACTCTCAACTTGCATCAACACTAGGCCGGAGAAATTTGAAAACGTAGTTTTATTTCTACGGTAGGCCTACCGTCCACACTAATCCGTCACGCTAATCCGTCACGCTAGTCCGTCACGCTAATCCGTCCCGAAAACGGAGCTTTTCGAAAACGCTCTTCGAACCGGAAGAATTTGAAACTGTCGGCTTTGCGTTTTCGCGTGGACGGAAAACACTTTGAAAATTAAGGAGCTTTTCCAAAATGATTAAGTTACAATAATCATTTGATTTTCCTGACCGAGTTTCCCTCAGACACAAATCCAAAAGGACCGACGATTGTTGCGGTTTTAAATTCCTCCACCGTATAGTGTGAACGGGAAACCATGATTTCATGCGTTTTCAGATTGAAACATCATCGTTTTCGTACTGTGGACGGGACCACAGTTTTCGTTAGTAAGGATGTTAACAGCTTCTTCACAGCTGAATAAGAATATTTACTTATTTGCTTTGTAAATATTGTTTAAAGAGATCATTATGTCCTCCGTGGGCTTAGCAGAAATACGAGATTGTGCTTCCGACCACTCCAATTTGGCAAAATGAAATGTAGAAGTATGGATAAAAAAAGTGCCGTCCGCTCGAACACGACAATTAGGTTTTCCTGTCGGTCAAGTAAGTTATCATTTTCACTAGCTCGATGGGGCAAGGACTTAGACAAGTGGTCTGCTGCCTAAATTACCAAAAAAAAAATAGATAACCTGGAAAGTAAAACAGACCAAGTGAAATGTGGGAGCTGCTTGGGAGAAGGGCAAGTCGTAGTTCAAGGTTTTTCGAGCCCTGAGAAACTCTCTACTTTTATAGTACCTTTTGTATGAAAACGTTATGTGTGGGAAATAATAAAGGCCAATTTAAAAAAATTTAAGAACCTCCTAGGGCTGGTTTGCAAGGATGAATTAAACAAAGAGCAGTTGAGAAATGCAAGTGCAGCATAAATCAACTTGAATCAACAATTTCATCACATGAAGATGAAGTACAGTTCAGTTGGAATTAGAATGCTCTTCGGAGTGAATTTTTGAAATACAACCTCGTTGTCAGAATTGATCGTGACAAAGTGATATTGTAGTCAATAAGAAAGGTATCTAGACCTTTGGTGAACAATGTCTCAGTCGTAGCGTGAAAACACTAAATGTCAAAATTGGAAGTATTCGAAGTCTGCCGATGGTTCCTTCCTGTGGTTTGTTAAACCGATTTATGATTTGGGAGGGTCTGTTTACATAAAGCTCATTCTGCTTCAGTTGAAGCAAACCCTTAACCACAAAATGTTGTATCGCGGTACAGGATAGTGACGTTACTGAAAGGATTTGCACTTGGTATACCAAGCATTTATCGTATCGTTCGGTTAGATATAAATGCGAAAAAAGGAAAGGGGCAACACTGGCTTTCAGAACAATAAAAATCATAACCTCCAATTTAGGCTCCACGGGAACAGTATAAGAGGAGTTCCAGTTTAATTGGAAGATTAATCCGTTAGATGCTGGTTGCATTTAAGTGGAAAAACTAAAAATCTATGATAAGAGGTTCTAAAAGGTACTGCTGTTAAAAAGCTGTTGTATAAAGCAAACTGCCATCCGCAGCGGTTAATGAACGACAGACTATCGATATCTCGACTGGTTATACAAACTTCTAAGGAGCCTGCGTGACTGGGCCGAAAAGTAACGAGAGATAGGTGGCAGGTGTTGTTTTTCATCTCTTGAATTTGTCGGAAACACTTGGAGACAGTGAAATGCAGTCACGTGAACATTAAATAGAATGAAGCGGCCGAGGTAATACAAGCTTAGCGTCGTTTTATCCTCTTACGAGAAGCTTGCGTTTGTGGTAATGATATGCCGGTCTATAGACGTTTAAGCCAACTGATTAGTCCCAATGACTGAGGGTTCAACAAGATAATCTACTTTGCATTGACAATTAGGAATTATGCCTTATCTTATCAAAATTCCGGGAATCTTCCTTGGACGTCCAGGACAATGACTATTTCTTTTGGCTTCATTCAAGTATTTATCTGACAGAGGTTTTGACAACACCATCAGTCCACGCTACACCTGTCCCACAAATGGACTTAACAACAGCAAAGGATCCTCCAAATTTTAGTTTATTTTAGTACTTAGAGTTCACAGATGTTAGAATGTTTAACATTGAAACACTTCAGCCCTTGACAGTGGTTCATGTCATCTCTGGGCATAACTTTATTTCCACGCGACATACTGGCATCTACCGAAAGGATTACTGACGTTTTTTGCGCTCTAGCTCGTACTATCGGCACGTTTCATACAGCATTCACTGGCCATATGATGTGTTCGTGGCGATTAGCATAAGCGGAACTCTGTTTTGATTTTGTCAACAATGATGAAATCCGCTTTCTTATGTTCCCGGGCATTTTCTCAAACAACATTGACGGAACACATTATACGTAGCTAGCCGAACTGTTTAAGGCAGCTTTTCAGATATTACATTTCCTAGTAAGCTCGCTTAAAATGGTATTTCCTTTTTTGAGACTTTTCGTTTTCGAAATAGGACACTTGTTTCTTGCTCATATCAGCTTCGGACCAACAAAATCGGACCCGTAAGCTAGTCTGGAAAAAAAATCAGACTACAATAGTTTTGACAGATAGGCAAACTTTTGAGTCGTAAGCACTGCAGTAAGAATGATGGGCTCACTATTGTATTAAGGTAGTATGACTTTCGGTAAACGATCGACCCTTGTTAGACTAGAACATGTCAAGACTTTAGTTTCGACTCGTTTTGTTGAGCAGACATGATTGGTAAACTCACTATAATTTGCTTAACAACCATAAATAAAACACAAACAGCTAAATAAAACAGTGCCTACCTCAGAGTTGATAAGTCTTTACGGGATCTTGTGACTGCATGTTGTGCTTTTTAACAAGCAATAGGTAAAGTTTTTTTGATCCTCTTATATCCTTGGTGTAAGCATCCAGCTGACAAACGCCGCCGGGAAAGCTTAATTATACCCTGACACATCCGATCGCAGACGTTTAGGAAAGTATTGAATATCACTTCAGAATTGACCTCTTTGCGCAAGAAACCAAACACACCCGTTGGACCTTACGCATAAATGAACGTCATTCAAAAAACGCGAACTTTGACCTAAAATATGACATACAGAAAACATGAGTAACTTACTTTTGGTTTGTTTTTCAAAATATTTCATTGAAAAACATAAAATGCACAACTGTATTCGTTATCTCAGGATTGGATGCCGAACTTTTGGCGGGAAACAACCGGAAGCTGTGGTACGAAGTAAACTGAGCCGCCGGTAAGTATTTCGCTTCAGTGTGTGTAGACCTGTGTATATCCCGAGATATTCATTACCTTTTATGAGCATGATGTTGTGTTATTAACCTTTTGACGTTCGAACGCGCTTTTGTGCTCATTTTAGGCGTTTGCACGCGCGTCTAAATCATTGAGATAAAATTTGATGTGCCACGATCGACAGTCTAGTGACGAAAGGCATAATTTGGCGAGAACGCCTCAGTTCAAAAATCGATTACCTGAAGCTACTTTAGCTTGTTCAACAAGGTTCGATTTTAGAGTTCGTTAAAAGCTTTCCAGGCTTCGCTGGCCCAAGAGGAGTAAATAAAGGGATAATGAAAAGAAACCGAGAGACAGGAAGAAGAGTTTATATAATTAGCAGCTTTACTGATAAAGTTAAGTTTTGCTATTTTGTTCAGTTCTTGGGCAAAAACTGTGCGTCGCACTTGTATCAACTTGCCAAGTATATTTGGCGATGATGCTACTATATAACAATGTTTTGGTTGCATTGGTTGCTTGGGCAAATCGGCAGTACCATGAATAACATCACTGTTTTTTGAAAACTTTAGCCGAAATTTTCCAAGTTCGTTGTTTGTAATCTTTTTCCATCCTAACTCCTTGTTCTTTTATGGTTTATTATAATCTTTTTGGTGTTTTTCCCGCCTTAGTTAGCTATTATTTTCAGGTTTCTTTCAATCTAACGATAATATTATTACTTGGCCAAAATACTGCAAAATACCGCCACAGAACTCCTTTAAAAGGAAGACAGCCATCGAACACAAGTGAGCCACCATGCATGTTTGATTTTCACATTAGAATACAAATATCGTGTGATTATGTTTCGCGGTTATGTCATGCTTTCATTATTGTAGTTAGCCGGTAATTCATCAGCGCATTTTGATCGGGCGAGTATTATCACGTTTTGAGAATATCGTCTGTAAGGCAAAGCAACTTTCACCTCCATAGACAGTTTTGACAAAATTAAGTCACCCACAAAATTAAGACACAACCCTCGGTGCGGATTTGATTTGTATACAGAGACACGTGACCAGCTGCAACCAGGGTACTTTCTTGAGAGAGGAAGAAAGAGGACCCTGGGGACGAGGTTGGATACGGCAACGAAATCCCCCGAAATCCCGCAACGCGTTCACTGTAGAAGTAACTGTTTAAAACATTCTAAGCTCTAGATCATTTAGCCAAATATCGAGCAAGAATGTTTAAGTATTAACTTCTCCAAACTAAGCATATATCCAGTGTTCAAATAAACAATTATTATTAATTAATCGCGCTCAAATAAAACAAAGATCCTCCACATAATGTCAAAACAGCAAAAACTCAATCGAATCACGCAAAAATAAATCGAACCACATGCAAGTAAATGCACTTTGTACAAATATCAATCGAACTGGCCGTAACGAAACGCCATACTTCACAGCTAGAATAAAAACATTTATGTCTTCTCCTGGTTAAGAAAAATATATACTGCATGAACAACCCGGCTCAGAGTTATTTATGCTCATTCAGTTTTATTTCAGCAGTACTACTCACACACAAAACGTTAAAACGGAATTACAGATGAAACTAGTTCAGCGTTACGTACATTTTAAAAAGCATTTACCCAAAAATACAGTTGCAAATATGGTGCCAGAATATTTTATAAGGCATCACTTTCATAGTTATACTTAACCCATTGACACCCGGGTCTATTTGGACGACTTTTTCAGCCTTGATATGACACAAATTAGCTCATTAGACATTTTTGCTCGAGTATGCGTAGAAATCAAAATTTTCCATGCCTTAGTCTTTTCGCTGTTGGTTTCCCATTTTTTTTAATCCACATTTCTTTTTTCTCCTTTTCTTACCATTCTGCAGCAGTGGATGATCTTCTTCTTTCACGCTCAATTTACTCACTCTGATCTGGATATCATTTGAAAGATCTTTTCCTTCTCACTGATGCTAATTTTGGTCGAAGTTGATGTCGTCAGAAGTGGAACAAAGGCCAACGCTCGTCGCGGCCGGTTACGGCCGGCACAGGTGACAATGGGTTAAGGGCTTATTACTAGTTTGATATAAATGCCACTTCAAACTCATCAGCTATTCGAGTTATACAAGATTGATAAAACGGAATTTATCTAGGCTTTGTTTGGTTTTCACACTTAGATCAGCCTTAACAAGAAATGGCCGAGGGGCTTCCACGCCTGGCGGTTGACCTTATTGAGAACCTGTTGACATTTTGTCCATTTTTTTGTATGTTCTCTTTATTCTAAATAACCAGAACAATAACCAGAAGCTGTTCACTAACTAAATAATTCACCGCAGCCATTTTCATATATTTTTTTTAGTTTTCTTTTGGGTTTTGAGATAATTTCGAAATTCAACTGTTCCTGAATTGAGTTTGGAAAACAAACTAAACTAGTAGTTCACATTTTATAGGTCTAACATAGATATTCATAAATCACTATAATCATTCTTATCAGATAATTATCTGATAAGAATGATTATAGTGATTTATGAATATC
>OMLO01000775.1_pt1 | contig 22601 bp, 14 predicted proteins | sample 1674811 | NCBI WGS metagenome assembly OMLO01 (sample SAMN06265003, study PRJEB25207) | coral metagenome | isolation source: Coral host | place: Mexico:La Bocana,Puerto Morelos, Mexico | collected 2008-11-13 | reverse complement strand
TGGGGGTAACAAGGTAATTTCGTTATATCAACTAAGTTGAAAATGTAAATTGGCCACCGTAATGAGTTATAAAGCTATATAATTATTATATTAGTTATAAAATTTGACAGCAAGAAATCTCAAGAGTCTGAAGGACCGAGGTGTAGGCGAGGTTCCTAACCCCGAAAAAAAGAGCGAGACACATACCCAACAAGCTAGTTCGGGAAGTATTTATTATTGTTTTTAACAATAATAATAATAAAAGCGTTATTTAAAACTGAAAGACCGATCAGCGAAATCCGGGAGGAAGACGCTGGTATAAACCGATGATCAGTATCAATAAATTACATGATAAAAAACGATAAAAAATCAAAACACTACATTTATGATCAGTGTTATCTAAATCAGTAAAAAAAAGTTTAGTCTTAAAAATTTTCAAACTACGGCAGTTTCGATGGTCTGTTGGGAGGTCATTCCATTCCTTGGCAGCAGCGTACATACAATGTGTACGTGAATGTGGACTGACCCATAGCAGTTTTAGTTCTAGGAAGATGAAGTTCTCTGTTGTCTCTCAAGACCTTACTACGGAGGTCGGATCGTAATTTTTGCAATCTGCTGATAAATTGGAGCGTCCCCATGACCCATTCTCGGTTTCTTACTTCGCTTTTACAAACATTTAACTGAAATTGTCCTCCAAACACCAAAGGTAATAACATTTCTACTGCACAAAAAGAAATTATTTTGTGCAAAGGATTGAACAGCAATTCGCCGAGATTAGTTCGTGAGAGGGTCCAGGCTTAGCGGTCCGGTAAAACAAAATTCGGACCGCTAAAGGAACCAATCAGAATTCTTCTTTTCGTCGCGAACCAGTTCAGGGATAAAGGTTATAAACCGGCGAGGTGTGAGCCCTCCCAGTGCCCACGTTTACATACCAACGTCCTCATAGAACTGTGCTTCAAGCAAAACAGGCAATAAATAGTTATACATTTTCCTAGTAGTGTGCAGATTAAAACGGTTGACAGCCTGCCAGGCTTTATTGGGATACATCGCGATCGCTCATAAGGGCTTTTGGAGCAATTGCTTGTCAGCTTCAAACCCCCACCCCTCGTGACATACTTTTATGCATGTGTCAGAGTCGAGTCGGCGAAAATATATACCGACAAATATGCGTAGGAATTTTAAAAAACAAAACCTCTAAACTTTTAGCACAAATGCCATGAAAACTTCTGCGTAGGAGCCCCCAACAACGAAGAAAGGCCTTCTTTGCAGTTAGCCCTCTCACTCCCAAGGGTGCCATGTGGCACAAAATACCATTACATGCTCAATATTTGATCAATGTTTATCGCATTTGAACAGCAGTCTTGGATATAAATCGTTTGAAAGCATAAAATCATACCTCCTCCAATATGAGATCACCTCTACAAATAATTGTGCAACTTTTTCCTCTCACACTTTGAAGATCAAGTCTGACAATAAGCCACACGTCAAAAGCTACAAATTGAGCCATAGTTTAGGGTAAAACCCCGAATATAAGCAGTGTAAGATATTTTTTTCAAAGTTTTTTTTTTTCGTTTTGAGCACTTTTCAATTTAAACTATGGCTTCCTGTATGGTATTCTCCGTTTGCAGACATTTTTGGGATGTCACGCAACGCTTCCCCCAAAGAGCGGGGTAGTGTTGCGTGACATCCCACAAAACGGCTCGCGAAGGAGACTACCTCTATGGTATGATTGATGGAATCCTACGAATAATATCTTTCAAATGGTATAATATGTGCTCTTTGGGTCTATAGTTGCTGTTTTACCAAAAAATGTGGATTTTCCCACGGGAGTAAAAGGAATAAGATTTTTTTTTGCACTTGAAAATCTCAAAGGTGTTATTCCGGCTCTCGCCTCGATAACTTTTGCAAGTGATTTCAACTTCCTGTCATCAAAGGAGTTCTATTCTGAAACCAATGAATAGTTGATCCAAGCAAACAAAAACAGCTTCAGTTAAACAGCAATTCGATTACAAGCTGTATACCTGTATTGCTTTCTCATTAGTCTTCAACAAAAGGTTTTTCTGTTTGTTGTGTCTTTCAATAAGATCTTACCTTTGAGATTAAAGCAAGAGAGAAGTACAAAGAATCATTTTACGCTTCAAAGAAACCACCCTATTATCCTTAAATTACGCAAGTGATTACCGAAAGTTCTAGACTTTCCGTTTAGAAGGATTTAATCTCAAAAAAAGTGAATTGTTTATTCAATAGAGCGGGAGATAGAGTAGGGGGATAACTTCCGGTTTTCATTCTTGTACAATTAGTCCTGGAACGATTTCGGATTTCCCAGCTTCAATACAAGGCTAAACATTTAAAATACAAAGGAGATTGTTTAAAATTTTTATTAAGCATCTCCCTCTGTGTTCACAAACGAACAAAAATGCGTTAATACTCTAATTAGTTTGCGCGTGGTGAGAAAGCTATTTCGCGTTGAATTAAAAGCAAACATTTTAACCAAATTTTGTGCCAAAATGGCAGTTGCGCACACATTCGGAAAACTTCTGGGTTTTTCTGGAATGAGACAAAAGGAAACAAATTTCAATTTAGAAATAAAGAAAATCGCCTGAATATGCACATTAAGATATTATAAGTCAGTTGAACGTTTCTCATTTCATATTTCGCCGTCGAAACTAGTACTTAAAATATTGAAGGTTATTTGGAATGACAAAAATGCCAAATAACTTTCATCTGAGGCTTGATTTTTGTAAATATTGTTGGACATACCACTTTCAAAACAGGTTTCAAGGATACAAACAATCCAATTCTATTTTAAATGTAAAGAAAATACTTGTCATGAATACTAATTTTGCTTCCACTGCGTTAAAACATCGTTACTAACATTACAGTCGAACATTGAAAATCGCCTTGTTTTTTTTCCAGTGAAGTGAGAATTAAAAATTAAGCGGTTCCGTAGTACAATATGCAAATTTGTCTTCGTCTGGTTGTTAGCGGTGAACTTACACAATAGCTTCGACCAACGGTGGCCGTTTGCTGTAAACAATATTTTTGTTGAGGTTTTTAGCTAATTGGTCGGTTGGACGCAGAGGCCCTCACTTATGTCGCCCACAATTCAGTAGCAAACAATATCGGTCAATTAAATCGCTGTGAAAACAAGAAGCTCCCGAAACAAAAGACTGGTAGGGCTGAATTATTATTCACAGACTGTGTTTACCGGCGCGCGCGCGAGTCGAGGAGAGTCCGGCCTCTTTTGGTTGACATGGTGAAGGTTTTCCATGCAGCTATTTCCAATTTTTCTTCTTTGAGTGAACTTAACGGGCAATATCTTATTATTAGAAGAATTTGTTTTATAAACTGTGGAATACAGGCCTGAAGTTGCCGGAGGTCTGTCAACGGGTGCGCAAAACGACTTTGGAAATGGATGTCCCAGAATCGACACCGCTATGGCCTTCAGCCTCCGGACCCAAGGTTCCAAATTTGGACGGCAAACTTGGGAAAACGGTATTAACTGATAAACTTGACATGGACGGTGCTTTGGCTTGTCTTAGGAGAGAATTAGTAAGTACATTTTGTCTCTTTTTTCCCGTTATGAGTTGTCATGCTCTTGAACAAAGTAAATATTCTTTCAAGGTGTTCTAATGCTAATCTATAAAGGACACTTTTCGCTACACCTAAAATCAAACCGAGTCAATTTGCCAAAGCAATCAGTCGCCGGTCATGTCTACTTTAGAGTCCAACCCTGTTAAAAATAAGAAATTGGCAATCGGCTATAGCCGTTCTATATTCAATTTGCGTACAGTATTTTGTTATAATTTTTACAAGCGGATTCTATTATATCTAAAGTTAAGCGGAGGGTTGTACTAGTAACCTGACCGTTGTCAGTGTGTAGTGAACGTTTACTTTTCATAAAAGCCGGGTTACTAAAATCGCGTAATTTTGAGTTCTACACGGCTTCCGAGTGTCTTGTTCACTGCTACAAATATTCAAGTCAATGAGCTGACAATTTTTTCTATAATATTGGTACGTTATAAAACTCGTAATATTTGAGTTCGATTGCCGGATTGGTGAACAAAGTCGTTTTTAAACAGAAACTTTACTAAACTCATTTCTGGTTGCTCAAGCGGTAGGAATCTTGCGAAATGTCGCTGTATTTTATAACTTTCTTTAAAAACCACGAAACTGTATAGCTCGAATAATTCTGTAACCATGCAATTAAATGAGTACAGTGTCAGCTAGATATTTTTGGTTTTGGTTCATGAACTTTGAATCAGTCGATTCGTGTGCGTTAAATGTTCGCGTAAAATTTATGTTCGTGTTTTTGCGGTTTGTAATTTGCAGTTCCCACGTTCGTAAAAGCTACCCACACTTTAAGAGGATCCTGCAGTTCGCAAGCAAGTTGTTACCTTGATTTGCTTTTAAGCTTCAATGCACTCAAGAAAGCATTTACATGTAATGGGTGCCAACTCAGCCATTTCGCCGGCTTAATGATATTGGGAAAGCCACGACATTTGTAAATGGTATTAGCCTCACGTTTTCAAAAGGAGACTAAATATTTTATCTGGGCAAAACGTCCAAAATGGTTTTGATCGACCCATTTAAAACTGCAGGATAAAATTCAGCGTACTATCGGTCGGAACTAGACGCGAATACAAAGGCTTGAGGCTATAGGTAATTGCTTTTCTGTCGGTACGACTCTCGATTTTTGCATCTTAAATGTTTGTTACTGTACTTTGAACACTCGACTGAATTTTCCCCAAATCACGTTTTATAAGGGACATAAACTTGAACAGTCATTTCAAATCTTGTGCTCTATGTATTGGCCTTTATCTGACCACTGTTTCCACTGTTTTTTAGTATTTGTATAGCGATATAATCGGTGACGTAGATTTAAATGAAAAACTGCGTGAAGCCAATTTTTTGCACGAATTATTCGATTCTCTTGGAATTTACTTACTCATCCGGAAAATATCAAGAGGTTAAAGTCGATTAAGTAAACGTTTAAACAGTTTATTATTTCCAATTTTACGAAATGGCATGAAGGTTATATTTCGTAGACATAACAGTTGGTGATTTACATTCTAACGAATGAATATCATTTGGGGTTAATACTTGAGCAGGTGGCCCAGTGATGGCGGCGTTTGAGATCTGCATAACTTTTTTTGTGGACATTTTCGACTTGAGCTTTAAGTCAATGTACTGCGCAGCAGTTCTAGAGTGAGGCAAATTGCATGCTCATTCGTTTAAAAAAATTCCGAATGCTCCTTGATGCAGTCAGGCATAGTTATAAATAATCGTTAATATATGGATTTCAAATGTGAAATAAATATACTAAATTTCTAGTCGATTCGAATGATCTGATATCATTAAAATGAAAAAAAAAAATATATATATATATATGTACATACTACTGATATATATTGCATGATGTTAAAACGAACAATATTCACACAACAAAGCTGACGATAAAACAATTTCAGTCGCAAATATTGCGCTCAATTTTATTACGTAATATATCACCTCATTCGAGCACTAATCGAGCGTACAAGGTAAACCTGCCAGTTTCAGTCGAAAAAAATTAATGCACCTCAAAATTGGGTAGTCGTCACTTTAAAACTGGAGCCTCTTATGAGATTTTGTCGGTGATCAGCTCTTTCAAATTTGGACGCCATGACCAGCACTATAACAAACTAATTGTTTCTTTAGCTATTGTGGGCAGTTTGTGACGTCATGTCCAAAAAACAGAAAATTTAAGAAACTGAGCGCTCTATTTTGATAAATTTAATACACCATATTTTTACTGACAGTTAATTCTTTCCCACAGCTTTTGCTTACGTCAAGTATTTCGATCGAATTGTTTATTTTTGCTTTCGTGTCATAAGCTTCATCGAGTGTAAATCACATGATTAAAACTCAATAAATTTTATAATATCAAAGTCATGCTCGTAAACGCGCACATGAAAAGAAAAATCTTCATCAAAATATCACTTTACACTGTTTTCTTTTAGTTGTTGATCACGAAGAACAATTAATCTTTTTTCAATAAAGAATGTTGTAGTTATGTAAAGAAAGTTGCATTCAAGAAGTCACAAAGAGGCAAAAATTCAATATAACTTAACCTTTATTCTTAGGACAAAGGAAAAAAAAAGACTCCATTGTTCGTCACAACTCAACCAATATCCTGACAATATCATATGGCTAAAATAAAAGTTATTGTTTTATCATTTGATTTTATATTTTTATATTAAGGAAGGGCAAGAAGGTCATTTTCTGTAGACTTAACTGAGTGACTCATTGAAAAAATTGTGACGTTATAAAATGAAACACACGAGTAATTTTACAAGGGACCCGGCGAGAGAAAAAACAAACTAGACGGATTCGAAGTACTGGAGGTTACAACTGATAACGAAATGAGAAAAAAGTGATTTAACCGATTAAGCGATTAGAGAATTGTACGGCTTATATTAATTCCAATTGTGATGTTAATTAATTTTTTTGAATGACTTTTGCCAAGAGATGCCTTTTGTTTGTTCAGTTTAAAGTGCAATTTTGATATAAGCCTGTCTTCAACTGGCTGATTGACATCTTCAATTCTCTTAAAATTCCTATAATATATAGCTTCCGTAATCGAAGACGAGCATGGAGACATATTGTCAGTAGTGAATGGAATTAATGTGATTGACCGGCCTCCTGGCTCGAACAATAGATAAGCCTCTTGCAGATATTATATTCGATTGAACAATCAAGAAAACGCGATGTTTCGAGAACATTTCTGGTTTATTTATATTGAAAGTTTACGTGAAATCAGTATTTCTTTACAGCAAGACGATATAGAACTACTCGATATACAACGTAAAGCGAAATCTTCCTATCTTGTCATGGCTTACCTCTAGTTTAGCAATGGCTGCGCATGTGTGCCAGAAACAAGGTTAATCGGTGGGTCATTTTGCTGTACTTTCATGTTTAGCGCTGAAGTTCTCAAGTAATCTAGCTAGATTATATGAAAACGGATTATATGCAACCTCCTGATATTGAGAACAAATAAAATTGGGTGACAAGTAACAAAAGACTTAGCTATTCGTGTAAATTTGAATCTTATGTACGCAGTGCAGACCTATCCACTGCCGCCCTGGGTGCCCGTATATCGACCATATAGAAAACTTTTTTTTTTCTGCTTCATGTTACTGCTTTATGTTTGTAATCTCGATAGAACATTAAGCCAAGTTGTTATTTCTCTTAATTCTGTAGGCAGCCATGCAGATGCAAGACAGAAATTTACACAAACAGTTGTTATCAATGCGTTGCAGCATCTCTGGACTCAAAGACGAGCTCAAAAACGAGCGAGAAAGATGGGAGATGGAGTCCCTACATGAAGACAGAGAAGAAATAAAACCTGCTCCTGCCCCAGGCTATGTTACCAAAGTAGAGGTCATAAACTCCATTAGTGAAGGACCTAGAATAAACCATGCTAAGCAAGACTCTGGCATATTAAGTGACGAAGAACGAAGTGATGAAGAGCTAGAAGAAAGCGTGCAACGAATGTTGAAGACTTTCCCGCCAAAGACTCCAAAGAGGAGCAGTTCTTTTTCTGTCTCCGTAAATCGCTCACATGGTAGTATCATTGTGCAACGGGACGCCACCGATGACGAAGAAGCCAAGCGGAAAGCCGCGCGTAATCCGATCAGAGTGCGCGCGAGAAGCATGGCTACTATTGAAATCGGAAAATTGTCAACCGCCGCGACCTCTCCACGCAGTCGTTCCCAGACCGTTGCGGAGGGAACCTTTCATCGTTTCGAAAGCATGCCTGTTATTAATGAGATACCCGGGGACGCTTTAGAGCGAAATACATCCAGATCAAAAACCTTCGCTTTATACGGATCTCGTCCGACGCAAAGCGCCGTCGTGCGCGACAACAGATCGTCCTTTTCTCTTCCAAGAAAGCTGCCAATTACGTTTGGCGCACTAACAAGGCACGGCAGCATGCCAGTCATGTATCACGGCGGAAGACCTAAGTCTGCGACTGGGTTTGAAAACATGAACGAGAACGCTGTAATGCTTGTTGCCAGCAATCAGCCTATAAAAAGATCCACAAGTCAGCTTGTTCTTAGCAAGCCAGCATGGGAGAAAGCCAGAGAATTTGAGTCAAATCAAATGACACCGCACAGAATGTACAGATCTAGTAGCCAAGTATCGCTTGTTTGACATTCGTGCTTGGTCGAGAATGGCGAAACCGAGAAAGATATTTTAGACTGTTTTCAGTTTTAAAGCATTTATAGCGAACCTCGATCAGCTGTCTAGTGTTAAAATGTGTGTGTTCAAAGCGCTAGTGAACTTTTTTGAACTTATCAACAGTGCAATCTTGGTTTTCCGTTTATTAAACGATAACCAGAAGTAGTCGATTTCTTATGATTAATGGCGTCCTGTGAGTTCATCGTGATTAATTGTATAATAGAAGAAGAAGAAGAAGAAGTTTTCACTGTGTTCAGTGCAAAGCTATAAAAAAATTATCATTAAAAAGATCATAATTATTTTTTGTCCTAAGTTCTTACTTTACCAAGATTCTACCACACAAACTTGGTTTCATAGGACGAAGCAAAGATAACTAAATCTACATCTGGACAGTCCATCACCAAGCGTTACCATTTGCTGTTGCTCGCACACTATCATGGTACATTTTGGATCTGACTGCAAAGAACTCAGTATTAAAAAAAAAAACAAACAAACAAAACAAACAAATAACATATCAAATTTCCCGAGTCTCAAATTTTGTAACCACTCCATACAAGGTTGGGATGCGGCTAGTTGATGACACCCAACCAAAGGATTTTTTCAAAATGTTGAAGAGGATTTCCTCTGCGATGGCACGAAATGAGCTCTTACTTGTTCAACAGAAGACACAAAAAACAAAAGAAAAAAAAATAACCAGGAAATTAATGAAAACAAAATTGGTTTGTTGGGCGGTGTCTTTAATAATGTGTCGCGTCTGAAGTCACCTACACCAAGGCGGAGAGGCTAGAGCTGCCAGTAGCTAATTCATTCAGTCGCCGAAATACACATTTTCATATTGTCACTATTGGACTGGAACTAGCTTGCAACCGGAGAGCCAATGTCATGGTGGGGAGGCTTTTCCAATGCAAATGATTTTTTTTAAAATGATATTTCCCCGTCCTCATAAGCCTCCATTGCAGGCGACTTCCATTCCATACCGACTATACGAATATGTATTGGATGTATCCACTGTTATTTCTCGTCATTTTGGAAATTATTTTCCAGCATTGTTTTCTGACCTTGAAAAAAGTATTAAAACTCAAAATCGGGCTAAATAACGTCATTTCACCTGACTTGTAATATGTTTTGTGAAGAGCAAGCCAAGGGGTATCCATGCACAACGACAACCCGTGGGATGCGACTATCCCGCCTGCTAAGGGTAACCTGTGATCAGGCGTTCTTTTTTGTTAGGGAGCGGAGGGTATGATAGCAGGTAAGCTAGGGATTGCCCCCTCTCCGAAGCGTATTTGCAAGGGAATCCAGATAGTGTCTGTATGGTATATCACAAATGATTATTACCAAAGCTGAAGCTTGTTCGGTTGAGACATGGTCTATGGGTGGATTATAGCATCGATCTCCATAAAACACGCAGGGAAAATATCTCGGCCAACCTACAATCTGGGGAATTTTGACAGCGGCTTAATTGTGGCTGGCAGCATTGTATCAGTTCCTTCCTTTCAGCGAAAGCTTCTGCTCGGTTCAGACTCTTACAGTACCGCGCGATCATTGTAGGTACTGGACACGAAATATCCCGTCATTCATTTCAATTTTGTTGACTCGCCGCCATATTGGATTGTTATGCAACTGTGGCCTTGAGTTCAATAAATAGTCAGTTTAGTTGAATCCTTGGCCACTTAGATTAACCAAGAGGCGTAACTATGGCCAAACCTTTAACGAAGCTGCAGTCCAATGGCCTTCACGGTAAGTTTAAAGGCTGTAATTTAGCGTATCAAAGAAGGTGAACTATAAAATATTTGCAGGTCAGATAAGACACTCTCTCTTATTTCAGTCGAGTGTGTTGTAGGTAGTGTTAACTGTTACGTGAACATATTGCTATTGAACGATCCAGTATACGCTAGCTACCTCACCAAGCAGTAGATTGAAACTTGCGTTGTTTGTGTTTACTGTACGTACAAATCAGTCGTGGAATCCATGACATCTTATTAAAGCTTCGGCTTACTATAATGCAAAGATATTTTCATCACTCTATAAGGCGAGATTTTATGTATATAATAGGTAACGCGTATACGATTTTTTCTTTTAACGGTGTAAGGAGGAAAGCTTCCGTCGTTGTGCCGAGCTCTTGTTTTCACCAGACTGTCTTCTACAGCTGCAGCCCCACAGCCACCGGTTTGTATTTAGCCAACTTTATGTCTGTGCACATATCAATCATCACCAGTCACAAAGATATAGTGTGTATTAAAGATGATTTCCAGTCCATATTGCACAGTCTCAGTACCCCAATACTTATAAACATTATAAGTTCCCACCCAATGAAATGCGAATTGATGTTATTTGTTATGAACCACTTACTGTACCTTAACTTCAAGGCCTTTCAAATTCTTTTTCCAACTGCTTTAGATTGATTTTAACAGCTGTGAAGTTGTTTCATCAAGTGATACGAGAAAGAACAAAGCATAAAACTTGGACTGCAGCTTTGCATCCATAATGGTTGTTGTTTTGAAACTTTGAATTTACGTCATGTATGTAGTTGCAAAATGTTAATATTTTGTGATGTCTTATATGAAACAAAGCAAAAAATGCAAAGAAACTCCTTAGAGTGCACAGTAGGTCTTCCTGGATAAGAACGAAAAATCATAGGCCCCATCTCCTGCATCTTCCGTGTTATGTGGTTATAACAGTGGAGGTTAAAGAACCCACACACCCACGCAAAGAGTAGGGAATGTAGTTCCTGGTGTTGTGGTCTGATCTCGTTGTTGTTGTTCGGGTTTGCTGCTTAACATAAGGCTAACCTCATTGCAGCTTGTTCCCCTTGGACAGTCCAAAAAAATCGACTATGGCTATGACTATGACTATGGACTAGAAATCATCTTAAACGACATTATTTTTTGGAACATTATATGTTCTATATGTATGTTACATCCTGGTTCTTATTAGATTTTGTTTTGTTTCTTCTTCAGACCAAAACATCATTTGGAAACATGAAGGTATGTGTTGTGCTGTATTTACTGTTCTGGAGAAAATAATATTCATACCCCTCTCACAGAGAGTTATTTGGTTTAAATCCCCCCATCCTCGTGGAAATTCTAGTTTGGGATTTATCCTTACTCCCCTGAATTTCCAATAAAGTGAAACCCGCCCTTGGAGTAGATATGGATATTCACTGGAACCACGCCTTGTTACAGAGTGGTGTTGCAAGCATTGAACTCCACTGTTAATAATCTGTTTGTTTGTTTGTTTGTTGATAGGATGAGGACCGCATCTTTACTAACCTGTATGGTAGACATGATTGGAAGCTGTCTGGAGCAATCAAAAGGGTAATAATTAAAAAGTAATCATGACTTGGAGGATACAGTGTATGTTAGTATATGTACATGTACATTGTACATGTAAATACAATGCAACATATTAACTATCTTGTGTTAGAATTGAATCAGTGTCAAAACTTGAACATTAACTGCCTTATATGTAATTGTTACAAGTGTAATCTCCATAAACATCACACATAAATTAAGAGACGTAGGCCTTTTCATACATATAACTAGTAATCGGCATGTAGATGTACTGTGTAACAAACATTTTATATCAAAAGAAATAAGTTCTCTATCCAAGTTCTCTTTTCTTACCAAGCAACAACTGAATTTAATTCAATTCAATTCTTTATTATAGCCACTCTGATAGAGCCCATTCAAGTACTTACACATTTAGAAAATATGCATAACAATTTAAGTTAAAAAAATCAATTGTAGTTGTGCATAACAACATTAACAACATCAACATTAACAACATTAACTGAACATAAACTGTTCAGTTATCAACATTAACTGAACTTTGATTACATTGTTTCTTGCACGATGTTCAATAATTCTCAACCTACATGTATTGTTTTTCTTTATGCAAGGGTGACTGGTATAAGACAAAAGAAATCATTCTAAAGGGCCAAGATTGGATCATCAAAGAAATCACAAAGTCTGGCTTGCGGGGGCGTGGTGGAGCAGGTTTGTTACTGGTCTAGATTGATTACTTAACCATTAAATGCTGGTAACTTCAAGATGTTTTTAAAACCTTTATTCAATCCTTCTGATTATTCTTTCAGGATTTCCCACTGGAATGAAGTGGGGGTTCATGAACAAGCCAGGAGATGGAAGGTACAAAGTGCACAGTGTTTAGTTACTTACTTTATTCCTTCTTAACCTTCTGACAACGAAAAACGCTTTGTTTACTCTGTAGTATCAATTACATCTAAGGAAGGTTAAGTCTACATACAAGGCAACTGGCCCATAATATTATATTGTACGTTCCTTATCTCTGGGTTTCAGCAGAATGAAGTAACTAGGGGTATTTACTCTCCCGTGGATTGGATGCTAGTCCTTCTCAGGGATACCCCAGCATTGCATCCACTGGCACCCACTTGATATTTTTCTGGGTGGAGAAGGACTGTGTGAGTGAGGTGTCTTGCCCCAAGAACACTAAACAATGTCTTCAGCTAGTCTTCCTGGACTACTAATCTAGGTCTCCATACAGTACTACATGTACTTACACCTGAGAAAATATTGTTGTAGGACAGTTGATGCATACATGCAATGTACTTAACGGCGAGACTGAGTGTAAGATTATCCAATATGTATACTGATTGAACATGATGTACAATGTAGTATGTACATGTAGTCTTGATTACTGTGTAAAGGAGAATATTAGCATGAGTGTTTGGTGTTCATGTACTAAATTTGTTTTGTAGACCCAAATATCTGGTAGTGAATGCAGATGAGGGTGAACCAGGGACTTGTAAGGACAGAGAGATCATGAGGAGTGATCCGCACAAACTGATTGAGGGCTGCCTTGTGGCTGGAGCAGGCATGGGTGCTAGAGCTGGTAAGTCTAAATAACGTCCAAGACTACAAAGTTAGCAAAGCTATACAAATAGTGTTTGTAACATTATTTTATTTATTTATTGAATGTACATTTATTTCTTCTTAATATTCAGCATACATATACATTCGAGGAGAATTTTACAATGAAGCTTCAAACATGCAGCTGGCAATCAATGAAGCATATAAAGAGGGCCTGATTGGTCGTAATGCTTGTGGCAGTGGATATGATTTTGATATTTATATGCACAGAGGAGCTGGAGCCTACATTTGTGGAGAAGAAACGGTATGGATTTATTTGAAGGCTCTGTGTTTACTTTGTGTCTTCATCTTGTCTTTTACCAATTCTTTCATTTTAATCAAGAAGACAGCATGTTTCTTTTCCAATGTGGACTAGGAGACTTCTAAGAGTTAAGAGTTAATTGATGAAAAAGGAAACTGTCTTTTGAACAACCGATAATGTTAAATTGTAGGAGAAATTAATCTTGTCTGGATTTCTCTTGTTAAGGCACTGATTGAGAGTTTGGAAGGGAAGCAAGGCAAGCCACGATTGAAACCTCCGTTCCCAGCTGATGTGGGTAAGTCTCTGGACTTTTTTTTCTAAGAAACAGCAGGAGTTTTACAAGCCCTACACTGTAGGATTTCCAATTTTATCAGTACAGTAACACTTCTTTGGTTCAGTGTCTAGTTTGTCCAGAGATCATAGGAAACGATTGCTAACAGGAAATTTGTGTGTCAAAAATTCACCCTTCATTTGGACACAACAAAATACATGTTAACAATTAGAATAAAGAAGGAAATTAAACATTAAAGCACAAGATGATTAACACAATATTATAAACATGGTAAAAACCCTATCAGATCTTGGTTTTAACAGGTGACAGTGTTGGAGCGTTGTGCTAAATTTCTTGTGGAATTAAAATACGTATATTCTTTCAGAATTGGGTTGAACATTTTAGTTAATCATAAGCAAAATTTTCTGTGGGAAGATTGTTGCATGTTGGAGCAATAGAAATTTCTGTAAGTTACACTGTGCTGTCTGCAGGGTTATACCTTGAATTGCACTGTTCTGAAATAAACTTCCAAACTTACACTGACAATGTCTTTCTTTGTAGGAGTGTTTGGCTGCCCCACCACTGTGGCCAATGTCGAGACTGTTGCTGTAGCACCGGTTTGTACAACAATAAATTTCTGCTCACAATAAATTATGATTTTTCTGGTGTGCTTCTTTATTTTATAGTTGTAATGACCCATCAATGAGAATATTAATTTTATGATTTCATTTTTATGATGAAATTTCAGACCATCTGTAGGAGAGGAGGAGATTGGTTTTCTTCATTTGGTCGACCAAGAAACACTGGGACAAAGGTAAGTAAGTGAAAAATGCAGATAGTCACAAAAAGAAAAGTTAAGATTTCTTGTTATTGCAACAGGAATCAAACCCATGGCCTTGACATTGTAGCACCTACAACTGAATCCAGATTTATTGAACCCTCAATTTTTCAAACCTCCTGAATGAACTCAAACAAAAATGACTTTTCCTTTCCCTCAGTTGAACACTGTAATTTTACCCCTGATTTCTCAAACTACCCTGTGTATTGAAATCACTGTGTAACTAGGTTCAATTGCGGCAGACTTCCTGCTTCCTGTGTACTGTTACATGTATAGGAGTACAGTAGTTGAGGGAAAAAATGATCAAATATGATGTTAAACAGGCTTGGGCAAATCCAGGATTTTTCAAAGGGGTGGGGTGGCTGGTGCCTTGGTGTTCCTGAATCAGTAGGGCATGTTCCCAAATGTTTCAATTTAAGAATTGAGATCTAATTGAAAACCATTTCATAAGAAATACTAAGAACATGTAGCAGTACCACAAAGTAGAAATAACAATAAGGTACGGAGAGTTTTCCTTTATTTCTGCCATAATGTTCGCAACCTTTTGCTTCTCCAAGACCAAAGGCTAATCCACCCCTTCCTTCAAATCCACCCCTGTGGAGTACAGTGAAAGCTAAATGCAAATGTTCCTGGGTACACATGTATTTGTAAGAAAAGTGGAAACTCTCCTACTAAGTTCTAGAATAATGCAAATGTTTACCTGTTATTTTATTTTGCTAGCTTTTCAACATATCAGGCCATGTGAATTATCCATGTACAGTTGAGGAAGAAATGTCTGTTCCATTGAAACTTCTGATTGAAAAACATGCTGGAGGAGTTCTTGGTAAGTATCCAAGGAGGAAAAGTGTGTCTGCTATGTACTGTACCTGTATTGACTTGTGCAGGTGTAACAATTATAATACTAACTAACTGTAATATACGTAATATAATAAATATTTCTGTGACCAGGGAGGAGGGGACTGTAAACTTGTAAACCACAATAGCAAGTACTGTACAGTGGAACCTGGATTTTACAAACCTCTATATAACAAAGTTCTTGATAGAAATTATACTGCATGTAACGCCGGACATTATTATCCAACACTTTGTAGAGTACAAATAATGCGCAAAATGAGTACAAATATCACACGATATTTGTACTCGTCTCATTCCCTCGTCCGCACGAAAAATCAAAAACCTTGGCAAGTCAGAATTTTGGGGAAATTTTTGGGGAAATGAAAACGTTGGATAATAAATCTCTTATTAGACATTTTAGTGTGTAGTATCGCTGTAAATTTTTCCTCATCATTTGTATTTTGATTCACCCTATGGCCTCGCCAATATACTGCATGACTCGTAAAAATATACAGCGTTACTACATACTAAAACGTCTAATAAGATATATATATTCCAAGCTCCATTAATAGTAAAAATATAAGGAAAGAACCTCAATACAATAAAACCTCCTTCCCTTGGCCCCACAACTATTGATAGCAATCGCACTAGTTCATGGCACCTGTAAGATTTAGTTTACAGGGTTTTGGTTACTGACATGAGTTAACTAAGAGATCTTGTGTGTTCACTTGGTAGGTGGCTGGGACAATCTTTTGGCTGTTATTCCTGGTGGTTCATCCACCCCACTTATTCCCAAAAGGTAAGATTCTGTTGCAATTACCTGCAGATCAGTTCTGATTGGTTTATAAAGATTCCCATTGTCACATATCATTCTTCATGCATCAAGTATGTACATATAGCAAAGGGGCAGCTGCCAGCCTATTTCACTGGTGGACAATTTCACCTGAAAGCAAAGACTTTGAAATTTGTCAAGGCTAGAAACAATAGCTTACTTTTTTAGCTACATCCCTGCACATGTTTAATAAGTTTCTCTCTATTAGTTTATATTTCTAAGATAGGGTTATTGCAAATGTATTTGAAGTCTGCTTCTCTCTGCTTGTAGTGTTTGTGAAGATGTATTGATGGACTTTGATGCTCTTGTTGAGGCACAGACTGGTTTGGGGACAGCTGCTGTTATAGTCATGAACAAACAGGTGCATGCATTTTGTTGTAAGCTGTAATTCCTTTAGCCTCATAGTTCGAAAAGGGCAGTGGCACGATGGATTACTCAAATGCTACAGTGACTTCAGTGTTCATGTTTATTGATCAAATTACAACAAGTTTTGATTGCTGCCTGAGTTTTATATACGTGTATGTTACAGGTCAGAATTAAATTCAGGTCAAAATTATTTTAACCTGGTTTGATTCTCAATTTCCTTTGTCTTCTAACCCTAATTATTCATAATCAATGAATAAGTAGGGTTGAGAGACAAAGGAATTAAATTTTGACCTGAATGTAATTTTGACCTGTAACATATATACATGTCTATAACACCACACTCTCATTATGACTCATGCCTCTACCCTTAGGTCATAATAAATTTTTATTTACGCTCACTATTTGTTTTCTTCAGTGTGATCTTATCCTTGCTATTGCACGGCTTATTGAGTTCTACAAGCATGAAAGCTGTGGTCAGGTGAGTCTGGAAACAACCAGTGAGTGTTGCCCCAAAACAATAATGTAGCAGTTACGTTGAGAAGTTTCTCTACACCGTTTTCTATTTGCATTCTTTATTATGGAGAATTGTTTTGTAAATGATATTCGTATAATCAGTCTACTTACATACACCCTGTAGGGAGGGCTGCAGTTGGATGACTACAGTGTTGACCAGTGTGGAGAATTCACCTTGTGATCAGGGCTACTTCTGTATCTCAGTACTGTTTTTGTTTTGTTTTGTCAGTGTACACCCTGTAGGGAGGGCTGCAGTTGGATGACTACAATCATGTACAGATTTGGTGAGTCGAGGCTACATGCGTGTTTAAAAAAAATTGTGGTTAAGTCTGCATACGAACCTAAGTGGCCCATCAGGCCAGAGCTTATCCCGGTTTCTGTAGCATTAAGTGACTAGGAATATTGCTACTCCCCCAGGGATGGGATGCTATTCCATCGCAGGGTTACCCCCAGCATTAAAGAGAAAGAGAGGCGCTGTGAGTTAAGTTATGTGTCTTGCCCAAGAATACAACACAATGTCCCTAGCCAGGTCTCGAACCCGGACCGCTCGATCCGGAGTCGAGCTCACTAACCATGACGCCAACGCGCTTCCCACTAATTTGCCAGTAAGGACAAATTATTATTTCCAATTTATATTCATACGTTTGTGTTTGTTCTGTTTTTTTTTTTTCAGTTGAGGGGAAAGCAACACCAGATGAAATCGACATGCTGTGGGTGAGTGATTTGCTGTTGTTTTTGATCAGTGAGTGAGTGGAAGTTCACTGGCAGTCCCAGCGAAAAAGATGATAAACCGCCTTCATATCCTTCAAGTTTTGGACTGGAACTACACACATGTATAGCTTGCAGTAGAGGCTCATGCAAGGGAATATTATCATAAAGAGATAAGACAATTTGTATTTGAAAAGACTTCCGTCATTAGCCTCATTTCCAAGCTAGTTCCAGTCTAATGCCGGGTATACGAATATGGCCTACTAGCCAGTATTTGAGCTTTTAATGGAATATCGTGTCTTGATGTCGGAGTTCATATTACTTTTAAATCTCAACATCTTTACTGAGAACTTGCATTAAGTTTTACGGTTGGCTGCTAATAGCGTCCGCTTAAAATGTCATAATGTATTCTAACTTACAAAACGTAAGTGACAGAAAATTAACAATTTTTTGCATTTAAGGATGTACATGTAAGCATATAGAATTCCTCCGCATACTCATAAGCAAATTTCTTATGGTAGAGGCTTTAGACCAAGTGATCGGTTCCCTCAGTACGCTCGTGACGTATGAGTTTTGTTTTGCTTCCTTTTCCTAACCACTTGTTTTATTGTCTTGCTTACAATAGGAACTGAGTAAACAGATAGAAGGGCATACCATATGTGCGCTGGGTGATGGCGCAGCATGGCCAGTGCAGGTGAGGTTAACATGCCACATTTTGGCGGGAAAATTCACCAGTTTTAAACTCTTGTACTAACATCGCTAAGGAAAAAAAGTAACAACAGAGCGCGAGAAGATGAGTAACGCGTAAACATTGGCTCTCCTTAAGCCTGTTCTATTGCCTTTTTCTGAGCTAAAGGTATATAGCAAGCGGCGTTTCTCTGCATCAGTGGCTCCAAATGTTGTCACGGGGCTACGATTGTTTAGCATCTGCGGGCCGGACTGTTCGAAAGCCGGTTAACGCTAACTCAAGATTAAAATTTAACCGAAGAGTGTTTTTCATCGCTTATATATAGTGTAGTTTAAGATTCTAACTCTAAACGCAACGACAAATACTATAAACGGGACCTCTCACCGAACAGTTACTATAGTGAAATAAAAATTTTCACTAATCCTGGATTAACTTGATCCGGCTTTGAACACCACGACCCTTGCCAGTTTAAGGACAGTAAATTTAAATTACGTAGCCTTTCAACTGACAAGTAAAATTATCAAAAACTAAGGGTACCTGTGAATTGGGTTCCATTGCAATCGTTAGTCGTGTGGGCTGAGTATGTTCCTCTGGGAACTGCGATGTTTTATTCTCCCGTAAGAACCAACACAGACAAATACAGAAATATCCATATAGCGATTTCTATTTTTTGCGTTTAGGGATTGATTCGTCACTTCAGACCAATGTTGGAGAGCAGGATGGCGGAATTTGCTGCTAAACAGCAAGGAAAAGGCTCCACAGCGGCCTAGAGCCCAAGACAGCAGTTCAATTTTGTACAAATCGAAAAAGAACCACAATTTTGATTCTCTATTTCCCGAACAGAGTCGCTCGATTAAATGCGTGGTAAATTCTACACTGGTGTGTCGCAAGAGAGTTACAGTATTGACGTCTTTGGGGGCATTATATGTAAAAGTCAAGTTCCCTGTGATAATTTGAAAGATGTTAAGTCACTCTGTTTTACATTATTGGTTTATTTGCCTCAGGTTGTTTCTTAGTTCAATTCCAAGGCCACTTGTGAACGTCAGAGAAGGGCCTGGAGACGAAATCAGTGGCGAAAGTTGTCCATTAGATAATTCCTTGGCCATATAGCATTAAATATAACGTTTGAATTTCAAACTTTACATCCTAAATAGATTTCCATTTTTTCGTCTGGATTCGTTTGGCGCGTAGGGATGTTTTTTCTCATAATAGTAAGGGAATAGATTGGATTTCGGAAACCCTTTACTAAAACGTTTGATTATAGTTATGATACTAAATAAACAAGTTTTTCGTGATTATGCTATGTTTTGTTGCTCGTTTCTTGGTTTTGTACTCTGCCTACTTTCAAGGTGACTCTGCATTTTCTCAGCAGTTAGGGAAACACAGACCTGTGGGCCATCATCATTCGTACAACGAGCGCGACCAAATAGGGAAGTAGACTGATTTGCAACTCTTTTTGAACCGTTTGCTTTTGTAAACGAGCTCTGATTGGCGAACTCGAGAACCGACAATCCTTGCCTTAATTAAACAGAAAACAGTCGATTTATTTATTTATTTATGGGGCGAGTGTACGAGAACTGACGTCACTGCCTACTGGTTGCCTTGACGAAAAATTTCGATCTCAATTCTTCCAGACTCCATTGTCTACGTAAGGTAGGTTATAACACGCATGCGCCACCGTACGACCAGCCTGCAGTAACACCACACTCCCAATTTAAAGAATCTTTCTACAACATGAATGTTTTGAAGCCCCTCTCCATAACCCGCCAAGCAAAGCAGATATAATATAATTAAAACGATTTTAATACACCACTTATTAACAAAAAAACCCACGAGAAATGCGTTTAACACGAGCGGTTAGCACAAAATACAATGCCAGTCAAAAACATCCTCTACTTTGCATCTGGCTTTGCGCTTGAAATCACTTTCCAGACTTCAATATCTTGATTTTGCGAAGACTGATTCTCTTTACTTCTGTTTAAACTATGTCCGGTTTTGACTTCATACACCTGTGCCTTACTCTGCTGTGAAGTACGATCATGTCCATGCTTTCCCGTGCGGGAAAATGTCGACGCAACGTTAAGTCTGCCAGATCTCCAGAGTCTTGCCACCCGAAGAACGCACACAAGGAAATAAATATAGGACATATCCAGATCCAAAATAACCAGGAAATGATACGGTACAAACGTTAGAACTCTTAGTGTAGTCGCGAAAAATTCAAGGATCGAAGAGGCTGATCCATTTTCATGATGCGACGCTAAATCCATAGTTATCGCCAAGCGGTAGACTCGCTTGGTTGACCTGGCGAAAGCGTCTGTGATATAAACCAAATCGCACAGGCACACCATCCAAGAGAAGAGTAAACTTGTGTTGTCTGTATTCATTCTGGAAATCCACCAGCCGGACAAGACGGCATTAGTGACGTAAACATCCCACACTTTTCTCATGATCAAGCAAAACGAAGACATAGTGAATTCCTAAAGACACGGCGCTAATCTCTTTTGTGTTTCTTGTTTTATCAACAGTGTTATTGTAACAGAAGCGCGCGCACCTTTTTCTATTGATGACGTATAGTTTGTTTCAAGTCGTCGCGTTGGCAGACACGTGCTTCATGCACGTGCATGCATGTACCGCACTCAAAGGAATGTAAGCGCCCCAGAGAACCTTTGCAAAAATGGGACCTAATATGAATAACAATTAGACATCCTAGGCCTGACATTGATGTCAAAAGTCCTTTGTCTGGAAACAAAGGTTCGATGTGCAAAGTGCTGCTATTCAAATTTAGGCGCCATTCATGCAAAGGGTAATAATTGTGGGGTAATAATTTTTTTCCACAGAAAGTAAGTACGGTATTTGAAAACTCACATTTATGAACATTAGATTCGTTAGTAAAGGAGGGCCAGTTCGCATCATTAGATTTTTCATCAAAAAATGTCGCCACGATATTAACCAACTTAATTTCAATCGTAGTACCAAATTTTCCAATCCTTCCTCTGAAGAGTGGTCGGCACTAAAAAGCCTAAAAAAACGCAGACATTGTTATCAAAGCGGCCGATAAGGGCGGCGCTTTGGCTGTTTGGCGGACCGATCTCTATCAAAAAGAAGCTTTGCGGCAACTTGTCTCGGCTTGCAGTTGCCCTACCGAACTTATTTCCAGCTAGTTAGACAAAATTATGGCTCCCATCGTCAAAACTTTACCATCATATATCAAAGACAGCCAACACGCTCTTCAAATTTTTCGCGACTTTATTAATTTCCTTGGTCAAGACAAACTTCTTTTCACTATGGACATCATATCGATATCTCTTTATACTGTCATTCCTAATGGCGAAGGTCTTCTGTCCCTCAAACATTTTTTTGATCAACGCACTGTCAAGGAACCTAAATCTGAAACATTACTTGTGCTCACACTCAATTGTTTTTCATTCGGGGACAACGTTTTCAAACTAACCAATAGCGTAGCCATCGGTACCAAAATGGGACCCAGCTATGCTAATCTTTTCGTAGGTTTTGTCGAACGCCAATTTTTCAGCCAATACAACGGCCCTAAACCTGAAACTCTACGGTCGCTACATTGACGATGAATCGGCGCTACTTCCTCTACCAGAGAGGAGCTAACTCAGTTCACAACCGCAGTCAATTCCTTTCACTCGGCTCTAAAATATACCTGGGAATTTCTGACAATTCTTTATTCTTTTTGGACATCAAAGTTTCAATTGAAGGCAACAGTTTATGCACTAGTGTGTATTACCTATGGACTCACATTGTTGCTTGTTGTATTCGTCTTCGCATCCATCTCATGCTAAGAATTCGATTCCCTTTTCTCAGTTTCTAAGACTTCGTCGTTTATGTAGCGATGACTCCGATTGTTTCCACAAACCAGAGTCAACGTGCCAGTTTTTCGAAAAACGTGGTTACCCCGTTTGTGTCGTTCAAGCGGGTCACCACCGCGCGCAAAGCCATCACTACAAACGTCACAAAAAGAGTGAGCAGTTCCGACCGCATTCCATTCACTCACACGTTTCACCCTCACAACCATAGTTAAATCCATTATTCTTAAAAACTGTATATTACTCCAAAACGATCCAGAGACTGGTACTATCTTTTCGCAACCTCCACTCATGTCATTCAAACGCGACAAAAACATAGGCAATTTTTTGGTCAGAAGTTCATTCCAAACTAATGACCAACCCGGCACTTT
>OMLO01000774.1_pt1 | contig 22601 bp, 11 predicted proteins | sample 1674811 | NCBI WGS metagenome assembly OMLO01 (sample SAMN06265003, study PRJEB25207) | coral metagenome | isolation source: Coral host | place: Mexico:La Bocana,Puerto Morelos, Mexico | collected 2008-11-13 | reverse complement strand
CCATTCATTATTACAAGAAAAGCAACATTGCACGCAAGCACCCCTGTGGCGTCACGCTCCATTAACTGCATTTTACTCATGTTTGTAAATGCTTGTGATATATTAATTATTATAATCCATCAAATATTTTTGTCAGCATACAATTGGTTTTAACACATCACATGACTAAATATTCCCCAGGTAAAACTGGGAAATAACCAAGTTATATTCCCCAATTTTCAAAACTGAACCTGTTGTAAAATATTGTTCATTTGGCATGAAAATGTATTGGAATAGTTAAGTAAGGGGCAATGTGATGCTGCAATGACTGTTGTAATAATTATCTTGTTGGTTGAGAGCTTCGAGTTGTTTTGTGTAATGAAGTATAATTTTTAAAAACTTTTCCAAAGTAGATTTAAGTAAGGACAGTAAAAAAGAGGTTGTGTAATGTTACTTATCTGTTGTGCAAAAAGTATTTTCTTATGCTCACAGCGTCCAATAGACCAATTTTGATAATGAAAATTAGAATTCAGCCTAAAACAATAAACCTCAGTACGAGGCTCTGGGGAATAACTACAGAGCTTGTGAAGTTTGTTCCCAGAACCTTGTGCTGATGTCTATTGTGTTCCAAGGCTGGATTTTAATACATCAAAATTGGTATATTATAAATTACTTTGTGTTTGTAGATAGTATCAAATTTAAGATTTTCTATTGAAAGGCTTTGACTCAAGGTTCATAGGTTACAGTAATGGGAGGGTGAGGGCAAGGTTCAGCTCTTCCTCAGTTAAGTTAAAATATTCTTGCTTCATGTTTAGACACCTTTCAAGCGCCTGGCTCGTAGAATGGAGGATATAACAGGAGATGGAGGAGTTCTCAAGCAAGTAGTTCGACAAGGAACAGGACCTATTGTACCTCAAGGAGCTACTGTTAGATGTATGTACATTAGTCCACTAGTTCCCACACTACTGAATAAAGAGAACTTTGAAACACTGGTCGTTTTATTCAGTGGTCCTGTTGATTTGAAGCTGGGCTATTTAATGAACTATAGTTTGACTTTGGTTTGTCACAGTTTTCCTTTCCTGACAGAGCAGATGCAGAAGAATTTGATAACATGCTTAAAAATGACATAACAACATTTGTGAGAAACGCTGGCAAATACATGCAGTGTTTAGGTAGTGATAATCAACGTTGCTGCTAAAAGATCCCAATACAGTGTTATAACTTAAAACTCACCAGTTACTAATTGGTCGAGTTTTAAGTAAAATTTAATATCCCTAGCATAATAATGTAGGAAGCCAGGTGATGTTATATGAAGCCTAGTGTTCTACTAGTGCTCATGTTAACTGATTCTTATCAATGACAATCAATAGGTTCACTGAATGTATTTTTAGTGTAGAACGGCATTTATCAGTACAGAATATGATATAAATTTGTTTTGCACATGCCATGATAGGAAAGATGGACTGTGATTAGTGATTAAATTTGTATCACTCAGGGATCCATATTTGCAGTTGTCCTGTCATCTGGGATGACTAAAAAATCTTAGGGATGACCAAACAATAGAGGAAAATGTCCGCTGGATGAATTTAGAAAACATTTCCTTAAGTTCCCTGGATTCTGGCCACTTCCATTCTTGAATTTAAATTTTGAACTTGTAGAAAACAAAGAAAGACTTGCAGCTTTCTTTTGCGATAAAATCAACATTTTATATGATGTAACGAATAAAATCATTGCAGGCTTAATTTTGGTGCATTGTACTGCATCTGCCTCCACGAAAAACTAATGGCATGATTGCATCAGCTGTTTTGGTCATTTTGGTAAGGATATGAAATTAGTAATGTTTACGCAAGTTTCAAAAAACCAAAGCAAATACAAGCAGGAAGACCAGGAGTCTTGCTTTCAGCTTTCAGGCAGTCAAAGAGGCCTTAGTGTTCATTTGTACCTAGGTTTTCTGTGTTCACTGGTAGCTGTAATTACAGACATTATGTACTGGGAGACTGGTAAATAATGAAAAAGTAAACCTTCTGTTTACATGCTGTTCTGTTGCAACCCCTAGGATTTCACTGTAATCTTCAGCTTTGCTGATCAAAATTTATTTGATCAAAGAATTTTTTTCTAATTCTCAACAAGAGTAATCCCTTTGATTAGCACTCTGATTGTATATGAAACTAAAGCATTGTTTCCGCATATTGTTGCATCATATGTTATGTGAACTCACAAGTATAATTTTACAAGGGTGAGGATATCTGCCACACTTGCCCAGCTGACGACTTGGAGAAAAAAAACAATATGGATCCCTGATCACTATCAATGGAGGAAACTGTTGAATTGTACTCTACATTCTGTAGAGTATCATGACTTGGTTTGACTGGTTATTCACTAGACTAAGTCAGTCACAGTTCTTCTTTCCTACCATAATTGTTAAATTATTCTCTGAATAGATTGATGTTTAAGTGCTTACAGTTAATAATAGTGGTGAAAAAATAATCCTGTTAAATATATGCATGTTTCAATTTTTATAGTAGCCATGTCTATGAGGTGGAATTCTAAATAATTTATAAAACTGATTTTATTTTTAACAGCTATTCTTGGCCATTGTTTTTTTATATTTAATCAGCTTTGTTTTGTTTTCATTCTACAGTTCACTATAATGGTTATGTTGAATTTAATGATGAACCATATGACTCTTCAAGACTGCGAGGCAGGCCAGATGTTAAAAAGCTAGGTGAGTCAACAAAATCTTCTACTTGAGTTTTGAGCATTTTATGATGTCATTTCTGTGGTCTGCCTTGAAGAAAGTAGAGCATTAAAAAAATGTGTGGATTTGTCAAGTGAACTACAGTACAGTCAGTTAGTACACAGTTATTGATTTACTTTTGACCGTTTTTGTTTTTTCAGATGAGTTACTTCCAGGGTGGCAAATTGGTTTGAGCACAATGAGACGAGGAGAAAAATCCAAGTTTCTCCTCTCTCCAGAGTACGGCTTTAAAGAGTTGGGTTGTCGTCCTCGAGTACCTTCATCAGCTACTGGTTTGTGTCGTTATAGTTGCTCCTCAAAACTGAAATGAACAGGGTTTCCTTTTCTATTATATGCAGTTTTGTTGCCGTTTCTGATTCAAATGTTTCAAGCAATTGATTGGGCAGTTAATTAATGGTTGGTGTATCTATCAATCAATCTGTTAAGCAATCCATCATTCTGATAGTATTTCCAGACCTATAACCAGCCATAAGTTACCTAGCAACTAATGAGAATACTTAACAATGATACACACTTATTGAATGAGATCTTCCTTTCTTATTGAGAAAACGTCATACTCAGCAGACGCATGTCTTGACAATCAAATCCTTGATGAAAGTAAGATGAATACAATTTAAAATCTTCAGTTTAAATCCTGTATATTTACAATGAAATGGATACACGATCTACACAGGCATTGAGCATTCAGTTATACATGTAGTTGGGGTGCAGCTCAAAAACAGAAGGGAAAAAAAATAGGGGAGAAGCACAGAGAGAGAGAGAGAGAGCGAAAAAAAATGCCTGTGTGTTGTTCTGGTATCCAGGAACTGTTATACCCTTAGTATTACTCTGCCACAGATGAGAAATGCAATATGGCAGTGATCAGGGACCAAGTCTGTGATAAACAACATGATGAAACATTTCCCTATTTGGAGTGCCCTCACAAAGGACAGAGGAATTGCATAATTATAAAAAATATGGTCAATGGTGTTGTCTTTTCAGTTTCTCAACCCTTCTTTGCTTCACATGTGTTTATGAAGGGCATTTTATGTTGTGTTATTGGGAGGATATTTTAGTAGAGTTGAGCCGTTAGACTGCATGGTTTTTGCTGTTATCTGCATGTTGGTTCACAGGGTCTGACACTTCTGTAACTTGCCATGTGCTTGGACTTTCAAGGGACAAAGTTTGAAATATTCTGTGAACATGTTGCTTACTTGCTTTCTATTAGAACTGTGTTTAGAAAATAAAAAGGTGTGTTAGCAATATAACATAATAAATAATTCCCCAAAAATGAAAATCAAGGGTTCATATGGGTCATGAAAAACCTGGAAAGCATAGAATTTAAAAATTTTAAAAATAACAGACAAGTCAGCAGTGGCTTTTAATTTCATTAGAAATAGACACAAGCACATATTTTATGCATTCTAATGCTGGAAATATGTTAAAATAATTATGTTTGTTTTGATGCTACTATGAGAACAACTGTGTAACTTAGGTCATGGAAAACTTGGAAAGGTCATCGAAAGTCATACAATTGTAAAAGCTTTTAAGAGTACAAACTTGCCAAATGGATGAGTGATTGATGATATTTAGTACTTACCTGATGTGTTTCACACTCGCCTATTTGAGCAGTTGAGCACTTAACAACAACACTGCATAGACGGTGGTAGCTTTATTTCAAGAAAGCTATATGTTTGCTTAGTGATGTTCTTACGGTTCTTGCATCAATTCGATTGAGATTGTCTCTCAAGTTAACATGTTTAGGTTTGTTCCTCTGTTTGTTCTTGCACCGCATGATTCAAATGTAGTTGCTTATTTGCAAGTCTGTTGACTGTTATGCAATTTGACATCTGCTGACAACTGGAAATCTCAAGCCGATGGTCACACCCTTTATAACATCGTTGGCCATACCGGTATTTTTACCGTCCTAAAGAAAATTAATGCAACCAAAAACTGGATTGTTTGATTTACGAAATGCTTTTTATTAGAAAGAAGAAACCTACCCTGTTTAATATATTAATGAATTAATGAACAATCACACCTCTCAATGCATATATAACACTGTTGAACTGTTATTTTCTTGTCACTTGATAATAAGGTCATGGTGACATTGAAACATTGTGTAAAATTTCTATCGCTCATTTTTATTTTGAAATGTTTATCGAAATTCAATCTCAATTCTCATTGGAGTATTTAATAATTGGTTTTTATTAAATGAAAGTGGCTTGTCATGATATATTGAAATTGATTTCACATTTCTAGGGGAAGGGTAGCATGTTGCAGGTTATCGGCAACTGTTTTACAGAATTCCCTAACTGGTTATTGGTTCCATTTGTACACCTGGGTGGAGAGAGGCACTGAAACAGTCAAGTATCTTGCCCATGAACACAACACAATAAGCAGGCCAGATCTTGAACCCAGGCCTCATCTAAAGACCATTTGGCCACTGAGTTTGCCACTGTGCCTCTCAGACATCAAGTATGATAAGAAATTTAGGAGAAGGGGAGGGGGAAAAATGATAAGGCTACTCTGACAGAATTTCTGATTTCTCCCATCTGTTGAGCTTGCGTCCTGAAAAATATGCAATATCTGATGCTTGAATCCTGAACTGCAGTACATTCATGGGAGTGAGGTAATTGAAATGTGGGCTGTAAACAACAAACATTCATTGCAACCTTTCTACAATGTCTTTCAACAGTGCTTTTTGAAATAGAGTTACTGAGCTATATTGACCACAAAGCTGCCGATGATTATGAAGCCTTTACAGAGGTTAGCTTAAAGTATGCCAGGTCTGTCAGCTGGGCTTTAACAAGCCTAATTGCATGGCTTGCATAGTGGGAAGGCAAGATGAACCAAATCCTGCAATGTGATTGGCTACCTAAGTGAGCAATATATATGGGTTATTGACCAAGCATGAGGTCAAGATGGCTGGATATTGGCCAAGTTCTTTTTTGGGGTGGCCTAGTTCTATTTTTGCATGTATATGGACTGAGACAAAGTTAAGGTCCATAAACACGAAAATAAAAAGGCCAATATCCAGCCATCTTGACCAAATAAAACACCAAAACATGATAAAGCCTGTATCCCGAGCGGGAAAGATAGCTTCACCTTGCCAATCACAGTGCCAGATTTGGTTCATCTTGCCCGCTCTCAGAGCTAGTCATATAATAAGTTACTATCTTGCATGCTCAGGGTTACATGATGTGTCCCACAAGAAAAATGTCCCTGATTTGGTATTCTTTATATCACAATAAAGTCATTTTTCACCAAACTTGTTCAGTCAAGATATATGGGTTATTGACCAAATGTGAGGTCAAGATGGCAGATATTGACCTAATTCATTTTTTGCCGGTTTATGTACTTTGACTCCTTCTTGGTCAATAATCAGGAAAAAAAAGGAACCTGACCAATATCAAGCAATCTTAATCTCACACTTGGTCAATAACCAACAAATACATCAATCAATATAACTAGACAAGATTCCATTCTGCTAATGATCAGATTATTCCTTATGGAGGAGTGTATTATGTACATGTTAAAAAAAATCTTGTTAAACACCTTAAATCTTTGCTTGCAGGAAGAAAGAAAACAGGCAACTTTAGAACAAGTCTTAAAAGTAGCTAATGGAGAGAGAGAGGTACATGAAACAATCATTATTGCCATTAGATAGTACCATCCTTGATCATTACTGGCTAATATTCATTGTTTGTTATTATTCATAAGGCAGTATTAGCTTTTTGTAATGTTTTTCTTTTTCCATTTTTTTTTCCAGGCTGGAAATGATTTTTATAAGAGAAAACAAGTCTCTCGTGCGGTAGGCAAATATATAAAGGTAAACATCACAAGTTCCCAACTTATAGTGTACCTGTAGTTAATGCCTTATACTTTTGTTAATCAGTAATTTGCTTTTTGTCTGGCGTCTGATCAATCATTTCACAGTGAAATATGTGACAATTTCTTTGTTAAATTTACTTTAATGTTCTTGCAACTTCCTTTTCCTATTTGGGTATATATATATATATGTATATTTTTATTTTTTTTTTTGGGGGGGGGGGTTGGGGGGGGGGGGGGTTTGTAATTGCCCAACGCTCTCTTAGTCCTCCTCTAATAACAGATAATGGTCCGTCTGTTAGTTCACCCTACCGCGATGAAATCGACAGTCCTGAAGTTTTCTCTCGTTACCAGTGCACTGGGTATCGTCCATCCAGATCTTCCCAGTCCCCTGGCCATATCTCGCGGACGAGTACGCGGCCACAGCTTTCCCCAGTTTCAGCTGCCGACAAATGACAGTGGCTTCGTTCATATCGAAGCTGTCATCACAGATGGTTCCCCACTCGCCATTGTAGAGGATTTCCACGCGTCCCTCGGTCGTGGAATTGAACCCCACAAGCTTAATGTCGGAAACACCGCTGACAATCTTGTTGGCCTCACGGGAGCAGTTAACGACGCAAGAATTCTTGAGAAGATGTTTTCCCTTGGGACATTCGGTGCAGTGGTTGGACTTTTCGATGCAGTCCGAGCAGTCTTTTGAGCAATCTAGGCATTGTGTCGTTTTAGGATCTCCGAACTGACCCTTTTTGCAGTTAGTGACACAAGAACTCATATTACCGGTTTTGTTCAAAAACTTGCCCTTCTCGCACACTGTGCAGTTTTCTGGCGATCCGTCGCATTCCTTGCAGCTCGGACTACATTGACCACAGCTTCCATCCACAGAGCTGTTAAAGTACCCAGACGAGCACTTGGACAAGCAGTCACGTGACCTGTCAGGGCCCTTACAGACCACGCCCGCGTCTTCAGTATGATCACAATTTTCTCGGCCCCAGCCGATATGCTGACAGGCAATCAACGATGTTTCATTCCCTAAAGAAAGAAATAATTTAAAAACATCAGGCGTTGTTTCAACACAGTCGTACTGTAGATTAACTAGAACTGTCTACATCCATTTGCTTTTACAGCCATCAAGTTTGTTATTTTAACTAAGAAGATGTCTCATCCTTTCTATATAGAAGGGTCGAAAGACCAAATTACAAAACACACGCCGCGGATGCCTCAGGTTTGGAAAATACTACAGTACCGTTATTAAAGATTGACTTTAGCGAAAAACCGCACATAAAATTGTTTGAATACCAGAAAACCGGATAATCCATCGTCCCCCACCTAACTTCAGATGGGCTGGAGCCCAAGCCAGGGGGGAGAAGTAATACCACTAACCCCTTCAACAACGGAAAATCGAAACAGCTCCGTTCGCCAGTTTGCGACCTAACGACATTTACTATACGACTTACCAAGGCACTGGACCTCATCCAGCCAAATCTTCTTTGTTCCTGATCCAAATCCTGCTCTGATGACTGCCCTTGATGCATTTCCCATTTTCAACATGTTGCAGACAACATTAGCATCAAGTAAGTCCCAGCCATCGTCACAGACCGTGCCATACTCTCCATCATGAAGAACCTAGCATGAAAAAACGTATATAATTTGGAACAGAAAGTTCTTTTGAATAGTGTAGTAGCATAGTGAAACGAGCAGATTTTGAGAGCAGCAATCCCCTACTCTACCCCTGTAAGCAAGGGCCATCCTATTGTTAAGATCACAGACGTTACAGAGAGGAATCGCGCTACTTTCGCAATTTGACGGTATTGCAAACTGTCCATATCTAACAGGAATGCTTTTTGCGATATGTCCACCCATAGAACAATTAGCACTTCCTTAGAAAATATCCCTTAAGAGGGGGTAGGGGTGTTTATTTGTAAGGGGGCGCTCACTGCGAAAGCGCATTCGAAAAATGTTGTATTTGAAAATTTCGTGTTTAGTCGGCATAAAGACCCACCTTCCTATTTCTTCCAGGTGTCGATTTCTTGGTTCTAGCCACGAATACCGCGGCTTATGATAACGACATTGAAAGGAGAGATAAATGGAATCTTTTCTGTAACCAAGCATCAAGCTTCCTTACCTCGACTCTTCCCTCGAGTGGCGTGTTCCCATTCACGAGCCGGACCAGCGGCCTCGAGGAGGGTTTAAAACCACCGGTACAATTTTCGACACAATCGTTCCCTTTCCTATACAGTGGCGGAGAACACGATGTACAGTTGTCCGCCTTGCCTTCGCAATCAGCACAGCGTGAGGTACAAGGTTTGCACACCGTGTCCAGGTAATAACCAATGCCACAGGTTTTGACGCACGTGTCATTTTTCTTGAAGAATCCTTGGGCGCATGTGACACACTTATTGGCACTATCGCGACACGTGCTGCACGTGAAATTGCACTGTTGGCACGTGTTCCCCTTCGCAAAGAATCCATCGGGGCACTTGGCCTTGCACATGCGTACGCCCGGCCCAGTACATCGAAGGACAGTGTCTTCATTATGCTGGCAGTTGGACTGACCCCAAGGACGATGGCGACAGTCCAGCAAGGATTTCTCGTTGCCGATGCAGAAAATGTCATCCAACCACATCTTGCCGGTTCCCTTGGGAATGTGGCCTAATGAGGCACTGGTGTCTGCTTTCCCAAGATGCATCTCCCTACAAACAACGTTCGTCTCAGCGAAATCCCAGCCATCGTCGCATACAGTCCCCCAGATGCCATCATGGTACACTTCCAACAGGCCCTCCAAGTAATCTACACCGTTAGAGAGTCTCAAATACGGCGAGGTATTCAATGTGAAGTTGATGTAAGGCACCGCGTATTTTCCGGCAGTGCAATTCACCACACATGTCCCGTTAGCGTCGTCTTGTACGAGAGGAGGTTTACAAATTGTGCACACGGGCATCCTTGACTTGAATTCGCATGCGATACATTCGCTGGGGCAAGGTAGGCAAGAGAAGTTAGATGGATTTTTGTACATCGACATACCACAATCCTCAACGCAGCGGCCATTTTTCTTATACATTTTCGGTGCACAACTGTCTGCACACTTGCCGTTAATGAGTGCCTTAGGTTCTTTACACGATGTACAGTTACTGTTGTCAGGTCCATCGCTGCAGGTGACACAAATGTCCGTGTTGCACTTCCGGCACTCTCGCCCGGGAATGTAGCCGTATTCGTCGGCCGCACACTTGTCAACGCAAGCATTATTCTTCAAGAATTGGGGCGCCATGCATTTTGTACAGCGAGTGTTTTTCCCCATACACTCATAGCACTGTGAAGCGCAGGTCTCGCAGACGTCTATGTCATTTTTAAACCACCCTGAATTACATTGTTTCACGCATTGATTGGTTATCTGCTTCATCACGGGTCCCCTGCACACCACGCCCACATCGTTGCCATGGTAACACAGCGAGCTGAAACTGCGCTTTACCAAAGGGCAGTCGTGAATTGAGCTCTCCCGTCCAGTGCAGTTCAGAACATCAGTCCAAACGCGCCCATAACCTCGACCGTAAGCTGCTCTTTTAACAGCCATGACAGCAGCACCTAAACCGAGTTCCCGACAGACCACTGTAGCTTCGCGGAAATCAAATGTCTGGTCGCATACTGTAACCCAGGCCCCGGAACGATACACTTCAACGCGGCCTTCAAGGTTGGTTGGCCGATTTCCCGCCAAACGCAGGTGTCTCTTTTGAGCCACGTGGAGCGGAGAGCAGCTGACAACGCACTGGGTACCATTTAGGTATTGGTCGTCATGGCAACTTGTGCAAGCAGAGGCAGAAGTCCCATCAGCGCACGTGCGACATGCTGATCCGGGATTACAAGGTTTGCACTTCCGGTCAGTGGTATCCCCATAAAAACCGTCTCCACAGTAAGTTAGACAAGTATTACCTTGAAAGAAAACGAAGAGCGATTTTAAGGCCCTAGTAATTCTACGCTTACTATTTACCTTCATTTCCTGAGATGATTTTCTTTTATTCGAATTAACAGTTAGACTTCGAGAGTGAATTTTGTACGAGAGAACCGCAACCGAGTTAACGAGTGTTAGTAACCATTTGATAACGTAGATATTGACAGGGAGATAACTTTAGGGGCGTTACACCCCACTCTACCGCTTTTGGTGTTGGCTACTACAATTCGCAAACAATACCTTTCAAGAAGCGAGGTTTATCACACGATGTACAATTGCTGGCAGAGTTGGCGCACGTAAAACACGATGCCATACACACTCCGCATTCCATTTTGCCCCTGACTTTAAAGTAGCCCTCCCCGCACTCGTCCACGCATTCTCGTGTTGTGTCCGGACCCACACATCGAACACCAGCGTCTTCAAAATGACCACAGGAGTGGTTTCCCCAAGGGGGGTGGTCACAGTTTTCCAACCGCGTCTCGTTGCCCGTACAGTTGACCTGTAAGTAAGTAGAGCATGCAAAATAATTTAATTTAAACACGGAAAACGGAAGATTCACTCTGAAAACGCATCAGTTGTTTTTCGTCCACACTATGCCGGAGAGATGTAAAACCGCAACAATCAGCGGTCATTTTAGATTTAGATTTGAGGAAAACTCGGGAAGGGAAATCACATCATAACCGCGACTACATCTTTTGTGAAAAGCTCCGTTTTCAAAAGGTTGTGACTAGAATTGATACCTTAAAATCAGGTTGGACACATTATGTTTAGTACACAACACATCTGTTTTCCTCTGTTTTCTGTCTTATCTTATGACTCCTATCATGTATTTTGAGTGAAGATGACAACCTTATTTGGAGTATCCATTCTAGTCATACTCTAAGCAAACCTTGTTGTGTAATTAACATAATGTGTCCAAACTGATTTTAAGGTATCCATTCTAGTCACAACCGTTTTCAAAATGATTTTTGTCCACACGAACTCGAAAAGCTCCGTTTTTGTGACGGATTCGTGTGGACGGTAGGCATGGCCGTAGAAATAGAGCTGTGTTTCCAAATGTCTCCGGCGCACATGTAGTGTGGACGCTACTTAAGTTGTTTGTCTTTAACCAAAGAAGGGGGAGGCGTGGCATTGTGTTGGTGATAACTATATGCATACCCACAAAGGTCATTTTGATGTTCATGGTAGAGATTGGAACTCGTTTATAAAGCTTACTCTCCAAGGGGGCAAATTGGCCGGAAATGTTCACGGCAGAATTGCGCGAGGTAAAAATCACGCATCGTCAAATAATAATAACAATAACAACTTATACTTTAAAATTGATCCTAACTAAAAGGGATTTCTAGGCACAGCGTGAGCTGCGTAAGGAGGGAGTAGAATGTAAATCTGGTTTTGCTGAACTGGTTGAATATTTATCTTATTAACCAAGAAGAGGGCAGTATAGAACAAGAATAAAAGTGAAGGGCCTTCTTGCCAGTCGCGATTGAAATGCTTAGACAAAATAGTTGGGAGAAATACAATAAGTGAAATTCCGGAAAAAATAGCTCCAAAAATTGCGCGTACTATAAATGGAATTTCTGCAATGATTTGGTCGTGAATGTACGCACTGTTTATTGGGTTGATAATATCGCAGTTTCTTCAACATGTTTCAACGTTTCGCGTTTTTAAATTTAGGTGTTCAAGTCCCTTATCGATTTTTAGCCCAAATTCATGATACCAGACTATTTTTCATTTTGGATTCAGACTTCTAGTTTTTTATTTTTTGTTTTCATTTTGCGTTGTGTGGGGTGAAAAGGAAACTCTTTGGCAGTAATCATAGTCAAAGTCATAACATTCTTCACTCGATATACTCCGAGATATAAAACTCGACAATCTTTCAGTGCCTGTTACTCGAGCTGATGGGCAGAAAGATCGGAACTCGTATGTCTAAGATATACACAGGAAATAAAAAACAAATACACAGGAAATAAAAGATTCAATATTTATAAAATGATGGTAAATTTCCAATTTCTAACCTGTGAGAGCCAAATGGGTTGTTTTGTTGTCCCCGTGCCCAGTCTCCCAAATATGACGGCCTCGCGGGCCTCTCCTAGCAACATTTCTTTGCAGATAACTTTAGCGTCGTTGATGTCCCAAGAGTCATCGCAAATCGTGCCCCACTTGCCGTCATGGAAGATTTCTACGCGGCCTTCAAAATGAGTTTTACCGCCCACAAGCCTGATTTGACGATAAGGAGGCCCTTTCGACCGTTGCTTTCCGCAAGACTTTACACAGGTATTCCCTGAAAAAAGAGCAAATCACAAAGTTATGTTGTGAACCATACTTAAATTAATATTTAACTCCATACCTTAATGGAATGCCCTGCAGCTGGCCTAGCGAAAAGAAAATAAAAGGGCACCAGACTATGTATTCAGAACGCTCAGATTGGGGGCCTGGACACTATTTATGAGTTAAATTGTCCGCGCACCTTAGGCCGAGTTGATAGAAAATCGATTAATACTAAAACGAGATTAAAAGGTGATCGCATTTTTATTTCCTTACTAAAAGCGTGTTTTTCATGGATAAACTGCTGTAGACTTTGTGATAAGCTCAAGTCAAAACCCAAAGACCGACTTCTTTTATTTTTAAGAAAAAAAATTCACTGGGAATTTGAGAAACTAAAATTAATATTCAGGCTAATCCTAGACTAGCTTGGTCTACCATACAGTTGTTTTGAGGACGTTTTCCTAAGAGAGCGTATAGGCCAACGTGACAGCGTCGAAAGATATTATGGGTATTAGCCGTTTACTGTTAACTTGATTAGAACGAAACAGCACAAGCACGTTTATTCATGCTTTTACTTCCTTTTTGCCGAAACGCCGGGAGCTTAGCCAGGCAACAATAACATATGATACCAATCGGCTTTTACACTTTTTGCGAGACTTTAGTCGAAATAGCTGTGTCTTTAACGGTTCTGGAGAATTATTTAGGGCCGCATGGCGGACTTCTGCACATTCAATCATGCAGGACTCGTTACGATGTCCTCTCAATTCCAAAGAGCAATTCACTACACTTCTCTACCAATACAAAATCGATGTACCGTTCCTTAATCTGCTCGGACAACCAGCCAAAAGTGCGACATGATGGTCTCAAAATTTACCACTTTTTTTAATTTACACTTCACTTTTAGCTAATGATCAGACCGTACTCGCAATCGTGCTACGCGGTCAAAATTAAGATTAAGTTGTGTGAAGAGGTCTTAATACACCAGAGAGAGCAGTATTAATTTGAGCGTCAAGAGCAATTCGCGTTTATGTTATTTTTGCATTTCTACGCTTCGTGATTGGTTTAAAAAACTCACACCCGCTTTCTCAGCCAATGAGAATTAAATCAAAACCAATCGTGACTTGCTGACGCACGTTTTCCCGCGCTTTGCGTGCTTCGTGCTTTAAGTTCATTGGTTCACTGGAATGTCCCTGTCCCAGTTTGTGATCGGCCAAAACGATTAAAGCCGAACGAAAATGAAGTGGCCACCTCCTGTTAAGTTATCAAAGACCCGAAAATCTTGTCAGCAAAACACTGTGAATAAACCCCCTGTTAACTGGTGAAGGTTTTCGATTGTCTTTACTCCTTTTAAGCGGCCACTCCAAATTCAATACACCTAGTTTGTCTTGGGAAAGGCAAAGGCAGATAAGTTTCCGAAATAGAAAGTGAACTCCGTAAAAAGTACTCAAACACACCTTCATTTCTGTTTCGCGTGATTCCATATTACCTTGAAAGCATGCCTTTTTGCTAAATCGCTTTCTAACCCTGGAAGAACTCCGGTTTATAAACCCCTTAAGTCGGGCCCTATGTGCCCATGTTTTAAGGTTTTACTACAATACCTTGAATATACAGCGGAGGATTGCAGCTAGAGCATTTTGTAGCCAATTCCCCATCAAGGCACGTTCTGCAACTCGATGAACATTTTTCGCATTTCCTCGTGACGCTGTTGCCATAGAAACCAGGACCACACTCAGACACGCAGTAGAAATTCTTCAGGAATTTGCTCGACGTACACAAAGCTGGGAAGATTAAATTTAAAAATATGAGACGGAATTGTATCTGACGGCTGAGAAATCGCCAATAGTTAAACATTAAGTGAGATTCTAATACCCCATTTCTGGCCCTCTAAGTAAGTTCATGTTTTTACAAACAAAATGGCAAAACTCAGCTATGTCATCTCAACCCCAACGATGGGATTTAAAAGTCTACAATTAGAGGTATCTTTATTTTTTTGTTGTTTTTTCTATTTTTCAAGCACAATACCAATCGAGATAAGAGTGAAGATAAAAATGGCAGCAAAAAATATATTGGCTTTGCGTTTTAACGTGAACGGAAATCTTTTGAAAAAAGGAGCTTTTCGAACACGACAACGTCAAGATAATAATATGATTCCCTGCCGAGTTTTCCTTAAAATAATTCCAAAATGACTGGTTTTTGTTGCATTTTCATATTTCACCGGCGCAGTGTGGATGGAAAAAAAGTCGATTGTGTATTCAGAGTCCCATCCGTTTCCAAATATTCCCGGCATAACGAAACTCTCGCCACTTTGTCATCCAGTCAGGACTTAAGGTTACTTCAAACATTCGCGGGTGTCCTCCAGAAAAAAATTCGTACGCGCGCTGTTTTCTAGGAAATCCCCACAAACAATATATCAACGGAAAGGTTATAAAATGTAGAATTCGACAAAATTATGTATTGTTTTGGGCTTTGCTTCCCAAAGGCGGCAGAGGCCGTCAACTCCAATGTGACAAAAGGTGCAGCCGCTCGCATAGGTTTTCCCGCGCTTTCCTGCAGCGGGATATATTAACTTGGAGCTTTGATTGGTTCACTAAATTAGCTGCGCCCTCTGTGATTGGCCAGATTGACCACTTGGGTCGCCTGCATCATAAACCGCACTAATTTGCATATTTCCACTTTGTTTTGAAGAATATGTATATGCAATGAGACTAAAATGCTAATTTTTCTTTACTTTTCCATCTTTCGCACGATAAAAAAAGACTAAAAGTATTTCAACGAGATTAAACGCCAGAAGGCGTATATATGTAGCGACGGCTTACTTTTTTAGCTCTTAAAATAGAAAACAAAACTTGTACTTCCACAAAATATTTACATTTCTCGATGTTCTTAGCCAGCGATTGACAACACTGTCCAACATACTTCAGGTAACCCGATTTCAAGGTAATATTAGCTCTTGTAAACAATTTCTAGAGAATTCCAGCTTTCTATATTCATATTTGTAAGCAGATGTGTCGACTAGTAAATTCTATGTTAGCAAAACTTGCGTTAAAAGAAAATGTTGACTTATGCAATAGCTTCGAAAAATTAAATAAAAATTATTAAAGGCATTCCAGTTGATTTTATTTTGTTTCGAAAGCGAGTACAGAATGAATTGGGGTTCTTGAAACACTGAACTATATATACAAATGGGTCTTTAGGGAAATGTTTGTTCTTTCGCAGAAGACAATGTTGTCGACAAAGCGGTGCAAACAAGAAACACGTGCACGACACATTCAAAAATAACATTAAAACTTCAAATATATCTTTGCTTACCACGTTGAGAATCTGCGCTCACGGTGAAAACAAGAAGTTGAAGGGTCAGGTAGCAGATGAACGAACACTTCCGAGAAAGTAGCATTTTGTTTCAGTGAGAAACGGTGATACCATTGACCCAGCAGCCACGCACTGCAAGATCAATGTTTCAGCGCGGATTTTTCACGGTGATACTGTTCCCCGAATGATGTTGTACAAACTTCTCTCGTGGATCGAAAGCGTAACGTAGCGTAGCAAATTACAAACTCTCTTCCCGACACGAGAATAGTCTCAAACTGTTCGTCGCTCGTATACACAAAGACAATGTCATGTGATGCGTTTAACAATGCGACACGATTAAACACACGTGGTCGGCCTACGCAAAATAGAACTGACACATTTCGCCGGGAGCATTAGTAGCAGCAATGTCTGGTACGTTTTCAGCCAAATGCTTGACGTGTAACAACGTAAACAGGAATCAAACTAAGGCATGCATTACATAATCAATGCAATTATTGAAAGATAAACATAGTTTCAGCCGTCGGGCAAACTGGAGTTCCCCGTGGACGATATTAAGCGCTATTAGGCTAATCGTGGTCTAATTTAAGGCTAAATGCTGGGGCGTCAAGGTTTTCGAATTTTTTTGTTTTCGTCTGTTTTTTTCCATCGGTTTTTTGATTTTCAGCTTGTGATAGACCCCATGTCCCCTTGTAATTCAGTCTATCCGAAGACCTACTCAGAGAAGCCAAATAATGAAATCATAAAGCGGGGTACATCTGAAGGCTGTATCTTGGATAGGTAGTACGGTTTTATAACGCAAAGAACTCCCTCCAGTTTTAGGCAATCACTAATCTCTTAGCTCATCCCACATATCTATGTTTCGGGCTGTCTTGTAATTTTTTTTTTGTTGATTCTTAGGTACATTTGGGAATAAAAATATTTACTCAAAGGAATAGTGAAATTTATTGAAACGGGAACTTTTAAAGATTTGATGATGCTTTAAAATTAGAATTTGAAGGAAAGAATTGGTAGACATACACCAAACAGTTGCCCACCCGGAACCTGGGGTGCCCTTTCGGGGGCGTTCAACTGTCTGGTGGTGTTCCAAAACGTTTTTTTTTTCGTTTTAATCCCTCTTTAACCTTCTTAAAATTACACTTAAATTCAGTTTTGCGCCCGCCTTAATCCAGCGTTTTAGAGACAACTTCTGTACTACTCGCCATGAAATGGCGATGGTCAAGACTCATTAGTTAATTTTACCGGCATTGAAATACATCAAAACACTTCACATATCTCAAGTTAGGCTCGATCTCCTCCACTCTCTCGTGTCCGGTCCGCGTCCCTCCCTCAAGTGAGCAAACTTTCATCCATTTTTTGATCGATAAAATTGTTTAATCAATAAAACGTCTTAAAGAGCGACTTCATCCGAATTCTATCGTAAGTTTGACATATTTTACCTAGTTTAGGAAAAAAACAGTGAGCAGCACAAGCGAAAGACTTTCAGCCAATCAGCGAGGACTTAATGTTTAGAGCAACCAAGTCCTCAGTAAAAGCCCATAAGCCTAAGCAGACCAGTTACAACTTATCTACTTCCCGACGTGAAATGGCGATGTATAATTCGTCATTAGTAAAGTCGCGCCCAGGCCTATATTCTTCGTGAGCAGAGGTGAAACGCTATCCAGCAGGTCTGGGTAGTTCGAAAGGTAGACAACGCAATCTCTATCCAGAGTATAGCGTGGTTGTTTTGTTAACACTTTTCCACTGGATAGCTGTGGCCCGATGCCTATATGGAATCATAACGATATTGTCCTCAGTTGCTCGGTTAAAATTCTGCTACAAGAGTTTCGTTGTTGTTTTTCTGGGTTTTTTTTTCTTTTTTGTTGTCGTTGTCGGTTTCTTGCCTTCTTTTTTTTTGTATATTACTCGTATTTACACTATAATAAAATTCCCTTGATCCATTAACTAGTGTAACTTTGCGGTAATCGCCAATTTTCGCATTTGGTTTCGATACGTTTCCAGATCGTCGCAGTTTAATTTCAACTGATTCCATATCTGCACAAATATGCCACTTGAAAAAGCTTTTGGGTCACAGGTCAGCACACGCTTTTTGTCGGCCGAATCTCTTATCTTGAAGCCATCAAACTATGACACGATATTGCCCAAGTTATTTCGCAAACTACCGAATATTGCATCAGAGATTTTGTGATCTAAACATGCAAACTTTAATACACCTTGTAGAGGCGGCCCTTTTTAAGGGTGCGCTGAAGACGGAGTTTAAAAACAATGTTATCTTTTTCTAAATATTGTTTTGTAGTATTTAATGAACAAATGGACAATAAAATAAGTCCAAATAAGCATGTCTGAAGCATTTGATAACAATTATATTGTCGGACAATAAAGTCTGCGACCACAAAACTACTGAAATGCATTTTGTGAATTTCGCAAGCGCGATACACACTCAAAAGGCTTCTTTTTTTGTTGAAACAAAATCAGTTGAAGCTCGCAGAGACTAAAACAAATAAACAGAGAGATTTCTTATTCAAATCTGCACCAGCTACTATTCAATAGCAAGTTTGAAACAAGAAGGGGTTTAAGTGCAACAGGAATCTAGATAGATAGCTGAAGTCAAAATAGTTCGCCGACCACGTGAAGGAATTCGACAGAGGTTTCCTCAGCCGTGTTGGGCGAATAATTGACTTCGATTCACTTGATCGATCAAGCATTTCATTATTTTCGACTTCGTTGTGCCGTCAGAACGTGTTCATAACTTGTATCATTTCAGCGTAAATAAAAGACTACAGAGACGTTTTGACCGCCGTTAACATGTCGTGAGCCAAGTTAAACGGCGAACCCAATGCTAAACTGGAAATGGTCTGAATTTCACTGCACCGAATTGAGTAAATCTTTTGCTGAAGCTAGTCGACACGGCCACTTCACTGCGCTCTATGAAGAAATCGCATGCCTTTTGCTCTGATTTGCATAAGCATGTGGTAAAGTGATGAAAGCGTTTCTCGTGAATTAACCCAAACGCGACTCAACTCTGCGTTTTAGAAAATGTCTATCATTATCAACGCAATACAATTATCGCTCTATCGACCGACAGACGATTAAGACTTCCTAAATGATTACTTATTTCTCCAAAGTATCCGCACGTACCACAATTTCGAGTCTCGCTCCATTCGTTTATTACTTTACAATCTCTGAATCATGAGCATGCTTTCAAAGCTAACTCCGTTTATGACTAATTTACCAAGAAACGCCAAACGTGGCGTTTCTTTAACTTCAAAATTCTGTTAAACCTCAACAAAATTAACCACTATATAGTATTCTCAAATCTTACATAACATATTTGTATTCCGTAAAGATATAAACCTTAACAAACGATTAGGAATGAACTTAACTCACCCTCTGTTAGTAAACTGTCGGTCAATCCATAATCCACAAACATAACCAACGTCGAAAATGCTACCACAGTTACTACAGCAGTCACTGAACTCATTCTCATGTCTGCAACTTGGTACTGTACAAATTTAAAATTTCATCAGTGAGTTTCTCGCCAACCACTTGCTCTTGAACCAAAGAAGAATAACAGGGAACTAACAGATGTGTAGAAGCTCGTGCTACAATCATTTAAGGCGATTATACCGGCTAAAAATCAGCGATCACTTCGCCAAAGTCACACAGAACCGAGCGATCGAGTTCAACTGCAATGGTGTCACCGCTGGTCAATCTGCACTTCAAAATTATGGCGCCAAATCGTTGTAAACATTTGCCGTCTCGCCACAAAATGTTCGTGTTATTTCGCTCAAAGCATGATTACGTCAATTGTCATAACTTTCTTTTAATATTAGTTCTAAGAACTGCCGTACATCTAGGCGATATTTAAGCCAGTTTATGATATAACTCGCTATAGGTGCTTGTCACGCAGTCTGCGGAACACAAGTGAATGGCGTTTGTGAGAAGAAGACAAAAGTCAATCAAAGTAACGAACAGTAGGGGGGGGGGGGTTACTAATGTCTTTTTATTCAGTGCGTACACCGCACATCTTGCAAGGATTTCAAAGTATAACGTCAAGTCCAGTTTATTAATTTAATCATATGTAACAGCAACAATATAATATTTTCGCGACTGAAGGGCCTGATTTCAGCCTGGCTAGGGGGGCTGAAAATTTTGTTGCGATTATATGACGAATGGCAAGCCGTTCCTTTAGTGCACGAATTGTATTGGGTTTACAATGCACTATAATTAACTGGTTACAACGTCATGACAATGGTTACAACGTGAGGAACGGGTGGCCGCTCAGCTCGAGCGAAGCGAGTGGAACCACTCTCTGGTCACCAGTCTTCTCTCGGCTCACACTGCTCGTCCCAGAACATACTGGCTTAGTTCCGGGAAGCTAGACGAATTTCAGCCTTGGCTGAAATATTATCCATCTTGTTTCCTAGAAAAAACAATCACTGTGCCTTTCCGATTGTTAAGGTCGTTCAGTGAAATTTTCTGGACTCGTTATGAAAGAAAATGAAAACGGAAGAGGCAGATCTAGAATTGTTTATCTTCACTACGTATAGAAAGAAATTGGTTTCATCAGAATTTTTTTTTCTCGTTTATTCCCGATCTCTGTTGTTATGTTACAAAAAGAAATAGGTTCATTGTTTTGAATTGGTACCCAGATCTCCCACGGGCAAGCATCATGATCAAAGAGAGCGGCCTTTTATGTGTATCAAAATTATATTCACGCGGGAATAACGCGGATATTTCGAGAGGTGTTCTGTGCCTTGCCTTGTGCGCTTCTCTCGTGCTCCCTCCAAACTTTCTAGGGTATCCTTAAGTCGACAGACTCGGGTAAAATTGTTTAAAAGAACTGAGTGAAAATCATTTTTGTTTTTATTGCTGTGATTTGCCTTGCATATTGCTGGTGCATCTCATATTTAAATTGACCAATCCGGATTCAGAAGCCATAGGAAAAACTGTAATGTCCTGGCGGCAATTTATGTTAATAGAAAAGGCACTGCAATCGGGCAACATTTCTCACTGGAGACTGCATTAATTTTCACAAAAAGAAATTTACAAATCCAAAAACCATATCAGATTGTAAAAGGTGAAAAATATGACACAATTGTTGTTAATTTAGCGCCAAAATGGGTCGTCCGCGGCCGGCAACTCGCTCTTAGTTCGTCGAGTGTCACGTGGTAACCCCTGTAGAAAATTAGTTGTCATTTTAAACAAAATAGTTGCACCTCGTCAAATAAAACCCTGAAATCTCGAGTTTAGTATTAGAAGACGTCTAAGAAACTTTGCTTTTTAAATTGTCTTCATTTTTTAAAAGCCACGATGAAAAAGACTACTATGTCGTATCGTTTCGTTGGAGCAGGTCAGTTTTGACTGGCCGCTCGTACTGTGGGTGCAGTCGCCATATGCAAGGTGTATCATGTTTTAACTCATAGCTTGGTTTTAACTCAGTAAAAACCACCGCAGGTATAAATGAGACTCAGCCAATTATTATCTTCACGTTGATCCACGTTGGGGAGTACTCAACTTTCTGACATTAATTAACTAAGAGGCCCGGGAAATGCTCTGAAACAGGCTCGGCCCAATGGAGCAAAAGACAAAAAGCCTGTCGACATTAATATTACCACGTTGACGTGTCTTTAACCAACCTTCACTCGTTAAAAACCTACTTTATTAATATTAATTCAAAACAAGTTTTACAATCTCTGTTTGTTTCCTTTTACATTCCCTTTCCGCCTGCAGAAACCCTCAGGCGAGTGAAAAGCACCATATAAGACTTCTGTTTCGATATCAGTTTCGAAAGTCATCTACCTTCAGAGGATTTTGGATGTGTCGAAAACGAAGACCCAAAAACGAAGACCGAAGACCTAAGACCATGTGGTCTAAAACGAAGACCCACTGGTCTAAAACGAAGACCCACTGGTCTAAAGCGAAGACCCACCAGTCTGTAGGGCATAACTGAGCGCGCGACAAACTTGACAGTACGTGTCAAATTGTGTAACGCAATTAAATTTCAACAGTACAGAAATATACTTTCTTAGTAAATTTTGTCGTCACCAATATCTTATTTTTCAAATACACATGAGCAAATTACGATGAGGTGACTTCAGTACAAGTACTTTGCTTAACTGTCCTTATGATGTCAACTGTGCGTGACTCGAATACTTATTCACCACGTGCTACAAGAATTTGATTTTCCTGGGAAAATTACGTTATCACTTACATGCATCCCTGCGTTTTAAGCTCCCGCAATTCTTAAAAAAAGCAACGATCTTCCGCGGAAAGTATCGCAAATGCAAGTTAAAAGCCCGGGGTTAAAAGGCGGCTCGGTCAAGGTGCTTTTGGCGATGTGTACAGAATATGAAACTGACGAAAATGTCGAAACAGTGATTGTCAAGAAAATGTTGCATATCCTTGACCAAGGCGAGAAGTGGGTCTTCGTTTTAGACCAGTGGGTCTTCGTTTTAGACCGGTGGGTCTTCGTTTTAGACCAGTGGGTCTTCGTTTTAGACCACAGGGTCTTAGGTCTTCGGTCTTCGTTTTTGGGTC